>CEVU01018072.1_pt1 | contig 34627 bp, 32 predicted proteins | sample 427081 | NCBI WGS metagenome assembly CEVU01 (sample SAMEA2623868, study PRJEB7988) | marine metagenome | biome: marine biome (ENVO:00000447); feature: deep chlorophyll maximum layer (ENVO:xxxxxxxx); material: "saline water (ENVO:00002010), including plankton (ENVO:xxxxxxxx)" | depth 80 m | reverse complement strand
TTAGAAACTCTTTGTTCAGTAAGATGAAATTCTTCTTTTGAAAGTCTGTAAAAATTTTTTTGACCAAATGGATCAAATTTTAATGCTTTGTAACCCATAGAAATAACCTTCTTGGCTTCATTGAAATTTTGCTCTGGAGTTCCTGGATTGGTGTACCATCCATTTGCATAAACCATTAATTTGTCTCTTAACGAACCTCCAAGAAGAGTATAAATAGGTGTTTTAAAGATTTTCCCTTTTAGGTCCCACAAAGCTATATCTATTCCTGATATAGCTGTAGTTGAGATCCGACCTCCTCTTTGCATTGAATTATTATACATAGAAAGCCAAAGAGCTTCTGATTCTAATGGGTCTTTTCCAATTAGGTACTTATCAAATAAGAATTTAGTTTCATCAATAATTCTTTCATCATCTCCTAACGAGCTAGCATCTCCTATCCCAAAAATTTCTGGATCATCAGTTAAGATTATTGGAATCAGCCAGTTTCGAGAAGCATTGTGATGTTTTGCAGAAAATCTTCTGAATTCTAATGATGAAATTTTATTCATTTTTTACCTCAAAAAAGCTATTAATAAAATATTAAATTTACTTGACATGTGTAGTTATTATATATACTCTACGATGAACCTGCAGATTTATCTGTGGTTTTTAAATTTTTAATATTTATTTAATATAAAAAATGACTCTAAGTTACAGTAACTTATTCAGTCTAGAAATATTGGACAAGTATGAAATTATAAAATCTACAATAACTCTGCTAAGTAAAATTAAACAAATTCACTGGGAATCCGGTGAATAAGTGTTTGGAGGAAAATTTTATGAGTATGAATATACTACGTAAATCCAGTATGCTTGCAAGTTTGCTTGTTGTATCAATGCTTATGGTATTCGTTGTAGCTTGTGGAAGTGATGATAGTGAATCTTCATCATCTTCATCAGCTGCTCCAGCTGCACCTGCAGCACCTAAAGCACCTGCTGCACCTGCTGCTGCTGCAAAAGCTGCTGCACCTGAAGCACCAAAAGCTGCTGCTGCTGCTGCACCTGCTAAAAAGGCAGATGTTGCTACTAAAGCTGCCAGTGCTTCTTCTTCTTCGACTTCAGCACCAAGCGGTCCTAGTGGAAAGCTAGTAAGAGCTCATCATGAAGTAAACCCAGTTTTTGGAACTCCATGGTCAGGTCCTTATAAGTGGTCTGCTGCTGACTTGATTGGAATCGGAGAACACCTTTTCTATTTTGATAAAGGTAATGCTATGACTCCGCAAATGGCAAAATCATGGTCAATCGACCCTGCAGGAACAAAAGTCACTATTGAACTTAATGAAGGAATGAAGTGGCAATCTCCTAAAGGAGCTGAAGATGTTGACTTTGGTTATGTTACAGCAGAGGACAGAGTAAGATGGTTTAATACAGTTAACGGTACTGTAAACCCAGATAGCTCATACCCAGATTCTGGTGATATTGGTGCTATTTTCACAAAAGCCGAAGTTGTTGATGATTTAACTTTCGAAGTTGGATTGGTAAGTCCAGTATTTTTCTGTTTACCTCTTTCTGAATTCGGTTGTTTAGGTGCTGCTCCTGTACAAGGTGCTGTTCACCACGTTGACGTTATGGGAGCTGACTGGGCTTCTAAAAATGCTGTTATGACTGGACCATACAAACATGGTGTTTGTACAGCTGGAGACAGATGTTCAGTTTACGCAGTTGAAGATCACTGGAGAGCTAATCCACAAGTAGCTGAAATTGAAGTAATTCAGGTTCCTGAATCACAAACTCAGGTAGCTATGTTAAATAGTGGAGAAGTAGACATGGCTGTAGTTGACTATAAGCTACTTGCTGATGTTATTGAAACTTCTAGCGATCTAAGATTCTTAGAGACTATGCCGGGTGGATATGTTGGACAATCTATCATATTCCCAGGAAACCTATGGGAAGAAACTCATGCAAGATCTGGTGAAGCATTGAATCCTTGGGATTCTCCTGCTTACGATAAAGATATCGCTTGGGTAGGTGACCCATGGCAAGAAGATGCATACCACGAGGGTGGAACAGACTCATCTGTTGTAAGATACACAGATACTGACAACCCAGCAGGTATGACAGATATGGAACAAGCTAGACTAGTAAGACTAGCTCTTTCAACTGCTCTTGATAGAAATGGTATTAACGATTCTCTACTAAATGGAATTGGTACACCAATTTATTCTGAGTACATGGGACCTGAATATCCAGGATGGGATCCAACAAGAGATACTGGTGTTTGGGATGCAGAAGGTAACAAAACTTCTGAAACTGGTGGAGTAATGTATGAGCTTGCTGATGGTGACATCGAGGCTGCTGGAGCACTACTTGACCAAGCTGGTTACCCAGCAGATGCTGATGGTAACAGACCTATTGATGGTCTAGTACTACAAGCATACGCAGCTGAAGCTGGTCCTGTTGGACTTGAAGTAGCTGACACTGTTATGAGTGACTGGGCTAGACTAGGAATTGAAATTTCTGGACTAGTTGAAGACTATGGTGGAGTTATTTCACCTAGAATGAAGAGAAGAGAACAGTATCTTCCAGTATTGAAGAACTGTGATGTTCACTCAAACGTATGGCCACAAGACTGGCCAATTCCTCCAGTTGACACTTCAAGAACTCGACCTTCATGGGGTTGTGGATTTGAGTCAAAAGCTGGAGCAAAGAGCGTAGCTAATGTTCTTATGGAACAAGATGCTGAAAAGAGAAAAGAAATGCACGTAGATATTGTTGATTACTCAATGTACTGGCTACAGTACGCTGGTGTTTACCAGGTACCTAAGGGTATTGTTGTAAATGACAGAATCAAGTCATGGAATGCTCCTCAGCAGCACTATGCAAACGTTTCAAACAACCCAGAATTAATAGTTCTAAACGACTAATACTTCGGGTAAATTGATAAATTTGTCAATTTGTTGAAAAAAGTGGGAAGAATGCTTTATTTCTTCCCACTTTTTTTATACCATCAAAACAATAAGTTTATGAACTAAAAAAATATTTAAGAGAGACAATAATGCTACGATTTTTATTTGGCAGATTTTTTTCATCAATTATATCAATTATAGGTGCCACATTAGCAGTATTTACATTAACAAATTTTCATAATGATCCAAGATTATTATTTGTACCAGATAGTGGAAATGGAATTACCCAAGAGCAATGGGATAAACTAGGTGAAAGATTAGGAATGAATAAACCTTTTCACCAAAGATATGCTGAATGGATAGGTAGAACTGTAAGAGGTGATCTAGGAATTTCTCTTGCTCGTCAACAGGCAGTAACAGATATTATTGCTGCTAAAATTCCTGCTACTTTAGAACTTGCGTTAGGAGGATGGGTTTTTGCAATCTTACTAGGTATTCCAACTGGAGTGGTAGCGGCAGTATTTAGAGGCTCTTTCTGGGATTATGTTGCTAGAGGAGTTGCTCTAGTGGGTCAGGCAGCGCCGCCCTTTGTAACAGGGCTAGTCCTTATTTATATATTTAATCAATGGATAACTATTAATGGAGACCCGTTGCTACCAGCTGGAGGTAGAAAGCCTGAATTCGATTATAAAGATTATATTTTGCCATGTATAGCCCTTGGATGGGGAGCAGCGGCAGCGTTGATGAGGCTAACTAGATCCTCAATGTTAGAGATATTAGATTCAGAATATATTAGACTTGCAAGGGCCAAAGGAGTAGGGTTTGGAACAGTAATTTTTAAACATGCTTTAAGAAATGCTTTGATTGCGCCTGTAACAAGTGCGCTTTTGATATTTTCTGGATGGCTAAACGGAGCCTTGGTTGTTGAAATAGTTTTTTCTTGGCCTGGAATAGGTTATGATGCTCTTTACAGAGCTGTTAACGACAATGACTTTCCTCTTCTATTGGGAACAGTATTTGTCTTTATACTTATCTATCTTGTATTTGCTACTATCGCAGATATTGCCTATACAATCATTGATCCAAGAGTTCGATTAAATTAATAAGGAGTATTGTAAGTGACAACTGAAACATCAAATGCTTTAATGAATCCATTGAATATTGGAAGTTCGATTTGGAGATTTTTAAGAAGGTATCCTGTCTTTCCTGCAGTAATACTTATTGTTTTAATTATTGCGGCAATAATTGGACCAACAGTTGCGCCTTATGAAAGAGACATCGGGGATGTCAGGGCAAGGCATAGTTCTCCGGGTATAGTTGATATAACATTTCCAACTAAACCTAAAGGTGGAATAGATTTAACTGATTCAAGTATTGCAGCTGGATCTACATTTATAGCAACTTATGAGCTTCCGACTGATAACAGAATGTTTGATATAAATGGTAATGGTTTTCTTAATGATGAAATCGCTTGGAATGAAGATAGCCCTAGCACTCCTGACATATTATTCAATACAATAGCCCAGGATGAAGAATTACTAACTTTTGAAATCACTACAAATGAAGATATATTTGAAGGGCAGAACGATAATATATATTTAGACCTTCAAGTTATTAGAATTGATACTAAACTTATGGATGCTTGGCCAACTGGTTATCATTTTCTTGGAGCTGATCATGTTGGAAGAGATGTTTTTAGTCGATTATTGCATGGTGCTCAAATCTCAATGATGGTTGTTGGTATATCTTTAGTTGCAGGAATGACAATTGGAGTTGCTCTAGGACTAATTGCTGGTTACACTGCAACTCGTTATGAGCCAAACATAGGATTCAATATAACTTATAAGGGTAAAAAGAAAAGAATTTCAGTTCTTAGTCCTTGGCTAATTGATGAATCTATTACAAGATTCGTTGATATATGGAATGCACTGCCTTTTTTGATGGTGGCTTTAGTAGTAACACTTATTTTTGGAAGAGGTTTAACTGTCTTAATGGGTGTTTTGGCTTTGATTGCATGGGCAGGATTTGTAAGGGTAATAAGAGCTCAAACTTTAATTATTCGTGAATTAGATTTTGTTGCTAGTGCTAAAGTAAATGGTGCTACAACGTTTAGAATTTTATACAGACATATACTTCCTGGTGTGCTAAACACTGCTGTAGTTGTTGCAACGTTAAATACAAGTGCACTAATTCTTGCTGAATCAGTGCTAAGTTTCGTTGGAGCAGGTATTCAACCACCAACTCCAGCTTGGGGTGTTATGACTAATGAAGGAAGAGATTATTTAGCAATAGCTCCACACCAAGTTCTTGTACCTGGTGGTGCTATATTTCTAGTTGTTTTAGCTTTGAACTTTTTAGGAGACTGGCTAAGAGATAGGTTAGACCCAAGATTAAGACAGGTAGATTAAGAGGTTATATATATGATGAAAATATTTTTAGCTGGTTTGATAGCATTATCTTTTGCATGTGGAGGAGATGACTATCTTTCATATACAAATATTGTACAAACTCAAACAGCAGAAAATATGTTAGGTAACGCTACGGCTACTGCTGTTGCAGAAGTAACAGAATGTACTGCTGAACAAGGAATAGTGTATAGCACTCTTTCGGATGCTGATAAAGAAAAATGGGTAACTGAGTGTGAGAATTCATTCACAGCTGCAGCTCAAGCTGTTGGTAAAGATGCTGCTGCGTCAGCTCAAGCTGTTTCTATCTCTCTTACTGCAACTGCTGAAGCTGGTGGAGAGGCTGCATGTATTGGCTCTACATGTGAACAAGAAGAAGAAAAGATTGAAGTAGATATGCCAGATGGGCCTGTCCTTGAAGGTGTAGTTGAAATTAATATTGGTCAAGGTGGTGTAATGGATCCTCAAACTGTAAAAGTTAAGGCTGGTACCACTGTTACTTGGATAAATCCAAAAGGTGCTGCTAGCTCGTCTACAGCAGATGCTGATCAAGAAGATGACTGGGATTCAGGAGCATTCAATAAAGGACCTTTTGATAAAACTCCAGATAAATATTCTTACGCTAGAGAATTTACTGTTCCAGGGTGTTTCACATACAGATCTTTGTATAGTGGTGATGCTGATACGGGTAACTATGGAGTAGTCTGCGTAGTAGAATAAACTCTAACCTCCACCAACAGGTCTAACAATTTCAACTTTATCATTTTCTAATAAAATTGTTTTGTCGTATTCATTTTTATGAATAATTTTCATATTTATAGCAACTGCTATCATTTTGCTATCCAAATTTTGAGATTCTAGGAATTCACTAATGGAAATCGATTTATCTAATTTAGTTTCTTTTCCGTTAAGGAATATATTTATCATTCTTATTATTTATTAAATCTAAAGTTGTACTAATGTTTTTAGAATAAGCAATAGCACTTATTACAGCAATGCCTGAAGCGCCTGATTTATGAACTAAATTTGCATTTTTTTCATCAATCCCTCCAATCGCTATGACTGGTTTTGTTGTTAATTTAATTAGTCTCTTGAATTTCTCAATACCTATAAAATTTCCTCCAGGATGGCTATTTGACTTGAAGAGAGTACCTAGAATATATGAATCAATCATATCGTCTTTATTGGAAGTAATTATGTCATCTTCAGTATGAACAGCTTTAGATACCCAACTTACTTTAGTTTTATCTTTTACTTCTTCTCCAGAAATTTTATTTTTTGAGCTAATATGAAAGCCAAAGGATTTTATATTAGTTGATATATCTATATCTCCATTGACTATAATTTTAGTTTTTTGATTATCTAATTTGTTATAAATGATTGAACTTATTTTTTCTGAATCCAAATCTTTTGAATTATTAAATCTTAATTGTAAGTACTTAACTCCACATTCAGATGCAGAAATTATATTTTCTATAAAAACTTTTTCATTTGAAAATTTATTTATGTCCGTTACATAAATAAGCATATTTATTATGATTTACTAATATTATCTTTTGGACTACTTGGATTGGCGTGATTAGTAATAGGAATTCTGCCTGAAAGATAAGCTTTTCTTCCCGCTATAACTCCTAATTTAAAAGCTTCTGCCATTTGTTCTGGATCTTGAGCTCCTGCAATTGCAGTGTTTACTAAAACTGCATCAGCTCCATTCTCCATAACTACTGATGCCTCTGACGGTACTCCTAGCCCTGCATCTACCACAACAGGTATATTTGCTTGCTCAATAATAATTTTGATTTCTTCCAGCGCTAAAACTCCATTTCCGGAGCCTATAGGAGATCCTAATGGCATAACTGTTGCACAGCCGACATCTTCTAGTCTTTTGGCAAGAACTGGGTCCGGAGATATATATGGAAGAACAATAAAATCGTCCTTAACTAACTTTTCACATGCCTCTAATGTACCAATTGGGTCAGGAAGCAAATATTTAGGATCAGGAATTACTTCTATTTTTATCCAGTTTGAACCAGTAACCTCTCTTGCTAAATTTGCTGTATATATTGCTTCTTCTGAGGTTTTGCTGCCTGCTGTATTTGGGAGAATATTATACTTGTCCCAATCTATCACATCTAATACATTTTTCTCTTTAGGGTCATCAAAATTTATTCTTCTGATTGCAACTGTAATCATTTCTGTTTCTGATGATTTTATAGAACTAAGCAAATCTTCAGAACTTCTATGTTTGCCAGTTCCTGTAATTAACCTAGATTTGAATTTTTTTCCTGCAATTATTAGTTCATCCATGTTTTGATACTCGAAATATAGTTTAAAATAAGTTTAATCATAAAAGATATCTAAATAACATACGATAATTATAAGGAAAAAATTTGAATATAAAAATAGATAAACATTTAAAGTCTCCAAAGATATCAGCTGCTCTTTTTGATTTAGATGGCACCATCCTTAATCAAAAAGAAGTAATTCCTGAAGAAATTGTGCTTAGAATTAGGCATATTTCTAAATTTGTCCCTACCAGTTTAGTATCTGGTAGGATATTTTCTTCTGTTTATGATTATTCAAAAGTTCTAGGTCTTACTTCTCCTCAAATATCTGATAATGGTGCCTTAATATTTGATCCTAACAACAAAGAGATTATTTTTAATAAATCTATTGATAGCACTATAGCAGAGCAGGTTTTTAATTTACTTGATTCTAATGGATTTTATTATTTTGCTAGTTCTATGGGTGAACAAATGACGAATGAATCCAAAAATAAAACTAATAATAATGTTAATATTATTACATGTTTATATGATGATGTTATCGATTATATTTCTTCTAACTCAAAGATAGACATATCTAAAATTAGTCTAGTACCTTCTAGTGGAAGTAGTGATGAAAAGTATCTTAGCTTTATGCCAAAAGATATCCATAAAGGAATTGCTATAGATGAATATTCTTCTTTTCTTAATATTGATAAATCTAAAATTTTTGCAATTGGTGATGGACTAAATGATATAGAAATGTTGAGTTCAGTAGGTTATTCAGTGGCTATGGGTAATTCAGTCCCTGAACTTTTTCAAATTTGTAAATTTTCCACTAAATCTTTTGTAGAAAATGGAACTATTGAAGCTTTGGATTGGATTATTGAAGGTTTAAATTAATTCCTAAATGCTTTGTAGCTTGCTTCTAATACGTCCTTCCAAATTTTCATCTCATTTGTGACAGTAAGAAGTAGCTTATTTTCACCCATGTCTACATTTAAAAATTTCTTATTCCGATTTGATAAAGTTTTTTTCATGCCAGTATGATTTAATTCAGACAATCCATTAATTAAGCTGATCTTAATCAGTCTAGCCATATCCTCAGGGCCTTTAGCTGCTCCTAATGGTGGCTCTGGAATTATAGAATCAATTACATTATTTTCTAAACAATCCATAGCATCCAAATACTCTTTTTTTTGGTCTTGATTATTTGGTATGAAAATCGCATTTTCAAGCATATAAACTTTATCTGAAAGAAAGAATGGAATTGATGCCTCCGAGCTTGCTTCACCAGTTATTATACTAATCATATTTTGTTTGTGAGAAGACAAATCGAATATCATTTTAGAAAGTATATCCCCAACTCCTAAAAGCTCATTTTTATAGGAAATATCTATGCCTTTATTGTCAACAAAAAATATTATAGGTATATTAAAGTCTTCAGAAATATTCATAAATTTGTTTATTTTTGATAAATCTTTTATTGTGATTTTTCCTGTTTCTTTGGAGTTTGATCTTTGATAGTTTTGAGCAACTATAGCTACAGGTTGAGATGCTATTTTCCCAAGACCAGTAATAATTAAATCTTCTTTGCTTTTATATCCCAATTCAACATAATCATCAAATAACTTACTAATATATATTGATGAACTAGGAGTTCCTTTTTTTATCGCTTTCTTAACCTTTTTTTTATCTTTATTAGAATTTAGTGTTGGTACCGATAAATCAACTTTTTTTGGTATCTTGTAATCTATCATTAAGTTTTCAAGAATTGTGAATAGTTCAATTTTTAATTTATTTCTTGAAACTACTTTGTCTATAAGTCCTTTTTCATAAAAAGTTTCTGATGAAATATCAAGGTTTGAAGCTTCTTCATTTGCATTCATTAATTCATCTAATTGAAACAATCCCATAATTGCCCCAGGCTCTCCTAATTTTATATCTGCTCTAGATGCGAAAGAACTATAAACTTGTCCCCCTGATGGGTTAGTGAATAACGTAATATGTGGTAAATTTCTTTTTCTCAGATCTTTTGTAGAAATTACAGTTTTTATCATTTGTACAAGTGAGTATAATCCTTCTTGAACTCTTCTCCCTCCACTTGAAATTATTGATACTACTGGAAGGTTATTTCTATAAGCAAAGCTAAATGCTTTTGAAATTTTTTCTCCAACAATTAAACCCATTGAACCACCAAGAAATCCAAAATCAAGAATAATTACTACTGTTTTAATTCCACCAATATTACAAGTGCCTGATATTGCAGCTTCTTCTAAGCCTGTTCGTTCTCTAGTTTTTTTTACATTTTTTCTATAGGTGTCATCAATTTTTAGATTTTCAGGTCTTTTTATTGAAATATTTTTATTAAATTCTCTAAATGTACCTGAATCGGATATAATTTGAATTCTTTTTTTTGAGTCAATTGAATAATGAAAATTACAAAATGGGCAAACATCATATTTTAGATAAAAATCTGTCTTATCAATACTTTCTGGACAATTTAAGCAATTACTTAAATTTTCCCCTAATTCTATGCTGTTATCTTGTGTATTCATCTAAATTAATATTTTTCTTGGTTTGCCAGCTTCTCCTGGGCCTACAACACCTTTTTCTTCTAGTTCATCCATCAATCTAGCTGCCCTTGGATAACCAATTCTTAATCTTCTTTGAAGTAATGAAGTTGATAATGTGTTGCTTTGAGAACTTAAGTCTAAGGCTTGATCATACAAAGAGTCACCTTGAATTTCCTTATTTATATTTTTTTCTTCTATCTCCAATCTTAACATTTCTAATGAATATTTCTCAAAATAGCTATTCCATTGAGAAGTTAGATTTTCAATGTCATCTTCATTAAGAAATACTCCTTGAATTCTACTCATTTGGGCATTGTCTATTGGGCTAAATAGCATATCTCCTTTACCAATAAGCTTTTCTGCGCCTACGCTATCAAGCACTGTTCTTGAATCTATTTGCGACATTACTGCAAATGAAACCCTACTTGGAAAGTTAGCTTTAATTAATCCTGTTACTACATCGACAGATGGTCTTTGTGTTGCAACTACTAAATGAATACCTGTTGCTCTGCCAAGTTGAGCTAGTCTTACTATTAGTCTTTCTATTTCACTTCCTGCCTGTAACATTAGATCTGCTAATTCATCAATAACGATTAATAAATGCCACATTTTATGAGATTTATTCATTTTTTTATTAAAATCAGATATATTTTTTACACCAACTTTTTCTAATATTTTGAATCTATTCATCATCTCAGTAACTGTACTATTTAATACATTCACTGCTTTATCAGTATCAACAATAACTTCATCAGTATATAAATGAGGAATTTGAGCATATGGGGTCAATTCAACTCTTTTAGGGTCAATTAGTATCATTCTCACGTCATCAGGTGTCTTAGTTGAAATTAATCCAGCAATAATAGAATTGATAAAAACTGATTTTCCTGAACCTGTGGAACCAGCTACCAAAAGATGTGGCATTTTTGCTATATCGATCATTATAGCTTTTCCATCCATTCCTTGTCCAAGTGGAGCAGGAAGAGAAAAATTCTCAGAAAGTTTATCTATTTTTTCGTCTTCAATAACTTCCTTGAAATCTACGGTATTTGGAGTCATGTTAGGAATTTCAACACCCATAATATTTTGCACACCATCTAAAACTGCTTCAAAACGAATATTGGGAGATCCTAAGGCTAATGCAAGGTCTTTCTCTCTTCTGAGTACTTGCTCAACCTTAACTCTTTTATTCTCCTTATCATCCATCCACCCAGGCTTAAGTTGGTACATAGTTACTGATGGACCAGATGTAAAATTTTCTATTGAAGTATTTACACCATGTGCAGATAAAGTACTTTTTATAATTTCAATAGTATTATTTATTTCATTTTTATCTAATTCTTTTTTTGGAGTGGTTTTTAATGAGCTGGTTTTTATACTTGGCCATTTAAAATTTTTTTTAGTATATCTTAATAATTCTTTATCAATATTAGATATATCTTCATAAATTATTTCTTTCTTTACTTCAGCAGGAAATTCGGGCTCAAATAAAATTTTTTCATCTGAAATATTTGATTCGTTTTCCTTTGTAGAATTATGTTCTTTTTTAATTTTTGGAAATTCTCTAACCTCTGATTCAGTTTCTATTTTTTCTATTACTTTCTCAGATTTATTCTCCTTATTTCTTATTGAAACTATTGATTTCATAATTGATGATGAAAAAATAGAAATTATATTTTTCATAGAAGAATAGATTTTCAGTAGTATTTTTAAATAACCTTTTGGATAGTAAATTATAGTCAAGAAAACAAGAGGAATTGATAACCTAATAATAAAATCTAAATAATTAATTAAGCTTGCATTATAATTATTCCAATAGTAAGGCCCCTTAGCTAATAACTCGCCATATTTTCCAGATAAGGTATAGTCAAAAGATAAATTTGAACTTGAATCGTAGCTTATACCTCCAAAAAATATAAAAAAAGATAAGTTGGTTAAAATTAAAGCTGAGATTGATTTTAAGGATAATAAATTTTTTGAATTTTTTATCGAATATCTTAGTAGGACTAGTAAGATAAAAATTGAAATACCTAAAAATAGTGGTAATAAACCAATCAAATCTCTTACGGAATAAAAAAAGTCTGTTGAGGCAACAATCAAACTAATTAATGAAATATATAGCCAATAATTTTTATGATTAATTATTTGAATTATTCTCTCTTTTAGAGCATTGTTTTCATGAATTTCCATATTAGATTGAATCTAGTTTAGATATTTTTATAAAATAATAGTCTTAATTTGGTATTTTTTATTAAATTTACTTAATACCAATTTATAGATTTCTTGGTTAAATTGCTCAGTTATTTGACTCCAATCTTGAAGAATATGTAATCCTTCGAGAGAATTATTATTACTTAAGTGTTTTTTTAAATAATCTTTTATCTTCGTATTATTTGATTTGTCAAACACCTTAATGAAGGGTTTATGTATTAGAGATTTATTTTTTTTATCAAAAATCAGGACAATAGAAATAATATTTTCTTTATAAATATTTTTCTTTGTGGGGGTAGATTCATAATAATTTTCTCTTAGAACTATTTCATCTATTACCTTGGATTGATCTAACAGTTTAGCTCCATTTTCTGAAACCTCTAAATTATCCCCGTTTGATAATACAAAGACATTAGTAGGGTCAATATTTTTTTTAATTGCTAAATTCTTATGAGCATTCAACATATCAATATCACCATGAACAGGAACAAAAACCTTTGGAGACAAAGTTTCAATTACGTTTTCTAAGTCTTTGCTTGGAGAGTGACCTGAAACATGAAGTTTATTTTTATCATTATTGAATATTATTTCTGCTCCAAGTGCATGAAGATTATGAACAACTTCAAAAACTTTATTTTCATTTCCAGGAATAACTGATGAGGACATCAATATCAAATCATTATTATCAATTTGTAGATCATTATACTTTCTTTTTGACATTCGAGTTAAGACTGAAAATTCTTCACCCTGAGAGCCAGTAACAAAATATATGATCTTATCTTTATTTAATTTCTTTGCTTGATTTTGAGTTACTACTATATCTTCATAATCAGAAATGATCTTTAGATTTTTACTTATATTTAGATTTTTCTTTAGAGTACTTCCAAGCAGAACAATTTTTCTATTTGTTTTCTTTGCTGAATTTATAGCTAGTTGTAATCTCGAAATTTGTGAAGCAAAACTACAGATAATAATTTTTCTATTTTCTTTAAATTTATAATTAAAAGTTTTTTCAATTTCTTTTTCTTGAATTTGATCTTCATCAATCATTGCATTTGTGGAGTCTGATAGTAGTAAGTCGCATTGACCATTAATAAATTCCTTCACTTTATAAAAATTACTATTTTTACCAAAAACAGGATCTTCATCAAATCTAAAATCTCCTGTATGAACAAAATTGATTTTTTTTGTTTGTATTATTAATCCACAAGAATCTGGTATTGAATGAACAACTGGGAACCAAGAGATATTAAAATCATCAAATCTATATTTTTTATAGAGTGATACAGGTTTTATTTTTTCATGATTATCTCGAGATAATTTTTTCTTTATTATCTCTCCGGCCATAGGTGGTGAATATATAGGTACATTTAGAAAAGATAATTTTGATAATGCTCCTACATGATCTTCATGACCATGAGTAATAAATATAGCATGAATATTTTCTTTTATATTCTCTAGGTATTCTGTATCAGGTAGAATGTAATCTATTTCATCATCTAGGGAAAATTTTATTCCAGCATCTATGATGAAACACTTATTATTAATTTCGAAAACCAGTAAATTTTTACCAATTTCCCCAAATCCACCAAGTGGAGTAACTTTAATTTTATCCATTATTTGTTCTCAAAAAAAATCCATCTAACATATGACTAAATAGGATTGTTATCACAGTAAATTCAAATAATTAAGATAAACTTGAATAATATTTATTCAACACCTTTGGAACTAATATAATCTACTGCATTTTGAACAGTTCTTATATTTTCCGCATCTTCGTCTGATATTTCAATTGCGTTATCATCAGTACTGAATTCTTCTTCTAAAGCCATAATTAACTCTACTACATCCAAAGAATCTGCTTCTAAATCTTCTGTGAATGATGATTCAGGTTTTACATCCCCAATATCTACACTTAATTTTTCTGCGGTGATTTCTTGTATTTTTTCTAAAATAGATGCCATTATTTCCTCCAAATTATTAACTGCACGTTTATGTTATTGAATAATGATATAAAAGTCTATCTTACCATAGAATTTAAAACACCATTTATAAAGTTTTTTGACGAATCTGAACCAAAAACATTTCCTAACTTAACTGCCTCATTTACAACAACTCCAATTGGAGTCTCCTTATTTGTAGATAATTCAGATATTGCCATCCTTAGAATTGAAAGGTCAGTTTTTGGAATTCTTTCCAAATTGGAATCTTCTATATGACTTAATATTTTTTTATCAATATCAATTTTATTGTTCATCGAGTATTCCAATATAGAAATAGCCATCTTTTTTTTTGAAGAATTGAGCTTTTTATAAAACCCTAAGTCTTTAATGTTCTCAGTTTGATCAATTTTTGTGATTTCATTTTCAAATAAAGATTGTACTACTGCAGCTCTAGCCATAGTTGTTCCAAAAATCGATTCGGTCTTCTCTTCAGAAACAAATTCAGCATCTACGTTAGAATTTAGATTATCTTGAAGATTTGCCATTAACTAATTTCTTGACTCAACGTAATCAAGAACTTGGTTATAGTTACTAATATTTTTTACATTTAGGTCAGAGTTAATTCTTTTTACCATGCCTGCAAGGACATTACCTGGTCCAATTTCATAAAAAGTATCGACATTGTTATCAGTCATAAACTCTATAGAATCACTCCATAGTACACAATTTTGTAATTGGTTTTTTAATTCTTTCCTAACTAACTCTTTACTGGTTATAGGTTTTGCATCAGTATTAGCAACAATAGGAACTACTGTATCCTCAAAATTTGTTTTATCAATAACATCATTTAATTCATTTTGAGCCGAAGACATCAAAGCTGAATGAAATGCACCCCCTACAGGAAGAGGTATCGCTCTTTTTGCGCCTAATCTTGAAGCTAAATCCATAGCATTTATAAGATTTTCTTTTTTACCTGAGATGATTATTTGGTTAGATGTATTTATATTCGATAAGTAAGTTCCAGTTTGTGAACAAACATCTCTTACTGCATTTTCATCAATTCCAATTATTGCAGACATGCCACCAGGAGAATCGGTGCAAGCTTTTTCCATAAGCTCTCCTCTAATGGAGACTAATTTAATAGTCTCTTTAATACTTAGTGCCCCCGCAGTAGCTAATGAGCTATACTCACCTAGGCTATGCCCGGCTGTATAGTTTGGTATTTGAATTGTACCCATTTCTTCTTCAATAGCTCTCCAAGCTGCAATAGAAACTGTGGCAATAGATGGCTGAGCATTTTCAGTCTTAGTTAGTTCTTCTTTAGAACCTTCAAAAATCACACTTGAAAGTTTTCTGCCTAGAATTTCATCAGCCTCATCAAAAACTTCTCTTGCTGCTTTACTATTCTTATAGAGATCAAGACCCATACCTGGAGTCTGGGAGGCTTGACCTGGAAAAATAAATGCTACTTTTTCTTTATTCATAAAAATTCTCACTAATAATAATTAATATAATATCTATTGTTTCTATTTTTTTAATATTTTTCAATAAATTTAGTTACAGAATAACTGAATTATAACTATATATCATTAGAGACAGATAGCTTGAAATAAACTTATATAAAAATATAATCTTTTTAAGTTTAGATATTATTATGAATATTTTAGGTGTAGATCCAAGTCTTTCAAATACTGGTTATGGGTTACTTCAAGTTAAAGAATCTCGCTATCATCCAATTGAAGGTGGGGTTATAAAGACAAAGAGCTCAGAAAATCTTGAAAAACGACTCTCTATAATTTTTGATGAGTTCTCTTCGGTAATTAAAAAATTTAATCCTGAAGTTATTGCTGTTGAAGATCTTCATTCTAGGCCTAAATTTGCTAAAACTTCAATATTAATGGGGCACGCACGAGGAGTAATACTATCTGTAGCTGGTTTGAATAATATTAAAGTCTTCAATTACCAACCTACACAGGCGAAAAATATAGTTACAGGCTCTGGTAGAGCAGATAAAAAACAAGTTATGCTTTCGGTTTCTAAAATTTTGAATAATGAAAATTTATTGAAGAACGAGCATGTTGCTGATGCATTTTCAATAGCGATCTGCCATTCTATAATAAGTCAATCTAAAATAATTTAATCTATGATAAGTTTTATTGAAGGAACTATAAAAAAAATTCTTTCTAATCCTAAGAGATTGATAGTCTTAGTAGGTGGAATTGGTTATGAGATTCTTACACCTGAATTTTTAAGTAGTTATTTTATTGATAATGATATTTCAATTAATTCTTCAATAAAACTTGAAATATACTATCATGTCACTGAAAGGCAACCTAAGCCTCTTTTAGTTGGGTTTATAAATGAGAGTGAAAAAGAATTTTTTGAACAACTTATTCAAGTTGAAGGTATAGGACCAGTTAAAGCAGCAAATTCTTTAATTCATCCTATAAATATTATTGCTAATGCTATAGAGACTGAAGATTATGACATTTTAGAACAAATGCCTGGTATTGGTAAAAGAGCTGCTCAAAAAATCGTAGCAACACTAAAAGGAAAAGTTTTAGATAAAATTTCAAATGAATCTGTGATTTTAGAAACTTCTATTTCTGAAAATTCAGTGTTCAAGGATGCCTTAGGAGTTCTTGTTGATTTGGGTTATAGAGTTTCCGATGCTAGAACTCAGATAAATGAGGTTATGAATAGTACTGAAAGTGATGAAGATGTAAATGTAGAAAATTTACTCAGAGAAGTTTTTAAGAGAGCTCGATAAGGTTATTTATGACAAAAGATGATTCAAATAAAGAAATAATTTTTTCAGATAATATTCCTGAAACTAATTTTGAGCCTTCTGAAAAATTAGAATTTAACTTTCTAAGACCAAAATCCTTCTCAGATTATATAGGTCAGAATAAAATTATCGAATCCTTATCCATAGCTGTGGAAGCTTCAAGAAAGAGAGATGAGTCTCTTGACCATGTTCTATTTTATGGACCTCCAGGATTGGGTAAAACAACTCTTTCTTACATAATTTCAAATCAAATTGAATCTAATTTTATACATACAAGTGGTCCAGCCTTAGAAAAACCTGCAGATGCAGTTGGATTATTGTCAAACTTGAGTTCTAAAGATGTCCTTTTTATAGATGAAATTCATAGAATCCCTAAGACAGTGGAAGAATATTTATACTCTGCAATGGAAGATTTTAGAGTAGATTTTATAACTGGATCTGGAGCTTTTGCAAAAACTATAAATTTAAGATTAGAAAGCTTTACCCTAGTAGGTTCAACTACTAGGCCTGGCCTGCTCAGCTCTCCTTTACGAGATAGATTTGGACTAAGTTATCATTTAGACTACTATGACGAAAATGATCTGAAGGATATAATTTTGCGATCCTCTAGACTTCTAGATTTAAAAATTGATGAAAATTCTTCTATTGAAATAGCAAAAAGGTCGAGAGGCACCCCGAGAATAGCAAATAGACTATTAAGAAGGGTAAGAGATTATGTTGAGGTAAAAAATATAAAAAAAATAAACACTAAAGTTATTAATGATTCTTTAGAAATTGAAGGTGTTGATAACCTGGGTCTAGATAGATTAGATAGGGAATACTTAAGAATAATAGCTGCTAATTATGAGGGTGGCCCTGTTGGAATAGATGCTATTAGTGCTTCTCTTAATGAAGATCAAGCAACATTATCAGATGTTGTGGAGCCATTTTTACTAAAAATTGGATTTATTATTAGGACTTCGCAAGGTAGGAAGATTACTAAATTGGCATATAAACACTTGGGAATTTAATAAGTAAGTATTCTACCAATTATCTAATTGATTAAGAATTTTTTGTAATAATCGTCGGTTGAAATATCTACACTTTCAAAGCAAATTGCATCTTCCCTTGAATTATTGAGTGGATAATAGTTTTTTCTTACCGAAACAATATTAAATAAATATTTTTTATATAGTTTTATTGCAGAGGAATTAGATTTTCTGCATTCAAGTAGAATTTTTTTTATATTATTTTCCCAACAATATCTTAGTGATAAAACTAATAATTTTTCCCCAATTCCTTGACCTCTAAATTTTTCTATTACTCCGATTTGCTCAATATGAGATTCTTCCAAAACTTTCCATATTTTTATGTATCCAATAATTATTTCTTCAGTATTAAATTCTTGGTTAGCTTTAGATTTATCGGGTTTTATAAAAGACAAGAGATTTTTTTTTGGCTTAACTATATTCTCGTACGTGCATATAAATACTTTTTTTGTTTCTTTAGATATTTCATTTTGAAAGTTCGTATTAACTTTATCTAACGGGAAAATATTAGATTCAATCTTTGATAAATGTTTTGCATCTGAAAGAATTGCGTTTCTGAATTTTATCTTTTCATTAATCATTGTTATAAATCAGATTAAAAATTAATATGTTTTTATTTTTTAATAAGAGTATAATATTCTTTAGTGTTTATAAACGGTTTAATCAAAAGGCAACAATTTTAGTTAGTAATGTTTTTTAGTCCAAATTTGGTTCGGATATTAAAGATACCTCTAAAAAGTAATAAAAAAGATTTACTAATTTCCTTCATATCAATTTTTTTCGCAGCCGGTTTGCAGATGTCAATTCCTTATTATCTAGGTTCATCAATAGATAAAACTCTATCTGTTTCAGGGACATCAAATTTATCATTAACTCCATTTATTGAAATTGGATTACTAGTATTTGCGCTATCTCTTGCTAGAGGTATATTTAGTTATTTCCATGTATACCAAGGAGAAAAGATTGGCCAATATTTAGCATTTGATCTAAGAAAATCTTATTTTAACAAATTACAAAAACTGTCCTTTAAATTCCATGATACTCAGCATACAGGTGACTTAATCACTAAAGGAATTATTGACATCGAGGGAAGCAGAATGTTTGTTAATACAGGAGTGCTTAGATTAGTGTTTCTAACAATATTTATACTTACTGGAGCTTATTTAGTAATCTCAGTAGATTTGTGGCTAGGCTTACTTTCTCTATCTTTTGTTCCATTTATCGCATTTATATCATCTTTTTCGAGACTTAAATTACGAAAAAATTGGTACAGATTACAAGAACAACTTGGAGTATTAACTAGAGTTATGGATGAAAATTTATCTGGTGTAAGACTGGTAAGATCTTTCATGAAACAAAAATATGAGCTGGAAAAATTTAATATCGCCTCAAATGTTGTTAAGAAGACAACTTTTAGGCAAATAATTATAAGAAGTTTCTCCATATCTTTGAATACTTTTGCTTTTCTAGTTTCTATGAGCTTAGTTGTTTATTTTGGTTCAATAGCAGTATTAGAATCAAAAATAACATTAGGAGAATTAACTTCATTAATTGCTTTTATGAGTATTTTGCAAGGACCAGTAAGACAAATTGGAATGCTAGTAAATTCTTTCTCTCGAGCTTCTGCAACGTCAACTAGGTTATTTGAAACATTAGATCATGAAGAAGATGTAACTAATATTCAAGGTAAAAGGTTTAATGAACCTGTAAAAGAGTTAATTGTTAATAACTTATCTTTTTCCTATGGCTCAAAGAAGGTTTTGAAAAATATAAATTTTACAGCAAACCCTACCCATTCAATTGGAATAGTTGGACCTCCTGGAGCTGGTAAAACAACTCTTTCTAGGCTTCTTCCTAGATTTTATAATCCAGATGAAGGAGAAATCTTGTTGAATGGTAAAGATATTTCAACCTTAGATCTTACTGATCTAAGAAAATCTGTTAATTTAGTTGATCAAGATAATTTCTTATTTTCGGATACTTTTACTGAAAATATAAGATACGGTGATCCTAAAGCTAAAAAAGAGAAAGTAAGTTGGTCAACAGATAAAGCTCAAATTTCTATGCATATAAAAAGACTCCCAGAAAAATTTGACACTTTGATCGGTGAAAGAGGAGTTCAGCTTTCTGGTGGGCAAAGACAAAGACTTTCAGTTTCAAGAACTTTATTATTCGATTCTAAAGTTGTCATTTTTGATGATTCTACTTCTGCTATTGACAGTCAAACTGAGAAAAAAATAAGAGATGAAATGAGTTCTTTGGGGACTGGAATATCTCTTGTTGTGATAGCTCACAGAATTTCATCTGTAATGAATTTAGATGAAATTCTATATTTAAATAATGGTGAGATTATTGAAAGAGGAAATCATTCTGAATTAGTTAAGCTAAAGGGTCGATATTACGAGCTATATAATATGCAAATAAATCCTGAGATGAGTATTAAGTAATGGTTTCATTATCAGACGAAAATATTAAATCTAGAGCCTTTGATTACAATATTGTTAAGAGATTTTTGCCCTATGTGGCTATATACAAAAAAGATGTTTTGATTGGCTTTGGTTTTATACTTTTACTAACTATATCATCTTTACTTTTACCACTTGTTATTAAGAATATTATTGATCAATCAGGATGTTTGGTTGGTTCTAGTTGTGAATCTGTAGAAGATGCCAAATCAGCTATTTTAATTGGTCTTTTGCAGTACCTTGGATTATCTGTTTTAGTTGTTATTTCTATATTTATGTCTGATTCAATTATAGAAAAAGTGGGTGAAAATATCCTTTTAGACTTAAGAAGAAAAATGTTTATGCACTTACAAGATGTTTCTATCTCATTTATGGACAAAACTGATGTAGGGAGATTAATGTCAAGATTGCAAGGAGATGTTGCAGCTATGCAAGAAGCCTTACAAATGTCTGTATTTGCTATAGGAGATCTTGTGCTGATTTTTGGAATAGTAACAGTCCTTTTATCTATGAATGTACAACTAGGTATTCTAACTATTCTTGTGATGCCCATATTAGTTCTTATACGATTAATTTGGTTGCCTCACGCAAAGACAGCTTTCTTAGATGCACGAATTAAGAGCTCTGTCGCCACATCATATTTAGCAGAGAATATTAATGGTGTTAGAACTATTCAATCTTTCAATAGGCAAGAATATAATGGAAAAATTTTTGAATCTAAAGCAAAAGACTTGTTAAAATCTCAGCTCAAAGCAGCTAAATTATCCAGTATCATGTTACCAACAGTTGAAGGCTTAACTGGAATAGCATTTGCAATAATTATTATCGTTGGAGCTAGCTTAGTAATTAATGATCATATAACTACTGGTGTAATGGTGGCATATATGCTTTTAGTTCAAAGATTTTTCGAACCTATAAGAACTATATCTATGCAGTACAACGTTATGCAAAGAGCTATGGCATCTGGTTATAGGATATTTGAAGTACTAGATATTCCTGTAACTATAAAAGATCCTGCTAAGCCTTTGGACTGTCCATTAGACGGAAGTATAAAGTTTGATAAAGTTTCATTTGCCTATGTTGATGATAACTATATTTTGAAAAATTTTGACTTAGAAATAAAAGATGGTGAAAGAATAGGAATTGTAGGACCAACTGGAGCGGGTAAATCAACTATTTCTAATCTTATTCATAGATTCTATGATGCCAATAAAGGCAAAGTGATATTGGGTGGAGTAGAAATAAGGAAATTAACTCAAGAATACATAGGTAAAAAAGTTGGTATGGTTTTACAAGATCCATTTTTATTTTCAGGTTCAATTCTAGATAATGTTAGATATGGTAATCCTAAGGTGACAATAGATGAAATTCAAAAAGCAGTAAACTTATTAGGTATTGAGGAATTTATAGATACATTACCAGAGGGGCTCAATACCATAATAGGTCAAAGAGGAGCTGATCTATCTATGGGTCAAAGGCAATTATTAAGTATTTTACGAGCTCTTTTAGCAGACACTCAATATTTGATTTTAGATGAGGCTACTTCATCTATAGACTCATACACTGAGAAAAAAATCCAATCAGCACTAGACGTATTGCTTCAAAATCGAACTTCCATTACTATAGCTCATAGATTAGCCACTGTAAGAAAATGTGACAGAATTATTGTTCTAAATGCTGGGAAAATAGAAGAAGTAGGAAATCATAAAGAGCTACTAAAAAATGAAGGTTTATACAGTAAACTTTACAGTTTGAATTATTCTTCGTTTGACGATTAGTATTTTCTAGACGTTATGACCAGGCTCTGAATCATCATAATCATAGTCATAATTCAGTTTTATAAATTCCTTTTGATCTTCAGGAACATCTTCTTCAGCAAAAATAGCACTTTCTGGACAAACTGGTTCGCAAGCAGCACAATCAATACATTCTTCAGGGTTTATGAAGAGTTGGTTATCCCCTGGGTTAGAATATATACAATCAACTGGGCATACATCTACACATGCTCCATCTGTAACGTCTACACATGCTTTACCAATAATATAAGTCATAGTTTTAACTCTCTCCTAGTTCGTTATAGGTTTATGATATAAAACCTAATAAATTTGTGTTATCGATTTTTTTTACAAATTTAAATTAGTTTATGCTTGGCAGGCGCAGGCTCCGCCACCACCACCACAACCTCCAGCAGCAGCTTCAGCAGGTGCACTTGAAGTTTCAGCATGGCTACCGCAACCACCAGAATTCTCAGCACCACCGCAACATGCTCCAGCAGCTCCGCCACCGCAACCGCCTCCTGTTTGGAAGTTAGGATTTGAGATTACAAAACCAGATCTTTGGAATCCCTCTACATAATCAATATTAGATCCTTCAACAAATTTTACACTAGCAGGGTCAACTACAGTTTTTATAGCTGAATCACCAATGATGTCATCTTTCTCAGGTTCTTCAACAAGACCGAATACATATTCAAATCCACCATTTGGTGTTTCGTTGATAGATACTCTTAGATAACTGTTTTCGCTACCTTGTTCTTTCATTACTTCTTGTAACTTTTTCGTAGCAACTTCAGTAAATGTAACTAGTTGGTCTTTTTTTGAATCTAACAAAACTCTCTCCAGTAAATTATTTTTCTTCTAAATATAATATTACTAAATTATTTTAAACAAAATCAACGATTACATAATAAAAAAACCATTTTTTTTCAGACCTTTGTATTATTTTTTGCAGTTATAATGGAAAAAAAACAGTAGCTAAAATAGGTTCTTTTATGGATTTAATCGATAAGAAAATAGTTTCGATGTTAGGTCTCGATGGTAGACTTTCAAATGCTCAAATGGCAAGAGAATTAGATGTAAGCGAGGGAACTATTAGGAGAAGAGTAAAAAATCTTCTAGAAACTAAAACGATTTCAATTGTAGCTGCATCTGATCCTAAAAAATTAGGTTTCTTGTCAGAGGCTTTGATTGGTGTACAGTGTGAACCAGATAAAACAGGTGATATATCAGCAGAATTAGCTGCATTGCCTCATACTCGATGGGTAATTACAACTACAGGAAGCTACGATATCTTTTGCTTAGTTGCACTTGAAAGTGCAGAAGAATTAGGTAAATTTATAAGAGTTGATATAGGTTCAATTGAAGGAATAAGAAGAACTGAAACTTTTGTTAATCTATCGGTAGCCAAAAGAGAATATGGTCATATTTAAATTATTTATTATGAGGAATTATGCATAGAGATTTAATGTGTGGAGAAGTTTCTTCAACTGTTATTGAAAAAAAGATTAAGCTTGCTGGTTGGGTTTCTAAACGAAGAGATCACGGTCAACTAATATTTATTGATCTAAGAGATAAATCAGGAATAATGCAAATTGTATTTAACCCTGAATTATCTTCGAAAGTTCATTCATTGGCTAAGGACCTCAGGTCTGAATGGGTTATATCTGTTGAAGGTAAAGTAACAAAAAGATTAGAGGGAGCTGAAAATCCAGAAATCTCTACAGGTGCCCTTGAATTATTAGTTGATTCTATGGAAATTTTATCTAGATCCAAAACTCCTCCTTTCGAAATAATGGATAATAATGAAGTTTCTGAGGAAATTCGGCTTAAGTATAGATATTTAGACTTGAGAAGAAATTCTATGCAAAACAAATTGAAATTAAGACATGATGTTACTCAATTGATTTGGGATTACTTATCAGAAGAAAACTTTACGCATATCGAAACCCCAATATTAATAAAAAGTACACCGGAAGGAGCTAGGGATTATGTTGTGCCTTCCAGAATAAAACATGGTGGATTTTATGCATTACCTCAGTCTCCTCAACAAATGAAACAAATTTTAATGGTTTCAGGATTCGATAGATATTTTCAAATAGCAAGATGTTTTAGAGATGAAGATCTTCGAGCAGATCGTCAACCTGAACATACCCAACTTGATTTAGAGATGAGTTTCGTCCACCAAAATGATGTTATGAATTTGGTTGAAAGCCTTTATATAAAACTAATCAAAAAGATTGATAAAACTATAAAAATAGATAATAAATTTACAGTAATGACTTATGATGAAGCTATGAAAAAATATGGCTCAGATAAGCCAGACTTACGTTATTCACTTGAAATGACTGATTTATCAAAAATTGCTACAAAAATTGAATCTAATGTTATTCAAAATTCTTTGCAAAATAATTCAATCCTAAAAGGGTTGGTTGCAAAAAATTGGCATAATCTTGGAAGAAGAGATTTTGATAGACTGACAGATTTGGTGAAAAAACAAGGAGCAGGAGGTTTAATTTATATTTCTATTCCAGAGAATATAGAAGGGAAAATAACATTAGATCAAACTACTGGTCCATTGAATAAATTTTACACTCAAGAAAATTTAGATGAAATAATATCCACAACTGATGCAAAGCCTGGAGATGTGATTTTTATGATAATAGGTCAAGAAAATATAGTAAATTCTTCACTTTCATATCTTAGAAGTCACATAGCTAAAGAACAAAACTTAATTGATGATAAAGAAATGAAATTTTTATGGGTGACAGATTTTCCTTTATTTGAAAAAGATGATAGTGGTTCATGGCAACCTGCTCATCATGTTTTTTCTTCTCCGCATGAGGAAGATTATGAACTTCTAAATACAGATCCAGGAAAAGTAAGAGCTGATCTTTTTGATTTAGTTTGTAATGGAGTAGAACTAGGATCAGGATCAATAAGAATACATGATAGAAAATTACAAGAAAAAGTTTTTGATATCATCGGATACTCCTCTGAAGAAGTTAATAACTTATTTGGACACTTATTAGAAGCATTTGATTACGGAGTACCTCCTCACGGAGGAATGGGTTTAGGCCTAGATAGACTAGTCGCAATGCTTTGCAATGAAGAGTCCATTAGAGAGGTTATTGCATTTCCAAAGACTCAGTCTGCATCTGATTTATTATTCGGTTCTCCTGATTTTATTTCTGATGAACAATTAGATGAATTAAGCATATTAGTTAAAGAAAAAGAAGAAGAATAGGTTGAAATAATGAACATAGATGTTAAGCCTGAAAAAAATAAACAGGTTGATATAGAGATAACTATTGATGACTTTGTTGTAAACAAGCATTTGAAAACTGCAGCCAGTAAAATATCTCAGTCCGTAAATATTCCTGGATTTAGAAAAGGAAAAGCTCCTTATAGCCTAATTGAGTCTCAGTATGGCAAAGATTATATTCTAGAAAATAGTTTAGATCCGATAATTCAAGAAGTTATCCCCACAGTTTTAGATGAACAAAAATTAGAATACCCTTGTGCTCCTAAGGTCGATATTCTTGAAAGAGAGCCTAAGCTAAAAATTAATTTAATGGTACCCCTTATGCCTGAAGTTGAGGTTGGAGATTATAAATCTATTAAGACAAAAGTTTCTAAGGAAAGAATAACTAAAAAGAAAATAGATGAAACAATAAATAGAATTTTAGAATCAAGATCCACTTGGGAATCATCTGAATCTAAGTTAGATTTTCCTGGATTTGCGAAAATAAATCTTACTGCATCATATGAAGGCAAAGAGATTATGAATGAGCATGAGTTTGACTTTTATGCGGCGGAAAATAGTAATTTAATTGCTCCTGGTGTAGCAGAAAATATTAAAGGAATTTCAAAGAATGAAAAGAAAAAATTTACATTGACTCTTCCTTTAGATTGGAAAGAAGAAGATTTGCAGGGGAAGAATGTAAAATTTGAAGTGGAATGTTTGGACATACAAGAGAAAGTTACCCCAAAATTAAGTGATGAATTTTTGAAAGAAATAAACCCTGAGATAAAAGGTATAAAAGATTTTCAAGATCAAATAAAAAAAGAAATTACAGCTGAGAACGACTATAAATATAATCTAGACTTAGAAACACAAATTATTGATGATTTAATCAAACTTTCCAAATTTCAAATATCTGAAATACAAATACAAAGATCTGCAGATCTTATTATTGAGGATAGAATGAGATCTATTTCTCAATATAGAATGGAATTTGATGATTACCTTAAAGCTATCAACAAATCTAGAGAAGAATTTTATCAAGAATCTCTAGAATCATCCGAGAAAGAATTACAAAAACTCTTAATAATTGAAGAAGTTATAAAGTTAGAAAATATCAATGCTAATAAAAAAGATATAGATGATGAAATAAAAATAATCAAAGAGCAATACAAAGATCAAAATTTAGCTGATGATGAAAGTTTAAAGAAAATTGTAGAAAATAATATTAAACGAAGAAAGAGTGTTGAACACTTGATAAATGTAGCTAAATCTTCTTCGAAGAATCGCAAAAAATAAGAATTTTTAGTAACATTAATAATAATATAAGGAGTACTAAATTGAATCCAGAAATCTATAATCCACAATCAATAATTCCTTCAGTAATTGAGACTACCTCACGAGGTGACAGGGCAACCTACGACATTTTTTCTTTACTTCTTAAAGAAAGAATTATTTTTTTAGGAACACCTGTAAATGACTTCGTTTCAAATACGATAGTAGCACAATTATTGTACCTATCTAGAGAAGATCCAGAAAAAGATATAAATTTATATATTAATTCACCAGGTGGTTCTGTTTATGCAGGATTATCAATATATGACACTATGCAAATGATTCCAAACGATGTTTGCACATACTCTGTTGGTTTATCAGCTAGTATGGGTGTTGTTTTGTTAACAGCTGGTGCAAAAGGTAAGAGATATGCTCTTCCCAACTCAACTATGATGATGCATAGTGTTTCTGGAGGAGGAGGCGGTACTATTGCTGATGTTGAAATAAACTTTAGAGAGATGCAAAGAATAAATGAAAAATTAGCAAAAATTATGTCCCAGCATACTGGTCAATCATTATCAAAAATAAGAAAAGATGAAGACAGAGATTTTTGGTTAGATGCTGAACAGGCAGTTGGATATGGTGTTGTTGATGAAGTAATTTATCCTGAAGGTTCAAAATCAAAATCATCTAAGAAATAAATTTTATGCAATGCACTTTATGCAATAAAATTTATGAATCACCTGATGAAATAAGAGCATTTCCAGGGGAAAGATTTGGTTATCCCAAAGTCTCTTTGTATTTTTGTATTAATTGTTTTGACTATATACATACTGGATTTGATTCTAATTCTGAAGAATTTTATTCAACTAACAGTAAGGATGAAATAACTTTTAATAAAACTCCTAAAGAAATTTTTAACTTATTGAGTGAGTATGTTATTGGTCAAAATCATGCAAAAAAAGTACTTTCAGTTGCAGTATATAATCACTACAAGAGATTAATGTCTGAAGATGATAAAGATGTAGAAATACAAAAGTCAAATATTCTTTTAGTAGGATCTACTGGATCAGGTAAAACTTATTTAGCTCAAACTTTATCAAGAATTTTAGACGTTCCATTTAGTATTTCTGATGCAACTTCATTAACAGAAGCAGGTTATGTAGGAGAGGATGTTGAAAATATACTGTTGAGCTTATATCAAGCTTCTGATGGAGATATTGAAAGAACTCAAAAAGGAATAATTTATATTGATGAGATTGATAAAATAGCTAAAAAGGGAGCTAATCCTTCATTAACAAAAGAATTAGGAGAGGGTACTCAACAATCCTTGTTAAAAATCCTTGAAGGCACTGTGGTAAATGTCCCCAGAAAAGGTGGTAGGAAGCACCCTGAACAAGATTTTCTCCAAATTGACACTACAGGTATACTGTTCATTTTGGGTGGAGCATTTGAAGGATTAGATTTTCTAATTGATCAAAGAATTAATAATAAATCTATAGGTTTTGAAAATATTTCAACAAAAAAGAGTACATCATTGATTGATGGAAAAGTTGATACAGAAGATATTTTAAATTTTGGATTTATACCTGAGTTCGTTGGAAGAATTGCTTCAATTGTTAGTTTGAAAGAATTAACTCATTCAGATTTATTGAAAATATTGAAAGAACCAAAAAACTCTCTAATTAATCAGTACCAAAAATTATTTACACTTGATGACGTAGAATTGATCTTTGATGATCTTTCTTTAGATCATGTAGCGAAAGAAGCTCTAGAGGAAAAGAATGGTGCAAGAGCTCTAAAATCTATACTTGAAAAACTCTTATTGGATGTAATGTTTGAAATTCCAACTTCTAATAATGTTTCAAAATGTTATGTTAAGTTTGATTCAAAAAATAATAAAAATGTTATTGAATTAACTTCTGAAAATGGAGATTTATTGAAAGTTATTGGTTTGAAAGAAGCTGCTTGATTTTCTAAAAACTATCACTTAAATCATATTGATTCGGTTTATCTATATTGATTTCATTGGAAGATATTTTATTTAATGTTTCTACCAGTAGATTTCTTTCATTTTTTACAATAATCTCTCTTATTGTTTTGAATAATTTGGTTTCTTCAATAGAATTTGGATACTTTTTTGCATCCTCCCAATATTCATGTAAATTGTTGTCATATATTGAAAATTTGCAAAAACTAAGATTCGGGCCCTCATCTAAATCGGGAGTCATAAGATGTAATGAAACACCTGAAAATTTTGATTCTTTTTTAATTAATTCCTTAATTACATTTTTCCAAGTTCCTTTAGGCCCATCTGGTAAAGCTGGATGAATATTAAGTATTTTATAATGTTGACAAATTATTGGTGAAAAAAGCATGTAACCTGCAGCTACTATAAAGTCTACTTTGAAGGGATTTATTATTTTAAGAACTTCTTCATCATAAATAGTTCTAAGATTTTTCCAATCTGAATTTTTTATTTTTTTGTATTTTTGAGAAGAATAGGAAATAACTTTTATATTATTTTTTTTAGCAAAATCTATAAATCTGTCAGAGCCTTTTTTTTCTCCTGATTCCCTATTAGTAAATATATATTTGATTTCTATTTTATTTTCATTAACAAGCTCTAAACCTTTTTTTAATAAACCTAAAGACCCTTCTCCATTACCTGTAGATAACCAACCTACAGATTTTTTTTTAGACATTTTCATTCTTATGATCTACCTAAATAAGATCCATCACTAGTAGAAACATTTATTTTTTCTCCTGAATCAATAAATAATGGAACCTGAAGTGTAAGCCCTGATGTCGTAGTAGCAGGCTTTGTTGCTCCTGATTGGGTATCCCCCTTTAATCCAATATCTGTACTTTCTATAGTCATAATAATTGATGAAGGAAGCTCAATGGCTAAAGGATTTGATTCTAAGAAAATTATAGAAATATTATTACCTTCAGATAAAAATTTTGATGAATCTCCAATTAATTCGTTTGTTAATTCATATTGTTCAAAGTTTTCATTATCCATAAAGACGTATAAATCTTTATCTTGATATAAATACTGAGCTTCTCTATTTTCGGTTGGTGCCAGTTGTAATTTTTGATTCCCTGGTACTTTCTTTTCATATACATTTCCTGATTGTATGTGTCTTAGTTTCAAAGTTAATGTAGGAGGAGCCTTGGGAGCTTGTCTATGTTGCCATTCAAGAATTTGGTATATTTCATCTTGCAACAAAATTGTCATATTTCTCTTTATTTCTCCTGAAGATATTGTCATATTTAACTCCTTATTTTGATAGTTTAATTCTAAGCTTTTGGATGAGCTTTTGTATATATTTCTCGAGATTTTTCTACAGAAATGTGTGTATATATTTCTGTAGTTTTAGGTGATGAGTGCCCTAATAATTCTTGTACAACTCTTAAATCCGCTCCCCCATCCATAAGATGAGTAGCAAATGAATGTCTGAGAGTATGAGTATGAAAATCTGGATTTAAACCAGCTGCTTTCATATGTTTTTTTACTATATGCTGTATAGTTCTAATTGATAATCTTTCTCCTTTGTTATTTAGAAAAAAAGCTTTAGTCTTTTCGTTTATGGGATTTCTTTTTTTTGCATAATTTCTTAATACAATTTTAGTTTTATCTCCAAAAATTACTGATCTATATTTTTTCCCTTTTCCAAAAATTATTGCTTGATTAATTTCAAAATCAATATCTTCTAAATTTATAGATTGAGCTTCAGAAACTCTTAGGCCAGCAGCATAAATAAGCTCAATTATAGCTCTATCTCTACTTCCTAATTTATTTGATTCGCTAATAATATCAATTAATTTATCAATCTCGTTTATAGTAGCAATATTGGGTAAATTTTTTTCTATTTTAGGGTTATTTATTTCATTAAATAAATTATTTTCAAGGAAAGAATTTTTTACTAAATAATCAAAAAAAGATTTCAAATTTGAAATTATTCTAAGAATAGATTTTTTTGAGTAAATCTCATTTGATTCACTGAGAAATTTTCTAAGTAAATCTAAACTTAGATTTTTATTTTTATTTATACCCATGAAATTTATAAATTTATCTATATCATTTTTTTTATTTCTTAATGTGTATATGGATAAATTGTAATTTTCTTCAAGATATAAATTTTGAAGTTTTATCATTTTATTATTATTTCTCATATTAAATAAATAATAATAAAAAAAAGATAAATGTATAAGTGAAAAATTTTACGTATGCGAAAGAAAATTATATTAATGGATACATTTTTCTTTCATAGTTTTCTTAAGCGCTTCGAGTGTTCTTGATCTTCTTCTTCCTGTTCCAGCCCACGCACTCTCATCTGCAGTAACTTTACATTCTCTATCTTCACATGCGAGAAAACCACCATCACCTTTTTTATTTCTAAATCTGATCCAAATCATTCTTGGTAATTTTTCTAAGGATTTGTTCAATGAATTTAGTCCTAAAGGGGGATCATTTTCTTCAAATTCTTTTCCTGTTTCAGCATTAATACATGGTGTCTTTGATGAGCAAATAATATTTGTCTTCAAAAAATTATACTCGCTAGGATTTCTTGGATTTTCATCTGCGATTTTTTCATAATTATTCTTAATTGGTTCAAAATTACTCCAAAATGATTTTATAAAATCATTTCTATTTAAACTTCCATTTGAAATTAGATCAAGATCATTTTCCATCTTCTCAGTAAATTTATAATCCATTACACTTTCAGAGAAATGTTTTTTCAATTCTTCAACTAATGCATTTCCAACTGGACTTATATATATTGATCTATTTATAACCCATATATATTTTTTTTCCTTTATTGTATTTAATATGCTAGCGTAGGTACTTGGTCTACCTACTCCTAGCTCCTCCATAGTCTTAATTAATGATGCCTCAGAATACCTTGGAGTGTGTTGGGTAAATTTTTGCTCTTTGTTCACTGATTCTAGAATAATTTTGTCATCTTCAACAATATTAGGTAATTTATCCCCTTCTTTTTGAGGGAATAATTTTTTAAAACCATCGAAAATTAATTCATCATATTCAGATATAAATTTATACTTTTCATCTTCTGTAGATGTAATTACAGTTGTCTTTTTATTTTCACTTTCTTTCATTTGGCTAGCAACAGTTCTTTTCCAAATTAAGTCATATAACTTGAGCTGATCTTCACTTAAGAATTTTTCGATAGATTCAGGAGTACGATTTATTGAAGTTGGTCTTATAGCTTCATGTGCTTCCTGAGCATTTGCAGATCTGGTTTTATATTTTTTTTCACTATGATAATCACTACCATATGAAGTTTGAATAAAATTTCCTATTTGGCTTAGAGAATCTGCTGATAATACATTAGAGTCTGTTCTCATGTATGTTATTAAGCCTTCTTCTCCATTACCTAAGTTTATTCCTTGAAATAATTGTTGAGCAATAGACATAGTCCTTGAGGGAGCCATCCTTAATCTTGATGAAGCATCTTGTTGAAGAGAACTGGTTGTAAAGGGCGGCCTCGGCTTAGTTTTTCTAGTATTAGATTTTATTGAATAAATTTTATAATTTAGTTTTGAAATTTCTTGTTCTATATTTTTTGCATCTGTTTCATTTGTTATCGTAAGATTTTTTCCAGACGTTCCATTTATATCAAATAGTTTTCCTTGATAGTGATCTTTGTTTTTTGAAAAATTATTAGTTATATTCCAGTATTCCTCGGGAATAAATGCTTTAATTTCATCCTCTTTGTCTTTGATGATACTTACCGCTACTGATTGAACTCTTCCTACAGAAAGTCTTTTTAGTCTTAATAATGATGATGTAAGTCCACTCAAAGAGAATCCAACCAGTCTATCAACCAATCTTCGTCCGATATGAGCATCAACTAAATCCATATTTAACTTTCCTGCTTTATCAAATGCCTCTTTTACAGCTTTTTCAGTAATTTCATGAAAAACAACTCTTTTAAACTTTTCGTCTGATTGACCTTTTTCAATTAGTGCATTTGCAACGTGAAAAGCTATTCCTTCTCCTTCTCTATCAGGGTCTGCAGCTAAATAAATATTTTCACAACTTTTTGCTATTTTACTCAGATTATCTATTCTTGTTTTTGCTCCTCTTTCATATTCCCAAATTGGCTGAAAGTCGTGATCTAAGCCCACAACAGGACCTGTATATTCTGCTTTATATCCTGATTGTAGATTATTAATATGACCAATTGATGCTTCAACTAAATACTCTTTACCCAAGAATCGCTGAAGTGTTCTTGCCTTAGTAGGCGACTCAACTATAACTAGATTTTTTGACAACTTTATACCTCAAGCTAAATAATTTTTTTGGACTATTATTTATTATATATTAATTGCATTGTATGGCGGAGAGGACAGGATTCGAACCTGCGGTACGCTTTAACGTACACACGCTTTCCAAGCGTGCTCATTAAACCACTCTGACACCTCTCCCAAATATAATTTATATGTTATTCATAATAAGTATGTTATTATTATATTTTATTAGGGAAAATGAAAAATTTGCTAAAAAATCATATTTTTGATCATAATCTTGTATTTGTTGTAAAAAATCAACATAATCATCTATAAATGAAACCTCCGTCGATATTTAATATATTTAAGAAACTGACCTTAAGTTTTTTTTCTAACACTTCTTATATGGAAAAATTAGCTGAAAAAGGTGTAATTATAATAGATTCTAATTCCACGTACATTGATGAATCTGTGAGAATTGAATCAGGAACGATTGTGCATCCTTCAACATATATTTTAGGTAATAGTGAAATATCTTCTAATTGTATTATTGGGCCGAATTCTACTATATCAAATACTAAAATTTCTAAGAAATCTAACATCCTATACTCTATAGTTTTAGATTCTATTATTGGAGAAAATTCTAATATTGGTCCATTTTCTTACATAAGAAATAATTCTATTATTGAAAATAATGTTGAAATAGGTAATTTTGTTGAAGTCAAAGCATCTAAAATAGGGAACTATACTAAATCTAAGCATTTATCTTATCTAGGAGATATTACTATAGAAAATAATGTTAATATTGGAGCAGGTTTTGTATCTGCAAATTATGATGGTAAATCTAAGCATAAATCAACTATCAAGCAAAATTCCTTTATAGGATCAAACTCGACACTAGTATCTCCTGTTGAAATCAATAAAAACGCTATTATCGGTGCAGGATCTGTAGTAATTGATGATGTTTCTGAACACTCAAAAGTGGTAGGTGTTCCTGCTAAAAAAATTAAACAAGGAGATGGTATTGATAACTGATTTTATTTTTTATTTATTAATATTTATCTTTTCAATTTTAATTTATGTTTTGATAAATTATTCTTTGAGTATATTGGGTTATAGAACATTTGGAATAACAAATGATGATATAGATCAAACTGAGATTGATAGATCATCAGAAAATTCCACAGACACTCTTTCCTATGAGGCATATATTTTAGCAATTTTCATAAGAAATTTTATTATTTCTGTTGGAGTAGGTTCATTTATTTTATTTATAATAAAAGTTGGATTTTTTTCAGATTTGAGTAACTATAGAATACTACTAGTATCAATCTTATACTTTTGTATTTTAGTAATTTCTATAGTTATTACAAATAAGATTTTTACGATACTTAATTCTAAGTTGTATTTTCTAGCTTTGAGTGTAGGAAAAACTTTAGAAACATTTGCTAGTATTCCAAAATTTAAAGGATTCATAAGATATGTAGGGATACCTACTTCAAATGAATCA
>CEVU01000142.1_pt1 | contig 38116 bp, 39 predicted proteins | sample 427081 | NCBI WGS metagenome assembly CEVU01 (sample SAMEA2623868, study PRJEB7988) | marine metagenome | biome: marine biome (ENVO:00000447); feature: deep chlorophyll maximum layer (ENVO:xxxxxxxx); material: "saline water (ENVO:00002010), including plankton (ENVO:xxxxxxxx)" | depth 80 m | reverse complement strand
CCCCTGCTCCCAAAGCAGGTGCGCTACCGAGCTGCGCCACGTCCCGTTGTACTTATAGTATCTGTTGCAAAACCAACTAAGACACTAAAAAGCCCGAGGTTTATTCCAAGGCTTTTTGTACCTTATCTTCAGCCTCTTCATCCTCGACTTCTAAAGCGAAGCTTAACTCTGAGACAAGAACGTTCATTGCTTTGTTATAAAGGCTTTTCTCACCAGCTGATAACCCTTTGTCACGGTCGCGTAATGCTAAATTACGAACGACTTCAGCAACTTGGTAGACATCACCTGATTTAAGTTTTTCCTGATGGTTTTTGAATCTTCGACTCCAGTTGGAGGGTTCTCGAACATCCCGACGTTTGAGCACGTCAAATAGGTCTTCAACGTCTTCGCCACTGATTGGCCAACGCATTCCTACTTCTTCAACCTTCTCAACCGGAACAGAGACTGTCATGTCATCCATTACCATTCGAAGGATCAGGTATTCCTTACGGGAACCAAAAATAGTCTTTACTTTTTTTTCTTCTACGATCGCAGCACCATGATGCGGATATACGACTCGATCGCCAGCTTTGAACATCTAAATTTCTCCAATGAATAAGATCGTCCTTTAAGGATGCCACTTCTAGAAGAAGAACACACATTAAAAAAGATTAAATACACACTTTTTAAAGAATCCTTTTGCTCTTGCATAGTTAAAGTCAATAATCTGAATAAATGAGCAGTAAAAAATGGGTAGCAGGTGTTGATGGAGCTCAAAAAGGTTGGGTGGTCGCATTCATGCCATTACGAAAAGGTAAAGGAGCTTACCTTGAGAGATTCGAAAGCTTTCTAGAAGTAAAGAAATCAACAAAAGATCTAAACTGTCTTGCAGTAGCAGTAGATATGCCTATGGGACTTCTTGATAAACAGGAACAAAGCATTGATAGCGAAATACGGAGAAGACTAGGGGAAAGAAGATCTTCACTTTTCCCAACTCCTTCAACAGCTGTACTCGATGCAGAAACATATGAAGAGGCATTAAAAATCAATAGAAATGTTTTAGGGAAAGGTATCTCAATCCAGTCCTGGAATCTATTGCCACAAATCCGACAAGTTCGTGAAGCAATTAAACCAGAAGAGACAACTATGTTCTTTGAGTGTCATCCTGAAACTTCATTTTGCGAATTAGCGAAACAGCCATTATCTCCAAAAAAGACAAAAATCGGAAGCGAAGAGAGAAGAGATATCTTACGTTCGGTAGTTCCTGATTTAGATAAAGTGTTAGAAATATTGCCAACGAAATGCAAAATTGACGATGCTCTCGATGCTTTCGCAGCAGCATGGTCAGCAAAAAGGTACGTTCAGAACAAAGCAGTTATCATAGGTGGAGAAGACTGCGATAGTGATGGGTACCCAATACGAGTTGTAATTTAGTAGTCAAAAGGAGATTCCATGCATGGAAGATTAGAAAAGAAAGTCTGTTATGTTACTGGGGCAGCATCCGGAATTGGGTTAGCCTGCGCTCAACGTTTTGCCGAGGAATCAGCGATAGTTGTCGGTTCTGACTTAAATGAAAATCCTAACTGGATTAACGAAGTGCCAGGTGAAACTGCTTTCTTTGAATTAGATGTGCGAGATGAAAAAGCGCAACATTCTGTTGTCTCTGAAATTATTAATCGTTATGGGCGAATTGACACAATCGTAACTTCAGCGGGCATAGCTGGTGGCGGTCCAGTGCATTCCATTGATTTAGATAATTGGCAGAGCGTGCAAGACGTAAATTTAACAGGAACAATGCTTAGTATTAAAGCGGTCCTTCCAACAATGATGGAACAACGCAGTGGGAGTATTATCACGGTAGCTAGTATCGAAGGAATTGAAGGCTGCGAGGGCGGGTCAACTTACAACGCATCAAAAGGTGGAGTTATCCTTCTAACGAAGAATTTAGCGAACGATTATGGGAGGCTTGGAATAAGAGCAAACGCTATCTGTCCAGGTTTCATAAGAACACCTATGTTTGAAGCGACGGTTTCATTAATGGGCGATCGAGCAGAAAAGATTAAAGAACAGCACAAACTCGGACGCTGGGGTGAAGCCGAAGAAATCGCTGGGGCTGCGTTCTTTCTCGCAAGTGAAGACTCATCCTTTATTACCGGAGTGGCCTTGCCAGTTGACGGCGGTTATACGGCCGGGCATTGGTATGGCATGACAACACTTATGGGTCTTGAATAGTTCAAGAGCTTTTTTCGAAAGTAACCTCAAACATCGCTGGCCAAAGTTTCCCGGTTATCAAAAAAGTTTCAGAGTCGTGATTGTAAGCAATCCCATTTAGTACATCTGCTGAAGCTGACTCGTCACTTGTTAGAAGGCCAGAAGCATCAATGGTTGCTAAAACATTTCCACTTTCATTATCAATTTTTAATATGGTATCTGTTTGCCATATATTCGCATAAATAATATCTCCAACACACTCAAGTTCATTGATAGCTTGAACAGGATTTCCATTATTCCTGACCGGTATTTCTTTCACAATAACAAAAGAGCTTGGGTCGCGAACGGTGAGGCTGTTTGACCCATTAGACATGTAAAGAAACTCACCATCGAAACATAGGCCCCAACCTTCACCTTCATAACTAAAAACATTTACAATTTCAAACGAATCTATGTCAATGATGTTTACGATCCCGTTCCTCCAAGTTAATTGAAATAAGTAATCACCTACAATAGTTAAGCCCTCTCCAAAGAATTCATTCCCTAAAGGTAACCAGCGAATCAAATTTCCATCATTTGGATTAATTTCACTAATCCCGGATTTCCCATAAAGACCATGGCTTTCATAAAGTCTCCCTCCGTTAAATTCGAAGCCCTGGCTGAAAGCATCTTCGTTATGATTTCTTCTCTCAATGACGTTGACTGTTAAGTATTCAATATCATCTATTGAAGAAGGACTTTGTTCATCGGTAAGAACGGGTGATGTCGTTTCTACAGCATTTTTTACTTCCGAAACTAAGTTTTTATTTACTTCAGAAGCGTTAACTTCATTTGAAGCAGGTTCAGAGCAGCCCAATGTGAATAAGAGTAGAATAGAGAAAAGGATAGAAACTATAGTGCGTGCGAACATTCTTAATGACTTTTTATCTAGTTGCTTTCAGTAAGACGATAAATCTCTTCTTGGGTATACCCAAGTCCTATGAGGACGTCTTCCGTATGTTCCCCTAATTCAGGGGCGGTAGACGTTGGTTCCCATGGCGTTCCATCAAAATCACACGGTGTTGCGACCATTCGCGTAGAACTAACATCATCTGGAACATCTACAAATAAACCTGCTTCAACGCTTTGCGGGTCAGCCAACACATCGTCCACTGAGTTAACGGGTGCCCAAAAGAAATCGGGTTCCTGGTCAAAAGTATTTACCCATTCCGCAAGTGTTCTCTGACTAAAAGCTTGGTCAAGAAGTGAGATGAGTTCAACAGCATTTTGCGCTCTTGACCTAGGGTCGGCAAAGCGTTCATCTTCCATCCATTCAGGATGGCCAACAACCCTGCATAAAGGCGGCCAGTGACGTGCTCCCTCTAAACCAACAATCCAAAATCTCTTCCCATCTCCAGCAACGTAGTTATTAATAGCTGCATTCCCCATAGATTCCCTTGTCCCTACAGATAAAGTCATTCCCCAAAGTAATGCAATGTTCATATCAAAGCCGACGGTATATGCGCCTTGCCTGTAGAGCGAGGTCGACACAAATTGGCCCTTACCAGTCTTTTCCCGTGAATAAAGAGCAGCAGAAATTGCTGCTACCGCAGAAACGCCGGTGTTGTGATCACCCATACCACCTCGCTGGAAAGGTGGGTTTCCTCCCTCGGGAGTAAGTAGATCCGCTATCCCAGAACGTGCCCAAAATGCTGCTACATCATACGCAGGCTTATCAGCATCCTCGCCTTTATCACCGTATCCAGTAATGCCACAATAGATCAATCGATCATTGTTCTCTAAAAGATTCATATGATCAAGGCCAAGCCTTGAAAGCGCTCCGGTTCTGAGGTTAGTAAGGAAAATATCAGCAGTATCAATCAACTTAAGGGCAGCCTCCAAACCTTCCTGTTTGCTTAAATCAAGAACCACTGATTGCTTTCCGCGATTGTCTAATTCAAAGGGTGGATTGTTCGGCATATCCCCTCCAAGCATCTTTTGAAAGATTCGAGCGGGGTCACCACTTGGGGGTTCTATCTTTATAACTTCTGCACCCCAATCAGCTAATATCCCTCCAGCTGCGGGTCCAGCCACCCACACTCCGAGTTCTACCACTCGTATACCTTCCATAGGTCCTGACATCGCTTACCTCCTTAACATGATGTGCCCATATCTTAGGCGGTTACCTGTCCCTTGGTTATATCTTTCGAAGAGAAGAATATTCAGAACTGGACTATAGACATTTTAACGATCTCGTTTGCTTGCTATTTCTCTGCTACAAAAGAATCATGAATCAGCCATATGAAAACCCATACCCTTCAGACCAGCTTGAATCTCAATATCCATTTAGTAGATATCAATATGAACGTTTAGATGAAAAAAATATGCTTGATAGAGCAAAAGGGTTTTTTAATGAAATGGACAAAAGAAGAAGTATTAGAATGTTCAGTTCTGAACCTGTACCTCAAAAATTGATTGAACTTGCCGTTAAAACAGCTTCAACTGCACCCTCTGGAGCACACAAACAACCTTGGAGTTTTGTCGCAACTCAGGATCCTGAAATTAAAAGTGCCATAAGAGTAGCCGCAGAGAAAGAAGAAAAGAAAAACTACCTTGAGAATAGAATGAATCAGGAGTGGCAAGAAGCCCTTGCTCCCTTAGGGACAGATCATCATAAGGAATTCCTTGAAATAGCTCCTTGGATTGTCATTCTCTTTGAGCAACGCTACGAAATCCTCCCCAACGGAGATTCAAGAAAAAACTATTATGTGAAAGAAAGTGTTGGAACAGCAGCAGGCATGTTCATAGCAGCTCTCCACCACATGGGATTAGCAACACTCACTCACACTCCCTCGCCTATGAAGTTTTTAACTAAAATACTCAACCGGCCAATGAACGAAAGACCATTCGTTCTTTTCCCAATCGGTTACCCCTTAGATGGGGTGAAAGTGCCTGATCTAAAACGAAAAGATCTGAATGAAATTTTCACAACTGTTTAATGGCCAAGACCTCTTCGCAGCTAGAGTACTAATATTGAAAGGGAGGCTCTCAATTGTCCTATGATCTCGTAATTACTGGTGGGAAAGTCGTCGATGGAACTGGCAGTACTCCATTTCTAGCGGATATAGCAATTAACGATGGAGTCATTGTAAATGTAGGAGAATCACTGGACACAGAAGGCGCACATGTAATCGACGCTGGTGACAAAATCGTAACTCCAGGGTTTGTTGATATTCACACACATTATGACGGGCAAGCAACATGGGATGGCTTGCTAGAGCCATCTTCAGGACACGGAGTAACAACAGTCGTTATGGGAAACTGTGGGGTGGGGTTTGCCCCCGTGAAACCAGGCCAAGAAGAATGGCTCATCCAGCTTATGGAAGGTGTTGAGGATATTCCCGGCACTGCTTTAGCCGAGGGTATGGAGTGGGGATGGGAAACATTTCCAGAATACTTAGACATACTTGACCAGAAAGACTTTTCTATTGATATTGGAACCCAAGTAGCGCACGGCGCCATCCGTTCTTATGTAATGGGTGAAAGGGGATCAAATAACGAACCAGCCAACCCACAAGATATTGCTGAAATGAGAAGTCTTGTTCAAGAAGCCATAGAAGCAGGAGCATTAGGGGTATCGACATCTCGAGTTTTGGGGCATCGGGCAATGAACGGGGAGCCGGTTCCAGGAACCTTTGCGGCAGAAGATGAGCTATATGGTCTTGGTCAAGCCCTAAAGGATGCAGGATCTGGAGTCTTTGAACTTGCTCCAGCAGGTGCTGACGGACAGGATCTGATAAAAGCCCCAGACGAAATGAAGTGGATGCGAAAACTTTCAGCAACTATTGATCGACCGGTCACTTTTGCTTTATTGCAGAACGAAACGGAACCTCATCTATGGGAACAACTCTTAGCGGAGTCATTGGAGGCGACTAAACAAGGAAGTCAATGTTTTCCTCAGGTAGCGGGCCGGCCGTTTGGTTTACTAATCGGTTTGCAAACCCATCATGCATTTGCGAAACGGCCTTCATTTATTGAAATAGCTGATCTACCTCATGCTGATCTTGTTTCTAAATTGCAACAGAATTCAGTTCGAGATGCGATTCTGAACGAAGTAGATGAGCCAGTTAACCCTGACATTATCTTTGATGGAATGACCAGGATGGTTCAATCTATGTTGCATCGCCTGTATCCGCTTGGTGAAATTCCGGATTACGAACCAGATCCAAGTAGAAGTTTCGTCGAAATAGCAAAATCAAATAATGCGACGCCTGAAGAAGTCCTTTACGATTACATGCTTAAGGATGAAGGCCACGCTATGGGCATGATGCCTATCTTCAATTATGTGGATGGTAACCATGACGTTATAAGAGAAATGCTTTTACACCCTCAAGCTGTTTCGGGGCTTTCAGATGGGGGAGCTCACTGTGGAATGATATGTGATGCATCCATTCCAACATTTATGTTAAGCCATTGGACTCGCGACCGCACTAGGGGTGAGAAACTTCCTCTTGAGTGGATTATCAAAAAACAAACACTTGATACAGCATCTTTATATGGTCTTAGTGACCGAGGAAGTCTCAAAGTAGGAAAACGCGCGGACCTCAACGTAATAAACTACGAAGCTTTAACATTGCATGGTCCAAAGATGGCTCACGACCTTCCGGCAGGAGGGCGACGTTTACTTCAAGAAGCAACCGGATATGACTACACAATCGTAGCTGGACAAATCACTCGAGACCATGGGAAAGATACAGGAAAGCGACCTGGTCACCTCATACGCGGAGCACGTTAATCCTAGAAATGAAAGCTACGAGTCGTTTTCGGGAAGCTTCACTTTCTTTGAATTATGATCCGGAAATACAATTTTTCCCAGAAGGAACCAGAACGGCAATTGATGCAGCAAAAGCGGTTGGATGTGAACTTGGCCAAATCGTCAAATCTTTAGTGTTTATTGCCGGCGACTCACCAATCTTAATTTTGGCTTCTGGCAAAAATAGAGTTGATGAAGAGCGGGTTCTGGAATTTCTTGGTACTAAAACGTTAATTATGGCCTCACCAAAAATCGTGAAACGAGTTACCGGATTTTCAATTGGTGGAACCCCGCCATTTGGGCATTCTCAAAAAATTCAAACGATAGTAGATTCAGATCTTATTTCTTATCAGCAAATTTGGGCAGCTGCTGGAACGCCAGATTCCTGCTTTCCGATTACCCCAGCTAAACTTTGTGAAATCGCAACTGCTACGGTGTCAAAGATTAACTAAATCAAGGGTTTGGAGGAGAATAATGGGCGTCTGTGAAGGGCAAGTAATTATCGTAACTGGTGCTGGCCGAGGATTGGGTAGATCCCATGCTCTTGAGTTAGCTAGGCAAGGTGCTCGTATCGTCGTGAACGACTTAGGTGTTGAACGTGATGGAACTGAAGGGGAGCAACTCCCATCGCAAGACGTAGTAGAAGAAATACGAAGCTTTGGAGGAGAGGCAATAGGAAATGGTGCCGATGTTGCTGATTGGGAACAATCAAAGAGCATGATTAGCCAAGCAATTGAAACGTGGGGCCGTTTGGATGGATTGGTCTGCAATGCTGGGTTTTTGCGTGACAGAATGTTGGCTAGCATGAGCGAACAAGAGTGGGACAGCGTCATTCGGGTTCATTTAAAAGGACATTTTGCACCTGCTAGACACGCCATTGATCATTGGAGGTCCCTGTCAAAGGGCGGAACGGAAGTTCATGCTCGGATAGTTAACACCAGTTCTGGAGCCGGATTGATGGGTTCAATCGGTCAAGGTAACTATGCAGCAGCTAAAGCAGCAATAGCTCTGCTTACTATTCAACAAGCTAGCGAATGGGCACGATATGGGGTAAAAGTTAATGCCATAGCACCCGACGCTCGAACAAGAATGACAGAGGGTATCTTCTATTCGGCAGATGATGTCAAAGCTGGAGAATTTGATGATAAGTCTCCAGATAACGTCTCACCTTTAGTGGCATGGTTGGTGAGCTCAGATTGCGATATAACAGGAAGGACTTTTGAAGTAACTGGTGGCCAACTAAATGTCTGTGATGGCTGGCAGCATGGTCCGGTAGTTACAGTAGGGGACAGAAAAATGGATATCACAGAGGTTGGAAATCTTATCCATCAGAGCATTGATCAAGCTCCAAACCCAGCAGATGTCTATGGGGCTAGCTAAAATTTACTTCATTTAAGGTTTAAAAACGGAACTGAATTGTTAACACACTGGTAACACAATTTTCCCTTTTAAGACCATTGATGGTGTTAGTGTAATAACAACTTCAATACCATTTGGAGAGAAAGTGAAACTTTACAGATGAAATTAATTACAGCTGTTATCAAACCACACCAGGTAGAAGAGGTTAAGGAAGCCTTGGCACTGTTAGGTGTTCAAGGAATGACTGTTACTGAAGCTCAGGGATTTGGTAGGCAGGGGGGACATACCGAAACATACCGAGGGACAGAATATAAAGTCGCCTTTACCCCAAAGTCACGTCTAGAAATTGTTGTTTCTGATGAAGACGCTGACAAGGCTGTAGATGCAGTGCTTGGTGCGGCCCGGACAGGAAAAATCGGAGACGGTAAAATATGGGTCTCAAATGTTGACAGGTTAGTTCGAATACGAACTGGTGAAGAAGGCAATGAAGCCCTCTAAGGTTTAATTCTTCCGCTGTGTGTATTATCTGTAATAGGCGTAAAATTCTTACATACCAAATTTAGATAGCTATTGTAGATAATAAATAAACCACGGAGCGGAAATTGCTTTTACAAGAGACCCCAGATCAGCAAGCTTTTCGAAAAGAGGCGAGAGAGTATTTCGCTGATCTCATGACTGATGAAATTAGAAACGCGTTAAGAGGAGCTCACGAGACCTCGCCGGTGCGTCGAGAACTTTTTCAGACAATGGGAAAAGACGGAATGCTAGGTATCGGCTGGCCAAAAGAATATGGTGGACAGGGCCGGCCTCCAACTGACCAATTCATTTTTTATGATGAGTCGGTACGGGCTAATGCCCCTATGCCTTTTGTTACTTTGAATACTGTTGGTCCGACTCTAATGGAAATGGGAAGCGAAGAACATAAAGCCTTTTTCTTACCGAAAATTCTTTCGGGGGAAATAACATTTGCTATTGGCTACAGTGAAGCAAGTGCTGGCACCGACCTTCTTTCCCTAACAACCCGTGCAGAAAAGGATGGAGACGAGTGGGTTATTAACGGCCAAAAAATGTGGACCAGTGGCGCAAACGAGGCAGATTATGTTTGGCTAGCCTGCAGAACAGATCAAGAAGCAAAAAAGCATAAAGGTATTTCTATAATTATCGTGCCTACTGAAAGCACTGGATTTAGTTTCACGCCGATTGTTACTGTTGGCCAAGCAACGACAACTGCCACCTATTATGACGAGGTGCGAGTCCCCTACAGTAATCTTGTCGGAGAGTTGCATGGCGGTTGGGGGCTTATCGCAAGTCAATTAAATCATGAACGCGTCGGCCTTGCTGCCGTTAGTGTCCTCTCGTTTAGGTTATTTGACGATGTTGTTGAATGGGCTGCGACTACAAAATCTGAAACGGGCGAGTCTCTTATCGATGTTCCATGGGTTCAGATGGATCTGGCAAAATGTAAAGCAAAACTTGATGCTTTAAACCTTATGAACTGGAGAATGACTACAGCCGTTGAAGCTGGTGCTCTTGAGCCCTATCATGCCTCCACAGCGAAAGTCTATGGAACGGAAAGCGTTGCAGACGTATATCACCTTCTTCTGGGTGTTGTCGGGGCGGCCGGGCATCTTCGAGGCGGGACACCTGGAGCAATCCTAAGAGGAGAACTAGAAGCAGCGGGACGATCTGCACAAATAAATACCTTCGGAGGAGGAGTTAACGAAATCCAGCGTGAGATCATTGCCTGGATGGGTCTCGGGATGAGCCGTGGGAAACGATAACCCATGAACTTTGACTTTTCAGAAGAGCAAAACGCGCTACAGGAATTAAGTTCGCAAATCTTTGAAGGATCGTCATCATTTGATCGGGTTGAATTAATAGAAAAATCTGAAAAAAAATTCGATGAAAGCCTATGGAACCAGCTTGCTGAAGCTAATTTGTTAGGCGTTGCTATTCCCGAAGAATTTGGAGGATTAGGCTTTGGTTTGTTCGAACTATCTATTCTGCTTGAACAACATGGTCGTTCAGTAGCTCCTATCCCGTTACTTCCTACGTTAGCTATGGGAGCTTTACCAATCATTGAATTTGGCTCTGATGAGCAAAAATCTCAAATTCTGCCAAAAGTTACTTCAGGTCAATGCATTCTGACTGGTGCTTTCCAAGAATGGGGTATTAATAACCCATTAAACACATCTCTAAATGCGGAGCTAATAGATAGCAGGTGGCACCTTACTGGTTCTAAACCAGCTGTTCCATCAGCTGAGAACGCTGACTACTTTGTGGTAAGCGCCCAAACAGCAGAAGATCAAATTTCACTATTCCTAGTTACCAACCCATCAAAAGGTATAACTATTACCTCAAGCCCAACAACGAATCGTGAACGACATTCGCAAATAGATCTAGAACAAACGGAAGCTGAGCTTCTAGGAGACTTAGGGCAAGGAATGCATGCTATGGTATGGATCCTTGAAAGAGTCCATACGGCAATAGCAGCCGTAGCTGTCGGTTGCTGCGCTAAGGCAACTGAGATGATGGCCGAATATACGAGTGAACGTGAACAATTTGGACGCCCGCTATCTCATAACCAAGCTGTTACCCAAAGAGCTGCTGATTGTTATATTGGAACCGATGCTATGCGACTTGTTCTTTGGCAGGCAGCATGGCGATTAGATGCAGGTTACCCAGCAGCCGAAGAAGTTCGATCGGCGAAGTGGTGGTCAGCTGAAATTGGCCAAAGGGTCGTGCATGATGTGCAACACCTGCATGGTGGGATGGGCGCAGATATTGATTACCCTGTGCACAGATTTTTCCTTTGGGTCAAGCAATTAGAAAACATGCTCGGTGGGGGTTCATTTCAGCTTGCTGAACTTGGTAAACAAATAGCGGTGAAGGCTAAGGCAGCAGCAGGAGTTTAGTTACTAGCCAGAGTAAGCGAGTTCAAGACCTGACCTCGGCCATTCAATCATAAGTAAAGAACCTAAAGCGGATTCAGTAATATAGGCGAGGTTTTTTTCACCTCTACTGAAGGCAATATTAGTAATCAACGGACCATCAATATCTAAAAACTCATGCGAACCATCAGGGCGTGCGACCATTAGCCCATCACCCAATGCAGCAACAACTACTGTCCCATCAGCTTCAACAGCCATGGAGTCAAGACTAGATAATGTGTTTGCTTTGCAGATCCCTCTCGAGCTTCTAAGAACTCCCGGCCGTTCAATCTCATACTCCCATAATCTTCCAGTGGTCGTTTGTGCCACGTATAGAGTTTGGCCGTCAGGCGAGATACCACAACCATTTGGATGATCTAAATTATCTATAACCCTTGTGATAGATGAACCATCGGGCTGTGCATAATAAACAGCACCCTTATCAATCTCACGGCGTCTTTGCTTTCCAAGGTCAGTGAACCAGAAACCCCCCGAGTCATCAAACACAATATCATTTGGGCCGCAAAGATGGTCTCCTTCATATTCGTGGAATACGGTCGTTATTTCACCAGACTTCAAATCAACTCGATCAACTGATCCTGTTACATAATTTGATGATTGATTAGCACCTGTTTTTCGGTCAGTTGGGAAATTCATTCCATTGATATCGGACCAGATGAAACCACCATTATTGCAAACATACATGTAACCGTCTGGCCCCATAGCGGCTCCGTTAGGACCAGACGAACTAGGGTCGTCCCATTCAGCTATTATTTCTAATGAACCATCAACGTTGACACGCGTTAGCCTCGGCCCAGCAATCTCAACCACGATTACGCTTCCATCGTCCATAACAACTGGCCCTTCCGGGAATTGCAGTTGATCATTTAGTACTGTCTGTTGAATCTCCATAATTGGAGACTAGTAGACGTTGCGCTTCATAGCATTTCCTAAGGAGTAGGCTTACTGTGTGTTTATACAAATTGATCTAAGTAGCAATGGTGCAAGTATTCAAGATGTGAGAACGTTGACTGAGTTTGAAATACGTTCCCAAGAAATAAATGCTGAACAAACTTCCTCCCTTATAGGCGGCGGGTCATACGTCAAGGATGAAAGCCACGTTTGGGTTTCAATTAACTGGATTCTTGAGAATATTAAAGAAGAAGTAAATGACGATTGGAATATGGAATTCAATAAAATGATCGCCTACGCGAAAACAAAAGGCTGGGTTAATGAAAAAGAAACCCATCTTCAAGCTCATATAGAACCTACTGGCTAGCCATAAAGCGATCCATCTAGCAAACTAGTGTTGTTGAAAGGAGCGATGATGAAATTGGTTGAAACGAATCTCTGGGAACTTGTCATGACGCGCTCTGATGCCTCTCCAGATAAAGAGATGCTTGTGGATGAACAAGGTAGAAGAATAACTTTTTCTGAATATATGATCGCAGCTGAAGAAATGGCAGCTGGATTGAATTCTGTTGGAGTACGAAAAGGAGATGTGGTCGCATGGGAACTACCAACCTGGATTGAAACAGTCATTTTAGCAGCGGCATTAAGTCGTTTAGGAGCTGTACAAAATCCCATAATCGCTATTTACCGGGAACGCGAAGTCGGTTTCTGCGTTAAACAGGCAAATGCAACGGTACTCATAACACCAGGCGTATTTAGAGGTTTTGATTTTGGAAATATGGGTAAAAAGATTGAATCTACCGTTTCTGGTCTGCGCCATCTTCCTGTATCGCCCGATAACTTTCCAAAAGGTGATATCACACAGCTGCCGAACTACAGTGCTCCCGAAACAGATGAACTCCGTTGGCTTTGCTACACCTCAGGGACAACAGCTGACCCCAAAGGGGCAAAACATACTGATACCTCAATCGCTGCAATCGGCAACAGTATGGGAGAACGGTTAGACGTACAAGAAGGTGACAGGCCAGCCCTAGTTTTTCCCTTTCCTCATATCGGGGGGCTTACATGGTTATTTACGTCATTACAGACCGGATCCACCCTGCTTTGTGACTCATCCTTTGACCCCGAAACGACAACAGAGTTCCTTTCTAGCGAAAGCTGCACTCACCCCGGTGCCGGAACCCCATTCCATATGGCTTATTTAGCAGCTCAACGTAGCAGGCCAGATGAACCTATTTTTCCTAATGTAAAAAACTTTCCTGGCGGGGGAGCGCCGAAACCTCCGCTATTACATGAGGAAGTTAAAGCAGAACTTGGAGGCTCTGGAATAGTTTCCGGTTGGGGACTTACCGAAGCGCCTATATTAACAATGGGAGCTAGCACTGACCCAAGCGAGAAACTAGCAAGAACCGAGGGAAGAGCAATGCCTGGTGTGGAGCTAATTGCTATAAAGCCAGATGGAAAAAAAGCTCAAGCAGGAGAGGAGGGCGAACTCAGAGCGAAAGCCCCTCAGTTGATGCTTGGCTACCTTGACTCCCAGCTAGATGATGACGCTTTTGACGAAAATGGGTATTTCCAAACTGGAGATCTAGGGATAATAGATGAAGATGGGTATGTCGTTATTTCTGGGAGACTTAAAGACGTCATTATCCGATATGGGGAAAATATATCTGCCAAGGAAGTCGAAGATCTGTTATTCCAACACCCATCAATTATGGATGTGGCCGTTATCGGACTTCCAGACGAAGTAACTGGGGAACGAGCCTGCGCAGTTCTGTCAATAAATAAGGAAGCGGCACCTATTACGATTGAAGAAATGCAAAAGTATTTAGATGACGCCGGCCTTAGGAGAAATGCTATTCCTGAACAACTTGAGATCATCGAATTAATCCCTCGCAATCCATCTGGAAAAATTACTAAAAACGTTTTGAAAGAAGAGTTCAAAAACTCTGCTTTTTTGCGCTAGTTCTTTACAGCGCTTATTAGCGTTGACAAGTCATTTGTGCTGATTCCCTGAGGAATAGAGAGAGCTAGACGGTCGGCAATAGAGCCCAATCTCGATTTCAATTCCAAGCCAACACTCTCAGCTGTGCCAACTACCGATAGAGTTTCTACCTGTTCTGAGGAGAAGACAGATCCCAGTTGATCCCAATGTCCTTCTTTCGTTAATCTACGGAGTTCTGGTTGTAAATCTCCCCAACCATGTGTCTCGAGAACGGGTCGATACGCGGGTGTTGATCCGTAGAATCCGAGCATTCCGCGCACAACTGCATCAGCTCTACCAATGCTCTTTTCAGTTCCGTCATGTATTCCTACGATTGACCCAACGACGGTGACAAAATCTGAAGCCCGATCAACGCGTTTAGCCAAACCAGCATTCAAGTTAGGAACTGTATGCATTTCAAGGTGTGCTTGAGAAGTAAAAGGGTGTACAAGAAGGCCATCAGCTACAGATCCAGCTAACTCAGTCATTTTCGGCCCGAGTGCTGCCAACCAGATCGGGGGTGGTCCGGATTGTAAAGGATCCGGCGTTAACATCGGCGAGCTCAGAGTATGACGAGTCCATTTCCCTGAAAAGTCCAGTTTCGTTTGATTCTGCCAACTAGAAAAAATAGCTTTAGTCGCTCGGATGATTTCCTCCATTTGACCTAAAGGGCTATCCCAAGTGCTTCCGTAACGATTTTCTATATGAGGGCGGATTTGAGAGCCTAACCCTAATGCAAATTTTCCTTTCGATAAACGCTGCAGATCCCATGCTTGGTAAGCAAGATGCATTGGGCTTCTTGGAATAGCAATAGCAACATTTGTGTATAACATGCAATCCGTGATGCTCCCTGCACGTACTAAAGGGAAAAAAACATCTGACTTTCCTTCATAAGTAAATAAACCATCTACTCCTGCTTCACCAAGTTCCTGACCAGAAGAACCCGCTGATTCAAGCTCAGAACTAAGAAGAACATCTATCATCACCATTTCGGTAACGCTATCACCGAGAACTAGTCCAACAACGACTCATCATCGATGAATTGCATCGCTGTCATATCTTCTCTAACAATTGGACGCATTAAAATATCAATAGCTGTCCACAACGTTTTAGAATTCGGGTAAAAAATTAGAGGGAAAAGGCCATATAAGCCAGAAGCAAAAAATACCCAAGATCCTATAGGAATATTTGGATACGTGAGAAGAAAAAAGCACGCTAAAGCAAAAAAAAGAAGAGTAAATGAAATAATCGTATTGATACCGACTGCTCCTATCCAATGACCTTCAATTCTCTCAAATTTCAGCCCACATCTAGGGCAATTTTTAACAATATGAACCCAGCGGCGAAACAATTTTCTTTTTCCACACAAAGGACAGGCTTTGGTAAGGCCTCTCCATAACAGAACTCCGGGCCCTTTTTCCCGATATTTGAACTTACTCATTCCAATATCTTAAGTCCTCTATGTAATTAACCGCTCACATATTGGCTTACAGTTTTACAATTCGCCTGAAGCAGCCTATTTTCATTACGTAGCCAAATAGATGGGAGCCCGATAATGCTCGCTGCAGTACTGCGTAACACTGGTGATCAAGATTTAGATGTCACCGATACGATCCAGATTAATGACCCAGGCCCAGATGACGTAATAGTCAAAATTACACATACTGGTGTCTGCCATTCAGACGTTTCAGCAATGAACGGAACTATTCCTCAACCGGCACCTGCTGTACTGGGGCACGAAGGTGCAGGAATTATCGAAGAAGTCGGCGAAAATGTTACTGAAGTCGCCGTTGGGGATCACGTAATAGTTGTTTGGTCTCCACCCTGTGGTGGGTGTAAATTTTGCTTAGATCATTCAAGCCCAAATCTATGCATGACACTGCAGTTTGGTTCAATGATGATTCCACATTTTCGCGAAGGCGACGTAGACGTTCATGCTATGGCAGGGGCCGGAACGTTTGCTGAAAAAACACTTCTTCCAAAGCAGGCAGTAGTAAAAATAGATCCGGATATTCCATTAGATATTGCCTCACTAATTGGTTGCGGTGTAATGACTGGAGCGGGCGCAGCCTTAAACACTGCCAAAGTAACACCAGGATCTTCAGTTATTGTCTACGGGGCTGGTGGTGTAGGCATTGCAGCTATCCAAGGTGCACGTATTGCCGGTGCTGCAGAGATCGTTGCCGTAGACCTGAACGATGACAAACTTGATGATGCTAGAAGGTTCGGAGCTACGCATGCAGTTAAACCTGAAGATGTTGACGGCGCAAAATTAGAGATTACTGGTGGTGATGGATTTGACTACGCTCTGGAATGCATAGGAAGGCCACAAACAATGCGTGCTTCTTACGATGCAATTCGACGCGGTGGAACCGCATGTATTGTTGGAGTAGGAAGAGCTGAAGAAATGGTTGAATTCAGCGCATTTGAATTATTCTTCATGGAGAAAACTTTAGTTGGTTCTTACTATGGAGGAACTGACGTCAGAAGTGATTTTCATAAACTATTACGACTTTACAAACAAGGTAAGTTAGATTTGGAAGGCATGATCACACGTCGAATAAAGATTGATGAAATTAACCCTGCCTTGGAAGCAGTTCGAAAAGGTGAAGTTATACGTCAAGTAATTGAGTTCTAAGGGAAAGGCACCTAAGGAAACAGTGGATTCAGAAGAACGCCTAAGCGCACCTTTAGTTTTAGAATACCCCTTTACCCGAACAACAGGTCCGGTCATAGGGGCATTTCTAACTGGTTTAAGGGAAAGAATAGTACTTGGAATTAAAAGAAAAGATGGTAGCGTTCTTGTTCCTCCGACAGAATATGACCCGGAAACCTCAGAAACGCTAAGTGAAATGGTGGAAGTAGAGCAAACCGGCGAAGTTGTTACTTGGACTTGGGTGCAGGAACCCCGGGCTCAATCTCCATGGGATTCGCCGCATGCCCTAGCGATGATAAAGCTTGATGGTGCTGATACTCCGCTTTTGCACGCTGTTCTTGTTGAGAGTGCTGATTCTTTAAAGACCGGTTCCCGAGTTCGTATTCAATGGCGTGAGGAAACAGAGGGACATATTCATGACATAGAAGGTTTTATACCAATTGAAGGTCAGAATGACTGAGATAAGCATACCTTCATCCCTTGATGGTGTAGAACCAGTTTTATCAGTCAGAACGCCTATACGAATGGAGTACACGTTTACTCCTGGCGTCGCCGCACAAACGTATCTCCGCGAGTTTGGTAATAAGAAAATTCTTGGAAATGTTTCACCTGTTGACGGAGCTATTCTGGTCCCACCACGAGGAGCCGACCCACGGTATGGAGTGCTTTGCAACGAATTTGTCGAGATGCCACATACAGGTCATATAGGTTCATACTGTGTTACGAAAGTCCCCATACCGGGAAGAGATCTAGACCTTCCGTACATATCAGCATGGATTTTTTTGGATGGTGCCGATATAGGTTTTCTCAATCTTGTTGCAGAATGCCCACCAGAAGAATGCCGAATTGGTATGCGAGTTGAAGCAGTTTGGAAACCAGAAGAAGAAATTGGAATGACCGCTGAAAATATTCTTTACTGGAAGCCTACTGGCGAGCCTGATATTCCTTTTGAAGAAGCCGGAGTTCGAGGCTGGGATGCTAGGAATGGAAGGGCGAATGATGCGTAACGTAGCAGTTGTTGCGGCTGCTAGTCGCCAAGAAGAGAAAATGCTTGACACTGAAGTTGAGCTAATGATTCCTCTAATTTCCGAAGTGAAACAGCAGGCTGGACTGGATCAAGCAGAGATTGGTTTTACGTGCTCTGGCAGTTCTGATTTTCTTGCTGGCCAAGCCTTTTCCTTTGTTATGACCCTTGATGCTGTTGGACCTGTGCCGCCTATCTCAGAAAGCCACGTAGAAATGGATGGAGCATGGGCGCTTTATGAGACTTGGATAAAATTTCAAATGGGAGTTATAGATACAGCATTGGTCTACTCATATGGAAAACCTTCTCCGGGTTCGTTGCAGGATGTTCTTTCTACACAATTGGACCCTTATTATGTAGCACCGCTCTGGCCAGATGCACACTCAGTTGCCGGTTTGCAAGCTCGGTCACTTCTCGAAAACGGGAAAGTTACAGAAGAGCAGCTTGCTGATTGTGCAGTGCGTACCGGAACTGTTAAAACCCGCGAGGAATACTTTGCACAACCAATGCTTTCGGACCCTCTCAGAAAAGCTGATTGCCCTACTTATGCTGATGGCGGGGTCGCAATGATTCTTGCTTCGGAAGGTAAAGCTGAACAATTATGTGACAGGCCCGCATGGATCACAGGAATTGATCACCGAATGGATGCTCATCAGTTCGGTGTGCGAGATTTTACTTCAATCCCCTCAGCACGGATTGCTGCTGAAAAAGCTCGAGTGCATGATGGCCCGATTGATGTGGCAGAACTGCATGCTGCGTATACAACTCACGATATTCTGCTTCGTCAAGAGATAGGGTTACCGACTAACCCGGATCACAGTCAACGTTCTTATCCTATAAATGCGGATACTCTCATGGCGTCTGGTTTATTGCGAATAGCTGAAGCAGCAAGGTCGATTTGGGATGGAAAAGCAAATCGAGCGTTGGCTCATGCAACATCTGGGCCTTTAATGCAGCAAAATTTAATTTGCGTTCTAGCAGGAGAGAGTAACTAATGGGAACCGGTGGTGAATTAGCTGCAGTTGTTGGAGTCGGTATGACGAAATTCTCCGCAACTAGAGGAGATGTTTCTATGCCGGGCTTAGTGCGCGAAGCTGCCGAAAGAGCCTTGCGAGATGCAGAAATGCAATGGGATGATATAGACGCAGTTGTGATGGGTAAAGCACCTGATTTCTTTGAAGGCGTTATGATGCCAGAAATTTTTCTAGGTGAAGCTTTGGGTAGCGTTGGGAAACCAATGCTGAGAGTTCACACTGCTGGGTCAGTAGGTGGGTCGACGGCGCTTGTTGCTGCATCTCTTGTGCACTCAGGCGTGCATAAGAGAGTTTTGACAGTTGCATGGGAAAAGCAAAGTGAATCAAATGCGATGTGGGCGTTGAGTTTGAAACAACCTTTTCAAGTTTCAATTAATGCTGGGGCAGGCGGGTATTTCTCGCCAATTATTAGACAGTACATGGAAGCTACAAAAGCTCCTGAGCTCATAGGCTGCATGGTTGCTTTCAAAGACAGACAACACGCGCTTCTGAATCCCTATGCGCACCTTCACCAACCTGACCTGACGTTTGATCAAGTGGTGGAATCACCGATGCTTTGGGAACCAATTCGGTATTCAGAAACATGCCCGTCATCTGATGGGGCTGCAGCAATGGTCATAGTTAATGAAGAAGAGGCTGACAAGGCTGAGAACCCCGCTTGGATTCATGCAGGTGCAATGAGAAGCGAGGCAAATAATTTCCCTGGACGTGACGAAGTAAACCCCTTAGCGAGTAGACAGTGCGCAGCAGATCTTTGGAGTCAAGCTGGGATTAGTGACCCTAGAAAAGAAATTGATGTTGTTGAAATGTACGTCCCTTTTAGTTGGTATGAGCCAATGTGGTTAGAAAGTCTCGGATTTTGTGATAGGGGAGATGGCTGGAAGCTAGTCGAATCAGGAGCTACACATATTGAAGGCGGAGACCTACCCGTTAATTGTTCAGGAGGAGTTCTTTCATCTAACCCTATAGGAGCATCAGGAATGATACGTTTCGCTGAAGCTGCCCTTCAAGTTCGTGGCTTAGCAGGCGAACGCCAAGTAGACGGAGCGCGAAAAGCTATGGGTCATGCTTATGGTGGAGGTGCTCAATATTTTGCTATGTGGGTAGTGGGAAAAGATAAGCCAACCACATAAAGAACAAGGTCAAAATGACTGTTAGAAATTCAAATCGTAAACTCGGCAAATTCTTATTCATGATCATGGTAAGCGCCTCCTTAGCAGTGACGCTTGTATCATGCAGTCGAAGTGCAGATGGAGATATAAATGCTTATTGTAATCTCCTCTCAGACAATCTTGATATGGGTATTCCTGATACGAATTTAGCAATTGAAGAATTGGATCTTCTTATAGCATTTTCCCCCTCAGAGGTTAGAGAAACTGTCACAAAGATTCGCAATACATCTGCTGATATTGCTGAAATTACTGACCTAGATCAATTATTTGCTGCTACTTTCGACCCTGAAGCTTTAACAGCACAAAGTTTTTTCCAAAAATTTAACGCAAATAACTGTGATATAAGTACTGCAGTCGTTGAAAACTTATTAGTCACTGCTCAAAAGAGTTCACAGACTGAGTTAAATAATTTTATCCAAAACAATTACCCTGAAAAAGTATGGGGAGACGATGCCAGCATTTCGCTTATTTTTAATGGTATTGAAGTATCTGGTGTAGAAGGTTACTTACCAAACGGCAGCGAAAGAGCCATCGCTGAGTCTTTGTGTCAAGCTCTTAGTCTTTGGCTGTATGCGGTTCAAGAACAGAATGGCGTAATCAGGGTAACAAGTGGCGATGATCTAGTTATTGATCGTGAATCTAAAGACGGAAGATGCCGACTAGATAAAATCGTCCCCGAAGATTAAACAACACTGTCTCTGTTTGCACTATGATGTGTAGATATTGCTATGGAGGAGAAAAATGGGATACCGAGTTGAAGTAGATTTCGATCTATGTGAAAGCAATGCTATTTGTATGCAAATAGCTCCTGAAGTATTTGAAGTACGAGACGACGACTTCCTCTACATTTTGTCAGAAGAACCAGGTGATGACCTGCGAGCACAGGTAGAAGAATCAGTGCAACGATGCCCAAAACAGGCCATTGCAATTGCTGAGGGCTGACAACTGAAAGAAATCGTTATTGTTGGAGCGTCGTTAGCTGGACTACGCGCAGCCGAAACTCTTAGAGGTGAAGGATTCGATGGGAATCTTCACCTTGTAGGCGACGAGCCACACCTACCCTACGATAGGCCGCCATTGTCTAAGCAAATTCTTTCTGGGGATTGGGACCTCGACCGCGTGTCGCTTACCGATACTTCAAAAAATGATGAACTTTCTCTAGAGTGGCACCTTGGATCTAAAGCAACCGGACTCAACATAAACGACAAAAATATCACTCTAGATAACAATACGAGTCTTTCATTTGATGGGCTTGTAATAGCAACTGGGGCACGATGTATCTCCCTCAAGATGGCTGAGCATCTAGAAGGTGTCTATACGTTAAGAGGGCTAGATGATGCTATTGCGATCCGAAAAGAATTCGAAGCGAATCCCCATAAGGTTGTAGTGGTTGGAGCTGGTTTCATTGGCGCTGAAGTGGCAGCGACAGCTAAGCAGCGCGGACTTGACGTAACTATGATTGAGGCAGCTGAAGTTCCTTTTGAAAGAGTTCTAGGTCCAGTGATGGGAAATGTTACCGCCGACGTGCATAGGGATCATGGTGTTGAAGTCATAACAGGTTTAGCAGTTGAATCATTTCAAGGAACCGAAAGAGTAGAAAAGGTTGTTCTAGAAAATGGTACAGAAATTGAAGCGGATCTTGTCATAGTAGGTATTGGGGTAAGGCCTAATACTGAGTGGCTAGAAGGAAGCGGACTGACACTTGATAATGGAGTGCTCTGTGATGAGACCTGCGAAGCTGCTCCAGGAATAGTCGCAGCGGGTGACGTCGCACGTTGGCCAAACAAACTATTCAATGAGAATATGCGAGTCGAACATTGGGATAATGCTGTCGAGCAGGGAGTCTTCGCAGCGCGGCGGCTACTTGCCGGAGGTAGCAACCAAGAGTCATATACGCCTACTCCTTGGTTTTGGACAGATCAATTCGATAGGAAAATACAGCTAGCAGGACGGACTAGATCAACAGATGATATTAAAGTTGTCACTGGATCGATTGAAGAAAGACGTTTCGCTACGGCATACGGTCGTGAAGGCAAATTAGTGGGAATTCTTGGTTTCAACAGACCTCGGCATGTAATGCAATACAAGCAACTAATTACAGACGGTGCCTCTTGGGATGATGCATTAGCTTTTGCTAATGAGCAAGCATCATAAAGAAGTTCGCAAGCAGAATGAAATACCCGAAAGACGCTGAGGAAAGGCCTGAAGCTACTTTTGACGTAGTGGGTATTGGAAATGCAATCGTTGATGTTATAAGTCACGAGTCAGATCAATTTTTAAAAGAATTTGAACTCGTCAAAGAGTCAATGGCGCTAATCGACACGGAATTGGCAGTTAATATTTACGAGAAAATGAGTTCTACCAGTCAAAGTTCGGGTGGGTCTGCTGCAAATACAATGACAGGAATTACCTCATTAGGTGGATCAGCTGCTTACATCGGAAAAGTGCGAAAAGATTCTCTAGGAGAGTTCTTTATTCAAGACATTCATAACGCTAAAGTTCATTATTCACTTGACCCAGCTCCGAATGGTTTACCCACGGCTCGTTCAATGATAATTGTTACACCTGACGGTGCACGAACTATGAACACTTATCTCGGCATCAGTACAACCCTGTATAAAGAAGATCTAGATATTGAAGTACTAGAGAATTCAAAAGTTTTATATTGTGAAGGTTACATCTGGGATATAGAAGCGACAAAGGAAACTATTCGTTCTGCTATGGCGATAGCAAAGGGAGCAGGCCGAAAGATTTCTTTCACTCTTTCAGATAGTTTTTGTGTCCTACGCCATCATCAAGATTGGATTGACCTTGTAAATGGGCCTATAGACATTCTTTTCGGAAATGAGGAAGAAATTCAGGCTTTAAGTGGGTTAGATACTTTTGAAGAAGCAGTCAATTGGGTTAAAGGAAGAGTGGAAATTGCTTGTCTTACCCGCGCTGATAAAGGTTCTGTGATTGTTCACCAAGAGGAAATTATTCACATTAATGCGAAACCAGTCCAGAAAATCGTTGATTCCACAGGAGCAGGTGATTTATACGCTGCCGGTTTCCTTTATGGCTACACAAGAGAATTGGATCTTGAAACTTGTGGGCGAATTGGTTCAATCGCAGCGTCCGAAATTATTGTCCATACCGGAGCAAGGCCTCGTGTAGCTTTACAGGATGTCATTTCTTCCGAATTACATTCCTAACGAAGTATGGATCAACTAACTAAAGAAAATTACATCAATAAAGCGAAGGAATGGTTGGAGGGTGACCCAGACCCAAAAAATAAAGAAGAAATACGTGAACTACTCCGAGAGGGCCACATAGAAAAAATTACGAAAGTATTTCACGGTCGTTTGAAATTCGGCACTGCAGGACTTCGAGGCACCCTTGGGGCCGGGCCAAATAAGATGAATACAATTACTGTAAAGCGTTTGGCTTATGGCCTTTCCAAGTATTTGAAACCAAAATCAAAAGTTGTTGTCGGTTACGATGCTCGTCATAAGAGCCAAATTTTTGCAAAAGACATCTGCGACGTATTGAATGCGAGTGGTATCAGCACTCAAATTTTCCCCAAACCTATTCCTACTCCCGTACTCGCCTTTTCAGTTAGGAATCTCAAAACTGATCTTGGTATTATGGTTACTGCCTCTCATAACCCAGCCTCCGATAACGGATGTAAGATATTCCTCAATGATGGAGCGCAATTACGATCTCCTATTGATCAAGAAATAGATGATCTCATTGAGTTAGCTCCTTTACTTCCCGAGGAAGTTTCAGAAGAGAATCTAACCACCATATTAGATCAGAGTATTTGGCAAAATTACTGCGATAGCGTAGCTTCGACCACTGATAGAGAATCATCAGATATACAAATTGCGTACTCCCCGTTACATGGAGTCGCATGGGAAACTATAAAGTCAGTTTTTGCTAATGCAAAAGCAGGGCATTTGATTCCAGTTCCGAGACAAATGGATCCTGACCCTGATTTCCCAACTACGCCATTCCCTAATCCTGAAGAAGAAGGAGTAATGGATCAGCTAATAGAACTAGCTTCATCATGCAAGGCTGATATTGCGATAGCCAATGATCCGGATGGTGACCGTTTAGCTGCTGCCATACCTACTTCAAATAACGGTTGGCGAGTACTTTCAGGAGATGAGATCGGCGTACTACTTTTCAGCCAAATAGTTCAAAAGACGAACGGAAATAATAGAAAGGTGGTTTCAACGCTCGTCTCTTCTTCGCTAGTCTCAAAGATTGCTTTAGCTAATGGAATTCGTCACGAAGAAACGCTTACGGGATTTAAATGGATCATGCAGGAGGCATATAAAAGTATTTCGGAAATTCCGATTTTCTGTTACGAGGAAGCTTTAGGCTATGCCGTCACTGAAATAGTTAGAGATAAAGATGGGATCTCGGCCGCACTGCTCCTCGCAGAAATAGCTTTTGACTGCAAAAAAGAAGGAACAAGCCTTGAACAGAAATTAGAAGGTATATCAGCGGAATACGGTCATCATTCCGTAAAGACAATTCGAGTACGTTTCGAAAGCAATCAACCCACAGCTTACCTAAACGCAATTATGCAAGGTTTGAGAAACAAGCCACCAACTGAGTTGACAGTCGGAAAAATTGTACGTGTAACTGATTATATGAAAGACGATATTCACTCAAAGTTGCCCGCTGATAACTTAATACGGTTCGAGACTGATCAAGGGGTACGAATACTAATCCGCCCTAGCGGCACTGAGCCGATGATAAAGATATACATGGAAAAAGTTACGGATGTTCTAAATCGTGAACATATCAACAATATAGAAAAGCAATCCCAAACATTGCTAGGTTCCCTAGCCCTTGAAATAGAACAAATCCTTCGTTCATATCAAATTGTTTAATAAAATTACATCTTGCCAAATTGCCGATCCCCTGCATCTCCAAGGCCGGGAACAATGAATGCGTTCTCATTTAGATCTTCATCAACAGCAGCTAAGTAAAGATTTCCTGAGTGTTGCGAAGCAGAGACATTCGCTATGCCTTCTTGAGAAGCAATCACGCAAACTACAGTAATATTTCCTGCCCCAGCAGAATGAACAATCTCTAGTGTGTGAAGCAGCGAACCCCCAGTTGCTAGCATCGGATCTAAAATCAGAACGTCAGACCCAAGAAGGTTCTTAGGAATAGTGTTCAAGTACACCTCTGGCTCGAAAGTCTTCTCATCTCTTCTAGCTCCTAAAAAACCAACCGCCGACTTAGGGAGAAGGGATATGGCAGCATCCAACATTCCTAAGCCAGCGCGAACGACCGGAATGATTAACGGAGAGTTATCAAGAACCCAACCGTTTGTGGGCGCAAGGGGAGTTTGAATACTTTTTCTGCCCATATGAATTTCACGCAAAGACTCATAGATAAGAAACAATGAAAGATCATTGAGCGCATTTCGAAAATGGTCGTTATCTGAATCTTTATTACGAAGAACAGTTAGTTTCTCATCGACTAATGCATGCTTAATGATATTTACGTTCATGAAACCCAATCCTTCATCTGATAGCCATTGACACTACCATCTAGGACTATTGTTAGTAGAGAAACACTTAGAGAAGGAGCAGGCAAATCGAAATCCCATTTGTTTTAGGAGTCGACCTTGACGGTGTTTGTGGTGACCATAATCGCATCTTTAGAGACCTCGTCGCCTTAGAGCTAGGAGTTGATCCAAAATCACTAAGTCTGAATAGAAGTTGGGGTTTTGAAGAGTGGGGTCTCACAGAACAAGATTTCGAAAAATTGCATGAAAAAGCAGTAGTTGAGCATCGGATGTTCCGGGATATGCCTGTAATTCCAGGCGCCTCCGAAGTACTGTGGCGCTTGTCTGATCAAGGAATTTGGATCAGGATAATTAGCCATAGACTGTATGTAAATTGGGGACATGCTACTGCTGCAGGAGATACTGCAGACTGGCTAGACAGAGCAAATATTCCTTATAGAGATTTATGCTTTATTGGAGCTAAGTCGGCGCTACACGCTGATCTCTATATTGATGATGGCCCCCATAATATAGAGGCTTTCCAAAGCGATAATAGAAAAGTTATTATTTTTGACCAGCCTTACAACCGACATTTACCTGGCATGCGCGCCCACACTTGGGATGATGTAGAGCGTTTTGTGATTGAAGCAGTAACGGAAAAGTTAGGCATAGCAGAACCCCAACTTCCGGGCCTTTATGATGCCACCAACAGAGTTGAGAAACGAAAAGGTCAGGATTAAGGGCAAAGGTATTTTGCGATACGACTAGCTACATGAGCATTATTTTCTAGTAACGCCAAATTAGCGGGGATGCTCTCACCTGAAGTAGCTTTGGCAAGGCGATCAAGAATAAAAGGAGTGACTCCTTGTCCGCTAATTCCTTGATCTGCGCATTCTTCAAGACAGTTTTCAATCAATGACCAGATTTGCTCAGAGTCAAGTTCAGCCTCAATGGGTATCGGAACATTTAACAGCACGCCATGGCGAAATCCGAGTTTTCTAATGCTTTCCATTATCGAGGTAACTTCTTCTTCAGTATCCACTTTTGGAATCTGTATGTTGCTGTCGCGCAAATAAAACGCAGGGAATTTGTCTGTCTGCCAACCAAGCACTGGAACCCCCAAAGTCTCGAGGAATTCTAGAGTTCCAGAAAGGTCCAGAAAAACCTTTGCCCCTGCGCTAACACATAGGACATTAAATTGCGCCAAAGCGTGTAAGTCAGCGCTGATATCGCCTGTGATGCTAGACCCTCGGTGGACACCTCCGATACCTCCAGTGCAAAAGACCTTTTCGCCAGCTGTGTGAGCAATAGCTAATGAGGCAGATACAGTCGTGACGCCTACATCTAACTTTTGCCCAATAGCAAGCGGAAGATCGCGAACAGATACCTTCGTAGAAGCAGAAAATATTTTGTCATACTCGGACTCCTCTAGACCAAGTCGTAATTCCCCATCAATGACTGCGCTTACAGCAGGAACTACTCCCTGATCTCTTAGAACCGCTATGCAGCGGTCTAACGCTTCAGCGTTAGAAGGAGAAGGTAGCCCCAATTGGCTGAAAACAGTTGACTCAAGGCACACAATAGGTATTCCATTTGACCTCGCCTGCGCCACTTCATATGAGAGCTTTATAGGATTCCTGTTTTGCATACCTTAAATTTCCCTTGAGTACAGTAGAAAAAATTTAATCATGTATTTTCTCCACGAAATCATACAAATCTAGAATATTTTCAATAACTGTATACCTGGACTTAGGAACAGCGCTATCTTCTACTTTTTCGTAGTCCCACGTTAATTCATAAGGAATATGAACAGCGTGTCCCCCGATAGCAACTACCGGAAGAACATCACTTCGTAAGCTATTCCCAGCCATGAGAAAACTTTGTGGATCTACATTCCGTTCGGAAAGGAAATCAAGATATGACTCAGGGTCTTTCTCATGAAAGATCTCAAATCCTGCAACCATTTTATCTAAACCAGATTCCTCTATTTTGCTGCGTTGATGAAGTAAATCCCCCTTAGTGACAATAAAAACTGTGAAGTCTTCTGTTAACGCTTTCATTGCTTCCTCTACTCCGTCAAGAAGGACAACAGGATGTTGAAGAAGTTCTTTTCCCCAAGAAATAATTGTCTTGATATCAGAACTTGCTATATCTCCGCCCGATGCTACGTGTGCTGTTTCGATCATTGAAAGCGTGAAAGATTTGACTCCATACCCGAAGACACGAAGATTTGTGATTTCATTTGAAGAAAGTGATTTCTCAAGACTTGTATCGGAAGAATATTTACTCATAAGTTCAAGAAATTTCTCCTCAACTTCTGCAAAAAAAGTTTCACTTTCCCACAGCGTGTCATCTGCATCTATTCCAATTAACTTGATTTCGGTCATCTCAATCCTTATTAGATAATCCCGTTTGACTTCTGCCAAGACTCTAGTCTTATCATGAGCTTATCCTTTTCATCTTGAGGTAGGAAAGCGTGAGTAATGGCAGTTTCTGTTACTGAACCGATACCTTCCCAACCCCAACCAAACGAATCTTGGCAGCGTAAGAACTCATTCGTTAAACACGTTGATGACATAAGTCGGTTATCGGTATTGATTGTTACTTGAATACCAGCATTCAAGAATTCATTAACCGGATGATCCTCCATTAGGTCAACGATTCCTGTATGGATATTTGAAGTTGGGCAAATTTCTAAAGGGATATTTCTATGCACTAGTTCAGAGGCAATTTTACCCAATACTATTTGCCCTCCATCATCAGAGATGTCTTCGATAGCGCTAATTCCATGTCCGACTCTTGAAGCATGGCACGTATTGATAGCTTCTCCGATAAATTCAGGCCCTGCTGCTTCTCCAGCGTGGATGGTAATTGGAACATTATTTCTGTGAGCTAGGTTAAAGGCTTCTGAGTGAAGTACGGGTGGGTAGCCAATTTCAGGGCCGGCAATATCAAAACCTACAATTCCTTTGCTCGCAAAATTGCAAGCTACTTCAGCAATTTCTACACTGCGGGTATTTGAACGCATAGCACATAGAATTCCCTTAACTTTGACCTCTTTGCCCTCCATGCCAGACTCAAAACCCTGCAAAATAGCTTTGACAACTTCATCTAGCGATAGCCCATTTTGTTGAAACAATTCTGGAGCGAAACGAATCTCTGCATAGATAATCCCATCGTTATCAAGGTCTATTACACATTCCTCAGCAACCTGAAATAAGGACTCTTCAGTTTGCATAACAGCTATGGTATGAGTGAATGCTTCCAAATAAAGTTCTAATTTCCCTTGATCTGCAGTCTCAAGCATCCACTTTCCTAAATCTTTTGGATCGTAGCTAGGCAAAGCCCCGTAGTTTATATTGTTAGCAATAGAAATTATTGTTTCAGGCCTTAAACCGCCATCAAGGTGATCGTGAAGAAGAACTTTGGGGTAATCTCGAAGAGATTTTTCTGTAATTTCCGGAGCCATAATTCTTTAGATTGCGAATCCCTGCAACGGCATATCGGATGAACGCTGCAGCCAATTGTCTTTCGAGTAGTGCGCAGAAGCCTCAATCATGTGAAGCGTGAAAGCATGACGAGAGGTATCTGAGAGATTAGCGCTTGACCAGTGTGGCAATAACCCATGCAAAACTACCAACGTACCTTTGCTAGCTTCAATTGGGATTTTATTCTCAGTTGGAAAGTTAGAGTTGTCAAGACTTATCATCTCGGTCCCTCCGCCTTCTTTCCTCCTAAAGCGTTCTTTAGGATTTTCTTTATGTAGGCCAGGTAGACACCACAGGCACCCATTTTCTATTGTCGCGTCTTCAAGAGCCACCCAAAACCCTTTAACAGATGGAGGGTCAGTCCAAAGAAAAGGGTGATCAGTGTGCCATACGACTTCGCCACCTATACGGGGAGGTTTGAAGATGTACATTGATTGCAGCAACAGGGGGTCTAGGAACCCTATTTCTTTGGCGAGCTTCTCCATTTTTTGTTGCCGAACGAAGTCGGAGAAAACTGGATCTAAGTCATGTAAAGCATGCCCTACTTTATTTAAGGAGAGTTCCGAAGGTGTAGAATCTTTGCTTTGTTGCTCGTAGAAGAAACGTATTTTGTCTCCGGATGTTAGGAAATAATCCTCCTGTGCATGATTACGATCGGTGGTAGAGAAGACAGTTGAGCTTTCAGGTTCGCTTGCTTCTTTAATTATCTCTGACATCCTGTCCATAAGAGAATCACATTCTTGATGGGAAAAGAAATTAGGCAGGATTAAGACCCCGTTCTCAGTAAACGAGCTCATCTGTTGTTTAGTCAGCATACTCCATGCACCCTTTAGGTTTGCCCTCGACGGTATATCTGCCCATTCGCTGCAGGCATCCGTAACCGTTGAGCAAAGAAAATTAGAACAACAATAACTATTACATATGGAAGAATGTTTACCCACCAGTCAGGTACGGTGTCGCTATAGAAATACCAGAAAGCAGACCCAGTCGCTAAAGTGAAGGCGATAACGCCGTCAGATGTTTTCTTATTGCGTAGCGCCCAAATTGCTACCCCGGTTAACGCGATAGCATTAACCAAAAGTAGTGCGTGAGAAGCGAATCCATCAAGATCTCTAAGTCCAAGACCAAATGGATAGCCAAAAATAAGCGCACCTGCAAGAATCCCGCTCGGCCTCCAATTGCCGAATATTAAAGCAGCTAAACCTATGAACCCTCTTCCACTGCTTCCTCCCTCTTGGTAGATTCCTGATAATTCTGTAGTGATGAAGGCCCCACCTAAGCCAGCTAACCCTCCACCGATAGAAACAGCGAGATACTTGTACCAGTAAATATTGATGCCTTGTGATTCTCCAGCCCAAGGATCCTCACCGCTTATTCGAACACGCAGCCCAAACCGAGTTTTCCATAAAATCCAAGTGCTCAGTGGTACAAGAGCTATAGCAATTACGGTGGCCCATGAGACGCGGGTGCAAAGACCCAGAAGAACACTTCCTACGTCGCTTAACCAAGGGATGTCAGCATCTCGCATGGTTCTAAATAAATTAGGTGTGCCCCAACCTCCAGCTAAGAAAGGCAACGTGAGCTCCCCAGCGCTTTCCACACGAGGGGATTGCGTAATCGATCCACCTTGGTATTGAGTAAAAATCTCAGATGATAAAAAACGAGCAGCAAAAGGCGCCAAAATATTTATAGCGACCCCAGAGATAATGTGATCAACTCCAAACCCGACCGTGGCTATAGCATGAAGAAGCCCTCCGATCGCACCTCCAATTGCTCCTATCAGCAGCCCCCAATATGGCCCGTAATTAAACGCTCCCCAAGCGCCAAACCACATTCCTAGAATCATCATTCCCTCAAGGCCAATATTTATGACTCCGGCTCTTTCAGAGAAAAGTCCTCCTAGTCCTGCTAGAAGAATTGGAACACACCAACGTAACATCGCTTGAGAAGTGCTAGTCGCTGTCAATCGGCTAGTTTCATTTTGTCCTAGTTCTTGGACAAGGGTCAGGATAAGAATTCCAAAGACTGCGAAGAAAGGCCATCTAGCCCATGCCGGCATTTTTGAGATTTGAGAAATTGATAGCCTCATGACGTAGCATTCCCTGACAAAGCATCTCCAGCTTGTTTAGCTTCTTCTCTTAGTCTGTAACGCTGCACAACTTCATAAGAGATAACAGCAGCGAGCAGAATAATTCCCTGCATTATATAAACGATTTCTCTTGAGGCAGATCCAGTAATTTGGAGTACTCCCGATGAAATATCAAGGAATGCAAAGACTAAAGCTGCAATAGCAATCCCCCCAGGGTGGTTTCTTCCAAGAAGCGCAACTGCAATCCCTGCAAAACCTAACATGCTTACGAAATTTGGGTTGTAGCTACCAAGTTTGGCCACTTCAGCCATGCCAACTAATCCTGCAGCCATGCCTGATAAGACCATAGCTCCTAAAACCATTCGCTTATCTTTTACACCGCCCGACCGCGCCGCGAATGGATTAACACCACTGGACCGGAGGTCAAATCCGAATCTTGTTCGATTAATAATGATGTGATAGACGATACCTACCGCTACAGCTACTAGCAGAAAGCCAGTCAATTCCTTACCTTTTGTTATTTCGCGAGTGAAGATTTCAAGCCAACTATTGATATTAGGCATGATTCCAGATTCAGGAATCTTCTCTGTTCCGACTCTAGTGGCCGAATCAATTTGAATTCCTCCGCCTGCCTGCCATTCTTTGACGAGAAATGCAATAAGCCCTGAAATAGCAATAGCATTTAGCATGATTGTTGAGATAACTTCATTTACCCCGCGTGTTACTTTAAGAACTCCAGCTATGCCTGAATAAGCACCACCAACTGCCATAGCGACGATTAGCATCAAGCCGATATGGAAGACAGGTGGGAGTGTGACGAGTGCGCCGATGTAAGCGGCAAATAGAGCTGCGAGCCGATATTGGCCCTCAACGCCAATATTGAATAAATTCATCTTGAACCCGATAGCTGCCGCTACTCCCGAAATGTATAACGGTGTTGCGCGGTTAAGAATGTCGACTTGGATTTCTAGCTGGCTTCCATATTCAATCATGTCTGCGTAGGCATTTATGGGGTTACTTCCAGCGATAACTAGGAAAATCGAAGATGCTATAACTGCAAAAACTAAGGCGGCAGTAGGTGCAGCTAGGGCAAGAGCTATTGACCTGATGTTAGTTTTCATGTTGGTGCTCCTGAACAGAACTGCCCGTCATATATCCACCAAGATCTCGAGCTGAAATATTATTTGGATCCAATTTCGCAACAATTTTCCCACGGAACATAACGTATATAACATCGGATAAACCAATTAGTTCATCTAGGTCAGCTGAAATCAATAAAGTTGCTAAGCCATCGGACCTAGCATCCTTGATTTGTCCCCAAATTGCTGCTTGAGCACCTACATCAATTCCTCTAGTGGGGTGAGACGCTATTAGAACAGTTGGGTTCGATAGGAGTTCTTTCCCTACCAAAAGTTTCTGCTGATTTCCTCCGGAAAGCGCATGTGCCGCCACTTCTATATTCGGTGTGCGCACATCAAATTCGTCGCAGATTTCTTCTGTCCTTCTTCGCGAACCTTTCCTGCTAAAAAACCAATTTCGCAACCCAGTTGCAAATGGGGACCTAGTTTGAGAGCCAAGTGCAGCGTTTTCCCATAAGGGTGCCGTTAAGAGAAGACCTTCGTGCTGTCGGTCTTGAGGTATATATCCCAAGCCGTTCTCACGCCGGTGCCGAACGTCGCTATCTGTTATTTCCGACTCAGATAGAAAAACTCTCCCAGAGTTAATCGTTTGTGTTCCTAGGATTGCGCCGACCAATTCATGTTGCCCATTTCCTTCGACACCAGCAATACCTACAATTTCGCCCTTGTGAACATCCAACGTTACGTCATCGACAACGACACGCTCATCTTCACCTCGAATAGTAACGTTTTCAATTTTTAATCCTATGCTCGAAGTAACAGAAGAGCCTTCTGTTGAGGGTGATGGCAACTCTGAACCGACCATCAGTTCAGCAAGTTCCTCAGCTGTAACATTATTTGCCGGAACACTGGTAACTGTTTTCCCAGAGCGAAGCACAGTAATTGTGTCCGCTATTTCAAGGACCTCATTGAGTTTATGGTCAATAAAAATAATAGTGGTTCCATTTTCCTGGAGTTCGCGGATGTTCCTAAATAACTCTTCGACTTCGTGGGGAACTAGAACAGCGGTAGGTTCATCGAGGATTAAGATATTAGCGCCTCGGTATAAAACTTTTATTATTTCTACACGTTGTCTTTCTCCAACTTCAAGAGTTTCTACTAGCTCCATGGGTTCAACAGTGAGTCCGTAAGCTTCCGAGACAACGTTTAGGTGATCACGAGCTTTTTGGAAATTAAGCACCCCTCCTGATTTCGTAGGTTCTGACCCCAAGATGACGTTCTCTAGAACACTTAATTGATCTGCCAGCATAAAATGCTGGTGGACCATTCCAATCCCAGCCTTAATGGCTTCTACTGGTGAAGTAAAGCTTATGGTTTCACCATTTACTTTCATTTCGCCAGCATCGGGTTGGATCATCCCGTAAAGGATCTTCATTAGCGTAGATTTTCCAGCTCCGTTTTCTCCGCAGATAGCGTGAATTTCACCTTGTTTTACTACAAGATTAATGTCGTCATTAGCGATAACACCAGGAAACGATTTGGTTATTCCAGATAGTTCAACTGCAGTGTTCACGATAACTCCCAAACAAATGAGACCGGTTCAACTTACCTTAACTTGTTTATTAGTTAAGGAGTTGAACCAGTCCCAAGTGTAATTTAATTTTTTATTTCTAGATTAGTAATCTGTTGGATCTCTAGAAACAGTGATGTCACCACCAATAATCTGGGCCTTGAAGGCTTCTAGTTGGTCGACAATGTCATCAACATATCCTCCAGAGGTTGCATAGCCTACGCCACCATTCTCAAGTGCGTAAGTAACTTGACCAGCGGACCAGCTGCCGGAAATATGAGCTTCAATAGCTAGATAAATTCCGTTCCCTACTTCTTTCATCATGGATGAGAGTAGATGTGGCTTTAGATCATCGTCCACGACGAGGTATTGATCGGAGTCAACACCAATTGCCCAAACCTTTGATCCAGAGGATTCACTGTGCTCCTGAGCTGCCTGGAATACGCCAGCTCCTGTACCGCCAGCAGCTTGATACACAATATCAGCGCCGTCTTCGTACATTGCAAGTGCGATTTCTTTACCACGGTCAGGTGCGTTAAATCCATCAAAGTCCGGAGCTTCAGTTACATACTGTGACAGGATTTCAATATTTGGATTAACAGCTTTTGCTCCAGCGATGAATCCAGCTTCAAATGGCTCAATTCCGCCGTAACAGCAGACGCCACCGATGAAGCCAATCTTGTCAACACCAGTCTTGAGTGCTGCTGCAGCTCCTACTAGGAAGGATCCTTCTTGCTCAGCAAAAGTTAGACCAGCAATATTGTCGGCTAAGGGTCCACCAGTTCCGAAGTCAATCATTGCACTGTCAACCACAGCAAAGTTGGTGTCTGGGTTAACCCCAGCAACAGTTTCTGTGTCTCCAGCGAATAGGAATCCAACACCGATTACGAGGTCACTTGAATCAGCTGCGAGTTGAAGAAGTTCAGCTCGGTTAGATCCGTCATCATTTGGTGATGCTTCAGTGAACGAAATCCCCAAAGAGCACTCTGCTCTTTCAATTCCGGCTGCCGCAGAATCATTGAATGATTGGTCTCCTCGTCCACCAATATCGTAAACGAGTCCAACACTTACGCCGATTTGGTCAACACAGAGATCATCGCCTGAGAAACCAATTGAAGGGTCAATGTATTCGTTCGTGTAGATATCAGCAGTTGTGATTCCGCCGGTGTCAATACCAGCTTCAGACATGATGTCGATTATTGATTGAACTCGACTTTCTTCCATGTCACCAACTGTGTCGTTGGGTCCATTTCCTACTAGGCCTAGTTGTTTCTGAGCATTAACTGAGAAATCAGCTAGTCCTTCGCTATATACCCAAAAGCTTCCAAAGGTATCAACTGCATCAATAATGATTGCATTTGCTGTTGAAGGATCTTTTACGAAGCTTACGACAGCTCTTTGGATAAGTGGTACGAGAGCTGTTAAGCAGCTATCAAGTTCAGCTTTTTCTGCTGAACGGATACCAATAGTTTGAGAATAAACAGGGAAACCTGCATCATGAAGGAGTTGAAGCTTCACGGGCTTACCCCAGTCGGTGAAAACATTTTCGTAGTCATATGGCTCAGCCGATGCGAAACCTTGTTGAGCGATCGCTCCACCGTTGGCGATGAAGTTCGCTGGTCCACCATCATAAGAAGGATCGACTTGACCTGCTGACCACATGCCCTGGGCAACGAATACCTCGGCGAAAACGCCACCAGCAAAGACGCTGATTGTAATACCTTGGTCTCCAAGGTCTTTAAGCGTATTCACGTCTGGGTATGTTGCAGGGTCCCACATAACCATTTGTGGGTTTTTCTCTAGTGGTGCAACAACTGAAAGCATAGGCGCACTCGAAAAGAATGTGACCTGAGCTTCGGTATTGGCATAGCCAAGAGTGATCGAATCATCAGTGTACATGTAACTAGCTACAGGGGAGAACCCGATAGCTGGTCCACCAGTACGGACCTCAAGCCCGATTCCTGTGTCTGTATCTCCATCATGCAAGGTTCCTGAAACAATTAGATTCTCAGAATCAATTGTGTAGGCGCCACTGCCGAAGAGTTCGTACATTGCTCCGTGTTCTGATTCTGGGAACCAGTCTGTCTGGATTACCATAGGATCCGGACAGGTGCTTAGGTCACCAGCATCAGCTGCTTCTTCACTTGAACTACTTGAACTTTCGCTGCTACTGCTGCTACTAGAACTTTCACTCGAACTTCCGCTACTGCTGGCATCATCATCGTCTCCGCCACAAGCGGCGGCGACCATACCAAAAATAGCGAGAAGGGCGAGAATCAACTTCCATTGTTTACGCATTTTTCCCTCCACGTAATAAGACAGCCGGTATTTTTTCCGACTAGCGAACCAACCTAGTCGTGTTCGAGCATTCGTGCCTATCAAACTAAGAAAAGTTTATTAACATTGTGTTTCAAGGAATAGCACTACCTTGACTTAGATAATAACAGTTATTATTATTAGGTCTAGGAGGGGTTGTGCCGAAGAGAATTGATGAAGATCGTCTGATAGCAGCAGCAGTTGAAGTTTTTGCTGAACGTGGCTACGACGGTGCTGGGGTGGCTGAAATAGCGCGAAGAGCGGGCGTTACCACAGGAGCAATTTATAGTCGGTATTCAGGAAAATCAGAACTCCTTCTAGAAGCATTAGATCTCTCGTTCGTAGCTCACTTAGAAGCTATTCTTTCTACATCAGCGGGCTCTTCACCCACAGATATCCTTTCCAGGCTTGGTTCAGATCTTCTCCAGAAACATGGCGGATACGACGCGCTATTCCTCGAAGCAATAGTAGCTAGTAGGCGAGATAACGAGCTATCTGAAATGCTAAGCCGACGCCTTGAGGATGAAGGGATGCGAGTGGAAAAGCTAATCGAAGAAGCAAAAACCGATGGGCATTTCGATAAAACAATCGATACAACTGCAATAGTTACCTTTATTCAAGCCGTGAGCCTTGGCTTCACAATTTTTCGCTCGCTCAATACACCAATGCCAGACTCTGATGAATGGCAGGTTGTTGTAGATCGAGTTATCTCATCAGCACTACCAACTTTGACAGGAGTTAAATAATGACAACAACACAACCTCGGACAGATCAAGAAATTCTTGGAAGAACTGCTATGGACGACGTCGATTCAATAGCTGAATTCAATCCAGACCCCGATGAAGTGATTCATGCTGTTCAAGATCAAGCAGAAGCTCTCTTTACGTGGGACTACTCAAAGGGATCAAGGCCAAGGCTAGACAAGCTATACGAAAAAGCAAAAACATCACAATGGAATGCACAAACAGACCTTGACTGGTCCATTGAAGTAGACCCTCTCAAAGCTTTTAGTATCTTTACTGAGTCTTCCAATGTCAATACAGGCCATTGGACTGAGCACCCTAATTCTCCAGCAAAAAACTGGAGCGATAAGGAATGGGATGAGTTCAGCATTGAATCCTTTGCCTGGCGATTGTCTCAATTTAAACACGGAGAGCAAGGAGCGTTGCTTTGTACAGCGAAAATTGTAGAAACTGTGCCATGGATTGACGCAAAATATTACGCAGCAACGCAAGTAGTTGATGAGGCCCGACACGTTGAAGTGTTCGAAAAATACATTGACGAAAAAATTGGAGTCAGGTACCCAGTTAATCCACATCTGCAACTCCTCCTTGACGACATCATTAATGACAGCCGTTGGGATATGACATATCTAGGAATGCAAATAATGGTTGAAGGGTTAGCCCTTGCAGCCTTTGGACTTATGCACCAAGTTACGACAGAACCACTGCTCAAAAAACTACTTCGATACGTGATGAGCGACGAAGCTCGCCATGTTGCCTTCGGAGTTTTGAGCCTTCAAGAGATATATCAAGATATGACGACCAGCGAAATTAGGGAGCGCCAAGAATTTGCTTTTGAAGCAGGTATAAGGATGCGTGACAGACTTCTTCAACAAGAGGTATGGGACAGAATGGGTGTAGATGTCAAACAAGCCGTTAAGCATGGCCTTGATGCACCTGCAGAAGATGACATTTTCAATCAATTGCTCTTTGCAAAGATCGTTCCAAATTGCCGAAAACTTGGACTGCTTGATGCCGGGGATGGTTGGCTGCGTGAAAAATTTACTGAGATTGGCGTCATAGAGCTAGAACACCTCGAAGACACAGGTGAGGAATACCAATCATTTTCGTTAGATGATGATGAAACGCTCTCCGCAGCAAAAAGCTAATCGGAGCCGGGAAGATAACTCAAAAGCTGTTGAAAAGTCTGAGTTAGAACATAATCAAATAAAAAAACCGAGCGACCGTTTCAGGGCAGAGACAGAGCATTATCAGTTAAACTGTTAACCA
>CEVU01016170.1_pt1 | contig 38825 bp, 43 predicted proteins | sample 427081 | NCBI WGS metagenome assembly CEVU01 (sample SAMEA2623868, study PRJEB7988) | marine metagenome | biome: marine biome (ENVO:00000447); feature: deep chlorophyll maximum layer (ENVO:xxxxxxxx); material: "saline water (ENVO:00002010), including plankton (ENVO:xxxxxxxx)" | depth 80 m | reverse complement strand
CCAGACGCGATCATGGCCGATTACGTATTGACTGAAAACGGTGGTCTACATACTGGGACCTCGGAGCGTCCCTACATAGGGGTAAATATTGGAGAAAAGGGAGTGGCTTGGCGGAAGCTCCGCGTTAAGGGAACTCCCGGGCACGGGTCGGCGCCATTCAAATCAGATAATGCTCTCGTGAGAGCGGCGGGGGTCATCCAACGGCTTGCCGATTACCGACCACCAGCAAAATTTCATGAGCTTTGGCGTCAACAAGTGGGCATCCTCGATGTTGATGAGGAGACCAAATCCATCATGCTGGACGCTGACCGGATCGATGATTGGTTGGATGCTCACCCTGTAGAGGGAGTCGCTCGACACTTCTACAGCTGCACTCACACGACCTTTTCGCCAAATTTGGCTGAATCAGATCGGCAGATGAAAACCAATGTCATTCCAGACCAAATTGACATCAACGTTGATATTCGCACGCTACCCGGTGAGTCAACGGTAGAAGTTCAAGCCCATCTGGATGATGCGTTAGGCGATTTAGCGGACCAAGTCGAGGTCGAAATAATAATGAATGATCCCGCAAGTGTCAGCCAGATGGATAATCCATTGTGGGACACGATCCAAAAGGCGGTAAATAAGCCTTTCCCATCTGCTCGTCTTTCCCCCCAGTTCATAGTCGGCTTCACAGACGCCCGCGTCTATCGAAACCTTGGGTCAGTTGCCTATGGGGCTGGCCTCTTCAGCCCAGACTTAAAATCGAGTGATTTCATGACCCGCTTCCACGGCCACAATGAACGGATTGATGTCGAATCGCTGAGTTTGAGCACACAATTTTGGCTTGATGTGTGCCAAGATTTTCTCAACTAAGTAGCGATCGCGAAAATCCATTCCACCGACAGGTCCGTTTTGCATTATCAAGACAGTGCTAATTGCTCGAAAGCGCCAATACACTGAGGAATATGGCACCGCCACTGTTCGAGATCGAGGCCCTCGAAGTTCGGGCCGCCGAAGGCCCAAACATCTTGCACGGAGTTAATTTGACGATTAACTCTGGAGAAATCCACGCGGTTATGGGTCCAAATGGATCCGGTAAGTCAACCTTAGCTACAGCTCTTATGGGCTCCCCTGAGTATGAAGTCACAGGGGGAAACATCCGCCTGCATGGTGACGAAATCTCCGACTGGGATGCTGACGTTCGGGCCAAAGCTGGAATGTTTTTAGCCTTTCAATATCCCCAGGAAATCTCTGGGGTCTCCGTCCGCAACTTTCTCCGGCAGGCCGCCTCAGCAAGGCGAGATGAGGAAGTCTCCGCCATAGATATTTATGTCTCTATGCAGGAATGGATGAGCCGCCTAGACATGGATGCTTCTTTCATGGACAGATACCTCAATGAGGGTTTCTCTGGTGGCGAAAAGAAGCGTAACGAAGTTCTCCAGTTAGCAATTTTAGAACCAGAATTCGCCATCCTCGACGAGACAGACTCGGGGCTTGATATTGACGCCCTGAAGGTGGTCGCAAATGGCGTTCGCGAAGTCCACCAAGAGAAACCAGAAATGGGAGTTCTCTTAATCACTCACTATCAGCGGCTGTTGTCGGAGCTCAACCCTGACTACGTACACATACTTTTCGATGGACGAATTGTCGAGTCTGGTGGGCCTGAATTAGCAGAACGCCTCGAAAAAGAGGGCTACGAGCGGTTCGAATCGTGACGTTGCCACCGAATCTCAAAGAACAATTTCCCCTGCTTTCTCAGATCGTAAACGATCATCAAATCGTGTACTTGGACTCAGCGGCCTCGTCTCAAAAACCTGAGGCCGTCATTGAAGCCATGAACAACTACTACAGGACCTTCAACGCCAATGTGAATAGAAGTGCCTACGAGATAGCTGCTCAAGCCACTGAAGCAATTGAGAGTTCCCGCTCACGAATTGCCAAATTCATTGGCGCAAGTTCAGCTAATGAGGTTGTGTTTACAAAAAACGCAACTGAGTCGTTCAATCTTGTAGCTCGGTCATGGGGCGGACAAAATCTCTCTCAAGGTGACGCCGTTCTCATTACCGATATGGAACACCATGCAAATATCGTTCCTTGGCAAATTCTGAGCGCGGAGCGAGGATTTGAAATTCGTTGGATACCCCTCACCCCCGATGGTCACCTTGATTTAACTCATCTGGATGAAATGTTGGACGGGGTCAAGATGGTCAGCCTCACGGCGATGAGTAACGTTCTCGGCACCTTAAATCCAGTGCGGGAGATTGCTGATAAAGCCCATGCGGCAGGGTCACTGGTCACGATTGACGCTAGTCAGTATGTGCCCCACCTGCCCACAAACGTAAAGGACCTTGGCGCAGATCTAATGTGCTTCACAGGCCACAAAATGTGCGGACCTACAGGGATTGGAGTGCTCTGGGGCCGAGAGGAACTCCTTGATTCCATGCCACCTTTCCTTGGAGGCGGTGACATGATTCTGGATGTCCGAAAAGATGGATTTACACCTAATGAACTCCCCCATAAGTTTGAAGCTGGGACCCCACCAATAGCTGAGATTATTGGCCTGGGAGCCGCCGTAGATTTCCTTGAAGGTCTAGGTATGGACAAAATCCGTGAGCATGAGGTCACCCTCACTCGGTATGCCATCAACGCCTTGGGCAATCGTTACGGCGATGACCTAGTAATCCATGGACCGCAGGATCCATCAGAGCGTGGCGGGGTTCTGTCGATCCAATATAAAAATGTCCATCCTCATGACTTAAGTCAAGTACTGGACCAAAGCGGTATCTGTATACGAGCCGGGCATCATTGCGCAAAGCCGTTAATGAAAGAGCTCGGGGTGGGAGCGACATCACGCGCATCTCTGTACTTATATAACGATGAAAACGATATCGACGCTTTTGTTGACTCCTTAGAGCCTGCTGGCGAAATATTCGCTCTATAGACAGAGGATTGTGGCATGCCGGGACTTGAGGATCTATATAAGGAAATCATTCTCGACCATTACAAAAATCCCCGAAATCGCGGTGAGCTCGAGTGCCCTCCAGCCCATCGAACCGAAGGATTTAACCCTCTTTGCGGAGATGAAGTCACGATAACCTTCGAGGTCGGCCCTGACTCCCTGGCCAAAATTCGAATTGCTGGCCAAGGCTGTTCTATAAGTCAGGCTTCTGCATCAATGATGTCGGCTGCAGTCCAAGGAAAATCTATAGAAGAAGTCCGAAACTTATCCGCACAATTCAAATCGCTGATGTCGATTCACGAACAGGCGATAGCGTCCCCAGCGGCAGACCTAGCTTCCACTACGTTCGAACTTGGCGATTTGGAAGCACTCAAGGGTGTCGTAAAGTTTCCAGTCCGTATCAAATGCGCAACCTTGTCCTGGAACACCTTGCTAACAGGGCTCGATGAGCTCGACGGATAGGTCTTTTACCAGCGGTGCCCCGGCGGAACTCCTGTGATGTGTTCCTTAATGCGTCTCGTGGTCGCAGTGGAAGTTCCATCAGGCAAGTTGTCTGAGGCGAAAAACCCGACCTCAGCTATTTCAGGAGATACAGAAGAACGAATAGACCAGTCTTTCACCACAAAGACGACAACATGGTCGCTCTTATGTTGATTAAACGACGAAAACACGCCATGAACTGACTGCGGAGTTTCGGGAAGTTCCACACCTGTTTCCTCGCTTAACTCTCTTTGCATTGCATCAACAAGTGACTCTCCCGTTTTGACATTCCCTCCCGGCAAGTACCACCCGTCCCTATAGCTATGTCGAACTAAGCAAATTCGATCTTCTTCATCAAAAACTAATGCGCGAACGCCAACAGTCAGTTTCGCTGGACGCAACCTCGACCACATCTTGTAGACCCTGAAGAGCAGACCCCTGACATCACCCATAGGCGAGACTCTCAATAAGTTCTGCCATCGTGACGTCCAGGTCAGTGACGCCGCCTCGATCATGCGTGGTGAGTCGAATTCGGACTGTCCCATACACGTTGGACCACTCGGGATGGTGGTCAAGGCGCTCACAGTGCAATGCAACAGCAGTCATAAACGAAAACGCTCGAACGAAATTTTCGAACTCAAACGTCCGTTCTAATCCGCCCGTCGCGACGACCCAATCGGGCATCTCGCGGGTGACAGCTGAAAGTTGCTCAGTAGTCAGCAGTTCACGTTTCATTTTCGTCCGATCAAATACTGCCGAGCCTGGTAGAACGCCCACAAGTGTAATAGAGCCACAAAGTGGAACTAACCACTGCCTTTAGGCAAGCGGGTCGGCAAACGGGTCGTCAAGCTCAGTCTGCGACGCGCTTGTTTGCTGCGATAGTCCCCCAATTGCCACCGACACTCCTTCAGAGTCATTATCGGATTCGACGAAACGCGCGTATCCATCGGCTTCAAGCTCTCTTGCGAGTTCAGGACCACCACTTTCAGCGATCCGACCGCCTACCAAAATATGGACTCGGTCAGCAGGCAGGTAATCGAGAAGCCGGTGATAGTGCGTGATGCACAAAACTCCAAGTCCTTCTTCTGTCATAACCTCGATACGCTCAGCGCAAGCCCGCAATGCATCAATGTCAAGCCCACTATCCAATTCATCTAAGACTGCAATTTGAGGGGCCAGGACCGCTAGCTGGGCGGTTTCGTTTCGCTTCTTTTCGCCGCCCGACATGTCAACATTTAGGGCGCGATCTAAAAGGTCGCTTGCCAACCCAATTTTGTTCGCCTCTTCAATGAGCATTGACTGAACATCTATTCGATGGGTTGATCGTTCGGCTAAGGCGAGTTCTAAGGTCTCGCGAACCGAGACTCCAGGCACTTCGGTTGGATATTGCATAGCAAGAAAAAGTCCAGCTTGGGCCCGAGCCCATGTCGGCAATGACGAAAGATCCTGTCCATCCAGCTCCAGAGAGCCACTCGTTATTTGGTATCCAGCTTTGCCCATTATTGCATTTGAAAGCGTGCTTTTCCCTGACCCGTTAGGACCCATAACGGCATGGACTTCGCCAGATGAAACTTCTAGGTTGACCCCATCAAGAATTTGCTGATCTCCTACCGCTACACCCAGGTTTTTTATTGTGAGAGTAGTCATGGCAGCTGCACCTCAACTTCACCTTCTGTGACGTTCACTACATAAACCGGTACCGGCTGTGTCGCAGGAAAGACATCGGGTAGGCCAGTTAACAGGTCAAACTTGGAAAAGTGCTTCGGACACTCAATCACACAGTCATCCGCCCAAACCACTCCATCGGAGAGCGAATAGTTTGCGTGACTGCATCGGTCCCCGATTGCATGAAACTCGTCCCCAATTCTGACAACTGCGATTCGGTGACCCTCAATGTCGAATCTTCGTGCTCCGCCGTCTTCAATCTCATCGACTCGACAAACGTGGGTCATGTGGAGGACCGTTCCAGGTCAAGGGACAGCAGTTCTTCAATCCGAACGTTTACAGCCTTGCCGACCATCTGAACCGGAAGTGCGTCTAGCAAGTCCCCAAAAAAACCTTTCACCACTAACGCCTCCGCTATGTCGCTCGGAACCCCACGGCTTTCCAAATAAAATTTTTGATCTTGGTCTATAGGACCAACTGCTGAGGCATGACTGCATTTGACATCATTGTTTTCGATTTCAAGATTCGGAACCGACTCCGCCCAGGCCTCATCAGAAAGCTTTAGCGTCCTATTTGTTTGGTACGCATTGACGTCATTTGCATCCGATTCAATCCTAATAAGCCCGGTGTAGATAGCCCGACTTTCGTCATCAAGCGCGCCCTTGAACAGCAGATTGGAGTTAGTGTGCGGAGCTTCGTGTTTCTGAAACGTTCTAAAATCGTGCTTTGCACTGCGTGTGCCGAAGTAAACCGCCTTCGTCTCACTCGATGATCCTTGCCCCATCATCTTGGTGTCTATTCTCGCTCGAGCGTAAGCGCCACCCAATGCGACTTGGTTTAGTGACACGTACGCGTCTCTTTCGACGTTTGCCACTTGGGTAGCGATTTGCCAGATATTGACCCCGTGTTCCTGCACAGTGAGGTACTTCAGACGGGCTGCCTGAGCGACATTTATCTCAGTCACTGGACACACCAAGGCATCTACGTCTGTACTGCTCTGATGTTCAACGACTGTTGCTTCAGAGTTCTCACCGGCATGAATGAACACTCGGGGGAACCAAACAAGATTATTTACGGTCGTATGGTGCCTAATCAGAATCGGAGATGTCACAACCGAATTGGGCGCAATCTCAATAAATATTGGGGCTGTATTGTATGCCAGGTTGCAATCAGCAAAAAAGTCAAACTCGGGCGAAACGACTGATCCAATTATGTTTTCAAGTTCGTCTCCCTCGGATTGCACCGAAATTGACTCGTCAAAGGTCGCTATTGAAGAAACCTTTCCGTTGACGACATGGATCACAGCAGCTGCATCACTGTCGAGGCCTTCGGTGAGACCCGCGTCAAGTACGGTTCCTCCGGGCACATCTAACTTGTAATTAGAAAGGTCCAATTCATCAATTGGTGTGTAACGCCAAAGCTCTTCCTCAAAAGAAGGTAACCCGATTCGCAAAGCGCGTTCCTGGGCTTCTTTTCGACGCTCAATGTAAGCAGAGGAGCCACCGATATCGGCCCAATCTGGCATCTCGAATAGACTCGTCTCGCTGGCTGTCACAACCTAATTCTACCTTTCAGATAGTAGAAATAGCCCTTTGAACTATTCAGCGTTTTTTGCCCTTCTTCCTTTTTTTGGCCCGAGCCTTCTTACTCATTCGCGGCCGGCGGCGGCCCTTCTTATTTTTCTCTGCTTCAAGGTCTAGTAAGATGTCGGGTCCTGCAGCATTAACAATGTTTTCCGCTGCATCTAAAAGGTCTGCTATCGAGTCATCGTCTCCCAAGCTTTCAGGCTCTTCGGCAAAGTCTTGAACCCCAAGAGATCCGTGATCCCAAGCCACGTCGATTCGTCGAGGAGCGTAGTCAGGACAATCGTCTGGACACCTCCAAGGAGCTTCCGGCGCCAGGTCTAAGTTGCACTTTCTTACAGTCTCCCCGTTGCCATATGAGCGGGTCTCGTAGTGTCGGCAATTGGTGCGCATAGGCATAGCTATATTGTCGCGCCTCTTCAGCGAATACACGAGTTAGACAACATTATTCCTTGTCATAAAGCAGCGATAGCTTCAGCAATTGATAGCGCTCTGCGGGCTTCATCGACGTGAAGGTTTTCAATCATTTTGCCGTCAACTGTTAAAACCCCTCGACCGTCTTTTTCAGCTGCTTCAAACTCTTCGATTACACGCCGGTGAAAGTCGAGCTCATCCATACTGGGCGAAAATATCTTGTTGGTCGGGGCGACCTGATTCGGGTGAATAAGTGTTTTGCCATCAAATCCCATTTCAGCGCCTTGAACACACTGAGCTTCAAAACCGAGCTCATCTTTAATATCGTTATAAACGCCATCAAGGATGCCAACGTCAGCGGCTCTGGCTGACAACAGACACATAGACAGGTACGGCACTAGTGTTGCACGACCGGCAGTGACCGTAGCCCGAAGTTCCTTAGCCATATCGTTAGTCCCCAGAACCATTACCGACATTCGCTTGTGGTGGGCAATTTGGTCAACATTGAGTATGCCAACTGGCGTCTCCACCATGGCCCATATTTGGGTCGAAGACGGAGCGCCGCCCTGATCAAGCAAGTCCGAAATTTGATCTAAATAAGCCGGACCGTCAACCTTGGGGATAACTACAGCAGCTGGGGCTGCAGCGGCAGCGGCCAACACGTCTTCTCTACCCCATGGAGTATCCAAGCCGTTGCAACGAATAGTTAGCTCCCGATTTCCATAATCAGAAGAAGAAGCAGCTACACAGGCTTGTTCACGAGCTATCTCTTTACTATCCGGGGCTACCGCGTCCTCGAGGTCGAAAATTAGAGCGTCAGCTTGAATATCTTTAGCTTTCTCCAGTGCCCGCTCATTGGCAGCGGGCATATAAAGCACGGAACGTCTGGGGCGGTAGCTCGACATAACTCCATCTCCTGCGATTTTTGGCTGATTCTGGGCGAATCAGAATCCGTATCTTTCAGCTAAATCTGAATCTTTCGCGGCCAACTCCCTTGCGAGGTTAACCACCACATGGCACTGCTTTACGGTGGCATCGTCTTGCATCTTGCCATCAAGCATTACCGCTCCAGTTCCATCTCCCATTTCTTCAATTACTCGTATGGCCCAAGCGACTTCGGAAGGCTCAGGGCTAAAGACTTTCTTGGCGATATCTATCTGAACGGGATGCAAACTCCAAGCCCCTACGCAACCCAGCAAATAGGCATTCCGAAACTGATCTTCACACGCAATCGTGTCTGCTATGTCCCCGAATGGTCCGTAATAGGGAAGAATGCCGTGAGCCCCACAAGCGTCGACCATCCTGGCGAGCGTGTAGTGCCAGAGGTCTTGCTGGTAAGAGATCCGAGAGCCATCGTCTTGACCTTCTTCTGGGTCTTGTCGGACCAGATATCCAGGGTGTCCTCCTCCGACTCTCGTGGTTTTCATGCGACGATCAGCGGCTAGGTCAGCAGGTCCCAAAGAAAGTCCCTGCATACGCGGACTAGCACCACAAATATCCTCGACATTTGCTACGCCTTGAGCCGTTTCTAAGATTGCGTGAACCAAAATCGGTCGCTTCAGGCCAGCTCGCGCTTCAAGCTGGGCAAGTAATTGGTCTACGAAATGAATATCTTCGCTACCCTCAACCTTGGGAATCATAACCACGTCAAGCTTGTCCCCAATTTCGCTTACCAACGTCATTAGATCGTCTAGAAACCAAGGCGAGTCAAGACTGTTGACCCTGGTCCATAGCTGAGTTTCTCCGCTCTGCCAAGCTTGACCGACTTCTACTAAACCGGCTCTTGCAGCTTCTTTGTTATCTGCTGCAACTGCATCTTCGAGATTTCCAAGCAGCACATCAACTGTCGGTGCTATCGCCGGAACTTTTGATCTCATTTTTTCATTCGATGGGTCGAAGAAATGAATCATCCGCGATGGGCGAAATGGAATTTCCGTGAGGGGCTGCGGCGCTCCAAGAGCTAATGGTGAAAAAAAGTCCTTCGGTGTACGCACCTAAAAACCTCCGTTAAAGATCGAATCGTGACCGTACCTAGGGGAAGCAATGATTACTACCCCAAGCACTGGCTTTTAGTGTGGCCTCGAAAATCGGCCGGATTGTTACCCGATGGATCCTTCCATCTGGAGTTCTATCAGTCGACTCCATTCGACTGCATATTCCATAGGCAATGTCTTGGTGACCGGCTCAATAAAGCCATTGACAACCATCCCCATCGCTTGCTCTTCCGACAGACCTCGACTCATAAGGTAGAAAAGCTGTTCATCAGCGACTTTCGAGACCGTCGCTTCATGGCCAATTTCGGCGTCTCGAGATCCAATTTCTTGGTACGGGTAGGTATCGGATCGACTAATTTCGTCGAGCAACAATGCGTCGCACTGGACATGGGAGCGGCAATCCTCCATGCCTTCCTCCACTCTCACCAGACCACGATACGTGGTGCGTCCACCATCTTTAGAAATCGATTTAGACACGATCTTTGACGACGTCTCGGGGGCTGCGTGGACCATCTTCGCTCCAGCATCCTGATGCTGACCCTCACCTGCATAGGCCACAGAAAGCACTTCACCAGAGGCCTTCGGCCCCATGAGGTAAACCGCTGGGTATTTCATCGTCAACCGCGAACCGATGTTTCCATCAATCCATTCCACGTGAGCCTCGTCATATGCCGCCGCCCGCTTGGTAACGAGGTTGAACACGTTGCTGGACCAGTTTTGAATCGTTGTGTACGTGATTCGGCTACCGGGCAAAGCGCACAGCTCCACGACTGCTGAATGCAGAGAATCTGAGCTATACACAGGCGCAGAACACCCTTCGATGTAGTGCACTGTTGCGCCTTCATCAGCGATAATCAGCGTGCGTTCGAACTGTCCCATATTTTCAGCGTTGATTCGGAAATAAGCCTGTAACGGCATCTCGACTTCAACCCCGGGCGGCACATAGATAAACGATCCACCAGACCATACAGCTGAGTTCAACGCTGAGAATTTATTATCACCGGCAGGGATAATGGAGCCAAAGTATTTTTGGACCATCTCCGGGTGATCCTTTACCGCCGAATCCATGTCAGAGAAGATCACTCCTTGCTCTTCCAGATCTTCTCGATTTCGGTGGTAGACCACCTCTGACTCGTATTGTGCTGTGACACCGGCAAGGTACTTTCGCTCCGCCTCAGGTATGCCTAATTTTTCATAGGTGTCTTTCACCGAGTCCGGAAGTTCTTCCCATGCATCTACTTGACCTTCGGTCGGCTTAATGTAGTAGTAGATATCGTCAAAATGAATCTGCGAGGTATCGCCACCCCAATTGGGCATCGGCTTTCTTTTAAAAATCTCGTACGACCGCAGACGGAAGTCGAGCATCCACTCTGGTTCTTTCTTGAGGAAAGACATCTCGCGAATAATGTCTTCATTCAAACCTTTTTGGGGCTTGAATACGTAGTCCTCTTCATCGCTCCAGCCGAGCTGGTATTTACCTACATCTATAGAAATGGACTGCTCAGTATCGGTCACGCAAACTCCCGCGGAAATGTTTACATTATCTATGATAGTGGTAATTGAATTTCGGACCCACTTATTTGGCCTGTCCATGTTTCAGCATCATCAATGTGCAAGTAACCCGGCACTTTCGTGTGCGGTGTGTCTAAATAAACCTTAGCTTCAGGCGCTTGGGCGAACCGGCCATGGCTCCAGCGAACTTCAACATGCCCATCAACATACGTTTCTTCTGAGGCTTCATGATCTCGCACCGTCGCCCTCCACCCAACCTTTGGTTGGCCAGCTTGCTCCCCCCACATTTCGAGATCACGAAATTCGAAGCGACGTCGCCAGTCCCAAGGAGTAGTCACTAGCAATCGTAACGATCTGTCTCTCGCTGAGCCAAGAACGTAATAGGGCGCCGGACCGATACGTAACAAGCGCCATAAAAGAGACTCCCGCTGACGTTTTGTGGCTACGGACTTTCGCCATTGACTCGCCGTAACTCGGCCCACCTCAAAAGCTAAATCTCGATAGGCCTCAGCGCACCTAGGGCTCCATTGCCGGTCAGCTAATGCGGTTTTCAACTCCATTCGATGGTGCTTTGCAAGGTCCCCCACAAACGGGGGCAGATCGATATTGCTCTCAACTTCTTCTCGTACCGCTGCGTACAACGCTTGATGCTCCTCTGGAGCAGCGTGGTCATACCAGTCTCCCACCTCTGGGTTGGCCGCGAATAAGTTAGCTGGCGCCGCGTTGAGCAAAATCTTGGACGAGTACTTACATGAGATTAAATAAACGTGGTCTACCCGCAGATCTATTGGCAACTGGTCGTGACCAGGGCTGCGATGGCTACCTTTCCATTCAATGAGGCGCGGAGTTCGTCCTCGTAATCCATGATCTGCCTGCAGAAACACTTGACCATTTCGATACGCGCCCGCGAAGTCGACGCGATGCAAAGACTCGTCAACAGCCTCCGTAAATTGATCCCATACTTGATCACTTACATCAACAAACTGTGACGGCAGTCGACTAACTGCTTCCGCGGGGGTGTCAAACCCCAGCATTCCCAGCCCTGTTGCGAGTTCTGTAATTTCAGTACGAATGGACGCCAATAGTTCAGCCGATCAAAGCAGGCGCCATTTTCCGCCACCCCTCGGGTACCTGATTTGGCTCTTCAGTTAGCACTTGAACACAAACATGGTCCGCGCCGGCGTCGAAGTGCTCATTTACTCGTTTACGGATTTGATCAAGAGAGCCCCATGCCACTACCGCGTCCACGACGTTATCGGTCAAGCTTTCGATATCTGCTGCGGCGTAACCAAGACGCATGAGGTTATTGGCGTAGTTCGGCAAAGCCGCGTAGGTCTTCATGTGTTGCCGCGCTATGGATCGAGCTGCGCCCGGGTCATCTTCCAAAACAACCATCTGCTCGGGATAGAGCAATGCTTCAGGTCCCATGACTTCGCGAGCCATATGAGTGTGTTCGGGCGGAACAAAATATGGGTGGGCGCCCGCTGTTTCTGATGCAGCGAGCTCAAGCATCTTGGGACCAAGTGCCGCCAAAACAAGTTCGGGTAACTCCGATGGTCCAACTGCCATGAAACGGGCTTTATGCATGGCTTTGAGATATTCACTCATGTAGGTCAAAGGTTTTGAATAGTCATGTTTTCTGACCCACTCAACTAAATGAAGGTGACTAACTCCTAGGCCTAACAGAAATCTCCCTGGGTGAGCCTCTTCAATACTCCGCTGTCCGTTTGCCATGGTCATTGCATCACGTGCATAAATATTTGCGATTCCAGTGGCGACTACGATGTCCGAGCTGTTTTCAAGGATTCGCATTGCCGAAACAAATGGGTCCCGACCGACCGCCTCCGGAATCCAGATGGCCTTAAAGCCGAGTTCACCCGCTTCGATGCAAAGTTCATTGGCCGCAGCGGAGGGCATGCTGTCAAGAACTCCAGTCCACAAGCCAACTTTACCGAGGTCGATTTTTGCTTTTCTCATAAGTTGACCCTATTTCATTTATTGCGATCACTCAGTCGATACGTCGCATCTGCTCTCTAAAGGTTCTCCCACGAGTTATGTAAGTCTCGACACCAGGCAAAATGAGTGGGTCCGTATCGACCCCTTCTCTTAGTTTCGCCGGGGTGCCCAGAGCCATCGCACCAGCGGGCACGTGCATCCTCCCAGGAACCACCGCCCCTGCGCCTACTAGAGCTCTAGCACCGATCACCGCTTCGTGAAGCACTATCGATCCAGTGCCGATAAGCGCTTCATCTTCAACTGTGCAACCTTCTAAGTGTGCCAAGTGGCCAATTGTGCACCCGCGCCCAACGATGGTGGGCAGCTCTTCTGTTACGTGCAGCACGGCGTTGTCTTGCACGGAGGTCTCTTCACCAATCACGATGTCGTTGTCGTCAGCGCGCAGCACAGCACCTGACCAGATAGTCGCTCGAGCTCCAATTTTTACGCGGCCGATCAGGACTGCTTCAGGCATAACCCAAGCATCAGGGTGAATATCGGGTTCATGGTCACCTAACGCATAAATAGGCATATCAAAACCTCAAACGGTTAGCGGGCAGCAACATGCAAACTATCGCGCCTTCAGGCAGTTCACCTTTAATTCGAGGGCCAATGGGGGGTAGCGTCCAGTTAATGGATTCCGTCAACCAGTCGCCGCCAATCGCTCCTCGCCATGACCACACGCGGTCGGTGCACGGTTATTCAACAGACGACCCTTGGTTCTGGTTACGACACAGTGAAGATCCAGCTGTGCTTGAGTATTTACGCGCCGAGAATGAATGGACAGATCAGTCAACCCGACATCTCAAAGATCTCCAAGAGCATATTTTCGCCGAAATTAAATCGAGAATCAAAGAGGACGATCAATCAGTTCCTGTACCCAAAGGGGTTTGGGAGTACGGAGTTCGCACTGGGGAGGGACTTCAATACCCCATCCACGTGCGTCAGCTTCGAGCAGATCCAACAACCGAAGAGGTACTGCTAGACGAAAATCATCTAGCGAAAGGTTCAGACTATTTCGCCCTGGGCGATCTCGCGGTAAGTCCTGATCATCGTTTGATTGCCTACACGATCGACGATCAAGGCAATGAAGAATACCAACTGACGATATTGGACCTGGAAACTCGCGAGGTACTTGACACAGGTGTCACTGGCCTCTCATATGGCTTGGTCTGGGCAAACGACTCTCAAACTTTGTTCATGGTGTTGACAGATGATGCTCGTCGGCCTGACAGAGTCATCAGACACCAAGTGGGCAATGACCCACAACTTGATGTCACGGTTTTCACAGAAGATGATGAACGGTTTTGGCTTGGTATCGGATCCACACGAAGCGAGCAGTTCATCGTCATTGGAAGTGAATCAAAAAGGTCTTCGGAGTATTGGTTGCTCGATGCGGATCAACCTAAGAGCGAACTTTCTCTGGTGGAGCCGCGGCGCGAAGGACACGAATACCGAATTAACCATCAAGGACAACGGCTACTAATACTGACCAACGACAACGCAGTGGACTTCCGATTAATGGAGGCACCGATTGATGATTGGGGGTATGAGAACTGGGAAGAGCTGATCCCCCATCGCGAGGGTGTAAGAATCGAAGACGTAGATACCTTCGAAACCTTTACTGTCGTCACAGAGCGCAGAGAAGGTGTCCCAATCATGCGCGTCCTTGACCATGACACGGGTTCTGATTTTGAAATAGAGATGGCGGAGCCGGTTTTCGAGGCGGCTCCAGGAGCTAACGCCGAATATTCAACCCGCACCTTCAGATACGGGTACACCTCAATGGTTACTCCTCCTTCGACCTATGAAATCGATATCGACACCAGGCAAAAAGTTCTTCTCAAACGGCAAGCCGTTCTCGGGAATACTGATCTCTCTATGTATCGCAGCCAGCGGTCGTGGGCTTTGTCGCCAGATGGAACAAAGGTTCCAATAAGCCTCGTGTGGAGACCAAGTGCTGTCTCATGGCCAGCGCCCACTCTCCTGTACGGTTACGGGGCTTACGAAATAGGAATACCGGCTTCCTTTTCTTCCGCCCGCCTCTCGCTATTGGATCGTGGCGTTGTTTTTGCAATCGCTCACATTCGTGGTGGAGGTGAGCTTGGTCGCAGTTGGTATGAGCAAGGACGACTTGAAAACAAGCAAAATACTTTCACCGACTTTGGAAGTTGTCGCGATCACCTCGTGAACGAAGGGTGGGCTGATCCAGACCGCATCGTGGCTCGCGGAGGTAGTGCAGGGGGTTTACTCATGGGGGTTATGGTAAATCAACGACCCAACGCGTTCGCTGGAGTTGTAGCCGAAGTGCCCTTCGTGGACGTCGTAAATACGATGCTTGATCCGACCATTCCACTCACCATCACCGAATATGACGAATGGGGCAATCCTAATGACCCTTCAACATTCGAGATGATTGCTGCGTATGGGCCATACGAAAATATCGAACCAACTAATCATCCAGCTCTACTTGTCACCGCCGGACTTAACGACCCGCGAGTTCCGTACTGGGAACCTGCGAAGTGGGTTGCAAAACTTCGGGCAACAACAACTAGCACTCGCCCAATCTTATTTCGCACCGAAATCGACTCTGGTCACGGCGGTCCGTCAGGCCGTTACGACGCATGGAGCGAGGAAGCATTTATCTCATCCTTCATTCTCGACACATTCGACTTAGCTACTCAACTAGACCCCGGTGGAGATAGCGGCTAGAGCTAGCAATACCAAATTTCTTGCAATCGAGCTGCTGCCCACAGGGCGGGCCGCCCAGCGGCCGAAACAAGCACACACTGGTCTTTCATCTAAAGGTTTACGCATCACCCGTAACATTGCCACTGTAAAAACCGCCAAAATAACCTCCGCCGCTATAGATGGCCATGGGGACGCGACACCCACTACCAACATCGCTCCCAGGAGAATCTCAGTCGGACTAACGGCAACCGCCACAAACGTAGGCGCACCAAATTTTCGAGCTGTTGGAAGCCATGAAGGGTCGCGTAACTTCAAAGCCCCAGAGCTAAGAAAAACAATTCCCAATATTAACCGCGCCGCAAATGCCACTGTTCTCGATCAGCTAAAGGTTCCGTAGCTTCCCTGGAAGAAAACAAGCGGGGATTTACTATCCATCACCTCTAGGCCTAAAACTCGACCTATGACGATGTCGTGATCGCCACCATCATGCACCGCTTCAATTTCACAGTCGATATAGGCAACTGAGCCAGCAATAATCGGCGAACCAGAAGAAGCGGGTGACCAATCCACATCCGCAAACTTATCTTCAGCTCGACTGGCCATAACTCCGCACACTTCTAGTTGGTCGTGGCCCATGACATTCACACAAAAAGATCCGGCCTCGCGAATTTCTTTCCACGAGCCCGATTCTTTGCCAGGCAAAAATGCTACCAAGGGCGGCTCAAGCGACACCGACGTAAAAGAGCCGATAGCCATTCCAATTGGTTTACCCTCATTAACCGCCGTTACTGCAGTCACTCCAGTGGGAAAATGTCCCAAAACATTCCTGAAAACCCCTGAATCAATGTCAGCCACGACAACTCCTTATTAATTACTGTCTGAAGCGTAGTCCCCATGACTCTGAACTGTTAAGAACAGTTGCCAAGAAACGGTTATCGTCGACTTATGAGCCTTAATGAGTCACCCACCCTGCCCGAGGGACTCGTAGTCGTTGTGAAGAAGGACTGCCCAACCTGTGAACTTATAGTTCCGATTCTTGTGCGGTTAGAAAAAGAAGCTCAGTTAACAGTGGTGACGCAAGACGACGCTGCCTTCCCTGCTGAGCTAGAGGAGCGTCACTTTGACGGGGACTTGTCATTTTCTTGGCATCACAACATTGAAACAGTCCCCACTCTTCTTGTAGTCAAAGATGGCAAAGAGGTGTCTAGAACTGTTGGGTGGGCTCGATCTCACTGGGAATCACTCACCGACATTTTCCAATTGGGACCTGACTTGCCTGACCACCGACCGGGGTGCGGCTCATTATCGGTCGACCCTTCAATGAGCGCGGACTTGGAACGCCGGTTTAACGATTCCAGCATCTCGGCCCGACGAGTCGAATTTGCTGCTCTTGAAGATACCCACGAAGCCCTGTTTGACCGGGGTTGGACAGACGGACTTCCGGTGGTTCCACCAAGCGAAGAGCGCGTAACAGAAATGTTGAAAGGAACCAGTCGCTCGCCAGAGGACATCGTGGCCCTTATCCCTCCGGATTTAGCACCCTGCTCCGTCGAAAAAGTTGCTATTAACGCTGTGATGGCTGGATGTAAACCGGAATATCTTCCAGTAGTTCTCGCCGGCGTGGAAGCAGTCTGCACACAGACTTTCAATATGCATGGACTCTTAGCTACAACCATGCCTCATGCTCCAGTGCTAATTGTCAATGGACCCATAACCGAACAAATAGGCATGAACTCTGGCAACAATGCTCTGGGTCAGGGTAATCGCGCAAACAGCACTATCGGGCGTGCGGTGCAGCTGGTCATTCGAAATGTCGGCGGTGGAAGGCCAGGAGAGGTGGATAGAGCAACGTTCGGATCACCTGGGAAGGTGGGGTTTTGTTTCGCCGAACGAGAAAAGGACTCACCATGGTCCCCAATCTCGACAATGTATGGCTTTCCGGAGGGCACAAACACCGTGCTGGCGTTCCCCGGCGAAGCACCCAGGAATCTCATAGATCAACTATCACGTGACCCAGATTCCCTAGCTCGCACCTACGCAGCCAACCTCATCTCCATACAGCACCCAAAACTTGTTTTGGGGTTTGACGCAATTCTCGCTGTCGCACCGGACCATTCAAGAATTTTTAGAGAGTCTGGGTGGTCGCGAGAACAACTTGCTGCCCGGATAAACGAGCTGACGGTGAGGCCCGGCCGTGATCTAGTTCGCGGCGCCGGCAACATTCCGGAGGGGATTCCTGAGGCTATGGAGAATTTAGATATACCAAAATTTCGGGAAAATGGGCTACATATTGTGCACTGCGGTGGCGCGGCTGGGCTGTTTTCGGCGATCATTGGAGGGTGGGTGAACGGCGAGATGGGGTCCGACCCCGTTTGTGTTGAAATCACTCCGTAGTAAGGGAGAAACTATGACCAAGGTTCTAGATCCAACGAATGAGGCAACCCCAGCCGATATTCCACGTGCAACGCGACCAGAAACTCTTGAAGGCCTTACCGTGGGTTTGCTGGATATCAGCAAACCAAGGGGTGACCGTTTCCTCGACCGTATAGAAGAACGACTTGTCGAGCGAGGGATACGGGTTGAACGTTTTCGCAAACCTACCTTCACCAAGCCCGCTCCGGTCGACTTACGACATGAGATAGCGACCAAGTGCGACGTGGTCATAGAAGCCTTAGCTGATTGAGGTAGCTGCACGTCATGCAGTGTGCATGACATCACAGATCTAGAGCGACGCGGTCTTCCGGGCGTTTTTGTAGCGACGACTCAATTCATCGACGGTGCTGAGGTCCAAGCAAAGGCGCTCGGATTCGATGCAGCCGCGGTTTGGGTTGAGCACCCTATTCAAGACAGAACTGATGATGAAATGGTGACTATCGCCGATAAGGCGATAGATGAGTTATTGGAGCAAATCACCAAGCAATAGTTCCTCATGACGCACAGTGATTAGGCCTTCATTTTGAAGGTCGCCGATGAGACGAGAAGCTCTAACCACGTCGTCTTGTAAATCCATGATCGCCGCGGCCTTTGAGCTATGAACTGGCCCGTGAGTTAAAGCCTTTAGCAGGCGCCCCCGAGCTTGTCTGTCACTGCCCTGAAATTTGGTCTGCGTGGTTGAAACGGCTGCGCTACCGACGGCGGGATCATCGCCAATACCTCGCCAAGAACACCATTCTCTTACCGGACATCCACTGCACTCAGGATTTCGTTTTGAGCATCGAACGGCTGCCAAATCAAATAGTCCCTGATTCCAAAGCCACGGTCTGTTTGGATCGACCAACTTGTCGGCCATCCGCTGAGCTTCCTTAGGTTCTAAGGAACGTCCACTCCAACGGGCAAGCAAACGTCCGACATTGGTATCTAACACACCAACGGGCAGCTCGAACGCAAAAACCAACACGGCTCTGGCTGTATAGGGCCCAACACCGGGCAGAAGTAGAAGGTCTTCCAACGAGCTCGGGACATTACCGTTGTGGATCTCGACGATCTGATGAGCAGAGTCGTAAAGATTTCGCGCTCTCCGAGGATAACCAAGCCCCTGCCAAAGCTTTAGAAGATCGGAAGCTCTGGATTGAGTTAAGGCCTGCGGTGAGGGCCATCGCTCCAAAAACTCTATGTATTTCGACGCAACTCGGGTCACCTGTGTTTGCTGAAGCATCACTTCCGACACCAACACCGACCATGGGTCTCTTGTTGCACGCCAAGGTAAATCTCGCAGCTCAGCAGACGCCCATTTACACAGACCCTGATTTAAGGCTTCCCTTTCAGCGACAAGATCGTTTTCAGTTCTGCCAGATATCTTCGCCATAGGGAAAGTTTCGGGCAGGGGCGGCATCACGTTTCCATACCATCACCTTGCGACGGAAGTAACAAACTTCTTCTTCTCGTTGATTGAAGGCTCGAGTTTCAACAGTCACGATTCCCCTATCGGAGCGGCTCTTGGATTCGCTTTTTTCTAAAACTTTCGTGGCCGCATAAATGGTGTCTCCATGGAAGGTTGGGCGCTGGTGAGTAAGACTTTCGACCTCAAGATTGGCGATCGCTGTGCCACTGACATCCGGGACACTCATTCCGAGTACTAATGAGTAGACAAGGTTTCCTACGACAACGTTCTTTCCGTGAACAGTTTCGTTTTGCGCAAACCATTCATTGGTATGAAGCGGATGATGATTCATGGTGATCATGCAAAACAGGTGGTCATCAGCTTCGGTTATCGTCTTACCCGGCCAATGCCTATAAACATCGCCGATTTCAAAATCTTCGAAGTAGCGACCAAATGGACGGTCTTGGGTAGTCACAAATCTATTCCTTAGTGTTAGCTGATCGCATTAGACCGTGTCATCGCAGAAATCTTCGGCCTAACAATGCGATAGTTGCCTCTAGAGTTACTTTCAGTTTGCAGAAACCTTGTGTATCGCAGGGTTCTTCTCATAGCCTGACACATTGTCTCAACTTGATGAAGTGGTGAATACTCATGACCGCACCTGACCTACACGCAGCAGCAGATGCATTGGCTATCGGCATCTCAATTATTGACAGAGCGGCCGCGCACGCTGCTTCTCTCCCAGATGTGGATGAGCATCAAAATCTCCTGTATGACCTTGCCCATGCCGCATCCGCAATCGAGATAAGTCGATCACTTTTGGACTACGGAGCTAAGGGAGAAAGCGAAGGCAAGATCGCCTGTGCTTTCATCGCCGACGCCCTTGCCGATCTTCATTCCAAGCTCTTCGGACGTGAATCAGCATGGGGTGTTGAACAGGGAGAGATTGACGCAGCCAGGGATTTCATTAGCCAATTCCGGGCACCAGAATTTGTTGCCGAGCTCGCAACCGTCGACGCCCCACTTCATTTGGATGACGATTTCACAATGGTGTCAGATACCTTTCGTCGATTCGCAGAAGACAAGATCGCTCCTCGAGCCGAACATATTCACCGACAGGACACAGATATACCCGAAGAGATTATTGACGGGCTAGCAGAACTCGGATGTTTCGGCCTTTCGGTGCCGGAAGAATATGGTGGCTTCGCAACTGGCAGCGAGAGCGACTACATGGGGATGGTTATCGCTACAGAAGAACTTTCAAGAGCCTCCTTGGGTGCCGGAGGTTCATTGATCACTCGCCCTGAGATCCTCACTCGAGCTCTTGAAAGAGGTGGCACCGAGGAACAAAAACAAGAATGGTTTCCGAAGATTGCTACTGGTGAAACGATGGTGGCCGTTGCCGTCACCGAGCCGGACTACGGGTCCGACGTCGCAAACCTCAAAGTCACAGCAACACCTGTCGACAACGGCTGGGTAATTAATGGTGTGAAAACCTGGTGCACATTTGCCGGGAGAGCCAACGTGTTAATGCTCCTAGCTAGAACTGACCCCGATCGTTCGAAAACTCATCGCGGGCTTAGCCTGTTTATAGTCCCAAAACCGCAGGCAGAAGGTCACAGCTTTGAATTTTCTCAGTCGGATGGCGGGACCATGGAAGGCCGAGCAATTCCCACATTGGGTTATCGAGGTATGCACAGTTTCGAAATAGCTTTCGATAACTGGTTTGTCCCGTCGGAAAACCTAATTGGTGGCGAAGAAGGGCTCGGCAAAGGGTTCTACATGCAAATGGCAGGCTTTGAAAACGGCCGTCTACAGACTGCAGCGCGAGCTGTTGGAGTCATGCAGGCTGCTTATGAAGAAGCTCTGGCCTACGCAAACGACCGGGTTGTTTTCGGAAGTCCGATATCTGATTATCAGCTCACTAAAACGAAGCTAGGTCGGATGGCCGCGATCATCCAAGGATCGCGTCAATACAGTTACTCGGTTGCACAAATGATGGCTAAAGGGGAAGGAACCTTAGAAGCATCAATGGTCAAGGCTTATGTCTGCAAAGCGGCTGAATGGGTTACTCGAGAAGCTCTCCAGATCCATGGTGGTTTCGGATTTGCTGAGGAGTACACCGTTAGCCGTCTTTTCGTGGATGCCAGAGTGCTTTCAATTTTCGAAGGTGCTGACGAGACACTTTGCCTTAAGCTCATAGCACGTCGTCTGCTGGCCGCACCGCAATAACAGTTTCTGAAATTCTTTTTTGAGCTCACAAAACCGGTCGAAGTAGCTCTGCAGCGATCACACAATCTTCTCTGCAACCGCTCTCAGAAGAGCTCACGCCCTTCGGACCAACGACGTGAGTTACCACGCTCATGGGCACTACTTCGTCATCGGCCTCCATGGTGTTTTGGGCTACTAACTGCTTTTCTATAACGTCAAAAATACGTTCGGGAAGTGCTCGCCCATGCCCAACGACAGCCCACACTTGCTTACCAGATTGAGCTCCACACAAAGCTGCCGCATAAGAGCCTGAAGGTGCAATAAAGGAATTCGGGCCAGATGCACTAGCTTCGAGAAGAATTACATCTGAATGGCTGCAAGCTTGCCCCAGCCCCGTAAAGGGCACCTCTTCGACTTTGACCTCTTTTTGCAAGAGAGATCTCGCCAATCCAGCGCCTTCTCCGTAGGCATCAACAACTCGGATCGTAAGGTCACTCCGCTTATGAACTGCTTCTAACGCCAGATCAGGCCATCCAATGACAGCGACCGTTGCATTGACGGGTAGGAACTCCCTAATCTTTTCGGACGTCAAATCAGCATTGAGTTCATCGATGAAGTCGAGCGCTGCTCTACGCGCGTCGGCAGAGATCAATACTCGGGTTGCCATTACCCATAAAGAGCCAGCGAGTGGATGATGATGCAGTATCCGCCTACAGGCATTGACCAACTCTGCGGGTTCGCCCCACAGTGAAGCCAAAGCGTCAGCTGCCTCACGAGCTAGGTCGATTTGGTCGAATCCTCCCGCACGGGCTACGTATCGAAGTCTTTCAATCGGATGCACCAGAGCAGACTGCCACATCAATCGACTCAAAATAAATCTCTGGTTGAGTTTGTTCCTGTGTAGGCCATCGCTAACTGGGGCGCTAAGTTGGAATTCGTGGCTACCGATCCTTCAATGCACCTGTCAGTTGCAACCATTGATGGAGCTGAGCAGACGCTGTCTCAATGGTTAACGACCTTTAACCTCCTCACTGTCGCGATAGATCCCTATACCCACCAAAGTGGATGGATAATCCCAACAGCAGACCGCATCTTCAGCCATTATGAAGAAGCTGACATCAGGTGCGCGTTTCTAGTCACAGGAAACAGCGAAGGGGCTCGTCAATACTTGGGTAAGTACGCTGACCGCTGGTTGGTCTTAACTGATGAAAAGCGAGAATTTGTCTCTTCCTTAAGCATTGAGCGTATTCCTGCTTTGGTTCACATAGCACAAGATGGTTCACTCGTCGGTTGCGCCGAAGGTTGGGAGCCAAGCGAGTGGCGCGACGTTATTGATGGTGTAGAGAAAGCCATGGCTTGGCGATCCAAACCTCTTTTACCGACTTCTGAAGATCCGGGAAAATTCGAAGGAACCCCTGCGCTCGCTTAGAGCTGACTCTTTATTCGATACATTTCAGCGTCTGCTCTAGAGAGCAATTCTTCAGCATGATTTCTGATTCCATAGCCAACTGTGAAGCCCACACTGGCTTTGGTAACTAAAGAATGGCCGCCGATAACGAACGGCCGTTCCATCGCTATCTCAAGACGCTCGGCAACCAGTTGAACGTCGTCTCCGTTTCGCAATTCGGGACACACTACGACGAATTCATCCCCTCCATATCTGGCAACAGTGTCGGTAGGCCTGACCGAATCAGCAAATCGTGCACCAACTGCAGAGAGCAAACGATCGCCGACGGTATGACCGTAGACATCGTTAACCACCTTAAAGTCATTAAGGTCGCAAAAGACAACGCCGACTGCCCGTCCGCTAGTGCGAGATCGCTCTAAGGCAGCTTCTAAACGAGATTGAGCTTGAAAACGGTTTCCCAGTCCCGTGAGAGGATCCTTTCTAGCTGCTCGCGCCAATTCCGCCTCTTGACGACCTCCGATCCAAAGCGTGCAAATAGAACTGCATAACAAAAGAACTGACACGCAAACTGCTGCGATACCTAACAGCCAACGAGAAAAGCTTGATACCGGCTCCTGACCTATAAGCATCCAACTGCACAGCAGAAGAACAACAAGTGTTGATGGCACAGCTACGAAGAAAAGGATCCGGCGGGCATTCATTACATCACCCGAGAGTACGGGTATGTGCCTAGCTGAGCCAGAACCCTCAACGGGCTATCCATCCTCCGTCAACGGGGAGTGGCACGCCCGTCACATAACTGCTTGCTGCGCTAGCTAAAAACAGTAGAGCTCCATCAAGTTCTTCTGGAGTTCCGCCTCGTCCCATCGAAGCATTTCGGGCAATCCACGAACTTGATTTCTCGTCGTCAAACATGACCTGAGTTAGTTCCGTTTCGAAGTATCCAGGGCAAAGTACGTTGACCCGTATCCCTCTCTTAGCCCATTGAACGGCTAGCTCTCGAGTCAGGTTCACGAGTCCGGCCTTACTTGCGGCGTAGGCCGGTTGAAGGTTGGGCGCCGAAGCAACAAGGCCATGAACGGACGCAACATTGATAATGCTGCCTTCTTGCCGGGTCAACATATCTTGAGCAGCGAGAGCGGACAGCAAGAAACAAGAGTTGAGGTTTACGTCTACAACCTTTCGGAATAGATCGATGTTTGCTTCTTCAGCGGGATGCACGGCATCAGTAATTCCGGCATTGTTGACCAAAACATCTACTCGGCCATAGTGGGCAATACTTTCGTCAATTAATTTCTTACACTCATCATCGCTGCTGACATCACATTGAATCGCCAGCGCATCAGGCAACTCGGCTGCTAGCTCATCAAGGCGGTCACGCCGCCGGGCGGCGACTACGACCTTTGCTCCGGCCGCGGACAGAACTCTCGCAAATCGATCACCAAAACCACTCGAGGCTCCAGTGACGATGCATACTTTGCCGTCTAGGCGGTACAGATTTTCAATATCAGGAAGTTCGCTCATGACTAAAGACATTAGGCAAACATTGCCCTCCGTACATAAGGCGCAGTGCCGTCAGCTGTCGTAGGGTCTTGGTATGAAGATACGTGTCGGCTTTGGCCTAGGGACCCGCAGTTTTACAAATGACCGATCAACCTTCGATCCATTTGTTGACTCTCTTGAAAATCTCGGCTTCGATTCGCTATGGCTCAGCGAACGGCTCGGTGGTGAATGTCCTGATCCGCTAGTCGGATTGGCGTATGCAGCCGGAAGAACTCAAAGAATAAAGTTCGGTTTCTCCGTCATGGTTTTACCTGGCCGGAACCTAGCTGTCCTTGCAAAGGAATTAGCCAGTTTGGACAGACTGTCTAACGGGCGACTCCTACCAGCATTTGGCTTGGGGGTCGCTGACCCTCACGAGCAGTCAGCTTTTGGCGTGCAGAGAAAACAACGCGCAAAGATTTTCAACGAAGCTCTTCCTTTATTAAAGAGGATGTGGGAAGACGGGCCTGTAACCCACCACGGTGAGTTCTACGACTACGACGACGTGGAGCTCCTACCTAAGCCAACTCAACAACCACTGGACATATGGCTAGGAGGGGCCGCCGATGTGGAACTGCGTAGATGCGGTCGATTCGGTGACGGATGGCTTCCTTCTTTTTGCACCCCAGAAATGGCAGCCGAAGGATGGGCGGTTGTAAATCAAGCAGCTGAGGATCACGAAAGATTTATGGATCCCGAACATTTCGGGGTGCTCGTTCCATACAGTCACGGTGAATTACCGGACAGCTATAAGACAATCCTCGATCGACGCGCCCCCGGGGTTGAGGCCACCAAAATAATACCCGTTGGTCACGATGGTCTGAGAGAGCAGCTAGAACGATTTGTGGAAGTAGGAGCTTCAAAGTTCGTTCCAATTTTGGTTGGCGAGCCGGATGATTGGTTTGCCGAACTTGAAGGTGTTGCCGAAGCGGTCCTGCCTATCCAGACTTAAAATCTTTCACACACACCCCGACGTTTGGAGTTGCGCCAAAATGTCATTGTCTTCACAATCTCGTTCCCCCTGGGCGCCGGACTACACAGAGATTGACCTTCACGATCCGGCCAACTTCGCTGACGGGCCTCCCTATGATGCGTTCGCGACTCTGCGCAACAACGCTCCAGTGGCTTTTCATCCGGAGCGACCGCGCCGCCAGGGAGGCAAAGAAGGTCCAGGCTTTTGGTGCATAACCCGTCATCGTGATGTCCAAATAGTTTCGAAAGATCCGGATACATACTCATCATGGTTGGGTGGCTTTACCGGCGCTGATCTAAGTGGGGTAGTCCTCGAGGAAACCCGGCTCAATATGATGGGCATGGACCCGCCGGACCACACCCTTCTACGTCATTCAATCCGGCAACCTTTTGGTCCCGCGTGGGTTCGAGATTTGGAGGGCAACATCAGTAAATTCGCTTCCGAGATCCTCGATAAGGTTTGCGAGCGAGGCGAAATCGACTTTGTTGCCGAAGTCGCAGCGGAGTTACCCCTGCGGGTACTTGCTCATATTATGGGTGTCGGATCGGCTGATACGAAATTATTCTTTGATTGGTCTAACCGTATTATCGGAAATCATGATCCTGACTTTGGGGGCTCGGTCCAAGACTTTCTAGATGCAAAAGACGAACTCTTTAGCTATGGACGCGAAGTCATCGCGGCTAAAAGAAAAAAACCTGGGGACGACATGGTTTCGTATTTCGTTTCCACGGAAATTGACGGGCACAAACTTGATGATGAACGTCTGATTCTTCTCTGGTTCTTATTACTAGTCGCTGGCAATGAGACGACTCGTTCATCGCTAACTGGGGCTATGGAGGTACTTTCCGGATTCCCTGATCAGAGAGCGATTCTTTGCAGCGATATTCCTCAACACCTGGCAGGATTCATCGAAGAAACCTTGCGTTATACAAATCCGGTTTTGCACTTTAGAAGGACGGCAACCAAAGACGTCGTGCTAGGTGAAGCGTCTATTAAGGCAGGCGACAAATTACTTCTGTGGTATCCGTCTGCGAATCGAGATACCGAAGTCTTTCATAAGCCAGATAATTTTGACTTGGCGAGGACGCCAAACAACCACGTTGCTTTTGGTGTTGGTCCCCACTTCTGTCTCGGAGCCCGATTAGGAAGACTCCAGATTCAGGTCATGTTGACGTCTTTACTCAGACGGCTGCCTGATATCGAGGTCGTTGGTCCTGCTCAGAGAACTCACTCAAATTTCCTCAACTCAGCCAAGACCCTGCCTGTTTCATTCACTCCGAGGCGAATCGATGCTGATTAGCTTTCGGCGGATTGCCCAAGATAGCTGGCTCTCAGGTCGGGATTAGCCAGGAGAGCTTCAGCAGAGTCGTCAAGGACGACTTTCCCTGTCTGCAAAACCCACCCACGATCGGCAATGGAAAGTGCCATATTGGCGTTCTGTTCGACCATAAATATTGCCACACCTTCCTCGTGGATCTGTTGGATTAGCTCGAAATTAGCCTGAACCAAGGCCGGAGCTAATCCCATTGATGGTTCATCCATTAACAGCACTCGGGGATTGGACATCAAAGCCCGACCCATAGCAACCATTTGTTGTTCGCCGCCCGACAATGTTCCTGACTTCTGATTAATCCGTTCTTTGACGCGAGGAAATAACTCGAAAATGCGTTCCATATCTCTAGCAATTCCATCGCGATCCGTACGCAGATAAGCGCCAAGTTCTAGATTCTCTTTAACAGATAGCCGCTTAAATAATCGTCGATTTTCGGGGACCATTGTGACTCCTCGCTCGACGCGGTAACTCGTGGATTGTTGAGTTACTATCTCGCCGTCAAGAACCACTTCTCCTGTTGTCGGTGTCACCATTCCCAGCAGGGTTTTCAGCGTTGTACTTTTCCCGCTTGCGTTACCGCCGAGCAAGCAAACAAGCTCACCAGGATATATCGCTAAGTCCACATCCTTTAAGATGTGTACAGCTCCGTAATGGGTATTCACGCCGCGGAATTCGAGCAAAGGAACCTTTGGATCACTCAAGGCCGTATCTCCTCGGTACTTGATTCGGAACCTACTGGTCGGCCCAAGTAAGCCTCAATTACCTTAGGATCGTTGGCTACTTGGCTGTAAGGACCCTGGGCAATGGTTTCGCCGTGATCTAATACAACCACGCGGTCGGATACGTCACGTACCACGCTCATGTCATGTTCGATCATGACAATGGAGAATCCCCACTCGCTTCGAAGGCGCCCTATTAATTCTGTTAATTCAGCAGATTCACGCGGATTCATTCCGGCCACTGGCTCGTCTAGCAGCAGTAATCTTGGTCGAGTCGCCATCGCTCGGGCTATCTCTAACCGTCTTCTATTCGCATATGACAATACTGATGCAGGTTGGTCAAGTCGGTAACCAACCAGTCGCGATCCAAAGAATGAGAGAACTTCTTCGCCATACTTTCTGATTGCATCTTCTTCTGATTTGAAAGCTTTAGTTTGGAAAAGAGCACCGAAAACTTTCTGATGCGTCCGACAGTGTTGTGCCACCATCACATTTTCCAAAATTGTCATGTTCGCGAAAAGTCTCACATTTTGGAAAGTTCTCGCTATACCTCGTTCCGTCACTTGACTCGGATCTAATCCGAGCAGGGATTCGCCCTCAAAGATGATGTCACCAGCAGTAGGTGTCACCATTCCGCTAATCATGTTGAAAAAGGTCGTCTTGCCTGCACCGTTGGGCCCAATGACGCTGACGATTTCCCCTTCTTCGACCTCGAACTGCAGGTTTTTTAGCGCGTGAAGGCCGCCAAATGTCACGCTCAAGTCCGCGATGCTAAGCATTGTCATTGCGGGTCCTCTTGATCATCGGTATCTATTTCACCTTTAAGCCAAGCGTCTTGCAGGAACTCTTCTTGGTGAAGTTCTCGTGTTCGCCGAACATTAGGTACTAGGCCTTCAGGGCGTTTTAACATCATCCAGACAAGCAAAGCTCCATATATCAAAAGTTTGAACTGACTGAATTCTTGAAGCAAACCCGGTTGCTTAGGACCACCCAGCACTCCGATAAGGACAAGAGCTCCGACTATCACTCCAGTAATATTTCCCATTCCGCCGACTATGACCACCACCAGAATGATGATTGAAACCAACATCAGGAAGCTGCTCGGGAAGATTGAGCCAACCTTTGCTGAAAAGATAGCTCCAGAAAAACTTGCTAGTACGGCTCCTACAACGAATGCCATCAACTTTGTATTTGTGGTGTTCACTCCCATCGCTTCCGCCACATCTTCATCTTCTCTAATCGCCATCCATGCTCGCCCGAGTCTTGAGTTCTCCAAACGCCATGAGACGTAAACAGCGATGGCGCAAAAAACTAAGACCAGGAGGAACACTGATCTCGGATCAGTTCCCTTCACTGTTGCTATACCTACGTTGACTCCTGGGATATTGGTAATTCCTTGAGCGCCGCCGAACCATCCAGATAGCCAGTCGCTCAGAAACAGCAGGCGAATAATTTCTCCGAATCCGAGAGTGACGATGGCCAAATAATCGCCTCTCATCCGAATTACGGGTGCGCCAATAAACAAGCCCACTAGGCCAGTCAGCAAGATAACTATTATCAGTGCTACTGGCCAAGGCAGTTCGGGTGAAAATCCGGGAGAATTCGGAGAGGTGAGAACTGCAGTCGTGTAGCCGCCTACAGCGAAGAACGCAACGTAGCCGAGGTCAAGGATCCCCGCTAAGCCCACAACTATGTTGAGACCTAGGGCCAACAGAACAAAGAGACCTACGTTTGCTAACAACTCGTTGGTAATTTTTCCCAGAAAGAAAGGCAAAACAAACAGGGCTGCAGCGCTAGCTGCGAGTAACACCCAGTTGACTCGTCGACGTTCATCAGCGGGAAGGCCGACCATTTTTTGCTTAGCGTCCGTAAGTTTTGTTCCCACGAGGAGAGGCACAAGGAGCGCTAAAGCTCCAACAAGCATGGCCCCGACGATTTCTAGTCCTCCACGTTTGTAGTAGATGTAGTCGGTGAGAATTTCGAGTCCAAAGCCTTCGAGCAAGTCAGTTAAAAACGTTTCGAGGACCGATACTGCTAAGACGGTCAAGACCACGTTTCGAATATGAGAACAAATTTTCTTGGGCAGGACATGCATCGCTCCACCCAAAAGTCCCAGTGCTGATCCAAAAGCGAGCCACAACAACATGCCGACAGCAAGTGGCCGGTTAAACGCCAGAAGATTCAAGAGTTGTGGACTCCAATTGACCAAAGGATCACGAAGGTCAAAGTTTTGAATCAAAAGCATTAACAGCACTAGCCCAGATGCGCTACCAAAACCAACCAGCCCACCTGCTAGCAGATCTTTTTTTCCTCTTGTTCTAGCGGTCATGCCTTCGAGTACCGTTTCACTCCCCGCCAGGCTCGCCAACACAAAGGGGATCCAAAGCAAAGACAGGTAACCCATACTCAAGACCGGGTAAACAATGCTTCTTCTGTCAAGGCCTACGGGCATTCCCGCAAGAGCTACAAACGCTGACGAAAGGGCTCCGATCAAAGCAAAACGAGTTTGTTTACGCCAAGCAATCCCAGGCGTCTGAGATATCGAAACACTTTCCGAGGTGGCGGTCATACTCGGTCTTCTTCAGATAGCCGCTCGCCAAAAAGTCCGCTAGGGCGGACCAGGAGCACGAGAATCAGAACTGCGAATGCGACTGCATCACGCAGTTGAGAAACACCGTCAACGCCGAGAGGTTCGAGCAGAACTAACGGCGCAGTAGCCTCCGCAGCGCCCAACGAAAGTCCTCCTGCCATGGCCCCACCTAAGTTGCCGATACCACCCACTACGGCAGCGCTAAAGGCTTTGATCCCCGGAAGGAACCCGGTGGTGTGAATAACGCTTCGAAATAAGATTCCCCAGAGTATTCCTGCGACTCCTGCCATCGCCCCACCTACCGCAAACGTGGTGACGATGGTTCTATTCACGTTAATTCCCATCAGAGAAGCAATTTCTTTGTCCTCTGCTACCGCTCGCATTGCCTTTCCAGTTTTTGTGCGCTCCACTAGAAACCAAAGTCCTGCCATCGAAACCGCCGCTGTTAAAAGCACCACTAGTTTCGTTCCTTCTATTTCGAATCCAATCAAAGAACGTTTTTGCGATAGCCAACTTGGCAACGACGGGTATGACTTTGCGCCCGGTCCCAAAAGAACGACGGACACATTCTGAAGGAAGAATGAGACTCCTATAGATGTGATGAGAGGGATGAGTCTGGGCGCTCCTCTTAAGGGTCGGTACGCGATCCGTTCCATGATTACCGCTACGGCTGTCGAAATCAGAATGGAGGTCACAACGACAAACATGAGCGAAGGTATAAACGCGTCTTCCCAGAGGCCTGCATCAGCAAGTTTATTTGAAGTGATCATGCCCGACATAGCGCCAACCATGAACACTTCACCATGAGCGAAGTTAATAAAGCCAAGCACGCCGTAAACCATCGAATAGCCCAAGGCAATTAACCCGTACATCGCTCCTTGGGCTAAGCCGGTCACCAATAGCCCTTTAAATTGAGCTGCGGTTAGACCAGTCGCGTCAGGGTTAAGCCAGCGCGCTAGTGGATTTTGTGGGTCGATTTGTTGAGCAATAAACGCCAGCAAGCCAACCGAGATTAAGAAAATAAAGGTGATTCGGATCAGCGTGAGAAAACGGTCAACCCAGAGCACTCGAGATCTTGGTTTTGCATCATGCGCAGTGGCCACATCTGTTCCCGGAATCGAGATGGCTAATTTTTATATCAAACCACCGAGGCTTATAACCGACACTCGGCCCCGTCCCAGATTTTTCGCTAGGTCGGGGCCGATGTCGATTCTGAAGTAACTGACGAGCTTCAAAGCCAGTCAGCTCTGGCCCTTAATAGGGCGGCTTCATCAAGGAGCGAAAGAGAAGACTACATTCTCGATCGAACCTGCGAAGTCAGCTGAGCTGTTTTGCACAACAGTGATTCGCTGGGCACCACAGTCTCCAAAGTCATCACATGACAGCGTTCCGATAATGCCTTCGTAACCTGACAGATTGTCAAGATATTCACGCACACCAGCTCGATCAATCTCGAGATTTCCGTCATGGCTGTGTGATGCAGCTTTGATGGCCTCCAACAAAATTGTGGCGGCATCGTATGAATGGGCCCAGAACGGTGCTTCTGGAGCATTTCCGTTATTTGACTCATAATCGGCTAGGAATTTCTCCGCTGTAGCTCCCGTGCTTTGGTTGGTGTTAACGCCATAGCGAAGGTCCGGACCTGATAGGTACATTCCGTCAGCTTGTGGCAGTTCCATAAAGGTCTGCACCTGCAGACCGTCTGCACCGAGCAACACAATTCCTTCTAGACCAGAAACTCCTGGCGCTTGATCAGCGACGAAATCTCCTGCCGGTTGGAAGATCGGGAAGAACAGAGCTCCCGGTGAGCCTGCAGCAACTTCGGTGAGGACCGGAACCATGTCCGTGTCTTCCTTGTTGACACCGGTGAAACCAGTCATCGTGCCACCAAGGTTCTCAAAGGCATCTGCGAATGCTTGGGCGAGCCCCTGTGTATAGGGGTCTCCATCATGGATTGCAGCTGCTTCAGAAATTCCAAGTTCTTCGTAGACGAACTTGGCCATTGCAGCACCCTGGAACAGGTCGTTGTGAGCAGTTCGGTAGTAGCCCGGGTGGTAGTTATCTCCAGCCGTTCCTGCAAGGTCAGACGTCAACGCAGGCGCAGTGTTCGATGGGCTGATCATTACCATTCCTGCTTCACTAATTAGCGGAGAGGCTGCTGTTGCAGCACCGGAGCAGGATGTACCAATAACGCCAACGACGTCCTCGTCAGCAACAATGGTTTGAGCAGCTGCTTGGCCACCATCCGCTGAGCAAAGGTCATCTAGGCCCGTGCCAATGGTCACGCTAAAGCCATGGATATCTCCAAAGTCGGCAATAGCTTGCTCTACGCCACGCTGGTTAGGAATACCGAGGAATGCAACATCTCCGGTGATCGCGTTCAATGACCGAATCTGAATATCTTCTCCGGCTTCTACGGTAACGGTGCCTAGGGAACCATCGCCGAGACTGTCATGCTCATCAGCAGATGAGCTTTCACTCGATGAGCCACTACTGGAATCATCGTCGGATCCGCCGCAAGCGGCAGCGACTAAAGCAAAGGCGAAAAATACGCCCAGCAATCGCATGAACTTGAACTTCATGAATTCACCCTCCCTGGGTGTAACAATTTGACGTGCGAAGCCCTTCGATTAGACCGGTTTCTGGCAACGACGCCGTGAACGGTCCAAAGTCTATGCCCATACCGGACCCATAGCGACACACACTCTGTTTACAACCTGCATCTAGAGTCCCCAGCATGAGTAGCCTTCGTCAAGAAGTCACTCTCACTCAGGCGTCAGAGCCTCCACGATGCTTATTCTCTCCGGACATGAAATAGACCAGTGCCTACCTATGGCGGCGGCCATCACTGGCATGAAACAAGCGTTTGCGGCTTCCACCGCCGGTGACGTCGAAACTCCCAACAGAACCATTGTTGCCCTAGGTGACACATCAGATTTGGCAATTTTTATGCCATCTCACATGAAACATTTATCTAGGACGTCAATCAAATCATTAACTTTCCTCCCCGAAAACGGGCGCAAGGGATTACCGGTAATCCATGCGTTAGTCGTTGTATTCGATTCGGTAAGTGGTTCTCCCTTGGCGTTAATCGAAGGGTCACGATTAACTGCTATCCGGACTGCTGCGGGCGGAGGAGCGTCGGTTGATCTATTAGCTAGAAAAGACAGCGTGTCTTTGGCCATGCTTGGGAGTGGCACACAGGCAAAAGCTGGCATCGAAGCTGCTTGCGCTGTTCGCGAAATCAAGCTCGTTCGGCTATACAGTCCCACCCCAGGCAACGCCGAAGCTCTGGCAGATGAATTATCCCAAGCAAGTTGGTGTCCAGAAATTCGTGTTGTAGCGGACCCGGACGAAGCCGTGCGCACTGCAGACATCATCTGGACAGCAACTACTTCACTTACTCCTACTTTTTCGGCGGCTTCGGTTGCCCCTGGGACTCACATAGTTGGTATCGGATCTTTCCAACCTTCAATGGTCGAAATTGAACCTTCTATCCTGAACAAGGGAATAGTTTTCGTCGACCAAATGGAAGCAAGCTGGTCGGAAGCTGGGGAGATGATCGCTGCCAGATCTCAAGGGCTTCTCGATTTTGAAGAAGTAACAGAGCTAGGAGAGATCGTTTTAGGGCTGCATCCTGGTCGGGCCAACGACCATGAAATCACTGTGTTCAAGTCGGTCGGGATAGCTGCGCAAGATGCTATGGCATCCTCAATCGCCTTGGATGCAGCCGAGATCCATGGACTCGGCACAACAGTTCAGCTATGACCATGCGTGCCCGGCGACCCTCTCCTGAAGTTCTATTTGTTTTTGGCGGTATTTCTCAATACCTAGGTGCTGCCACCGCAATTGGTCTTTTTGACGATATTGCTCCTGGCGGGGTCGCCTTTCTCCGGGTATTGGGGGCCGCTTTACTCCTCATTGGCTTTCGCCGTTCATGGCGACGTTCTTGGAGCATGCAAAATTTGTTTTGGGCAGGAACGTTTGGAGCCTCTTTAGCATTAATGAACTTGTTCATATATCTGGCTATGGACCGCCTTCCTCTTGGCAATGCTGTAGCGATTGAGTTCTTGGGACCAATTGCTGTTGCGGCCATTGGCACCAAATCGGTCAGATCTGCCGGAGCTCTATTGCTTGCGGCGTCTGGAGTATTGATTCTGGCTGGTGTTCAAGGTGACGGCACTTTATTGGGAGTGTTGTTTGCACTCTTGGCGGGGTCGATGTGGGCCGGGTACATAGTCCTAGGACACCGAGTTGCAAGAGATGGTTTGGCTATCGACGGTCTAGGCGTCGGAATGCTGATCGGCGCATTTGTGATTAGTCCCTTAGGCATAGGAGAAATCGATGTCGCGTTCTCGGACCTCCGAATTCTCGGATTGGCTCTAGCTGCAGGGCTATTGTCTAATATCGTTCCTTACGTTATTGACCAATTTGTAATGAAGGAGATCACCCGATCTCGATTTGCTTTCCTTCAGGCTTTACTGCCGGTGACAGCTACTGTCGTCGGTTTCCTGAGTTTGGGTCAATCACCTAGTTGGGCTGAGTGTTTGGGTATTGGATCCGTAATTTTAGCTATCGCCATCAGCGGTGGTGATCGTGAGTTTAGAAAGTAATCCATGAAAGAAACACTTAGATGACAGAGCCAACTTATGAGCCCATGGAGCATGAGGAAAAGCTTGCCTGGATGCTTGATAACCAGGGCTGGGGCATTGAACCGGTAGGCCCATCAGGTCAAGAGGACCTGCGCGCTGCCTACTCCTACAGTTTCGGTCTCGAATCGCTAGTCGGGCATCCAGACATTGTAATTTTTGGGCTCACTCCTGTGGCTGCGCGTGGACTACTGGATTTAATCGTTAACCACCTGCGGCTCGGTGGAACTATCCCTACCGGAGAGATCTTTACTGGGTTGCTAGATCGTTCGCAACAGAGCGCTCTTCTGGACGTCGATACCGCTCGGTTCGGCAGCTATTTTCCAACATTAGATGTTGTGTACGGAGATCAGCCTTGGCGCGTCTGCCAATTCGTTTGGCCGGACCGGAATTCTGCATTTCCTTGGGACCAAGAATGGCCTGAGAAAATGAGGTACGCGCAACCAATTATTGGTGCTTGGTAATCCGAAACCTAACGAGCGGCAGAACTGGTGCGGTTTCTATTTCACAAAATTGGATTCAGCCATGTCTTAGCTGCAAGAACTCCCAACAAGCAGCCTGTAAATCCAACTAATGAGATAGTGATGCGTGTCCGCCACAGGTCCCTGCGCCGCTGATCGCCAGCTGCCCAGCCACAAATCAGTCCTCCAGCCAATCCTCCTAGATGACCCCCAACCGAGATTCCGGGGACCACGAAAGAGAGAACTACGTTAACGACGATCAAAGTCCCCAAACCTTCATTCCATGGATCTCCGCCACTTCGCTGTTCTACGACAAAGACGGAAGCCATAACTCCATATACGACTCCTGAGGCTCCTACTACCGCTGTATTCGGGGCTGCGAGCAAGGCTCCTGCTGAACCCCATAACAGGCTGACACAACAGATGGCAGCAAAAAGCGGCGATGTAATTTGGTTTTCCAATCTTCTACCTAAAAGGAAAAGCATGACCATATTTAGGAGGAGATGGCGAACATCTGCGTGAAGAAAAGCCCCGGTCACTATTCGCCACCACTCACTTAACTCGGCTATCGGAAATCCATAGGTAGCCCATTGGACCAGTGAATCTTGCCGTAACGATGCTCCCCCAATCCGAGTCATGTCATGTGTAAATAGGAAAACCATCACATTCAAACCAACGAATAGGTTGGTTACCGGTTTAGTCATGTTTTGATGAGACCCGTTGAACACATCTGCACCGTAGAGCCCAATTGGTCTTCGCCCACTAAGGTCGAGGCATGAAATTTGGAGTTATGTTTGCTAACACAGGTCCTTTTGTTGAGCCTGATGCTGCTGTTGAACTCGCCCAAGCAGCTGAAGCCTCTGGTTGTGAATCGATATGGACGGTCGAACACGTCGTGGTACCTGCCGGGTACGAATCCCAATATCCATACGCCAAGGACGGGAAAATGCCTGGAGGTAGCGAAGATTTTGATATCCCCGATCCTTTGATCTGGCTGTCTTACATAGCGGCGGCCACCGACCAGATCCGTTTGGCTACGGGCGTGATGATCATGCCTCAACGAAATCCGTTAGTGACTGCCAAAGCAGTAGCTACTTTGGACCGATTGTCTAAGGGTCGAATGATCCTTGGAGTCGGCTCTGGATGGTTAGAGGAAGAATTTGATGCACTCGGTATTTCGTTCAATGATCGAGGGGACCGCACAGATGAATACCTCGAAGTGATGAAAGAGGCCTGGAGATCGGACACAGCAAGCTACGAAGGAAAATTTATTAGTTTCGACAACGTATACAGTCGACCCCAACCGGTAAGTCGGCATGTTCCAATCATCGTGGGCGGCCATAGCAAGCGGGCAGCGCGTCGCGCTGGAGAACTCGGTGACGGCTTTTTCCCGGGCCGGGGCCATCCTGAGGAATTAGCCGCGTTGTTTGATCACGCTCGACAATGTGCGGAACAGTCAGGTCGTGACCCGGATGCACTTGAGTTCACAGCAGGTGGCCCTACGACTCCCGATTATGTCGAGCAGTTAGCTGATCTAGGGGTAACTCGGATGATCGTACCTCCTATGGATCCAGCTCAGTTCGCTAAATTCGGTGACGAAGTTATCTCACAATTTTCCGATGCCTAAGGTTCTCAATGTCTGATTTGATACTTGAACGCCTCTTAAGTTGGATCGATGCCGCTCCATCTCCATATCACGCCGCTAGCAACGCTGCTAAGGACCTAACTGCTGCGGGCTTTGACAGGTTTAGCCCCGCTGAACTGTGGGGGGATAGCGATCGCATCGTGGTGAGTTGGGGCGGAGTTGTGGTAGCCGCTGCTTTAAGTAGAAAAATTGATCCAGATAAGCTCCGTTTCCGTTTAGTTGGTGCACATACAGACAGCCCAAATTTACGAATCAAACCCAACCCCGATGTCGGCCACCTTGGTTATCAGCAATTGGGGGTAGAGGTTTACGGAGGCGCACTTCTTAACTCATGGCTTGATCGTGATTTGGGTCTTTCCGGTCGTGTGGTCGTAGGCGATAGCGCTTCCCATGAGTCACATCTCATTCATATCGACAAACCATTGCTCCGTGTCGCTCAGCTAGCGATTCACTTGGATCGAGACGTTAACGATGGTCTGAAGCTTGACCGTCAAGCCCATCTCGTTCCGATTTGGGGACTAGGCCAAACAGAAGAAGGCGCATTCCGTTCCTTCTTAGCAACGGAGCTTGGGGTTAATGACACGGAGGTCCTGTCTTGGGACATGATGTGTCATGACTTGACCCCGTCATCGCCTCTTGGACGCAACGAAGAGTTTTATGCTGCCCCTCGAATAGACAATCTTGCTTCATGTCATGCTGCACTGGAAGCGTTGCGGGACATCGAGAGTGTTGCGAGCAATACAATTTCCGCGGTGGTGCTGTTCGATCATGAGGAGATCGGCAGCGAGTCATCAACTGGCGCTCGAGGCCCCATGCTTTCACACGCTTTAGAGCGGATAGCGGGAACTAGAGCAGTCTCTCGCGAACAATTTCTTCGATCATTATCGAGATCAGCTTGTATTTCAGCTGATGGGGCGCATGCAGTTCATCCAAATTATGTCGATCGGCACGAACCCGAGCATCAGGTTGTTTTGAATGGCGGCCCGGTTATCAAGCTCAACGCAAATGTTAGGTACGCTACGGACGCGGAAAGCAGCGCGGTAGCTCAGTCAGCTTGCCGATCGGCGGGCGTGCCGTTTCAACAATATGCGCATCGTTCCAACTTGCCATGTGGGAGCACGATAGGTCCCATAACTGCTTCCCAGCTTGGAATGTTGGTCGTTGATATCGGAAGTCCTCAACTATCAATGCATTCAGCACGCGAGATGGCAGGTGCTTCTGATCCTGCCTATCTGACAGCAGCGCTTAAGGCCTTTTTGAGCGACGGCTAGTAGTAATTGCAAGTCGATAATCATTATCCGTGATGAAGCTGTTCGAACAAGTGACTGCTTTCGTTGAAGCGGCGAATAAGCCAGTCGCCTTCAGTCCAAACGATCTGACTAATAGAACAGTTGTCGGCTCCTCCGAATGCAAATGGTTTCGATTTGGCTATTTGGGATAGGACCGACCCAATCACACCCCCATGAACGCCGCAGAGGACTAGTTCTCCGGGATGGCGCCGGGCTATCTGATTCATGGCATTCATACATCTACTGCCAAACTCATCATTACTTTCGGCGCCAGGGATCACATCCCATCGCTCTTCTCGGAGCATTTGCTGATAGGTCGGATGGTTCTCCGCCGCCTTTTGCCGCAATAGCCCTCCTTCCCACTCTCCTAAAGCAATTTCTCTAAGGTCCCTTTCGATAACGGGCTCAATCCCAAGCAGCTCGGACAAGGGAGCCAAGGTCTGCTGAGTTCTCTGCATGTTCGTTGCGTACAGTGCTGCTATCGGTTCTTGGCCCAGCCGATCGGCTGAAGCTCGGGCCTGTTCAACACCCACCGCTGATAATGGTGGGTCGCCTTGACCGTCAACTAGAGGGAATGGTTCTCCCGGCACGAAAGGCTGCGATGCTCCGTGCCTCAGGAGAATCACTTCGGTCGCGTCTGGGGTTCGCTGCCAGCGTTGCTGAGCGAACTGTTGTGGGCCATCATCATCTGTTGTCACGAGGAAAACGTAGCAAGCTCGCACCAACTTTAGTTCGATGCGAGCTTGCTCAATAGATCACAATAGAGATCGTCAACTCATTGATACTTCTACGACTCCCCTCTAACAGGTTGAAAAACGAAGGTGCACCAAACTTATGGTTCCATTACGTATGCAGCTTCGCCGTGGTCGCTGGCATCAAGTCCAGCCATTTCAGTGTCTTCGGTGAC
>CEVU01002290.1_pt1 | contig 40730 bp, 42 predicted proteins | sample 427081 | NCBI WGS metagenome assembly CEVU01 (sample SAMEA2623868, study PRJEB7988) | marine metagenome | biome: marine biome (ENVO:00000447); feature: deep chlorophyll maximum layer (ENVO:xxxxxxxx); material: "saline water (ENVO:00002010), including plankton (ENVO:xxxxxxxx)" | depth 80 m | reverse complement strand
CTGATTGCCGAACTCGCCGCTGAATGCGATGTGATTGTTGAAAATTTCAGGCCTGGCGTCATGGCAAAATACGGACTCGATTATGAGCGGCTCAGCAAGGCAAACAGCCGACTTGTGTACTGCAGCATCACTGGGTTTGGGCAAACCGGGCCATGGGCGAAACGCCGAGCATACGCACCTATCGGGCATTTAGAGTCTGGACTTGTTGAGTACGACAAGCGAAAAAATAAGCGTGAGGCGCGTCAGCCCTCTTTAGTGCTCGGAGATTCCGTAACAGCGTTGTCTGCGGCGGCGGCGATCAACGCACTACTGGTTCAGGCCGAACGGCAAGGTTCTGGGGGTTACTTAGATGTATGCATGATTGAGTCGTTGGTTTATATCCAAGAATGGGTATCGACAGAGTTAGCCGGCGGTTGGGAACCAACAAATGGCGGCTTTTGTCACGAATCACCGATACTAGAGATGCCCAATGGTGACCTATGGGGAATTGCTGGCAGTCCTGTGGCCTGGTTCCCGGATTTAGCTATGGCAATGGACCGACCTGAACTAATTGAAGACCCCCGATTTGCTCAACCAATGGAGCGAGAGGCACACAAAGACGAGATACTGGAGATGCTGACGGCCTGGGCGGCCAGCTTCCAAAATTTCGATGAGTTTCTATCGGTCCTCGAAAGCAAGTCACCCTTCACCGCAGCTCAAATGGTTTCGATCGACGACCTGGCATCTTCAGACTGGGCTGCGCACCGGCACCTCCTTGCCGAGACGAACACAAACTTAAAAATTCCAGCGCGCAACGCTGCAGGAGTCAATATTGGGACCACCGGTCGAGTCGCTGGGATGGGTGCAGACAACGAAGCTGTACTGAAATCAGTGCTGGGCTATTCGAAAGCGCAAATCGACGCTCTAGTTGAAGCTGAAGTACTTGTCTCCGGACAGTAAGATCTCTCACTTCTCTATGAAACTAGTTGCGTGCCGATAGCGATTAACGAAACTACTGATCCACGTATCGATGTATTTTTGGGTTTACGTGACAAATCGTTACGCCAACGTCGAGAAGCTCCCGGTGGCGATCTTGCAGGAATTTTTATCGCAGAAGGAGACATCGTCATAGAGCGAGCCATAGCGGCTGGCTACAAGCTGAGATCAGTTCTTATCGACGCAAAGAGGACAAGACCGTTGCCTGATCAGTTTGATGATGTTGACGTGTTTGCTGCAGGGGAGCAAGTCCTCGAGAAAATAGCTGGATATCGCTCATATCGTGGAGCCTTGGCGTGTTTCTATCGCAAAGAAGTGTCGACCCTCGAGGACCTCTTAGTCGACGGCTCAATGAAGTCGTTTGCCATCGTAGAAGGCATCAATAACCCAACGAATTTGGGAACAATTATGCGGTGCGCGGCAGGCCTTGATATAGACGCGTTGCTGCTCAGCCCCGACTCCATAGATCCTCTGTCTCGCAGATGTTGCCGTGTGTCGATGGGAGAAGGGTTTGCGCTCCCATACGCCTGGCTAACCGACATCAACGAGGGGATCGGAACGATAAGAGCGGCAGGGGTTGAAGTTTTAGGTATGACACCCCGAAGTGACGCAATAAATATTGATACTTTGCAATATTCGAGCGCTGACAGAGTTGCAGTAATGCTGGGAGCGGAAGGTCCGGGGCTGACTGAAGGTGCCATGGCCATGGCAACACGACTGGTCGGAATCCCGATGTCAGGCGCCGCTGACTCTCTCAACGTAGGTAACGCTGCAGCAGTCGCTTTTTATGCGTTGCGTCAAGCACGCAAGTCGTAGGGCGTTTTAGCTGCAGATCGATATCAAGCACAAACCAACTATTATTGGACTGTGGATCAAATTTGCGACGACATAGCCGCTGAAACGAGAGCGTTAAGTTCTGTTGTTGAAGATCTGACCGAAGATCAGTGGCGTGCCCCAACAGTCGCAGAGGGCTGGGATAGCCATGAGACAATTCTGCATCTAGGGGCGACAGATTGGATTTGTTATCTGACGCTAGTTAACCCCAAGCTATTCGTCGACATCCGTACTCAGTTATCTAAAGGAGAAACCTCTGTCCATAAGGCGGTGGGTCCTCAGGTAAGGGCGCTACAGGGTAGTGAATTATGGGAATGGTTCCTTACGGGCCGTAGTGAGATGTTGGGGGCATTGCGAGATACGGATCCCAAGGCTCGTATCACGTGGTTAGGTCCTGATATTGGTGCTCGTTCTCTAGCTACGAGTCGCTTGCTGGAAACATGGACTCATTCTCACGACCTAGCAGATAGTTTTGCTATTCAGTACCCGCGAACTAATCGACTTCGTCACATCGCTCATATCGGAGTTGTGACTAGAGAGTTCAGTTACGTAAACCAGGGTTTGACCCCACCTAAGGAACCGGTGCGGGTTGAGCTTGTAAGCCCAAACGGTGATCAATGGAGTTGGGGCCCCGATGATGCGACCAACAAAGTCAGTGCAAACGCATATGAATTTTGCAAGGTAATAACAAGACGAATACCAGTGGCAGAGTCAGCCGTAGAAACTCACGGCGTTTTAGCCCAGAAGTGGATGGAAATCGCTCAACCATGGATCGAACCGCCTCGTATTAGTGATGAAGCTTAAAGAGGCAGAATAGTTCGATGAACAAAGATGATCTGGAAGAACGTCGTCGAATAGCTGCTCTGTTGGCACATCAGGCGCGCCACCTTGAAATTGACCCCGAAGGCATCTTGGTTGTCGACGATGATGACGATGTTGATGCAGATCCGTCCACTGAGTGTTGTCCAGAACAATGACATGCGTGGCAGACGATGAACTGCCGGCTCCCATTTTAGTTTTACTTGGCGACAATTCAGTACGAAATAAAACCATTCCCGCTATGTCGCGCTCTGAATAATTTCGGCCCTAACCATCACGTGCACTCTGTAAATGCTCACAAGTAGTTGGGTGAACCAGATCTATACAGGTCGTCTTCCTTTTTGCTGCTTATGTCGCTTATGTCGAATCCCGTGACCTGCTCCGATCGTTTGATTAACGGAATGTGGATCCGACATAAGCTCATTGCAGGGGTGTCCCAGAAATTGGAGGAACAATGAACGATTTCGCTGATAGAGGGTTAGAGCCGACCACCGCAATCGTGGCAACTCAACAAATTAAGGCGAGCGCCTCGGATCTATGGACGGTTATTAGTGCTCCAGGCAACCTGACTAATATCCATCCTTTCTGTTCAGCAAACCCCGTTGAAAGGTGGCCTGGACTAGGTGGGGCAGATCATGTCCACTACTACGGTGGGGTCCACTACCGACGAGATGTGTTCCAGTGGTCTGAAGGCGAAGGCTACGAACTGCTAGTTGGTCCGCCCTCAGGGAAGATAGCGAAGGCACGCTGGTGGGTCGAAGCATCATCAATAAGCGGATGCAATTTCGGGATCGAAGTGATTTCCTATGTTCGTTCCGACGTAGACCCTGAAGCCCGGGAGGTCTATGAACGCAAAATGATTCGTGAAGCAATCCCTCCGTACCTTCGAGCCGTGGTGCAAGGCGTTGCTCACTTTGCAGAAACCGGAGAACCTGTTCAAAGAAACCAGTTCGGTCCACACCACATTTACTCTCCTGGGTAAATCGTCTCCTTGGCTTCGCTTAAGTTACTTGAGTAAGGGTTTATTGGGGTTCGAACTTTCGTCTTGGCACATGATCAACTTTTATGTTCAGACCGCGAGCACCAAACTGCTGCACTTTTCGTGAGCTAAAGCGCCAAGCCCCCTCCTCGAACGCCAAGTGGTCAACGTAACGACCCCAAAATTCGAAATCTGTTCCATCGTGTTTTCGATGCCAGGCATAAACATAGGAAGTAGCTGAGGCTCGATCGTTAGCGGTTCGGTTGATTCGTATATTGCTGATGTGATGGGAGGTGGCAGAGAAAAGTCTTAGAAGTTTGGGTAAGAGGACTTCAATCTGAGCTCGGCCCTGCACTTCTCTTCCTTCATCGAAAGTAGCGTCGTTGCAAAATAATGCAGCCCATTTTTCGGTCTCGCAAGCATCAACGTATTCTGCGTAGTTCAAGATTGTGTCGGTGATCGCTGCATGTGCGTCGGCATCACTCATGGCTTCTGGGTCGGACATGTGAAGAGGTTATTCTCTGAATAGCAGGCCGTGGTCGGAGTTGTTTCTGCTATTCGGCCTTTTGGTCGGAGTCGTTGGTTTGGTCAACTGAGATCTCAGGCTAAATTGTCGTTTATGAAGCGCAAAAGTTTCAGTGGAATGGAATGCCCTATAGCTCAAACCCTTGAGGTAGTGGGCGAGTGGTGGACTCCACTCCTTTTGAGAGAGATTTTGATACAAGACAGAACAAAATTCGATGAAATCCAGAAGGCATTGGGAATAGCTCCGACCGTGTTAGTTAATCGCCTTAATACGTTGGTGTCGCATGGACTCCTGGAGCGACGCCAATACATGCAAAGTCCTGAGCGGTTTGAGTATGTGCCGACGGCTTCGGCTTACGACTTCCGTCCCGTATTGGATGAGCTTGCTCGTTGGGGGAAAAAATGGGCAGGTTCGCCAAGTCAGGGTTCGTCTAGCTAACTTTTCTATCTAAGACAGTCAGAAAGTATTCGTAACTTCAGCGAACTGATGTGCGGTATGTGGAAAGCCTGCCACTGCTTTGATCACCCGACCTGAGTGACCGGAAGTAGCGATTCCTAGGTGAGCGGTCGCGATATGCGCCGGATCGGCCATTCCTGGAGGAACGGTGCCGTCAAACACTCGAGTCATTGGGGTAGCCACCCCTCCGGGGCAAACAGCATTGATCATTATGTTCTTGCGCCGGAGCGAACTAGTAGCTGCTCGCACTAGGCCAACAGCGGCCCATTTAGTCATGCTGTAGATAGGGTCAGGCGACCATGGGATGAGTCCGGCGATGCTCGCAGTGACTGTAATCGAACCACCGCCTAAACGATCAAATAAAGGCACAAGGGCATGTAGACCGAATGCCACGCCATCGACATTTACCCCTCTCGCTCTTTCATACAGCTCTAGGTTCCATTCGCCCGGGTTATCTGGGGTTCGTTCAAAATCTGCAGGATCTCGAAACTCGACTCCAGCATTGAGAATCGCAATGTCGAGTTGCTCTAAATCTGTAGTGGCATGAGCCCATGATTGTCTAGAGGTGACATCCAAAGAGACAAAGCGTCCACCTGTCTCATCGGCGATTTTCTGACCGTTTTCTTGATCAACGTCGCAAACCACAACCGTCGCTCCATCAGATGCTGCCAAGCGAGCAGTAGCTGCCCCAATGCCTGAAGCGCCGCCGGTAATAAATACGACCTTACCTTGCAGGTTCCACGTTTGGACTTCGGGAAGTTCGAGTAGAGGCTTGTTTGAAGAGCTATTCATAGCTAGATCTTAAGCAAAATTCGATGGGGGAATTTGGATTAGTTAGAAGGTCTTAAAGAACGAACCTCGGGACCGCTCAGGGTCCCTCTTTCCTGAATCAAATCTGTGATTCGACCAAGCCATGTTGTCTCCTCCACGAGAAGTTGGTGAATTTCTTCCTCCCATAACTCTCTAGCCCGGCCAACCACTCGGCCTAGATCTTCAACTTCTACTCCTCGGTCGATGTCATAAATAATTTCGCTAGTCAGTAGCTCATCAAAGTGTGGACCTGGCTGACCAAAAACATTTCGAGTCACGACGCTGATCATGTTCAAATCGGTTGTCAGCCAAGGAACATTGATGACGCCAGAAATCAGAGCGTCAGCAACGGCGCCCCCCAAATAAGATTTGATTCGACGAATTACCCAGTCTTTGATTTCACAAAATTCGGGATCAGCGGGTCCGTATCGTTCGAATTGCAACTGGGCAAATACCGTGTCGGGCATGGCTGGCCATCTGCAGACACCTATCTCTTGGTTGGTCCAGCGAATAGTTAGACCTTGGCAGGGGAACCCCATAATTTCGCCAACAACTGCGTGACCAGCGACGCGAGCCGCCGAATTCAAATTGTCGTCCATCTCTTGAGCGTAGATTGCCGCACGGGTCCCAGCAGGAGATGGTCAACTACCTACTAAACGTTTGCTAAGCTAAAATCATGTTGGAGTTCTTCATTCCTGACCTCCCTAGTCGACCACCTCAAGCTGCGGCTCCGAGGAAGAGTAAGCAAATAGGTTTATTCGCTCGATTAGCCGAGAGGCTTCTTATCCGAATGGAGGTCGGCTCAGCTCAACGGCCTGCCAGCTTGTATCTATCTTCAGTCGATTTAATGCCTATGGGAACCTGGCTAATAGTTGATGATGAAAAACAAGTCGGAGCGGAGCACACTTCCAGCGATAATTAACCCAATACACAGAGGTAAGTCTCGGTAAAGCAACGGACCTTCAGAGATCTGAGAGCCAAATCGCTGAAGACTCAACCGCTGTGCGATGCGGCCTGTCTTACTAGCCCGCTAGGCTGCGACGCTTCTCGAATTCTGCTTTGCGTTCACTCATCTTGGCGCGTATATCGTCCGCCTCGGCCTGAGTGATAGCACCAGAGGCAACCTTTGCCGCTAGTTGCTCTTGCATCTCAGCTCGTCGAGCTTCCATATCTTCTTTAGAAGGACGTTTGCCAGTTGTTGGAAAATCAAATGCCTTCTCTTCGTCTGAGTTATTAAAAGTATCGGCGGCAATTGCAGCTGAGCCGCCTGCCAGTAGTGCTCCAGTAAGAACTATCGGGGCTACCCATTTCACTTTTGGACGTCGGATCATTGTTGAACTCCTAGCTGATGTGTTTGTACAGACACCAAGTTCTCCAATGAATCTGAAAAAAGCCTGAGAGCTTTATGAGATTTAGATAAGAAATCCCAAGTCGAAAGTGTAAACCCGAAATGAGATGTTCCGGTATCGAACGAGGCTTTTCGGATCGAAAGGAAATCAGTCAAATGAAAGGAGCGAGCGCTCGCCTGAGACTTTTTAAGGAGCAGATATTTGAGCTCTTACCTGCCCGGCGTCTACAAACGCCTCGTATTCAATAAGCATTCCACCGCTCAGCTTGAACACGCTCAGAACTCGTTGCGGGAACACCGGGTTGCCATTTTCAGAGTTGCCCATTGACTGGATAGGTTCACCCTTCCAATTCCAGATTCCGAAAGCAGCGTCTTTTGTGGCGACAATGCTCTCCACTTCAATCTCCACCCCTGGAATGTTCTCGCAGAATCCTGTTGCGTGTGCATGGAGGGCGGAAGGGCCACGCATGCCTGTTGCATGGTCGAGCATCTCATCGTCGACGAATTCTGGAATCAGATCAAACCTACGCTTGCCTAAGACTTCACCTAAATATGTGGCCATTACTTCAGTGGAACGCTCAACAGTCATGATTCCCCCTTAAAAACTACGCCTCACGTCTTCGGACCTTAGTCTGGTCCGAGGAACAGGGATTCTTGAATAAGTGATCTGGTTACCCTTTTACTTCGGCGATTACGGCGTCGACCATTGCTTCTGTGTCAAAGTTCGGTCGCCAACCCCATTCTTCGCGAGCTGCACGGTCATCAATCCGAACAGACCCGGCAATCGACCCGGTAGGAGGCAAGAAAGTTATTTCTGCATCAGAAATTCGAGAACGGACCACATCGGCAAGTTCCCCAGCGGTTGGCGTAGGTTGAATTCCATCAACCAAATAGTTAATTGACTTGATGGACTCTGACGGTGCTGCCGAAAGTTCGATAGCTGCACGGGCCGCATCTTGATAGTGCAAAATCGCAACCACTGCCTCGGGAGGTACCCATACCTCGAACGGTTCACCGATAGCAGGTTTCTCGATTATCCAACTGGTGTATTGAGCGACGCTCCAAGTGGTCACACCCGGACCAACAATTGACGGATAACGCAAACCTCTAAAGTCGAAACCATATTTTTGCCGGTAATAAGCGCCAAGGTTTTCCCCTAACACTTTTGTCACCCCGTATACCGAGTTTGGTCGCTGCAAAGTGAGGTCATTAATGACCCCACCTCCAGTGTCGCGACCATAAGTTCCGATTGAACTTGCAAAGATCATCTGTTCTGTCCCTGCAAGCCTTGCCGCCTCGATAGTTTCAATAAATCCTGCAGCGTTTGCTTGAAGTAGCGTTTGTGGGTCTTCTTCACCCGGGGCAGTCAAAATAGCCCCAAAATGAAAAAGCTTTGTCGGCTTTACCTCGGATAGTAGGGAAGAAGCGCTACCAGGAACGGAAAGATCGAATTGGTGAAGATGAACTTGGTCTTCGATACCCTCGATTCGCCCTAAGTTTCCGGACCTATGGGCGATATGAACTTCCTCGCCCGTGTCTATAAGCATTCGAGCAATTTCCGCTCCAATAAAACCGGTGCCCCCGGTAATCAAAGTACTCATAACAACACAATGACACGATGCGCTAAAGATCGCTCGCTGAGAGTAGATTTCACATATGACAAATCGCGAAAGCGAAACCGCTTTTGACCTTCGTCGCGATCGAGTGGCGGGCCGATGGGGACTTACTAGAGAAATTGTTTTAGTCCGTTCTGGGCCCGTTCTTCCGATGGCGGGAAGCGATATGGATCACACATTTAAGCCCCATCCAGATTTCGCGTACTTGTCAGGACGAGGGATTGCGGATGCTGTGCTGGCGTTCGACGCGCAAAAGAACAAATGGCAGATGTTCGGTCCGCGTTCAACACCAGACGAGCAAGTCTGGCATCAACCTGCTGAACCGGTAGGGCTGCCTCTAGACGAACTTGACGGGTGGATTTCCCTAAGAAGTGACCAAACGGTTTTGGAGGCCTGGGACGACCCTAAGATCCAGGCAGGTATAGCTGATGAGCGAGTTCATAAAGATGAGTTAGAGCTCTCTCTTTTGAGAACGGCCGCGTTGACTAGTAAGTCGGGCTTTGATTGGGTCTATGGGAACGTTTCTCCTGGTATGACTGAGCGGGAGATCCAAGTGGGCATGGAAGCTGAGTTTTTTCGTGCTGGAGCAGTGCGAACGGCCTATCCCAGCATTGTTGCTGCTGGCTCTAACGGTGCATACCTGCATTACTTCTACGGCCAAGAGGACAGCTTGAATCCTGCTACCCGCACCCTTCGAGAGGGCGAACTTCTCTTGATTGACGCTGGTGGTGAATTCGGAGGCTACGCGAGTGACGTTACAAGGACGATGGTCGTAGGCGCCGAACCAACCGATGTTCAGTCTTTCCTTTGGCACCTTGTCTTAAGCGCTCAGGAATTAGCTATTGACCGTTGTCGGCCGGGTCAGGAGTGGCGTGAAGTTCACCTAGATTCAGCCCGGGTCATTGGCTCGGGATTAATAGAACTTGGCCTGTTACGAGGTGACTTAGATCAATTAGTTTCTTCTGGAGCCGTCGCACTCTTCTATCCACATGGGCTCGGGCACCTCATAGGCCTCAACGTTCACGACGCCGGTGGTTATCCAGCCGGCCGAGAGCCCAGTTCCCATCCTCAATCGCGATATCTGCGAACCGATCGTCTACTCGAAGCCGGAATGATTACCAGCGTTGAGCCCGGCGTCTATTTCATAGATGCGCTTCTGAAGGACCCAGCAGTTCGAGAGCGTTTCGCAGACGAAGTTGTTTGGGATGCTGTAGATCCGCTCAGAGGTTTCGGTGGCATAAGAATCGAAGATGACATACACATAACTGATGATGAACCCGAGGTCCTCAGCGGGGACATCGGCAAACCTATTCGTATCGGTTAAAGAGCATTCGATTGTTGGCATCGTTGATGCGAGACTGAATCGATGTCGTCCAAAACATTTGACGCAATAGTGATCGGTTCTGGCGTCATTGGCTCGTCAATCACTTATGAACTCGGTCGACGAGGGTTGCGCACCCTCACAGTTGACCGCAACGGCGGGCCTGGTCTGGGTTCGACGAGCTTTTCCTCGGCCATCATTCGGTTTACATATTCGACGTATCCTGGCGTGGCCATGTCCTATGAGGGGTTGCGTTACTGGGAGAACTGGGCCGAACACGTTAAGGCCGATGAGGTCAACCAACTTGCGGCTTTTAGCCAGTGCGGCATGGTGAGCTTAAAAACTGAAGGAGGCCATCACCTCAAAGTGCTTCCACACTTTGATGCGATTGGAATTCCATATGAAGAATGGAACCAGCAAGAATTTCAATTTCGTCTCCCTGAACTTGACCTGCACCGCTTCGGGCCGCCAAAAAGACCTCAACACGAAGATTTTTGGGACGAACCGACTGAGTATCTAGATGGCGGTATTTATACGCCGGAAGCCGGATATGTCGGCGACCCTCAGCTTGCAGCCCATAATCTGCATGCGGCGGCTGCATCACTAGGTTGTGAATTCCGCTTCAACACAGAAGTCGCGTCGATAACTCAATTTGACAGACGAATCACCGGTGTAGAAATTGGCGATGGATCCTCAATTGCAGCACCGATAGTCGTGAATGCAGCCGGGCCGCATAGTCGAATAGTCAACGAGATGGCCGGTGCTATGAGCGACATGGCGATTGGAACCACCCCGTTGCGGCAGGAAGTACATCACGTTCCCTCGCCGCAAGAGTTGGATTTCGGTAACCGTGGATTCAACCTTGCAGACGACGACAACGGTATATACGTGCGACCCGATATAGGAAACAACATTCTCGTTGGCAGTACAGAACCAGAATGTGATCCGTTGCATTGGGTGGATGCAAATCACGAGGGCCAGATACAACCAGAGCAATGGGAGGCGCAGGTATTGAGATTGAACCGCCGTCTCCCGGCGGTTGGGGTTCCGCACCAAAGGAAAGGTGTTGTGGGGGTCTATGACGTAGCAGACGATTGGATACCGATATATGACAAGACTTGTGTCAGCGGGTTCTATGTAGCTATTGGAACGAGCGGAAACCAATTCAAAAACGCGGGAATAGCTGGCCACTGCATGGCTGAACTAATTATGGCGGTCGAAAATGGTCACGATCACGACAGCGACCCGGTTCAGGTCAAAGGTCCTCATACAAAATTAAACATTGACATGGGTAACTTCCGTCGAACTCGCACAGTGAATCCGAACTCTTCGATGTCGGTCCACGGATAAGCGAACTCAACAGACATCTAGCGCCATGCAAAAACGGGTTGCTCTAGTTCATCGACTCGAACCTCGTCGCCGTCGTAAGCCACAGCCCGAAACTGGTACATCACGGCACCCGTCGGAGCATGTATGAGATCACCCCCGATTGGGAGTTGAACTACGGGCCGTTCACTTTCGGGAATCTTTATAAATCGAGGGGAGTCAGGTCGTGTGAGTTCCCGAATAGAAATTCGATGGATTGATGCCACTTCAGTCGGATTAGCTACAGGTTCTAGATGTTCGCTGAGCCAAAAAACGAAAGGCCTGATCACGTAACCGGATCGTGTCGGATAATCATCTAGTTGGCCCAGTAAATCATCGTTAGTGAGGTGTAACCCGACTTCTTCGTGAGCCTCTCTCATCGCCGCCTCTAACGCAGTTTCACCGGGGTCTACTCGCCCCCCGGGCAGCGCCCATTGGCCGGGATGATCTTTGAGCTTCGATGTTCGACGAGTGAGAAGAACAGACGCACCGCCAGCTGTGCCCTCAACGGTCCCGGTTAACTCTTCGTCTGCGGACACTCCGGGAATATCGGCTAGCAACTGCTTTCGGTCCAAGGCAGTTTCGCCGTCCAGTAGCGGGTCAGCGCCATGAACTGAAGCATCACTATCCAACACGATGACACACACTGATGCTTGAGTAAGGCCTTGGTTCAGGTGGTCGCGCCGTTGGTGGCGTTGCAGATTGTTTGTCAATCGCTGGCGTAATGAAGAGTCGAAGTTAACGTCAATACTCATTGCGGAAGTCTCGCGCGCAAGACGCGTGACTGTGTACTCGCTACCATAAGTTCAGCGTTACCGATAAGGATCCGTGACGATATGAAAGTTCAAAATCTTGAAGGAGTTACCTTCGGTTCAGTGGTCACCGACCTTGATCTTGAAGCTATGGACGATTCCGAATGGGGCGATTTGTATGAGCTCTGGATTGATCGAGCGTTGTTGGTCTTTCCAAGCGTTTTTCTGAGCGGGGAAAGACAAGATCGCTTTGCTCGAAGATTTGGAGATCTCGAATTCCCGCATGCAGCTATTTCGAACATCGGCGAAGACGGCAAAGTTCACTTCGAAGATGGAGACGAAGTTGTTAAATCCTTAAGAGGTAACGAAGGTTGGCATCACGACAGCACCTATATGCCTATGCAAGCGAAAGGGGCTGTTTTTACGGCTGAAATTGTGCCTCAATCAGGTGCGGCCACCGGATGGGCCGACATGCGAGCCGCATATGAAGAGCTTGACTCGGAGACTCGAAAACGCATCGCAAATCTCAACGCGTATCACTCGCTCTATTACAGTCAACAGCGGTCTGGCTACCTACCGGATAACGAAAATGAAGATGGTACGTACAATATGTACGGGTACCACAACATGGAAGTTTCGTTGCGCCCCCTTGTGAAGTTTCACCCAGTTACGGGGCAACCGAATCTCCTCATCGGTCGGCACGCGCATGACATTGTGGGGCTAGACAGAGAAGAATCAACGCAACTCCTAGATGACTTGAACGATTGGGCCTGTCAACCTCCCCGCACCTATCATCATGAATGGACCGTTGGCGATGCTGTTGTCTGGGATAATCGACGACTGCAACACCGAGGCACACCCTTTGACATGAAAGAACCACGACGCATGTGGCATACAAGAATCGCTGGAGATCCCTCCTCTGAATTGGCAATCAATCATCAACCCGATGGCGTCCGACTAGACGACGCCGCACGACCCTCAACAGGCTCATGACCCTGTTAGACCAAATTCGTGCCGACCTGACGGCTGCTATGAAATCGAAGGACAAACTGACAGTAGCTACCTTGCGGTCAGTGGTAGCGGCAGTGCAAGAAGCGGAAGTTGCTGGTGCGGCAGCCACGACCTTGGGTGACGAGCAAGTGGAAAAATTAATAGCAGCACAAGCCAAACGTCGAGTCGAAGCAGCAGAGGCATTTGAACAAGGTGGAAGGGTAGAAAAAGCTGCTGACGAGCGCGCAGAACTGTCGATTCTTGAGCAGTATCTTCCCGAGCAGCTAGATGTCGAAGCTTTGGCTGCGATCGTTGAGCGGGTCTTGAATGATGGCGGTTACAAAACGATGGCAGACATGGGACAAGCAATGAAAGCCGTTAACGCCGAGGTCGCTGGCAAGGCCGAAGGACGGACAGTGGCAGAGCTAGTTAAGTCGCACCTGTCGTGATAACTCCGAAACGCCAAATTGCGTTGGTTGGCTTCCTTCAAGCTCAGAACTGTACGACCATTCCGGCGGCTTGGCGCCACCCGGAAGCTCGACATGATGTGACCAACGTTGATTTCTATCAACACATAGCAAAAGTTCTAGAAAGAGGGCTTTTCGACCTCGGGTTCTTCGATGACCGTCTTGCTATGCCAGATATGTACGGAGGCGATCATCGGCATACCGTCGAAAATGGGATTAGATGCGTGAAGCTAGATGCTGTGACCGTTCTCACAACCATGGGAATGGTCACCAAGAACCTGGGTTTGGGTGCCACGTACTCGACTACTTATTTCCCTCCATTTCACGTGGCGCGGCTTTTCGCAACACTCGACCATATGAGTGGCGGTCGGGCGGCATGGAATGTCGTCACATCAGTGAACGACAACGAGGCCAAAAATATGGGACTAGAGGAGGCCCCCGCCCACGACGTTCGCTACGACCAAGCTGATGAGTTCATGGAGATAGTCCATGGACATTGGGATACTTGGGAAGCTGATGCCATCGTGGCGGATCGAGCTTCGGGGTTGTATGCGCGCGGAGATATGGTTCACCGCTTAGACCATGAAGGTCCCCATTACAGGTCACGGGGACCATTCACTGTTCCTCGAACTCCCCAAGGTCACCCAGTAGTTATCCAGGCAGGCCAAAGCGGCAGAGGAGTCGATTTTGCATCCCGGTGGGGCGAGCTACTTTTCATGTCGAACCCCAGCCTTTCACGAGCCAAAGAAAATTATGGCGCTGTCAAATCTGCTATCGAAGCCAATGGTCGTGACCCGGAACAGGTAAAAATCGCGAATCTGACCTTCCCAGTAGTGGGTCGCACTATGTCAGAAGCTGAAGACCGACGTGCTGCCTATGACTTGCTTCCAAATTTGATTGATGACCTCTCATTACTTTCCGAGGGGCTCAACTTCGACTTTTCTGAGAAAGGACTCGAAGATCCGCTTTCCGAAGAAGATGTAGCTGCGATGACAGGTATCCAAGGCATCCGTAATCAAGTCATCGAAGTAACAGGAAACCAAACCCCGAGCGTCAAAGACTTTGTTGAAGTCTCTGGACGAGGTCGACTAGCTCACCCTGTCGTAGGTGGCCCAACTGAACTTGCTGACTACTTCGAGGAGTGGTTCACATCCCCTGCCTGCGATGGCTTTGTAATAGCGGGTACTCACATGCCCGGGGCTTTCGAAGACTTTGTGGATTTGGTTGTTCCTGAGCTGCAAAGACGCGGATTATTTAGAACCGAGTACTCCGGAACCACCTTGAGAGACAATCTAGGGCTGTCGCAACCAATCCCCGGGGCCTGGCGTCGCTAACTAAATTCAGAATTTCGGAACGCCTCCACAATGGCATTGGCTTGAGCGGCCCAAATTCCCTCTAGTTGCATAATCTGACTTAAGGAACGGTCGAGAGAACGAATACGAAAAGGCTGTCCAGTCAGCCATGGTCGCAAAGTCAACATCATGTGCCGTGCCGAAGTTCGGCCATCAACGTGAAGTCGAGAAGCTGCCGTAACGATCATGCTTTCCCAACTAGCGAGACTTGCTCGACGGTGCCAAAGAGCAAACTCATCATCAACCTCTAAGAAAAGAGGCAGAGATACGAGGTCTCCCAGTGGCGTTGTCATTTTGTAGGGCTGTTCGTCATTAGGCCAATCACATACATAACTGACTTCGGCTGCAGCTAGAAGTTCAGGAGTCCGAGCTGATTCAACTCCTTCGGGCGAGAACCAACCGGAAGGTCGCAAGCCTGTGACCTTTTCTAACGTGTCTAAAGAGTCTCTAATAATTTGAAGTTCGGTTTCTTCATCGACTTTCGATGAGATGACTTGGCTGGCGGCCACTCCATGTCCGATCAGCTCGCAACCACGTTCCATGAGATGTTCGACGAGCCATGGATAGTGAATGGCCGTTAGCTGGTCGACGGCAACTGTCGCCGGAATGCCATAACGTTCGAGCGTGTCTAAAACCCTAAAAATACCCACCCGATGTCCGTATTCCCGATGAGTTAATTGCACATAGTCCGGCGCCGGCAACTTGATGAGTCCGCCACTGGCGTTGCGAAGGCCATAGGCGTCTGTTGGTGGCTCCCACTCGTAGTGTTCGAGTAGAACAAGAGCTCCGACGGCTAGAGGTTGTTTATCAGGCCAAAAAAGAGGTGCCCTAGCAGGTAAGGGCGAGTAAGCGTAATGAGAATGGTCCATGCCTGAAGAACGTTCAGCTGGCATTGTGCGTCCCTTTTATGACCTCTGCATGATCAACAAACTCTTGATAGTGGTGATCGATAAAGTGCTCCGCGATCTGTGAGGCTGTCGCTTGCCAAACATCCTCGTGGCCCAATAAATAATCGAGGATTTCTTCTAATCCCTGAATTCGATGAGGCATTCCCATCAAATACGGATGAAGAGCCAATGCCATTACACGTCCAGAAGTTTCCCCCTCTTCGTAGAGGGTGTCGAATTGGGCTTTGACCATTTCAACAAAATCTTTTGTGTCGTGATGTTGGAGAAAAACTGGAACATCATTCAGTTCAATGCTGTACGGCACTGAGATGAGAGGGCCATCATTAACTTTTATGGGTATCGGCTGGTCATCATGAAGCCAATCGGCATGATAAATAAGTCCGGCCTCGGCCATCAGGTCAGGCGTACGAACGGTATTGGACACCGCAGGCCCGAGCATGCCTTTCAGGTCTTGGCCAGTGTGCTGACGCAGCGTGTCGATGCAGTCGACATAGAACGCGCGTTCCTCTTGTTCGGTCAATGAAGATAGGTATCGGGTGTTGTATATGCCATGACTCATGATTTCCCAGTCGCGGTCTGCCATTGCTTTTCCGATATCGGGGTAATGCTCGAATATGGCTAAATTTGTTGACGCGGTGCATCGCACATTGTGTTCATCGAGCACCTGCAGCATCCGCCAGAAACCGACCCGGTTTCCGTAGTCGCGGTGAGAGTACCCTTGCACCTCGGGGTGAGGTGACCTGGGCCACGGATTTCGAAGGGCATCTCTGGGTGGAAGGTATTCGTAGTGCTCGACGTTGGGGGCGATCCACAGCGCAACTTTGGCATCATTTGGCCACGAAATAGTCGGGCGATCTGCCATTGGCAAATAGTCAACTCGATGCGGAGGTAGGGACATACCAGCACCGTAGTCAGAACAGGCGGTGCGAGGGGAGTATGGTCCCAAGTAACGAGTCGAAGTTCTAGGAGGGGGAATTCGTGCTGAGCAATTACAGGGTCTTAGATCTAACAGATGAACGTGGTCACCTCGCAGGTTTCATTTTGGCTCAGATGGGAGCTGAGGTAATAGCTGTGGAACCACCTTCTGGCTCAAGTGCGAGAAGATTAGGGCCTTTCGCCAGAAATATTGATGACGGCAATCACTCTCTCCAACATTGGTCTTATAACAGAGGTAAGAAGAGTGTCGTTCTAGATCTAGATACCCAAGAAGGAATCGGGGAACTAGAAACCCTTATCTCTGGTGCAGACATCATGTTCGAGTCTTTCGATCATGGGTTCATGGAATCTATCGGTCTTGATCACCAGCAAATAGAGAGACTCAACCCCCATTTGGTGAACGTCTCGATTACGGCTTTTGGTAGCTCCGGTCCTAAAGCAGGATGGGCATACAGTGACTTAACACTTCAAGCTTCAGCCGGGAACATGGTGCTGACAGGTGACGAAGATAGATCGCCGCTACGCGCAGGAGGCACCTTGCCCCAAGCGTTCGCCAATGCTGCATCAGAAGCAGCAGGAGCTGCCCTTATTGCCCTGTTTGAGAGGCAAACCAGTTCAGGGCTTGGTCAGCATGTTGATGTTTCAGCTCAACATTCAATGAATCAATGCACCCAGTCAATGTCCTTGGCGACTCCCCTCGGAGGTTCGGTTCCTACCCGAGTAGCGGGTGGGGCGTATCTAGGGACTACCCGTGTTCAACTGATGTGGCCCTGCTCAGATGGTTATGCATCGGTGAGTTTCTTATTCGGGCAAGCCTTTGCATATTTCACTAAAAATCTGATGAATTGGGTACACGAAGAGGGCTTTTGTGATGAGGCGACACGCGACAAAGACTGGGTCGAGTACGCCATGATGCTGCTTGACGGACGAGAGCCAACCGAAGAATACGAACGCGTCAAGGACATTCTCGGCAAGTTTTTCGCTACTAAAACGAAAGCCGAGTTACTTGAGGCTGCGATGGTACGCCGTTTGTTAATTACCCCAATTACCACCACTGAAGAAGTCGTAAAAAGTGAACAGTTGAAGTTTCGGAGCTATTGGGAGACGGTTGAGCACGCAGATGGGACCACTGTCGAGTACCCGGGACCATTTGCGAAATTCGGACAGACTCCGCTACAAAAACTAGGCGAAGCTCCGAAACTGGGTGAACACACCCGTGAAGTTCTGGACCAGCCTGTGCGAGTTCCATCAGTGGCCGTGAAGGAACAATCTCCATCAAAGGAGTTGCCACTTAAAGGCATCAAAATCCTGGATCTGATGTGGGCTATGGCCGGTCCCGCTGCTTCTCGCGTTCTTGCTGATTACGGGGCAGAAATTATTCGGGTTGAATCAGCAAACAAGATCGACGCCGTTCGCACTCTCGAGCCTTTCCCTGGTGGCGAGGCAGACCCTGATAAGTCGGGGATCTACCACAATATGAATGCCGGAAAACGAGGGCTAAGCCTTGATCTCTCGAAGCCAGCCGCCATTGATGTGATCTGGGACCTCATCGACTGGGCTGATGTAGTTCTTGAGTCATTCTCACCTAAGGCGATGACCGCATGGGGTCTTGACTATGCCCAGGTATCAAAGCGAAAACCTGAGGTGATCATGGCTTCTAGCTGTCTGATGGGGCAGACAGGGCCGTTAGCGATGTTGGCAGGATTTGGCACCATGGCAGCGGCAATTTGCGGGTTCTTTTATCCGGTGGGGTGGCCTGACCGGGCTCCCAGTGGGCCGTTTAGCGCCTACACCGATTACACATCTCCACGCTGGCTTGTTGCGTCTGTTATGGGAGCCCTAGAACACAAAAGGCGAACCGGCGAAGGTCAATATGTTGACCTATCACAGGCTGAAGCCGCATTGCATCTGATGTCACCAGCTCTTCTTGAATATTCGATTAATGACAACGTATGGGAGCGAGCAGGAAACAGAGATCAAGTCTTTGCACCCCAAGGTGGCTATCCAACCGCGGGCGATGATAACTGGATCGCAATTTCTTGCAAAGATGACTCGCAATGGATTTCTCTAACAAGAGAGATGGGACGTGGAGATCTATCAGATCTCTCAAACTCTGAACGACACGAAAGACATGAAGAACTCGACGAAATTATCTCGGCATGGACAATTCAACGTAACGGAGTCGAGCTAATGGAGGCATTGCAGGGAATTGGTGTTGCATCGCACATAGTTCAAAATTCACCCGAACTTTCAACTGATCCGCAAATGATGCACCGAGGTTTGTTCGCTGAGGTCATTCACGGAACTCATGAACCGTTCTTTGTGGACGGAACCCGATTCCAGCTATCGCGCACTCCCGGAGAAGTTACTCATGCTGGTCCGGTTTTTGGCGAACACACATTTGAAGTTTTGACAGAAAACTTGGGTTACGACAGTGATCGAATAGCAGAACTCGCCATAGCTGAACTTCTTGAATAAAAGCGCCTCTACCAGGTATCAACCATCGGACGTTTCTTTCCGTCCCTCGGAGACGGTTTTGGGGCCGCCTTCAGAGCCATAGAGACCCAGGTACGAGTTTTTGCGGGATCGATTACATCATCTAATTCAAAAAATGTTGCCGTACTCACAGCCTTGCCATTCTCGTATAGTTTCGCCACCATCTCTTCGTAGTAGGCGATTCGCTCTTTCGGATCCTCGATAGATTCCAGCTCCTTGCGGTAACCAAGTTTCACGAAGCCTTCGAGTCCCATCCCACCAAATTCGCCCGTTGGCCAAGCCACACAAAATACTGGTGCTTTGAAGCTGCCTCCAGCCATAGCTTGAGCACCGAGTCCATACCCTTTGCGCAATACAACGGTCATAAATGGCACTGTGACGCTGGCCGAGGTCACAAACATTCTGCTTGCGTGACGGACCGTCGCTTCATACTCGGCTTGAGGCCCCACCATGATCCCTGGCGTATCGCACAAAAAGATCAGCGGTATGTCGTGAGCATCGCAGAGCTGCATGAACCTGCTGCCCTTGTCGCCAACATCTGCGTCTATGGCCCCGCCAAGGTGGTGGTTGTTGTTAGCGATGATGCCAACGGGGTGGCCCTCGATCCGAGCCAAAGTTGTGATGCAACCAGGTCCCCACCCCTTGCGTATTTCGAGAGTCGAGTCGATATCACACATAGTCTCAATGACCTCGCGAACGTCGTAAGCACGAAGTCGATTCTCAGGAACAATGTGTCTTAACAATCGCTGATCCGGTGCCTCCCAACTCTCGACTGGTCCTTGGAAATAAGAAAGATATTTCTTAGCTGTGTCCATTGCTTCGTCTTCGTCTTTGACGAGGATGTCAATGACGCCGTTCGGATATTGCACATCGACAGGCCCAACTTCTTCAGGTCGAAAGACGCCGAGTCCGCCGCCTTCGATCATCGCCGGACCGCCGATACCAATGTTCGACCCTTCAGTAGCAATGATCACGTCGCAACAACCGAGTAGCACGGCGTTGCCCGCGAAGCAGCGGCCATTGGTGACACCCACAAGTGGGACTAAACCAGACAGTTTGGCGAAGAAGGTGAACGCCCAACAGTCAAGGCCGGCACCGCCGGCTGTGTCGGTATCCCCAGGGCGCCCACCGCCACCTTCAGCGAGTAAGACGGTCGGAAGTTTATTCTGCTCCGCCAACTCGAAGAGCCGATCCTTTTTTCGGTGGTTTTGGAGTCCCTGTGTCCCAGCTAGAACCATGTAGTCGTAGGACATCACCATTGTTTGAGCATCGTCTTGACTAAATAAGTCGCCGTTCACGCTCCCGATTCCCGCGACCATGCCATCGCCTTGGGTGTTATCAATAAGATCGTCGAGACTCCGCCGTCTTCGTTGTGCTGCGACCATTAAGGGTCCGTACTCTACGAATGTCCCGTCATCGATGAGGCGCGACAAATTCTCGCGGGCTGTTCGATGACCTCTGCCATGTCGCTTCTCAACGGCCGATGGTTTCGCTTCATCCATTCCTTTGTAATGGCGGTCGAAGACTTCCTGCAGATCTGGTCTAATGAAGTCAAGGTCAATTGTGGCCTCGGTCTCATCGCTCTGGATATCGAGATCTGCCTCTTCAATAAACAGAAGCGGGTGACCTTCGTAAATAGTGTCACCCTGAGCAACGCCCAAGGAACGAACTATGCCGGTCATAGTCGATGCGATGACATGTTCCATCTTCATTGCTTCCATGACGGCGACGGGCTGACCCGCAGCTACCTCATCGCCTGGCTCCACGGAAAGAGAGATAATGGTGCCCTGTAGTGGAGCTTCCACGGCCCGAGAGCCATCGGGACCGAGCGATGCCGAAGTCTTTGAGTCAGCTGAAGAGCTATTGGCTTCCCTGTGATCGATATCACCGTGTTGAAGAACAGCCAGAGGGTCGTTGCTGACCTGTGCTCCCGCAAGAGAAGTATTCGACTCTTCCTCAGAAGGAAGAGGTAACCACTGATTTGATGAGATCACCTGGGCCGCTTCGAGGAGTTCGGAAGCGAATGCGTTTATAAAGCCCGTAGTGACGGTGTTTGCTTGTACTTCCGGCCGGTCAAGTAAAGCGAGTAGATACGAAATGTTCGTCGACACTCCTTCTATCCGAAATTCATTAAGAGCACGCCTAACTCGTCGAACTGCGTCTTCGTAGTTGCTGGTAGGGGAGTACCCAATTACCTTTGCAATCAACGAATCAAAATTCGGATTTGTTGCATACCCCTGGTAGCCATAGGAATCTGTTCTAACTCCAGGCCCACTAGGAGTTTCGAATACTGAGATAGTTCCTCCGGCTGGTCGAGCTAAGCCTTCTTCGGTCATTGTTTCAGTGTTGACACGACATTGAATGGCGAACCCTTTTGCTTCGGGCACCTGATTTTGCTGCAAGCGTAAGTCGGTTAGCGAAGCACCGCCTGCTACGAGAATTTGACTGCGAACTAAGTCAACGCCAGTTACTTCCTCGGTCACGGTGTGTTCCACTTGAAGTCGCGCATTGGTTTCTATAAAGGCCACAGTCGCTGGGTTGTTTGCGTCAACCAAGAATTCCCAGGTACCCAAACCCAGATAGTTAACCTCTTGGGCCATTTTGGTAGCGGCTTGAGTTAATAATTCCCGTGTTTCCGGGCTGATTGATGGCGACGGAGCGATCTCAACAATCTTCTGGTTCTGTCTTTGTAAGGTGCATTCTCGTTCGCCGAGATGAGTAACTGAAGATCCGTCTCCGAGTATTTGGACTTCTATGTGCCTCGCCGCTTCAACAAGCTTTTCTGCGTACAGGTCACCGATCCCGAAAGAAGATTGGGCTTCGCTTCGGCAGCGCTCAAAAATTGTTGCGAGATCTTGGCCTTTGCGGACTTCGCGCATCCCTCGGCCACCACCTCCTGCCACAGCTTTGATCATGATTGACTCATGCTCCGTCAGGAACTCTTCAACCTCTTCCAGAGTTGCTGCTCCCGCAGTTGCCGCGACTACTGGAACATCAAGCCGCTTAGCTAAGTTCCTAGCTGAAAGCTTGTCTCCGAATAAAGCCAACTGATCAGAAGGTGGCCCCACAAATATGATGCCCTTGGTCTCCAAGGCACTCGCAAAATTAGGATTTTCGGCTAGAAATCCATACCCAGGGTGAACGGCGTCACAACCAGAGGAAATAACGGCTTCGACGAGCTGGTCTATGTCTAGGTAGGCGGCTACCCCACTGCCATCTAGTCCTACTGATTCATCGGAAACCTGTCTATGCAAAGACGAGTGATCATCAGAACTAAATGCTGCCACACTCGTAATTCCCAGATCACCAGCTGCACGAGCTATTCGTATAGCGATTTCGCCACGGTTCGCTATCAGGAGCTTTTCTATAGGCATGAGTACCTCTTCACGGATGCTTTTCTACGCACGTTCTACATCATCTAAGCCCTGTTGTTCTCGCTCAACCCTTGTTGGGCGCTGGAAGAATCACAGCGACTTGTTGAACAAGGGCAACTTCTGAGCCATGAGCATCAATGAACACGGCGTCGGTGGTAGACCACGACTTCTCTTTCTTGATCTCGAGTTCACCCCATCTCCCAGCGACCACAACATCTCCGTCAGCATGAAAAGGCCGCAGATGTTGTACGCGTCCTGAGGCATGAACTCCAGCAGGCATTCGATAAGAGTGTCTGATTAATGGTGTCATTTGTCCCAAAACCCACGATGGATGAATAAGAGGAGCATCACCCGAGATCCATGCAGGGTCGTCGTCATGGATTCGTTCGGCCATCCAAACTCTTGCATCGTTAGCTGTTAAGGGCACGGACATAGGCGGATAATCGACATCGGTTGGAATCTTATTCAACCCTAGAAACGGTCTATCCACTGGCTCGGGAACGGGGGTCCGGCTAGTTGGAAGCTTGAATTCACTTATCCAAGGAGCATCGCCTAAACCGATAGTGCCTTCGATAGTGACCCGCCCGTCGGAAACAACTTTTTGAGTTATCAACCCGACATCTGAATTTTCTGCAGAAGGCGTAACTTCTGTGAGGAGTTCATCACCTGCATAAACCGGTCTGGGAAGCCGAAATTCGCACCAGCCATGGGAGAGCCAACCAGTGCCGAGAGCATCGAGAATGGCAGGAACCATCCACCCGTAGGTATGTATGCCGGCAACAATTCCACCCGCATACCCATAACTAGTGGCGCTTTCGTCGTGTATCGGATTGGCAGCTGAGACCTCAGCGGGATCAGCAACAGCAATCCGACTGCAGGAGCTAGATAAGACCGTCATGCCGATGACTTTAGGTTACGGTCGAATAACGAGTGCAAGAGTTCCCAGTGACGCTCAGAAGCAGCTTTGTCGTACTTGGCTCGTTGCGAAAAGACGAAACCGTGGTGAACTCCGTCGACCCATTCTGCGTAGTGGGAGACATCAGCGTTGATCAGGGCATCTGTCAGGCGATCAAAATGAGGTTTGTCCACCCAGTCATCGAACTCTGCGGCGAGAACTAGAACTTCTCCGTCAATCTGGGCTGCTCTTGTATGTGGCGAGTCATCGGCATCAGTCGCTAGGCGAACACCGTGTATAGATGCCGCAGCTTTTATTTTCTCGGGGTAGTCAGCAGCTAGCCATAAAGCGAAAGGTCCGCTCATGCAGTATCCGGTTACTCCGACAAGGTCTGTGTTGGCTGAGTCATCTGACTCGGCTTGTTCCATAAGTTTCGCAGCGTCTCGAGAGACCATGGCGTTGCTGAGATTATCCATTAGCTGAGCCATGTACTTGGCACTGACTGGGTCCTCGCGATGAATCGTAAAAGAGGGGACGTCTCGGTAATAGAGATTTGGCAACATGACGTAATAGCCCGTTGCTGCGACTCGCCTTGCCATATCATGAAGTTCTTCTCGTTTTCCCGGTGCGTCCATAAGAAACAGAATCACCGGGAAAGGCCCATCTGATTCGGGGCGAACCACAAAAGTAGACATTTTACCTTCGCCAGTTTCGATAGCTAAGTGGGTCTCAATCATTAGTTCGAGTCCCCCAGATCCCAACCCATTGTCCTAGCGGCGTAGAGAGTGTCGGTGTATTCCTCCATGCGAGTTATCTGGTTCTCCTCACACAAATAGATCCAACAGTATTGATTGTCGTATGGAAGGCCTTTGGCTTTGGTCGTAGCAGTCAGTCTCTGTTGAACAGCTGCATATTGGCCATCAACTATCATGCTCCGAATTTCCAATCCGAATGGCTGGGAAAGATCGAAGGTGTCTTTAATGGTCCTTCCGCCTAGTTCCGCAGCGACAGACTCTCGACCGCTCACGACCCCATCTTTATTTGACCCACCTGTGCCGGTGGCTCCCGCCGTAGCTGGAAGTTGCCAGACAACATTAGGGCTAAGACATTCCCGGAGGTCTTCGCGATCACCCTGGGTTAATGCCCTGTAGTACCGCTCGATAAGTGTTCGTGTTTCTTCAGTCTTCATCTCCGTAGTCCAGCATGTCTGACGGATTAATGCTGTTCTGCCTACGATCAAGTAATGCAACCACTTGATTTCACTCCAGAATATTTTCTTTATGAGATAACACGACCAAATGTCGCTCAAATAACTATTAACCGGCCGGAGGTCAGGAACGCGATCAACACTCCTGCACATAAAGAATGGAGCGACCTCCTCGACCATGCAGCGAATGACGACGAAGTGTGGATAGTAGTGGTAACGGGAATGGGAGATAGGGCCTTCTGCGCCGGTCGTGATCTGAAGTATTTGAGTCAGATTCAACACTCGTCGGAAGATGATCAAAGAGCTGATGCTGAGTTGATGAAGACGGTGACGAAACTTATTGAACGGTTCGATTATCCGAAACCACTCATCGCACGAGTAAACGGGGTAGCTCTAGGTGGAGGTTTCGAAGTGGCAATGGCATGCGACCTAGTTGTTGCGGCTGATCATGTCGAATTTGGCCTTCCAGAACCGCGAAGAGGTATTTACGCTGGCGGGGGAGGTGTTCATCGACTGCCACGCCAAGTGCCTTTGAAATTGGCGATGGAGTACTTGTTGACCGGTAAATCGATGACAGCGAACCGGGCCCTAGAAATTGGAATCATCAATAAAGTGGTGCCTTATTCTGACTTGGACATTGCGGTTGATGGTTTGATTGACGAGATACTGCTTGGGGCGCCATTGTCTATCCGCGCAACTAAGCAGTCTGCTACTCGCGGCCTAAACCACCCGCTAGAAGAGGCGTTCTACAAAGAATATCCGGCCGTCAGGTCGATGATGGAAAGCGAAGACGCTCGAGAGGGACCGAAGGCCTTCTCAGAAAAACGACTACCTAGCTGGAAAGGCCGCTGACATTACTTGTTAGCGTCGAGCGGTATTGGATTGTCCGATTACTATGAATCCCAGAGCGAACAGAACTATCCCCATGCCCAAAAACTGAAGCGCAACAACATCTTCGCCAAGAAAGACCCAAGCCATGACCGTGGCAGTTACCGGAATAGCAAGGGTCAAAGTGGAACCGAACCAAACTGGTATGTGAGCCAAAGCCCAATTCATCAACATATGCGAGGTGAAACCCGGGCCTATAGAGAGAATAAACAACCAAATCCAAGCATTGCCTGACGGCATGTTGAATAGCTGCCCCGAAGCGAGGGCAAATGGGGTGGCGAACAAAGCGCAGATCAGTGCCGTTGCACCTGTGTACTGCGAAGCTTCTATCTTTCGAGTGCTTAGTTTTGAGAAGACGAAATACAAGGTCCATGCGACCACAGTTGCTATAGATAAAAGGTCTCCGCTCAGACTCCAGCCTTGAACACCTGTCGAACCAAACATCACGATCGCAACGCCACCCATTGCGACCACAGCCAAGACCCAGTCGTAACGTCTAGGTCGCTCACCGAAGATTCGACCAGCTATGAATAACAGAATTAAGGGCTGACACGACCCGATCACCGTTGCATTCGCGACTGTGGTCAAACGCAACGCAGAGAAGAAGAGCATGATGTCCGCACCTAAGGAAACCCCACCCCTCCAAGAAATTCTCAGAGATTCTTTTCTTAAAGGCGTTCCTCTGACTTTCAGGAACAAGATCACTATTACTGCGTAGATCCACATTCTCCAGAAAACAACTGCGAATGTTCCTAGCTCGGTGATTCCTTTCGCTATAACTCCTGAGGCAGCCCAGCCAACCATTGCGATTGCCGCTGCCGGGACACCTCTCTTTTGGGCGCTTTGATCGCTATTCACCTAACGATTGTTTTCCAAAGTCGGCATGGTTGAGAGTTATCCACCTAATCAGAATGCCACCCAACGACAGAAGTTGGGGCAGTAAACATCGAATCCTAGAAGCGACTAGTGGTCAGCTAGCTTCGGATGGTTGCGAAAATAATCCAACGCAGATGGGTCATCGATAGCTTCTAGGTTCTTAACTTCGCGTCCGTGGACAGCATCTCTGACCGCTAACTCAACAAGTTTCCCGCTTCTAGTCCTTGGGATTGAGGGGACCTGAGCAACTATTGCGGGCATATGCCGAGGTGAGGCACCGACACGGACCTGGTCTCTAATTTTCTGGCTGAGTTCATCATCGAGGGTTAACCCTTCGCGAAGACGAACAAACAAAATGACTCGCGTATCCGATTCGAATTGCTGGCCAACAACGATGCTTTCCAGGACCTCGTCAATTAGATCGACTTGGCGATAAATTTCTGCGGTCCCGATTCGGACCCCTCCGGGGTTAAGCGTTGCGTCCGAACGACCTGTAATCACCATGCCGTTCTGAGGGGTCCACTCCGCGAAATCGCCGTGATGCCAGACATCTTCGAAACGTTCGAAATAAGCCGCACGGTATTTACTCTTCGTTGGGTCATCCCAGAATTCGAGGGGCATCGACGGAAAGGCGTTGCAACAAACAAGTTCTCCTTGCGAACCTTCTGAAAGGCGATTTCCATCCTCGTCGAAAACAGCGACATCCATCCCCAATGCAGGAACCTGAATTTCCCCCCGATAGACAGGGCTGGTCGGATCTCCGATCACAAAGCACCCGCAAATATCTGTCCCGCCAGAGAACGAAGCGAGGTGCACATCTGGTTTTACTGCCTCATACACCCAGTCAAAGCCTTCAGGAGCTAAAGGCGACCCTGTAGAAGCGATTGTGTCCACACTTGCCAGTGCATGAGTGTCGCGAGGCCGCAAACCTTCTTTCATTGCCGCTTCGATGAACTTAGCGCTCACACCGAAAAGCTGAGGTTGCAACTCGTCGGCAAGGTCAAACAAACGCGATGGCCCGGGAAAGAACGGCGATCCGTCATACAAAATTAGGGAAACTCCACTAGCCAGGCCGCCAATCAGCCAATTCCACATCATCCAGCCAGTCGTTGTGAAATACATCAAACGATTCCCGGGTTTGAGATCGCAGTGGAGTAAATGTTCAGACCAATGCTTGAGCAATACGCCACCAGCCCGATGAACGATGCATTTCGGTTTGCCTGTAGTTCCAGATGAGTAGAGGACATAGACCGGATGATCAAAACTCAGGTGAACGAATTCTGGTTGACTCTCTTCTGTGTCGGCTATCCACTCGTCGTAACCAACTGCGAGAGGGATGGACGTATCGATTGGTGTCTTGTCGTAGCTCACCAATACAACGCGCCGAAGCGAAGATAATTGGCTAGCTACCTGAGCCACTTTTTCGGTTATGTCATGTCGAACGCCCGAATAGGAATAGCTATCGGTTGCGACTAGGACCTTGGGCTCGATTTGTCCAAAACGATCGAGTACTCCCGCTGTTCCGAAGTCGGGACTGGTCGACGAATAAATTGCTCCAATACTCGCAGCAGCCAAAAATACGATGACTGCCTCCGGCGCATTTGGTAAAAGCGTCGCCACCCGGTCGCCTGGTCCAACCCCCTCCGACCTGAGCGCTTGTTGGACGCGTCCGACAGCAAACCTGAGTTCAGAAAACGTCAAAGATTGTTCTACGACGTTCTCGCCCCGGTAAATAAGGGCGGGCTCATTTCCGGATCGACGTAAATAGTTTTCGGCCAAGTTGAGTTTTGCGTCTGGAAAAAATTGTGAATCTGCTATCCCATCTCTTTTGATATCGACTTCGCCGAGGTCGCCGACACCGGAAGCAAACTTCCATACTGCTCTCCAGAAAGACGTATTTTCAGTTAGGGACCAATTATGTAGGTCACTGTACGAGTTCGCGTTTAACGGAACATCAACTGACTCGGCAAATGCCCATAGGTTAGAAGCTTCGCGTCGAATCGAATTTGGAGTCCAAAGAGGATCGGTCACTGTCCCTCCGAAAGGGTGTCGCTCTTGTTTACGGTAGCCGCCAAATCGCTTCAATCAGGAGCGCAGCTCCGGAGCAGTGTAGGGTCACCGATATGAGGGGAATTTGTGACGATCTTGATGCAGAGACAGAAGCACTCGGAGAAATTGTTTCGGGGCTAACCGAAGACGAGTGGAGACTGCCGACACCAGCTGAAGGTTGGGACACTCACGAGACCATTATTCATTTAGGGATGGCAGATGTAGCGGCCAGCGTCGCCGTTTTGGATCCAGCAGAGTTTGAAGAAACTAAACAACGGATGCTTAAGGGGGAAGGAGATCTTCACAGCTTTGGTCATCTCGATGTTCGAGAAATGAACGGAACCGATTTATGGAATTGGTTTGCAAATGAACGCCTTCGAATGACGGAAGCCTTTCGAGCCCTGGGACCTAAAGACCGTATTCCGTGGTTCGGACCAGACATGAGTGCCCTGTCTTTCGCCACGGCCCGTCTGATGGAAACTTGGTCCCATGGACATGACGTAGCCGACACCTTTGGTGCTGCATACCCAAGAACAGAAAGACTTCGACACGTTGCACATATCGGGGTGACTACTCGTGGTTGGAGCTATGTGAATAGAGGCCTTCAGCCTCCAGAGACACCGATCCGAGTTGAACTGACATCACCAAACGGAGATATCTGGGCGTGGGGGCCCGAGCACTCAGAAGAAATGGTCACCGCCGACGCTTATGAGTTTTGTCTTGTCGTGACGCAAAGGCGTCGAGCAAGAGAAGCGGAACTCGAAATTCGGGGTGATTTAGCCGCTGATTGGATGGAAATAGCGCAGGCGTTCGCCGGTCCAGCTACCGATGCACCTGAAGGACGCGTCGGCGGATAGCCGTTGCTGATCTGATGCTGGTCGTTGGCCTCACGGGTGGTATGGGAGTGGGTAAGTCCACTGTTGGGGGCTTGTTATCGAACTTAGGTGCAGAAGTTATTGATGTCGATGCACTTGGCCGAAAGATTCTTGAACCAGAGGGGCTTGCGGTATCAGCTGTTGTTGAACGTTTCGGGCCAAGTGTCTTAGGAACTGACGGGGGTATAAATCGGGCAGCCCTAGCTGAAATCGTTTTCGGCGAGGCAGAGCAGTTGGCAGCCCTTGAAGAGATCTCCCATCCTGCTATCAATCAGATGCTTGACAGAGCCGTAGATTCGCTGGAAAAGCCCGAGGCAATAGTGGTTTACGACATGGCTGTTCTGGTTGAAAGTCGGCTTGGCTACGACACCAAACACCCATATGAAGTTGTGGTCGTTGTAGAGGCACCAATGGCCGACCGGCTTGAGCGACTTCAACAGCAGCGAGGTGTAGAACCTGAGGATGCGCTTGCCCGTATCGAATCGCAAGCATCTGATGAAGAACGAAGAGCAGTTGCGCAATTCCTTATCGCCAATGGAGGAGACCTCGCTGCTTTGTCTGATGCGACCGCCGAACTTTGGGGCCAGCTCGAGCGGCTACTGGTATCAAAGAACTCCTAGCATGGCTCGGTCATACCCTCCGAAGAACCATATTCTCCGACATTTGCGGCTTCGCCACCTTGTTGACGGTGAAGGAAATGTAAGCGCCAGCATGCCAATTCTGCCTGACCTGCTAGACGCTGGTGGCTGGCTTCGCCTTGGTGCGATCGCCACCCTTGTCGATTCTGTAGCGGGTCACCACGGAGTGATGCAGGTTGAACCCGATTGGGTAGCCACGTTGGAACTGGGAACTGTGATTCGTCGACGTGCAGAAGGCACCGAAGTAGTAGCGGAGTGTCAGCCATTACGGATCGGGAGAAACAATGTGGTTACAGAAACGTACATCAGCGACGATCTTGGTGAAGTAGCGCGTTCAACATGCACCTACGCTCGTTTGCCTGCGCGCAGCGACAATCCCACTGTAGGAACCGCTAAAGGAAGGACTGTTGATTACGCGAGCGAGGAAGAGTTCAGTAACCGACCCATGCTGAACGACTATCTGCAGATCGAGATAAACCCGAAACGAGCGGTAATTGAACTGCCGCATCACTCGCGTATCCACAACTCTTTCGGCTCCATTCAAGGCGGAGCTGTAGCGGTTCTGGTCGACGCGATGGCAACTCACCTAGGTTCCATAACAACAGGCTTACCAATGCGTTGCCTATCTGCAGAGATCCATTACCTATCTCAGGCTAAGTCAGGGCCATTCAGGGTTGAAGGCGAGCTACTCAGAGCGGACAAGGATTCGGTTACGAGCAGAGTCAGAATCATCGACGTAGGAAATAATGATCGACTTCTAGACATTGCGACAGCCACAGCGAAAGCGATCGACTAAATGCGAAGGAGCCTGCGATGGACCTCGGTTTAAAGGGCAAGGTAGTTCTGATTTCTGGTTCCTACCGGGGAACAGGAGCAGGAACGGCGAAAGTTCTGGCCACAGAAGGAGCGATTGTCGCGATCCACGGTCACCAAGAAGGACAAGCGTCAGCTGTAGCGGATGAAATTCGTCTTGGCGGAGGCGAGGCCATAGAGGTCCACGGAAGCCTCTTAACAACCGATGGCGTCGAGAACATAGTTTCTGATGTCGAACACAGATGTGGCCCTGTCGAAGTTCTCGTAAACAACTATGGAGCGCCCGCAAAGACCAACTGGAGCGACCCTGCAGAACTCTGGCATGAAGCCTGGGAAACCAATGTTGTTTCCGGTGTTCGACTTACACAAAGAGTCTTGCCCTCAATGAAGGAACGTGGTTGGGGGCGAATCATATTCCTCGGCACCGTGGGTACAGAAAAACCAGGGAAAGAAAACCCTGACTACTACGCCTCAAAGGCTGCCCTGCCAGTCGCCGTGAGAAGTCTGGCGAAAGACCTCAACGGCACAGGCATTACAGCCAACCTAATTAGCCCGGGCATCATCGCTACTCATGAAGTTCGCGAAATGTTGGAGAAAAGAGCGAGCCGCCACAATGTCGAAGGATGGGAGCAGGTGCAGCGTTGGGCGATAGAAAATGTGACCCCCAACCTGACCGGTCGAATCCCTGAGCCACATGACATAGGACGTTATGTGGCCTTTCTCGCTAGTGAGGCCGCTTGGCACATAACTGGCGCCGATTTCAAAGCAGACGGCGGAACCATCGACACATAATCTTCGCTGTCGTGCATCCGATGTACGGTTCTGAACCATGAGCGCCTTCCCTGAGCTAATTGCTTTTGACATGGATGGAACTTTGCTGCGCTCAGATGGATCGTTATCGCCGAGAGTTCGACAAGCGGTGAGAGAAATGAAGAATCAAGGCTGCACAATCGCTTTAGCAACGGGACGTCCATGGAAGGCTGTAACCGACACGGTCAGCGTTTTAGGAGTAGTTGATTATTGCGTCTGCTTGAACGGTGCTTCTGTGCACAAAGCCGATGGCAAGCTGGTGAAGCTTAATGCTATGACCGAAGTGCAGACTAGAGCGAGCGCGCAACTGGCCCGTCGTTTAATCCCCGATGTCGGACTAGCGGCAGACATGGCCGATGGTCGACACATCTGGGATGAACACTTCACTCACGATTTCCCAACCGATTTTTCGATGATGCCGGTTCGAGTTCCGGATGCTTTGGCAGCGCTTGATGGTCCCGTTTTGACATGGCTTTTAGATTGCAAAGATTTAGCTCCGATGAAGGCAATTGAAGTTATGAGTTCCCAAATGCCTGACGGGACTGAAGTAAGACCCTCTGGCCTTGAGACCCCTGAGATTGTCGCGTCAGGCATCAGCAAAGGGTCGGAGTTAGACGCGATCGCGACGGCTAATTCGATCGACGCATCGAAAGCTTGGGTTTTTGGTGACGGCCTCAACGACTTAGAAATGTTTTCGTGGGCCGGACATTCTGTTGCAATGAAGAATGGACATCCAAAAATACTTTCATTAGCCAGCGATGTCGCCCCTAGCCACGACCAAGACGGCGTAGCTGTTGTACTCGAACAGCTTATGGCCGACTAGGAGTTGCGTTCTTCCAGGAACATAGCTGTATGCGGGGCGAAATAAATTCGCCAGGCTTGAAGGAGCCCACCATTGGGTCCCGTCCGCAATGTTGCTTCAGCACCTTCTTCGAGGTGAACTTCAACGGTGGGGCTTTGCAGCCACATAAGTCGAACGCGGACTTGGTGAGTGCCAGGTGAAATTTCGAAAGTCTCCTGCTTGCCGTCCTTAACGCGGCCGGCCACCTGGCCATCGATTTTCACTTGATAGGCCCTAACGGTGTCTCGATAATGATTAATTCGATCGATAGTTATTCGAGCCTGACCGGTCAACTTTGCCCCCGTTTAATCAATTATTAGATGTGAAGTTAGCGCGAACGCGAGCTGTTCTCTATCCTCACCCGCAGGTAGCGTCAATAGGGCAAGAAGACGCTCAGTTATCAACCCCCATGGGAGCTTTCACATGAGTAATGAGTTGCGCACTGAAATCGATGCATGGATAGACGCCAACTGGGATCCCGACCTACCAGTGCGAGAGTGGTGGCAGCGACTCTCCGTGTCGGGATATAGCAACCCCGGACTTCCAGAACCGTTTGGTAAAGGGTGGGGCCGCGCTGAGACCCGTGTTCTTGCGGCAGCGTTGAGAGAGAACGGTTGCATAGGCTCCCCGGCAGGTTTGGGAATGATGTTGGCTGCTCCAACGATTCTCGCTCACGGGAATGAATCACAAATTGAAAAATATGTTCCCCAAATTCTTGATGGCACAGATTCCTGGTGTCAGCTGTTCTCCGAACCGGGAGCCGGAAGCGATCTCGCCGGGCTGCAAACTAAAGCAGTACGTGATGGTGACGAATGGGTAATAAGCGGACAAAAAGTTTGGACTTCTGAAGGTCAACATGCCGACTATGGGATGCTGATCGCTCGAACGGATCCCGACGCATCAAAACATAGAGGAATTAGCTGGTTCGCATTCCCTATGGACCAACAGGGTGTCGAGATCCGACCACTCCGAGAAATGACGGGCCGATCTTTGTTTAATGAGGTTTTCATAGACGAGGCCCGAGTTTCTCACTCTGACGTAATCGGTGATCTCAACGAAGGATGGCGTGTCGCCAACACGACACTGATGGTGGAACGTGCCGGAATTGGCGGCGGTCACGGAATGGCATACGCCGCTGCTCACCCCGGCAGCATCGCTGGCCATCTTCAAAAACCAGCAGGCTCATTTGTAGGCAAGCGGCTGGCTCTAGCAGCGGGAGGAGTGGGTCCCGGAACACTGCAACTTCTGCGAGATTTGGCTGAAGAGCGAGACAAACTTGACGACACGCTGATACGCCAAGAACTTGCGCAACTACACACCGAACTTGAATTAATGAGAATGAATTCACAAAGAACGCGCAACAAGAATCAGCAAACGGGCGGCGAGGGAAATTTGGCCAAAATCCTCATGACCTCAGCGCTTCACCGGACACGTGAACTAGCAGGAGCAATACTCGGACCCGAGATGGTCCTCTGGGGAGAGCAAGCTGCGACCGAGGGCGTCATCCAAGAAATGGCAATCTTTTCGCCTGCCCCTTCCATCTACGGAGGAACCGATGAAGTTCAGCGAAATATAATCGGCGAGCGAGTTTTAGGCCTTCCAAAGGAACCAGGGCCAGACAGAGATACCCCGTTCTCTGAACTTTTGCAGAACAAAACCGATTGGTAGATGCCAGAATCTTTCTGTGCCAGATCAATTCTTAGTCAGCCTCACTTTCGATGTCGACACAATTTCGTTGTGGATGGGCAGCAAAGACAAAACAGCTTTTAGTAGGGGCGAGTTCGGGGTAATAGGAACCCGTCGGATCCTAGAACTCCTAGAAAGACGCTCTGCGAAGGCCACCTTCTTTGTTCCCGGTTTGACGGCTTCGACATATCCGGAACTGCTGGAAGAGATAGTGGCGGGCGGGCATGAGATTGGACACCACGGAAATCACCACGAAAGTCCCGCTCGACTTAGCCGCGAACAGGAATTAGAAGTTCTACAAGAAGCAACTTCTATTCTTTACTCTCTGACGGGCCACAAACCTGTCGGGTGGAGGTCTCCTGGTTGGTATGTGAGCGAGCATTCCTTCGAACTTCTGGTGCAGGAAGGCTTTTCGTATGACTCTTCGCTGATGGGTCACGACGTCCGACCGTATTGGTGCAGAACCGGAGATCAATGGGAAAAGGGTGTCGGCGTTTCATGGGGAACAGAAGTAGATCTCGTGGAGCTCCCCATTTCCTGGCACCTTGACGATTTCCCCTGGTTTGAATACATACCTCCCAAAGGAGGTAATCTCACCCCTGCCTCAGCGGTCTTAGAGACTTGGCTGGGTGATCTCGACTGGGCTCGTGAACATGAGCCTGGAGGGCTTCTCACCTACACAATGCATCCCCAAGTAATTGGGCGAGGCCACCGGATGCTCATGTTTGAAACTTTGGTCGACGAAATAGAAAAGCGCGAAGACGTCGCATTTGTGACCCTGCAAGAAGCATCGGATCGTTGGCGGGCGAAACAATCCGGAGATTAAGAATGATGAACACTAGGGATAATGAACAGCCCCTCTGCGTTCACTATGGGCGTAGCTGACTCATCGGGCCGCCCATCTTTATCAGGCAGCACCACCAAGTCGACCGTCAGCTTGCGGCCATCTCGATTTGAGACCCAAGCACGAAACCAAACTGGATGATTTATAGGAACTCCGTCTCGATAATCCACTCTGAGGCTGGCTGTGTACGCTGCTTCACCGAGGACGATCATCAGATAGCCCATAATGTCGTCGACTAAGGCTGAAACAGCTCCACCATGGGTCCTTTCGGGAGCACTTTCGAAGGCAGGGCCGAAAACCACTCTGCTAAGAACTTGGTCTCCCTCCCGCCGGACCTCGACTTCAACACCCATTGGGTTTGCTGGACCACTAAAAGTTCGGTCACTAAAAGCGATTACTTCGATGCCATCAGGTGGCCGCGGGTCGCTGTAGCGGCGCTCGAAATAGTCTGATGGGCGAGCTACCGGGTTGGAACGTTCTAGATTTTCAGCCACTGACGTTGCCCAGTTGGTCAAGGAAGATAACTCGGAGTCTGAAAGTCGGTGGCGGACAAAGGCATTACCCAGACGTCGTAACGCAGAAGCGGCTCGACTTCTCGACATGAATTGGGGGTCCTCGTAGACCATGTGCGCTGCGTCATCAGCGTTATCGGGTTCGTCAGCCATCGAAACCCAAATGGCCAGGTTCTCCGTAGGCGTACTTGATTAAACCGCCCCCGGGACTTTCTGGATCGAAGGTCCAATACTGGCGGATCTCGGCTATTAGGCCGTCTTCAAATTCGTAGTGTTCACTCCCACGGATCTGAAATCGTTGGCCTAAAACCTCGCCTTCCATTACCCATTCGATAGCTGCAGAATCACTGGTTTCGATGACCCGTTCAACTATCCAGGTTGCTCCCACCCATTTGGTATGCATTTGAGACCAAAATTTCCCAATTGCCTTCGAGTTCACGATGGGCGAGTGGTTGGTGTCATAAATCACGGCGTCTTCTGTGAAGTGCATTGCTACCGCTTCGCTAGAGCCTGAACTGCAAGCTTCGAAGTATGAACGGATCTGGTCCGCATGAGTCGTCATGAATAGATGTTTTCAGACTGACAGCTTCGCTGCATAAGCATGCGTGGTGAAGGTCTGTTTGTATGTCCCTCCAAAGCTATTGATTGCCTCCGCTAGACGGCAAAACAGCTTATTTCGTTTGTCGGGCTCCAACATGCGGTGGTCGGATTGAGTTCGCAGACTTTGAATGTGGTGATGAGTAGTTATTTCGATTTCCCACGAGATCTGTAATTCTTGTACCGGCTCGAACAAGCCGCTCATATCTATTTCTTGAGTCGGGGTATCAGCCGTGATGGCCGCTTTTGAACCAGGCAGACAAACCGAAAATAATGTGTTCTTCAACTCAGGGGCGACTTCGTTGTAAATACGGTTGACAGTGGCATCGAACTCTTGTTTCTCGTACTCAGGACGATTCCAAAAAAGGCATAACCAACCCCCAGGCTTAAGGATCGAAGCTGCTCGCTGAAAGCGATCTTCAGGGTCTGTCCAATGCCAGGACTGGCCTGCGATAACCAGCCCCGCCTTCCTATCTACTTTGGGCCAATCCTCAAACGTGTATTCATCAATTGAAAACAAGTCGAACTCTTCGAACTCTCGGTGAGCAATGCCGGCCATCTCTGGATCTGGCTCTAGGCCGAGCACCTCAAACCCATGTCTTAAAAGGGGTCCGGAGGCCTTCCCGGTGCCGCAACCTACGTCAACAACCAAATCAGTTGCCGAGGGTTCGCAGGTCCTTATGATCCATTCAAAGAGGCTTTGGGGATACTCAGGCCGGTAACGGTGATAAATCTCTGCTACTTCTCCAAACACTTGCGACTGGCGACGTTCTTCGTTAGCTGTCATGGGTGTGATTTCAGCCCGTGGTCCAAGACAGCCACCGTCCGTCACGATTCTCGAGTTGGAGACGTAATCCGAAACACTCAGACAATGAATCTGCGGTTAACACCTCATTGATCGGTCCGGATGCTAAAGGTTGGCCTTCTCGCAAAAGGAGTCCGTGGGTGAAACCGGGAGGAATTTCGTCGGTGTGGTGGGTTACAAGAAGCGTCGCTGGAGTTTGAGGATCAGAAGCAACAGAAGCCAAGCTGGATACGAGTTTCTCTCTTCCCACAAGGTCGAGGCCAGCTGTAGGTTCATCGAGTAGTAGCAACCCTGGTTCCCCCATAAGAGTTCTTGCCAGTTGCACTCGTTGTTGCTCTCCAGAAGACATCGTGTGAAATTTCCGAGCTGCTAATGCTTCAGCGCCTATTCGTGCCAGACAATCTATTGCAGCTTGACGATCAGCTTCAGAGTATTCATGCCACCAGGTCTCCAGGGCCGCATGTCTAGCTGTCATAACGATATCCAGACCTAATATGTCTGCTCGAAACTGATCTCGAAGGGAAGATGAGGCCAGACCTATTCGTTGTCTTAGTCGACGGATATCGGTAGCGCCCCAGGTCTCGCCAAGTACTTTGACGGTTCCAGTTGTTGGATAGCGGTAGAGCGAAAGAATTTTGATCAAGCTCGTCTTGCCGCTTCCATTTGGCCCTAAGACGACCCACCGATCCGAAGAAGAAATTTCTAGATCCAAAGGGCCAAGAATCACCTTTTCCTCATATTTGACTGAAACGCCGAGAAGTTCGGCTGCAGGGGAACTGACCGTCATCCAGCCAGCTTGCCAGATTGCGACCGTTAATCCGACGGCAGATCGGTCGACTGGGGTCCCTCAGATTCAGAATGAGAAGACCAAGTGTCGAACATTTCTGAATAGCGACCACCAAGTTCAATTAGCTCATCATGAGACCCAAGTTCGATTATCTGACCTTGATCGATAACAGCTATCCGGTCCGCTTTCATAGCAGTAGCCAATCGGTGAGCGATGAGGATTGCCGTTCGCCCCTCGAGTAAACCATCCAACACGTTTTCGATTTGCGCTTCAGAGCGCAAATCAAGGCTTGACGTGGCTTCATCTAGAACCAGCACTCGCGGTCGAGAGATAAATGCCCGAGCTAAAGCGATTAGCTGGCGTTCCCCTGCCGATAGTGAGACTCCACGTTCATGGACAAGAGTGTTGATGCCGTCGGCTAATTGGTCGACAGTTTCTTTGAGTCCTACGTGAGCGATGGCCTCTTGAACCTCTTCGTCACTGGCGTCGCGTTTTGCAAAGGCGACATTGTCACGAATGGTTCCATGGAAAAGAAATGGTTCTTGTGGGACCACTCCAAGTTGTTTGCGGAGCGACTCAATCTGAACGTCCTTAAGGTCTTGTCCGTCTATAGATACAACTCCTGAAACCGGATCGTAAAATCTGGTTATCAACTTCGCAATAGTGCTTTTGCCAGCTCCGGTTGGCCCAACAAAGGCGAAAGTTTCTCCCTTTTTGATGCAGAGGTTGATATCTCGAAGAACCTCAGGCCTATCACCATATGCAAAAGTGACTGAATTGAATTCGATTTGGCCCTCAATAGGCCTGAGCGGAACGGCAGTTTCGCTCTCGACTATCGAAGGCGTTGTGGCAAGAATATCTCCAATTTTAGTAAGGCCTGACTGCCCCTGTTGGTAGGTGTTGTAGAGCTGGACCATCTGCTGGATCGGTGCGAAGAAGGTATTCACAAACAGCACGAACGCAGTTAGCTCACCGACCTGAAGCGAACCATCTACAACCATCCAGCCACCGACTAACAAGACAATGGCTTGAGCAGCAATGCCTATCCCTTCAGTTACAGGACCATAGATGGCGCCAGCTCTAGCGGTATAGAGATTTGCGTCAAGGTATGCGCCCACAACACTTCTATGAGACTCAGCGTTCTGTCGGCGACGATTAAGAGCAGCTATAACCCGAACCCCAGCCAGATTTTCCGAAAGATCCGCCAGAACACTTGCGATTCGGTCTCGAACATCTGAGTAACCGCGCTCACTAACTGTGCGAAACCAAAGCGTCATTACGACCAAAGGGGGAAGAACAAGAACCAGCAGAAGAATAGCTAGGAGGGGGTTATACGAAAACAGGACTGCTGTCACGATCGAAACGGTGAGAGCCTGAATTACTAAATTGACGAAACCCTCGTTGACTAGCAGTGTTAATGCTTCAACATCCGAAGTCATTCTACTTAAGAGCACGCCAGACTTTTCCGAGGTGTACCAGTCGAGACCCATGCGCTGAAAGTGGCTGAAGAGCTCCAAGCGAACGTCATACATAATGTTTTCGCCCAGCGTTCCGTTCCAACGTTGACGCAAAAAACTTGTGATGGCGTTAATGACGATGATCACTCCGAACAAGATCACTGCCCTGTAGAGAGATGTTCGATCTTCCCGCATCACCCCGTTGTCAATACCTTGTTGAGTTAAGACCGGACCGAGTAGGGCCGTAATTGTCTCAACGGCTAAAAGAAACAAACCCCACAGGGCTGCGATGCGGTGGTTTTCGAAAAGAGATCGAAGATTGAGGCGAGACGCTCTATGAGCTAATCGATGAAAAGAGACGACTGGTTCCGGGTGGATAGGCTCCCTCTTCAAAATCTCTGAGGCGCCCTCTTGCATTTCGGAGGGAACGCCAGCGAATGGTAAGCCCGCACTAGCACTAGATTGAGTAGCGCTTGGGCCTGCAAATGGTCCACCGCCAGGTGCTCCCATCATGACCATGGTTGATCCGTTTCGGTCGTTGACGCCAGTGTCTCGGCGTAGCGAGGTTCTCGTTCAAGTAGTTGCTGGTGCGTACCATCAGCAACTACTCGGCCCTCGTCAATCAGAACCACCCGATCTGCTAGCGCAATGGTGGATAATCGATGAGCGATCACGATTGTCGTACGATTTTTGAGCAGATCCTTTAACGAATGATGAATTCGTTCCTCGATTTCGACGTCTATGGCGCTTGTGGAGTCATCCAAAATAATGACTTTAGGGTCTTGCAGAAAAAGTCGTGCCAGGGAGATCCTCTGGCGTTGGCCGCCGGAGAGGTCGTAGCCTCTTTCACCCACAACAGTCTCATATCCGCTCTCAAGATCGATGATGAACTCGTGAGCTTGAGCTGCTCGTGCAGCCGCTTCAACTTCATCTCGCGAGGCGTTGGGGTTCCCATAGGCAATATTTTCGTGGATACTCGTCGAAAACAAAAAGGGTTCATCTGGAACAAGGCTCACCGCTGAGCGAAGACTGCGCTGGGTAACGTCTCGTATGTCCTGGCCGTCTAAGGAAATGACACCTGCTTGCAGTTCATAAAAACGCATTAGAAGGCGCGAGACCGTTGATTTCCCTGAGCCTGTGCGCCCAACTACTGCAATCGTCTGACCAGCAGGAATATCGAGATTGAAACCATCTAGCACGGTCGGTGGACTTTCAGCCCCTTGCGTGCCGCCGACTACCTCGGTTCCATAGCAGAATTTTACTTCCGAAAAAGACACATGTCCTGCGAGAGAAACTAAGTCAACGGCCCCCGGGCGATCATCTACCCCTGGAGGTTCATCGAGAATTTCGTAGATTCGTTCTGCGGAGGCCTTAGCTCGTTGTCCCAATATCAGCAGCATGCCTATGAATCGAAAAGGTGCTTGGAGAAGCAAGATGTAAAGGTTGAATGAGATCAAATCGCCAACCGATAGAGCGCCATCAATTGTTTGAAGACCGCCTACCAAAAGCACTGTCGCAAGAGCAATTCTCGGAAGATTTTCTATTAGGGGAGTGTGAGAAGCCCGAGTTCGATGTTGAACAAGATTTGCCCACCGCAGGCGTTCTGCGCCCTTAGCTAGAGCAGTGATTTGTTGATGTTCAGCAGCAAATGCTTTGATGACTCTGACACCGTTAACAGACTCATCGACGACAGTGGCGATTTCTGCTTGACGCGATTGAACGACCCAAGAAAGCGGAAACATAATTTTTCGTAGCCGTTGCCCGATTGCGAAAACTCCGGGTAGAGCAATCATTGTCACTGCTGTAAGCGGAATGCTGATTGCTGC
>CEVU01175900.1_pt1 | contig 40796 bp, 41 predicted proteins | sample 427081 | NCBI WGS metagenome assembly CEVU01 (sample SAMEA2623868, study PRJEB7988) | marine metagenome | biome: marine biome (ENVO:00000447); feature: deep chlorophyll maximum layer (ENVO:xxxxxxxx); material: "saline water (ENVO:00002010), including plankton (ENVO:xxxxxxxx)" | depth 80 m | reverse complement strand
TCTATAATGAATGTATTAAATTCAATTTTACCAATTGAAAAAAGTCATGTATTTGAAACAATAAACGAATTGACAAAACTTCGAAATTTAATAAATTCCCAAAATATTTCAGATTCAAATCTTGCACTTAATTTAGCAAATTTTATTTCAGGAATTCCTTTAATTTATTATCCGTATGGTTTACAATCAGCTGCTACTAGATTCAAATCCTCAATTCAAGAGAATGCAAAAACTCATGCCATTATTGAAGATGTAGTGGAGGCATGTCATAATGGAATAGTTGCATGGGAAAAATCATCAACAATCCAGCCTGTTTTACTGAGAGGATATGATGATTACATTAAAACTAAAGAAAGATTTGAAATAATAAAAGAATTTTTTGATCAAAATAATATTCAATATAAAGAGATTAACTCAGTTCCTGGAAATATCTTGACTAAACTAATGACATTGACTTACCTGCTTGATTATTCATCCATTTACCGTGCGGTTTTGTCTGGAATTGATCCATCTCCTGTTTCTTCTATAAATTTTATAAAAAGTAAGATCTGAAGATTTTTGTTATTGGTATTTCATCATTAATTATATGTCAGAGTTAGTTTCTATAATCATTCCAGTTTATAATGCTGCACCGTTTTTAAAAGATTCTTTAGAATCTGTAATTAATCAAACATATTCAAACATTGAAATTATTTGCATTGATGATGGTTCTATTGATAACTCCCTAGAAATTTTAAAATTTTTCTCAGATAAAATTACTATTATATCTCAAGAAAATCAAGGTTTAGCTTCTGCATTAAATGTTGGAATTAAAAAAATGAAAGGTAAATGGTTCAAATGGTTTTCTCCAGATGATGTAATGTTTCATAATACTATAGAGATTTTGGTGAATGAGGCAGAAAAATTTTCTAATACAATTATTTATTCTGATTGGGACATAATCGATGAAAAAAGTAATCTATTACGCAGTTTTCAAGAATCAAATTACAATGAATTAACTAATTTTGAATATAATGTTAGATTATTAGATAGACAATTAATTAATGTAAATACAACTTTAATTCCATCATCATTACTTGAAAAATGTAGTATTAGAGACCTTGATGATCCTGTAGCAATTGATTATGATTTATTTCTTAATGCTGCTTTATTATTTGATATTAAATTCCGTCTAGTTCAAAAATCACTTATCAAATACAGAATTCATACAAAACAATTATCTCATAATAATATTTCAAAAACCCTAGAATATATTTCTCAAATCAAAGACGAAATCTTACAACATCTTGATTATTCATCTCAAACAAAATACATTAGTGAATTAAAACGATATCAAAAAAGTAAATCTACAAAAAGAAAAACAATGGAACTTGGTATGAAGTTACTCTCAACAATGCCTACTTCTATATCTGATAAAATGATTATTTTTTATCTAAATAAGATTCGTCAAAATAGATAACACTTTTTATTCTTAAAAATTTTATTTAGATATATGCAATTGCCTAAAGTTTCAATAATTATTATTAATTATAATGGAAAACATCATCTTGAGCCATGTTTAGAATCTCTTTTAAAAATTAATTATAATAATACAGAAATAATTATTGTTGATAATAATTCTACTGATGATAGTGTCAATTTTGTTTCTAAAAATTTTCCAGATGTAATTTTAATTAAATTAAATGAAAATAAAGGATTTGCTGAACCAAACAATATTGCATCTAAAGTAGCGACTGGAGACTTGCTTCTATTTTTAAATAATGACACTGTAGTTACTCCCTCTTTTATTTCTGAATTGGTAAAACCAATTCAACAAAATTCAAATGTAGGAATATGTCAAAGCCTTTTACTCAAACCTGATGAAAGTATTGATTCTAGTGGTGATTTCATTGATACTTTAGGTATAGTTTATAATTCTAAAACTCGTATTTCTGAAATTCGGGAAATTTCTAGTGCTAGAGGTGCTTCTATGATTATTAAAAAAAATATTTTTGATCAATTAGATGGATTTGACGAAAAATTTTATTTTTCATTTGAAGATGTTGACTTAAGCTGGAGATGTTGGATTGCAGGTTACAAAGTCTTAGTAATTCCTAAATCTATTGTATATCATCTGGGTGGGCAAACATATCAAAAAGTAAAAAATAGCATGGCATTTCATGGATTTAAGAATCAATTATCTATGAAAATTACTAATTTTGAATCTAGTTTGGCAATAAAAAATATGATAAAATTTTTTGTTATATATGGAATTAGAGAATTAAAAATTTGGGTTGATTATAAAATTTTTGGAAAAACAAAATTATCATCTACTAAATATGAAAATAATGTTGCACCTAATCCCAGTTTTAAGATAATTTTTAGTAGTATTTGGTGGATAATTTGTAACCAAAAATACTTGAATCAAAAACAAAGAAAAGTTAATTCTACTAGGAAAATTTCTACAAAACAATTAGAAAAAATGAATATTTTATGCGAACAATATTTTTAGATTACCAATAAGATTAAAAACAAATCATAGTCAAGATAAATTGAAAGATGAAAACTGTAATCCTTGCAGGTGGTTTAGGCACAAGATTAAGTGAAGAAACAGCGTTAAAACCCAAACCTATGGTCGAAATTGGAGAAATGCCTATTCTTTGGCATATTATGAAAATTTACTCCTCTTATGGATTTAATGATTTTGTTATATGCTGTGGATATAAAGGAGCAGCGATAAAAAAATTCTTTGCTGATTATTCTTTAGAAAAATCTGATGTTACTTTTGATCTTTCAACTGGTACTATTGATGTCCATGAAAAAACAAGTGAACCTTGGAAAGTTACACTAGTTGATACTGGTTTAGATACGATGACTGGTGGTCGATTAAAAAAGGTTGAAAAATATTTGGATGATGATTCATTCTTTTTTACATATGGTGACACATTAACTAATGTTGATGTTTCTAGTTTACTGGATTATCATAAAAAACAAAAAAAATTAGCTACTGTTACTGCTGTTCAACCTGTTGGCAGATTTGGAAAATTTGATATTCGTGAAGGAATTATTGAAAAATTTCAAGAAAAATCCTCTGGAGATGGAAATTGGGTTAATGGTGGATTTTTTGTTTTAGAACCTGACGTTATTGATTATATACAAAATGATAATACTAGTTGGGAACGTGAACCCTTAGAAAAACTAACTAAAGAACAAAATCTTTCTGCCTATAAACACACTGGATTTTATCAGCCTATGGATACTTTACGTGATAAAATTTATTTGAATGAACTTTGGGAATCTGGAAATGCTCCTTGGAATTCATGGAAATGAACTGCAGATTTTGTAATAATCCTGTCGAAGAAATTTTTTTAGATCTTGGAATGTCTCCGTTAGCTAATTCTAATCTAAAATCATCTGAATTGAATAACGTAGAGTCTTTTTATCCTCTATGTTCATATTTTTGTTCAAACTGTTACTTAGTTCAACTTGATGAGTTTGAACAACCTGAAAATATCTTTTCTAATTATGATTATTATTCTTCTTTTTCAGAAACTTGGAATAATCATATTGAATCGTTTGTTAATTCTTCTATATCTCGATTTAATCTTTCTCAAGAAAATCAAATAATTGAAATCGCTAGTAATGATGGCTACTTACTCAAACATTTTAAAAAAAAAAATTTTCACATTTTAGGAATTGAACCTGCTACAAATATTGCAAATGATGCTGAATCAAGTGGAATTCCTACACTGAACAAATTTTTTGGAACTCAAACAGCAAAAGAACTATCCTCTTCAGGTAAAAAAGCAAATGTTTTGATTGCCTTTAATGTATTGCCTCATGTACCAAATCTCAATGATTTTGTCGAGGGTCTGAAAATTTTGCTTGATTCAAATGGACTTTTGATTATACAATTTTCTGCATACTTGATGAATTTAATTGAACAAAATGAATTTGATATGATTTATCACGAACATTTTTCATATTTCTCTCTACATACTTTACAAAAAATATTTTCTTCATTTGGGTTACAAATTTTTGATGTTGAAAAAGTATCTGTTCATGGTGGTTCATTACGTTTGTTTATTAAACATGAAAATAATTCTGATTTTATACTCACAACTAATGTTGATAAATTGCTTGCTGCAGAAAAACAATTTGGATTAACTGATTCATCAATTTACAATAAATATTCTGAACAAATATCTATTGTAAAACAAAATATTTGGAAGTTTTTCATTTCAGCAAAACAAGAAAATAAAAAAATTGTTTGTTATGGTGCACCAGCTAAAGGAAATACATTACTCAATTTTTGTGGAGTTGGAAAAGATTTCGTTGAATATACTGTTGATAAAAATCCTCATAAACAAAATTCATTTTTACCTGGAACTCATATTCCAATTTATTCTCCAGAAAAAATTCGTTCAACAAAACCTGATTATGTATTGATTTTACCTTGGAATTTAAAAGATGAAATTGTTAAACAAATGAGCTTTATTCGTGACTGGAATGGAAAATTTGTCGTTTTAATTCCCGAAATTGAAATTATTGATTAATTTTTTATTAAAGAATTGTATCATTAACTAAATAATTTTTTGCCAAATTTTTATCAGATAATAATTTTTTGTACCATTCAACAGTTTTTGTCTCTATTGCATCTGTTAATCTTTTAGATGACAGCTCTTCAAATATTTCTTCTACTCCTTCTTTAACTGTATGTTTTGTAGAGTATCCTATTGACTTCTTTATTTTTTCAAAAGAGGCAAAATAAGAGCGGTGATCATTTGTATCACTTAATTCAATTTCACATTTCATTTTAGTATGTTTAACTATTTCTTGAGCCAAAGTTCCCATTTCAAAATTTTGATCTTCTGAACCAATATTGAAAATTTCTCCAGATATTTTTTCTTGTGGAGCATCAATTACAGCTTGATATGCTCTGACAACATCTTTGATATGTACAAATGGTCTCTTGTTTGATTTTCCATGAACAGAAATTTTTTTATTTTTAAATAAATCAAGTACCATAACATTAATTGCTGTATCAAATCTCATTCTTGGGGAATTTCCATAAACACTTGAAAATCGTAATGCTGTAACGGAAAAATTTTCATCATTTAATTGAAGATTATCTATTTCAGCATTTCTATTGGCCTTTGAATATGCTGTTAATGGTTTCACTTCTGCATTTTCATTGGCTATGTTATCTTGCTGTCCATAGATACTGGCACTAGATGCTAAAATGTATTTTTTGACTCCTTGCTCTTTACTTAATTTAGCTACTCTAGCTCTACCTTTGTGATTAATTTCATATGTTTTTTCTGGATTAAGATCCCCTGCAGGATCGTTTGAAATAGCTGCTAAATCTAATACGGTGTCCACTTTTTCAAGAATTTTTGCATCAAACCATCTTATATCATCTTTAATCAATTCTACTTTTGATTCAAATTTTTCCTGTGAGAGAAATTTGTTTCCAAAAAAGAATCGATCTAAGCATTTGATATGGTGCCCATCTTCAATTAATTGAGGAATTACAACTGAACCTACGTATCCTGCTCCACCAGTAATTAGTATGTTCAATAAAATTTCATTCCCTTATCTATATTCAATATTGGCAAACTAAATTGTTTATTTATAAATTAATTGTAGTTCTACAATTATTTAAAAACAGATAATTATGAACTATTTTTTTGATATTTTGTGAAAGATAGTTCAAAAATTGGTGGGGATAAAGAGTTTGATCAAAGAAACCAGAAATTTGTTAATTCCATGAATAACAATAAATCTCTTTTAAAAAAATCTAAAGATTGGATTGATAATGTATTTGATTATGAATATGTGTATCATTTCAGATGGTTAGGAAGACCGATAATTCAATTTCCACAAGATATGATTGCTCTCCAAGAATTAATTTGGAAAATTAAACCTGATTTTATAATTGAATCTGGAATTGCTAGAGGAGGTTCTCTGATTTTCCATGCTTCAATTCTTGAATTATTGAATCATGGTAAAGTAATTGGAATCGATATTGATATTAGAAAACATAATAGAAAAGAAATTGAAAATCATCCTCTTTTTAAAAGAATTAAATTAATTGAAGGCTCTTCTATAGATGATTCTGTAATCAATCAAATTAAAAAAATAATTAAAAATAAAAAGAAAATAATGGTTTTACTTGATTCACATCATACAGAACAACATGTATTGGAAGAATTGAAAAAATATTCTTCATTTGTTAAATCTGGAAGTTATATCATAGTCTTTGATACTGTTATTGAAGATTTGAAAAAACATCATTCTACAAATCGTCCCTGGGGACATGGAAATAATCCTAGAACTGCCATATCCAAATTTTTGAAAAACAATAAACGATTCAAAATTGATAAGGAAATACACAAGAAATTATTGATTACTTCTTGCCCAGATGGGTATTTGAAATGTATAAAAAACTAAATTATTAAAAATTTATAGGATATCTGTGACCTCTAATCCAAAATTAACCATTGGAATGCCTGTGTATAATGGTGAATTATTTATTAAAAAAGCAATTGAATCTATTTTAGACCAAACTTTTACTGATTTTGAATTAATTATTTCAAATAATTCCTCCACTGATTCTACGGAAAAAATTTGTCAAGATTTTATTGATAAAGATAATAGAATTCAAATTCATACACAGAAAAAAAATATTGGTATTCATAGAAATTTTAATTTTCTTTTATCTAAAGCAAAAGGTGAATATTTTGCTTGGGCTGCAGTAGATGACTATTTAGACAATGATTTTATGGAAAAAAATCTAAAAATTTTAGAAGATAATAAATCAGTTGTATCCAGTGTTGGAAAAATAATTCCATATGGTGTTGACTCACTTGGTATTGATTCAAAACTTATTGAGACATCTATTTTTCCAAAATTCCTTAAAAATTTTATTAAATCTGGAAGACGTAAAAAAATGATTGATGCTGGACCTGTATCCGGAAATATGAATTACAAAATCAGAACTTTTTTTAAAATTACAAAATCTTTAGGTAGATGGTATGGTGTACATAGAACTGAACAGCTAAAAAAATGCATTATAGAAAAACCATTCATTAATGTAGAAGTTTCTGTATTTCTTAATCTTTTAAGATTAGGCGATTTTCATGAAGAATCTTCAACTATCTTACACGAATTTGATGAAGGAATTTCATCTCGTGGAATTATTAATATGGCAAAATATTCTGGTCATAATTTATTCGAAATACTTTTTCCATTTTACCCTTTTACTAAGTGGGTAATTCAAAATTTTGGAATTAGTACATTTTTTAGAAATTTTGATATTCTATTTAAAATGAATCTTGGTGGAGAATTTGCTTTACTTGTTGATATTTTTCTTAAATTTTATAATAAATTTAATTCAAATTCGTGATTCATTTATAATCCAATTTTCTCAGTAGCTCTTTTATTCCATATTTAAGATCATTATTTTTCTTAAATCCTAATTTTTTATTTATTTTGTCACAATTCATTGTAAATGAATTTTCATCTTTATCATCAGAAATAATTAGACTATTTTCTTTTTTTGCAATTTTTGTTATTTCTCTTGCAATTTCCCCCATGGAATAATTCAAATCATTAGAACCAACATTAAAAATTTCACCTGAAGCATTTTCTTTTGACTTTATTACCAAAATTATTGCTCTAATTACATCATCAATATGTAAAAATGGACGTTGACTATTTTTACTTTTTACTTGTATTTTTCCATTATTACATAATTCCTTTACCATGTTGTTAATTGATTGATCCCATCTCATTCTCAAAGAGTCCCCAAAAATACTTGCTAATCTTAATACTGTTACTGTAAATTTTTTACTATTTAGAGATACGGCATAATTATCTAATTCTAAATTTATCTTTGCATAAAGTGTTTGAGGATTTGGAATTATTTTTTCACTATTTTCGTTCTTGTTTCCAGCATAAACATTGCTACTTGAAATTCTAATATAATGTGATACACCATTTGTTTTAGAGATTTCAATAATTTTTTTTCTTGCATTTTTATTAATTTCAATAATTTCCTTTTCCTTTCCATCTAAATCTTTTGTGAGTGCTGCAAGATCAATTACAGTATTAATTTCAAAGAAATTCTTTGATTCAATATTTCTGATATCACCTATTGCTATTTCTACATTTTTATTTAATTTTGATAAAGTTTCTGATGATGAAAATCTATCAAAGCATTTTACATTAAATTCATTATTAATTAACTCCATAATTAATTTAGAACCAATATATCCACCACCACCTATGACTAATACCTTCAATTTTTTCAATATTTTAAATTGATTCTTTTAATATCTTATTTAATTATTTTTTGGACATAATCATCTAGATTAACATATAAACATCATAATTTTTTATTTGAATGATATGTCTAATCTCACTTACTTTGCCAGAGTTTTAAAGCATCCTGGATTCATTTTAAATGAAAATTTTCTATTACATCCTTTTGCCTCATTTTATACTTCAAGAAGAATTTTACAAAATAATATGTCTCTTTTTGATGGAATTCAAAAACTTACTGGTGAGTCACTAGAAAATCTTAAAAAATATTTTGATGATATTTCAAATAATAAAAAATTACATACTCATTTAGATAATCAATTTGAGAATTATTATAATTATATTGAAAAATCAAATCTGAATAATTTAAAATTTTCAAAGGAAAATCCTGCTGGAAGATTAAATCGACAATCTCAGGGCAATGCTGGCTTTTTTTTATATCTTTTAGTTAGATCTCTTAAACCTGAAATTTTTGTTGAAACTGGAGTAAGTGGGGGTGAGTCATCAAGTTTCATACTTCAGGCAATGCATGATAATAACTTAGGAAAATTGTATTCAGTTGATTTACCAAGGGCTACAGTTGAAAAAGGGTTGACTACAATTATTCCAGAGGATAAATCATCAGGTTGGTTAATTCCGGAATATTTGAAAGATAGATGGGAACTACATTTAGGAAAATCTGAAGAAATTTTACCAAAATTATTTTCAGAACTAAAACAAATCGATGTCTTTTTTCATGATAGTCTTCATACATATGATCATATGATGTTCGAATATCGCACATGTTGGAATTATCTCAAAGAAAATGGTGTTCTATTTTCTGATGATATTGTGGTAATGAATGGGAAGGGACATTCCCCTTTAGTAGATTTTGCTGACTTACAACAAAAAGAAATTGTTGTGTATAATGTATTAGGCGGATTACAAAAATAGAATCAATTTCAAATGAATAAAAACGATAAACTAATAATTATTTTTTACATTCTATTAGGATTAGGTATTTCTATTACATTATTTTCTATTGATTCATCATTAGAAAAACCTACTTCTGAATTCAATCTAGCACCTATACCTCTCTCAAATATATCAATCACTAAAGTTGTTGATATTGAAATTGAAAAATTTTATTCGGTTTTATCTGACGTAGAGAATTATCCATTGGTACTCCCACAAAATATTTTGTCTGTTGATAAAATTGAAGAAACAAATTCATCACTTACTTACGAAATTACTGTTGTAGAAAAGGGAATTAAATCTACTCTTCTAATAAAGCAAGATTTTTTTCCATTTGAAAAACAAATCTTAACTGTAATCGATGGTGATGCAAAAAATACTGTTATCACTCAAAAATTTCTAAAAGAAGGTAATTCCACAAAATTAATCACTGATGTTAAAGTAAAATTATCTGGACTTTTGACTGCATTTGGATTTATTCCTCAATATAATGCTGAACATGCAATGAATACAGTTCTTTCAAGCTTTATTGAATACTCAATTGATAAAAGTAATAATGAAAAAATAGTTGATAATATTTATCGTGATATATTAAAAAGACCTGCAGATCAAAATGGATTAAATAATTTTGTAACACTATTAGACCAAAAGAAAATTACAATTGAAGAAATTAGAATAGAGATATACAATTCTGAAGAATATCAAAATACATTTGTTTCAAGTGATTTTAAAAATATTAGTGAATTATCTTTAGAAACTAAAAACACAATAAATGATTTATATAATAAAATTTTGAGACGCGATGCAGATCCAGAAGGATTAAGATATTTTGGATCTTTACTAGAATCTGAAAAATCTTCTAAAAAAATTATTAGAGATGAATTATTACGATCTTCAGAATTTATTTCACTACCTGTCGAAACAAGAAATTTGGATATTATTTCTAAGGATACTCAGAATATAATTAATTCTACTAATTATGAATTATTTGATAAAAAAGCTGAAGATAAATTAATTCGAATTTTTGGAATTTTCTTGGAATCTAATGAAATGACTTTAGATGAAATCATAGAATTTTTGAAGTATTATGAAAATTAATTTTTAATTAAAGATTTTTAAAAATTTATTTTTATTACTATTCATATTGAATTAATCCTTAATGATGGAACAATATAATAATAAGAATACAAGATTTAATTTAAATGAAAAGATTACTTGGTTCATTAACCAGTTTATCATTTACTGAAAACTATTTTACAAAAATTAGTTTTAATTCATCACAAATTGAATTTTTAATGTTAGGTTATGTAAATGAATGACACAGATCAAATTGAACTTTTTGATTTTCTATTAAAAAATAAAATTGAAAATTTTATTGGAGTTCCAGACTCGACTCTAAAACATTTTATTAAAAGAGGCTTAAAATTAAATAAGATTATTATCTCAACTCGTGAAGAGGAAGCAATTGGAATTGCCACTGGTATGACTTTAGCAGGAAGTAATTCACTTGTTTTTATGCAAAATGCAGGTTTTGGAAATTCAATTAGTACAATTACTTCACTGGTACAAATGTATAAAATCCCATTAATTTTTCTAATTGGTTGGAGAGGTTATTTATCATCTGATGCACCTGAGCATTTACTACTTGGAAAAATTCAGCCGAAACTTTTAAAATTATTAGAACTGGAAACTAAAATTCTTGATTCTAATGATTGGAAAAATTCTGTTAAATGGGCATTAAATAATATAAGAAAAGGAAATTCTTGTGCACTAGTAATTAGGAGAGAATTTCATGATTAAAAGACAAGCAATTACAGAAATTTGTTCTAAAAATAAGGATGCAATCATTGTTTCTGCAAATGGATACATTAGTAGAGATTTGTTTGAAGCTTGTGATAAAACAAACAATTTTTACATGATAGGTTCAATGGGTTTGGCTTCTTCCATTGGATTAGGAGTAGCACTAAAACATCCAAACAAAAAAATTTTTGTATTTGATGGTGATGGTAATATTTTAATGAATTTAGGTTCTTTAGTTACTATTGGTTTTTTGAAACCTAAAAATTTGGTTCATTTTATTTTTGATAATAGTTCACATCAATCTACTGGTGGACAACCAACTATGACTACAAAAATGGAAATAGATAAAATTGCAAAAACTGTTAATTACAGAACTTTCAAAATTAATTCAATTTTTGAATTAAAAAAATTATCTACAAAATTAAAAACACTTTCAGGTCCAATTTTAGTCGTAGTAAAAGTAAAAAATGATAAAACCGTGAGTAAACGAGTAATATATTCACCAGAAGAGATAAAAAAACGATTTATTACTTCTATAATGAATTAATAATTGAAAATAATAATTATTGCTGCTGGATTTGGAAAACGATTAGGAAAATATACTGAGAATACTCCAAAATCCCTTGTTGAGGTAAATGGAATTTCAATTTTAGATAGACAAGTTAGTTCATTAAATAAAATTAATTCTGATGAAATAATTATTGTTATAGGACCAAATAAATCAAAGTTTACAAATAAAAATTTTCATTATGTAGAAGATTATTTTTTTGATGAACATGAACAATTAGGAAGTCTAATGCAAGCAAAAGATCATTTTGATGATGAATTATTAGTATTATTTTCAGATGTTTTATTTGAGGAAAAAATTATTTTAAATGTTAATAATATTAAATGTGATATTGGTTTAGTAATAGATCTTAATTGGAGAAAAAATTATGAGGCTAGAACAGACCATCCTGTTTCTCAAGCTGATTTAGTAGAAATTATAGATAATAAAATAACTAAAATTCAAAAAAATCTTGATCCAAATGTGAATTCTACAGTTGGTGAATTTATAGGAATGATAAAATTTTCTTATAAAGGCGCAAAAGAATTCTTAAAATTTTATCAAAATTTAGAAAAAAATCATATTGGTAAATTTCAAACCGCGGATTCATTTAAAAAAGCATATTTGACAGATATATTTTCTGATATGATAGAAAAACATCATAATGTAACACCTATTTTTGTTGATGGCACATGGTGTGAAATTGATACCCCTCAAGACTTGAAACAGGCTGAAAAATATTTTGTTTAATTGGTAATTCTTTTCAATTCTTTCCATAAGACATCTTCAATCTCAAAATTTTTATTAATTAAATTAATTTTTTCATCAGGATCTGACTCTAAATTGTATAATTCTTTTGTATTGTTGTATACATTGTAGATAAATTTCCATTTTGAAGTTCGTACTGATTTTGTATTTGGTTCTTTTGGTGGTCTATTCTCATTTAATGGATTTCCAGTTTCAGAAAATGCAATTTTCTCCTTAAATTCTTTACCTAAAAATAAAGGGAGTAGAGAACCTCCATCAGGTTGTTTGAATTTTTCTTTTAATGGAATTTTTAATAATTCTAATATTGTTGGGAAAAAATCTACTGTACGTACTTGATTAGTAATTTCTTGATTATCTAGTTCTGAATCATAAAAATAACAAAATGTTTTTAATGTATAATCATAACAAAATGCTCCATATGCCCGTTCACCAAATTTTTCTCCTATGCTCATTCCATGATCTGAAAGTACAAGTATGAGAGAATTTTTTTGTAAATTTAATTCTTCAATCTTTTTCATTATTTCCTCTAAATATAATTCTGAATCACAAAATAATTTTTCATAATTTGCATCATTTTGTTTTTTATTTTTAAAATATTCTTCACTGAAATTATTAAATTTTTTTAAAACATTGTTAGAAATTCCTTCATGAATTTTATCATAATGTAAATACAAGAAAAATTTTTTTACATCTGGCTTTTGTGATAATTCTTCTAATAATTTTTTATGGCGTAAAATTAAATCTTCATTTTGTTCATACACAAAAAATTTATCAAAACCTTGTTTTGGAATAACAATTTTACTGTGGATATCTGCATGTGTAAAATAATTTTCATCCTTAAGATATTCGGTTAGCGTACGAAACTCTTCTTTTTTAAATTTATAGGTAGACCAATAACTGTTTGTACCTGTTCTAGTTCCGTAACTTCCACTAAAAATGGCATGCATTGCGGCAATTGTATGTGGACCATATGTAATACATTGAGATAGAAAAGTAGAATTTCTTTTATTATACGTAGTAGATTTTTTTACTTTATCTACTCGTGCTCCATCAATTGTAATAATAATTAGATTTTTTTTCAAAATTTCAAATATCTTTGGGTTCTCCAGGTTAAATGTTATTCTTCATGTTTATCCTTAGAATCAAACCACATTTGAGTTTCATTAATTGCTCTATGTGCATCGTGTTTATTAAGACTGGAGAATTCTCTTTGAGCATCACCAGTCATACGTCCACCAATTCTTAGTACCATTAATTTTCCTGAACCTCTCATACTATGTTTTACAAATGGTTTAATGTAAACTGAATCATTTGGATGAATATTTTCCTGATAAACAGTTTCACCTAATTGCCAATTCAAACGAATAGTTGATTGGCCCATATTGTAAATCCATTGATGCAATCCAACTTTAAGATCTAACAAATCATTTGAATTTTCTCTAATATGAATTTCAAAAGATTTTGAAAATGGGAGATTCGTTGATTGTGATAACTCTACCATTTCATATGCTTTAGAATCATGTGGATAAAACCATCTTTTAGAATCTACATATGTTTTTGGTAATACTTTATCTTCTATAATATCTGGAGGCATAAGATCACGTGTGTTAATGCATAATGCCTTTGCAAGTTGTTGAATAATATTGTATTCTGGAACAGAACCATTTCCGTTAAGCAATTCATCTATTTTTTTTAAATTAATTCCTGTTCTATTAGATAATTCTTCAATTGAAATACTTGCAGCATCAATATTAAATTTTAATAACGATGCGAATGCTTTTTCTCTAGTTTCAAAATCTAAATGATATTGAATTCCTAATTCTGGACCAATAGCAGATAATTCTTGTTGTGTATCTGCAGATATTTTATTTCCATATGTGAGTGCAAGAATTAATCCATTCTTTTCAGCACCTTTTCTTGTAGTAAAAGTATGAGGTCTAAATGGGGTACCGTATACAGAATCACCAGTTTTAGTAACAAAGATTTTCTTTTGTTTATCTTCTCCTATGTAGTAATAATTTACATCTCCGATAAAATAAGTAAATTGGTGCATAAAATGTCCTTTGTTCCAATGAATTTTTGAATTTGTAGTAGTATTATCATCCACATAGCATAATTCTTCAATCCATTCAGGTCTAAATAACGAAACACTACTCATTGCTGTATCTCTGTATTCATAATATGGTGAACCTCCTCTGTTCATTACTCTAGCTGATTTTGTAGATTCTTCTGATCTCATTATTTTAACTCCGTTTGAACAATCATCATTAATTAGAAAAAAATCTCTAGGATTCAAAGGCCATTTGTTGACTGCTTTTTGAATCAATTCGTAAGAAATTTCTTTTTTACCTTTGATAATTGCGTTTATCTCCTCAATATCTACGCCTAGTTCCTTTGCTGCATCTTCAGGTCTTCGTTTAATATCATTGATTAAACCAAGAAAATTGTATCCTGATCTTTTAATTTGCTCTTCTGAATTTGTCAATATTTCTGACTTGTTATTAGGGTTTAAAAATAGATTGGTTTAATTAAAAATGATAATTGTACCTAAATTAAAATATGATTTACTTTTCTAATTAATTTAATAATAAATTTTTAATTCTAATTTAAATAATTTTAATTTATGTATCCCATTTTCTTTAAATCTTTTTCAATATCAGATTCCTGTTTTTTAATTTCATACATTTCTTGAAGATTAAAAATATCCTCCATTGTGGTTAAGTTTGTTTTAATTTCACTTAGACTTTTTGCCTTAGATAATTGACTTAGATGCTCTGTCATTGCCCAATGTGCAGCACGTAATGATTGATTTGCATAAATTACTATGTTTACATTATTATCTTTGAGTTGATCTAATGTTACAGTAGGATATGTAGTAGGAATTGCAATTATTGGAATATTCCCATTCCAAGTATTACAGAATTCAAAAACTTCATCAGGCGTGTCTTTTTTTGAATGAATCAAAATTGCGTCTGCACCTGCATTTTCATATGCTGTTGCACGTTTTAATGCTTCTTTAATGCCATGACCAGCTATCAATGCTTCTATTCTAGCTATTATCATAAAGTTAGGATTATTTTTTGCTGTTTTTGCTGCAATAATTTTTGCAACAAAATCTTTTTCTGAAAGTAATTCTTGTTTACCGTCTTTAAGTAAACTATTTTGTTTTGGAAAAATTTTATCTTCTATACATATTGCAGCAATTCCTGCACTTTCATATTTTTTTACTAAATGACTAACGTTACTTGGTCCACCAAACCCTGTATCACAATCTGCAATTACTGGGATTGAACAAGCATCTGCCATACTTGATGCTGCGGAAAGAAATTCTGTCATAGTTAGTATACTTGCATCCGGCAATGCGTGAGTTGCTGAAATGGCAAAACTTCCTGCCCACACAGCATCAAAATTAGTTAATTCAACTAATTTTGCAGACATTGCATCAAATGCACCCGCAACCTTCAAAATTTGATTTTCTTCCAATTTTGTGCGTAAAATATTTGCTCCTTCAGTCATTTTAATCGTCTTGATTTGAGTAATGATTTAATCTATAATAACAGATCTTTTTACTGTATTTACGTGTGGACAATAAAACAACCTTCAAAAATTATTTTTGGAGAGAAATCAGCTAATGAATTTCAGTTTCCTGAAAAATGTTTAGTGATAACATCAAAAGGTGCAAAGTCTAGGGGTTGGTTGGATTATTCTGGATTAACAAATCAAACAATTTTTGATGATGTTGAACCAAACCCTTCAATAGAAACTACTGAAAAAATTATTTCAAAATTTCAAAATTTAGATTTTACACATATTATTGGAATTGGTGGAGGTAGTTCTATGGATGTTGCAAAATTTTGTGCGTTTAAAATGAATAAATTAAAAATCATGATTCCAACTACTTTTGGAAGTGGAAGTGAAGTAACTAGAATTTCTGTTCTCAAAGTAAATAATAAAAAGAAAAGCTTTCACGATGATAAACTATTTTCAGATATTTCAATAATTGATCCTTATTTCATAAAAAATTCATCAGAAGAAATTATAAAAAATTCTGCTATTGATGCATGTGCACAAGCTACAGAGGCATATGACAGTAAACTTACAAATCCTTATACAAAATTATTATGTGAAAAAGCATTTGATATGTTAGAAAACTCAATTTTAAATCAAAAATATGAACAATTAGCCCTAGGTTCTTTGATTTGTGGATTGGGATTTGGAAATAGTTCTACAACTTTGGGACATGCATTATCTTATGTTTATTCAAATGAAGATATTTCACATGGGCATGCACTTGCATTTACTACAACAGTTGCACACAAATTTAATAATTCAATTTTTTATGATAGGTTTTTAAAAGTAGTTAAAAAATTGCAATTTACAAAAATTAGTTTAAAACAGAATATTCATGAAGCATCAGAACTAATTCTTCTTGATAAAAAACATTTAGATAATAATCCTCAAAAAGTTACAGGAAAAGATATTGAAAAATTATTAAATATTATTAATGAAGGATTTTAAAATTATTTAGACAAAATGTCAAACATTAGAGTAACTTATACTGGATTAATTTCTTTAATCACCGGTTTACTTTCACTTGTAATAGGATTAATTGTGATTTTAGTAATTACTAGAGGTCTTACTCCAGAAGAATTTGGAACGTGGAGATTAATCATTAATTTGATAATCTATGTAAATTATATCTTACCCATTGTCACATATTGGGTTACCAGAGAAGTTGCAAGAGGAATTGAATCAGGTAAAACTGCAATTTTGTCAACTGGATTATTTTCTTGCATGGGAATTTTTCTATATCTAATAATTATTTTTTCTTTAAGTGACCAATTAGATGCAGATAAAGAAATTCTATTATCCTCATTTATTTTAATCCCAATGATTTTTCTAAATAATGTTTTAGTTGCAATTAATTATGGTTGGAAGCCTCATGCAATAAGCTATGGAGCACTAATTCTAGAAATTAGTAAAATTCCATTATTGTTTGTTGCAATATATTGGTTTGAAATGGGAGTATTGGGAGTAATTTATGCAGTCACTCTTTCTTATATTCCTAGTATTGTCCTCTTACTAATTTTTGGTAAAGAAAAAATACGAGATGAAATTAAAATTTCGTATATTAAAAAATGGTTTAAATTTTCTTGGTTGCCTTCTTATCCTGGATTAGGTTCTATTTTAGCAGCTTCAGATGTTGTAATTTTTAGTTTAATCACGGGTTCTGTTCTTGGTTTAACATTTTATGGAACTGCTATAATTATTTCAAAATTCTGTAGTAATGCATCATCAATTTCAACTGCAGTATATCCAAAATTATTAGAAGGAAAAGAGATGGGTAGTATTATACAAAATAATATTCTGTTACTTTCTTTTGTTGCAATCCCGTTAGCAGCTACTTCAATCTTTTTTGCCAAGCCTGGTGCATATGCAGTAAATCCATTATATCTGGATGCCTATCCTGCAATAATTTTTATGACTTTTCGTACAATCCTTTTTACATTCACTGTACCATTTGCTCAATTTTTAACAGGATCTGAAAAAGTTGATACTAATCCAAATGCAACTTTTAAAGATTATGTTAAGAGTAAATTATTTACAGTTTTTTCAATTAGAGTAATTCAATACTCTCTTTATTTAATATCTTTAACAATTGTTCTGTTGTTGATTTCTTCTTCTAGTACCGATTCTGAACTGGTTGTATATTGGTCCATTGTTTGGCTTGGCGTTGAAATTCCTTTTAGTATTTACTTCTATATTTTAATAAAAAAGAATTTTAAATTTAAATTAGAAATTAAACCTATTATAAAATATATTTTTGTAAGTATAATTACAATTGGCTTTTCATATTACCTGTCTTTAGAATTTTTAGAATTTAATCCAAGCCTGATTCATTTTGTTCCTAATCTTTTATTATTCATAGGATTGGGACTTTTTGGATATTTGGTTTTAACCTATTTTATTGATGAAAAAACAAAAAAATTAGTTAATTCTATAATTAATGAAATCAAGCCTAAATAGAATTGTAACTAATTCTTAATAATTATATTAAATTCATTCTATTTATCTAAAATAAATATAATTCACTTTTATATGTCGAAACAAATCTTCTATTAAATAAGTTGAAAAAAACAGAAGTAACTACAGTAATTTCTAAACCCGACGTAAATGCTGATGTCAGAAATGCAATTGATCCAAAAAAATATGATGATTATAGAAAAGAATGGGAAGAAGCCACAAAATTGAATTTAGTGACTGATTTTCCACTTCAGATTGATTTTGAATTAAATTATTCCTGTAATTTTACATGCCCTATGTGTACATGGAATGAGGAATCAACTGAAGCAAAAGGGAAACAAACTTGGTTCGATTTTGAAGTTTTTAAAGAAGTAATTGATCATGGGGTTTCGAAAGGGCTCAAATCAATTCGATTAAATTACATTAATGAGCCACTCATCAGAAAAGATATTGTTAAATTCATTTCATATGCACACCAAGCTGGTATCATAGATAGTTATTTCAGTACAAATGGTTCTTTGTTATCTGATGATATGATTAAAAGTTTAATCAATTCAGGATTATTGAGATTACAAGTGTCACTAGATGCAGTTACTAAAAACACATATGAGAAAATAAGGACAGGAGGAAATTATGATCAAGTAATAAAGAATGTTCTAAGATTTTTAGAAATAAGAAATGAAATGGGTTTGAAATTACCAACATTAAGAGTAAATTTTGTAAAAACAGATGTAAATAGAAATGAGTTAGAAGATTTTGTAAAATTTTGGGAAGGTAAAGCCGATTCAATTGGAGTACAAGATTTAGTAGGAATTATGGATGGATTTGGTAAAAAAACAAATGAGCAAGTTGAACAAACAAAATTAGAAGGTGATTTTAGATGTGCTCAACCCTTTCAACGAGTTACATTAAGATATAATGGAACAATTTTACCATGTTGCACATTTTATGCTGCTGAAATGCCAATTGGACAATTAAAAAGTGAAATTAACACAGAATTTTCAGATATCGACAATATTGGACTTTTAGATAAATCAATTAAATCTAAATTAGTAATTGGTACTATAGAAGAAATTTGGAAAAGTAAACAAATGGAATTCATTAGGGATATTCATAAAAAAGGTGAATTTTGGAAGCATCCAATTTGTAAAACTTGTGTATTATCAACATCGCATTTTGATGTTACTACCCAATAGTAATATCCACTCCATTTTCAATTAATTACTTTAAAATAATTTCACAAAAGTTTAGATATATAAAAAATAGATGAATATTATGAAAAAATTTAGATTTGAAGAAATGAAGAGGGGTTGGTTTATTGGAGATTTTGAACCTACTGCATTAAAAACTAAAGATTTTGAGGTAGGAGTAGGGCATCATCAAAAAGGTGAGATTTGGGATAAACATTATCATAAACTTGCAACTGAAATTACACTGATTTTAGAAGGAAAAGTTCAGATGAATGACGAAATATTTGTAACTGGTGATATTTTTGTTATTGATAAAAATGAAGTTGTTGCCCCAATATTTTTAGAAGAAACAAAATATGTAGTAATCAAAACAATTTCTGATAAAAATGATAAATATATTGTAGAATAATGTTGGAAATTTTTGGCCACCGTGCTCTTTTTAACGGAGTTGAAAACAGTATTGAATCAATTCCGTATTATAAAAAATTAGGAATTGGGATTGAATTGGATTTACGATATAGTGATGATGATCTAGTATATCTTTCACACGATGCAACAAATCAGGGTGATTTATTTGAAGAAATATGTAAAAAATGTGAAAAATTTGATATTAAAATGGCTCTTCATATTAAAGAAAGTAATACAATACCTTTAGTAATTAATATTTTAAAAAAATTCTCTTTAAAAAACTATTTTTTATTTGATACTGAAAATTTTGATTATGGTAAATTACTAGATGATATAAAAATTGCAGAATATGTCAGTAAAAAGACTAAATTTTTTAAACGAAATATTCTTTGGTGTGATGAAATTCAAACTAAATGGTATTCTAAAGAAATCATAAAGAATTTACATCAAAAGAATAAACTGATTTATGTAATGTCTCTAGAAGTAGTGCAAAAATGTGATGAAAAAGAAGTACTTTCAGAATGGAAAAGATTAATTGATTTAGGTGTTGATGGGATATGTACTAAATACCCTGAAAAATTAATACAATTTGCTAAAGGTGATTTAAATTAATATAGTAATGCCAATGGCCGGTAAAGGAACTAGACTACAAAATTTTGATTCATATCCAAAACCTTTAGTGAAGATTTTAGGAAAAACTATTGTAGAATGGTCAATTGATACATTAGGTTTAGATGGAAATTTTATTTTTTGCTGTAAAAAAGAACATATTGAAAATTTTGAAATTGATAAATTATTAAAAAATATTGTTCCTAATTGTAAAATTATTTCAATTGATTATCAAACTAAAGGAACTGTTCAATCGGTACTAGAAGCAAGTGAATTAATTGATAACGATGAAGAATTAATTATTTCAGATACAGATCATTATTTGATGTGGGATAATGAATTTTTTAATAATAAAATTAGAACAAAAAATATTGATGGTTGTGTAATGGTTTTTCCTGAAAAATACACATCAAATAAAGCTAGTTATGTTCAAATGGATGAAGAAGGATTTGTGATTAAATCTGCTGAAAAACAACCAATTAGTGATACAGCAACTGTTGGAGTTCATTATTTTAAAAAAGGTAAAGATTTTGTAAAGCATGCTAATGAAATGATTAACAAAGGCATGGAATTTAATAATGAATTCTATGTTACACCTGTGTATAATTTATTTGCAGTCGCAAATAAAAAAATTATTACATATCCAGTTAAAAAAATGTGGGCATTAGGAAGTCCAGAGGAAATAAATTTATTTTTAAATGAATTTGATTATGATTCAAAAATTAATTAGAATTTGAAATTTTTATTAAATTTTCTATATCATCAGATAATTTTTTGACAAATTGTTCTAAAAACATTTTTCTTTCTAGTAAATTATTTTTATTAATATCGTCTGCTTTATACTGTACAAAAATTCTAATTTTTGGTTCTGTTCCAGATGCCCTAATAGTAATATGATTAGTGGGAGAGTTAAGTGTAAATTTTATTCCTTCATCTGGAAAATTTTTCCAAAATCGATCATCATATCTACCGGTTGAAAATTTTGTAACTTTAGTAATGGGTAAATCTGAAATTATCATTGGTTTTTCCAAATCAATCTGTTTAACACACATTTTGGAAATCTTTTCAACATTTTTTAGAATTTTTTGAAGTACTATTTCACCATTGATTCCTTCAAAAACATCTTTTTCAGGTAATTCTTTTCTATCAGTTACAAAAAATCCAATTTCAGGATCTTGGTAAATTTTATTTAGGATATTTTGAATGGATGTATTTTGAGATTTTGCATAAGCGACAATTTCAATAAACAATGCCAAAGACATTATTCCATCTTTTTCTAAAATATGGTAGTGGTTAGTTACATTTCCTGCAAGTCCAAATCCGCAACTTTCTTCAAACATTCCAATATTAGTTTGATTATTTTTCCATTTTTCTAAAACAATTGAAGTAATATCACTAAATCCAACCTTACTTTCAATGCATTCTATACCATATTTTTTACAAATATACAGCAAAGAATCAGATGTAACAAAACTTTTAACAATGAATGCTTTATCCAATTTTGAAAAAATTGAATTATTCTTTTTTGAAATAATTTCAAGTATATACCATAAAAATAATGTCCAAACATCATTTGCCTTCAGTAATTTCCATGATCCATAAATCGATTGTTCGTTTTTTGTTATTGGTAATATTATTCCTAGACGATCTGCATCAGGATCAGTATAGCATAAAAAATCCATTTGATTAAATTTTTCTAATCCATATTGTTTTCTAAATAAATCTACAATAACATTTGCTGTATTCGTGTCACTAGGATCAAGTATTTGTTTTATTGAAAATGATGGAAATAAGGAATTAGGTAATATCATATTTGAAATATATTTCACATTTTTAATATTCATTTTTTCACATAATTGTAAGGTTGAATTATAACCTGTACCATGCAATGCAGAATAACCAAAATTTATTTTAGATGATTGTTGTTGAATGATTTCAGTGTTAGAAATTAAATTAATTATTTGTTTAAGATATAATTCGTTTAGTTTTTTCCTGGAATAATTTTGTTCATTATTGTTGTTTTTAATTATCAAAATATGTTCTGAATCATAATTTTCAATATTTTTTTCAAAATTATTTAATATATTGTATGGAGTATTCTTTGAATTGTTAAAAATTTCTTTAGTTATTTTCTCTCTAAGACTTGATGGAGGTGGTGAACCCAATTTTGTAATTAATTTATATCCATTATATCGTTTATCGTTATGACTTGCAGTAATTTCTATTCCTAGATCTGCATTAAAGTGAGTTACTGCAAATGATAATTCTGGGAGTGAATTAGATTCATCAAACAAAACTACAAAAAAATGGTTTTTAACAAACATATCAGCAATTAGTCGAGAAAATAAATGACTACAAACTCTGGAATCAAATCCTATTACTACTTTGGAATAGTTTTCTTTCTGCATGTATTTTATTAATCCAAAAATATTTTTCATTATAGTTATTTCATTAATGGAATTAGTTCCTCTGAGAATCTGTGAATTAAATCCTACTGCATTCAAATTTTTAAGATTATCATAGGATTCATTTTCATTTAAAGAAACAACTAATTTTCCTCTAATTCCACTTGTACCAAAAGTTAATTCTTCTTTAAATGCTTCAATTATGTCATCCCATTTTTCTTTTTTTATAGCAGCTATGACATATTTTTTATATTTTTCAGGAATTTCGTCATTCATCCAATTTTTTAAATTATTTAAAATTTTTTCTACTATTCTTTTGATTTCTTTACAATGTTCTTTATTCAAATATGAAAAATTTTTAATGAATTCTTCCTCTACCACTGCTGAAAGCTTTTTTTCAACATAATTTTTCAAATTTTCAAATTCTAATATTGGATTTAATTCATTATTTGACAAATTTATTTTCATTCTTTTATTTTTTATTTTACTAATAATCTTTTTTATAAATTCAAAAATTTTTAATTCATTTTTAAAATAATTTAAATTATTATTAGAGTTTCAATCTCAATTGAGATTTATATCATTCATTTTCAATTTTTAAAGGAAATGCTCTTTTGTAAGTATCTTGATATAGTTCATTTTTATTTAATTTCTCCCATTCTATTTGGAATACGTCATGATAATCCTTAATAAAAAAATATTTTTCTAATACTGATGCCCATGATTCTTTGTCATTTTTTATTTTCCTAACATAATTTTGTGTTAAATATGATGCTGCATCAATTAGAGTTTGACCATCATACATAGGTATATCTAACCAATAATCTTCTAAAATTTTTTTTGTTGCTACTTGACAAAAATCTGATGTTCTATAATCTTTAAAATTAAAAGTTCCATGATTTGGAATCATAATTTTATTTTTAGGACATTCTTCTTCAAAAATCTCAAAAATTTTACTATTATGAATAAATTGGTCTGTTCGACATTTCAGAATTACTCCATCTTGATTTATTTTTTTTAATCCTTCAGAAGTTCCAACTATTTGATAATTTACTGTAGATTTATGAGGTTTGGTTAGTTCAGGTGGTTTAGTTAGAATTGTCTCACAATTAATTTTTTCTACATTTTCTGTTGTCCAAGTAGATACTAAAATTCTTACATCTGGAAATCTTACTAAATACTCATTAATTATATCAGAAGTCCATTCTGAAATTAGTCCTTGCATTAAAATTGTATTTTTATTTTTTGAATCCATTTGAATACACTTTTTTTGTTTATGATTAAATCTTATTAAATACTCTTTTATTAAAGATACAACAAAAAAAATTAAAAATTTGTTTCCATTAAAATCTCTTGAAATATTTAAAGAAAATTCAACTAGATATGAATTAGCTTCAAATTATGCTCATGGTAGAATTTTTGATTCTTCTCCTGGTGCATTCATGTCATATCATAGCACTAAAATTTTATTCAAAAATGGAATTAGTGAAGAAATAATTAATGAGAATGCATTTGAAGAAAATCCAATTTATACTAGACGAATAAAAACAAAAGATAATTCAATTGATTTTTCTATTATTAGTCATAATTTTCTTAAAAATGAATCATTTGACACTGTAATTTCTTTTGATACTATTCAGTTTCAGAATAACTTTGATGATTATATTAAAAATTTTTTTAATCTTTTAAAAACAGGTGGAAATTTTATTTTATCTGTTCCAAATTCTAATCGACATTCTGATCTAAAAAATGTATTTACTGAACAATCAATTAAATTATTGTTACAAAAATATTTTAAAAATACTAAAATTTATTATCAGAAAAAGTCTATTGATTTAGATTCTAATTTATTATTACAGTCAACTTCTACTCAAAAAAATCATTCAAATACTTCTCTCAAAAAAATCATTCGTAAATTATATTCTTTAGTGGATAAAAATTTTAATTTTTATGAATTATATTTGAAAAAAGTATATTTGAAATTTTTTCCACCAATAATAACAAAAAAACAAGATTTTGTTCCTGTTGATAATTCTGATGGTAATGATTATGACTACTTTGTTATAGTCTGTAAAAAATAGAGCGAGTTAACGCTTGAAGTATTCTTGTAATAGTTCAAAAGTTTTTTCTAGTGTTTTAACTCTGATACTAGATATATCCTAATTTTTTTAATTCATCCTCAATCATCTGTTCATCATCACCTTTTTCTACATTTTGTATGTTTGATAGATAATTTTTTAGAATATTTTCATATTGTTCAACTATTTCTTTTTCCTCATTGGCAATATTTTGTTCCTCTTTTGGATCTTTTTCTAAATTATAAAGAAAAACATTTTGTTTTGAATTATCTATTGATCGATTGTATTTGTATTTGGATGTTCTAATTCCTACCAAATATCCAGATTCCTTTTCCATTGGAAAAGAACTTTGAATAAATATTGGTTTTTCATCAATTATTTTTCCTTTAATTAATGAAAATAAACTATTTCCATCCGTTGTAATGTTTTGATCTAATTGTAGCATATCAATTAATGTAGGTAATATGTCTCGTGTACTGACTTGATTCTTTATGATTCTATTTTGAGGCACATTTGCACCCATAAATAAAAGTGGTATTCTCACAAGTTCATCATATAGAATATTAAATGAATTCTTATTATACAAACATAATAAATTCCTTTTTTCATATTCTGTTAATTCAAGTTTTTCAATTTTTGCCAAAAATTTATTTTCTTCATTGTTTTTAATTACTGAATAAGCTTTTCTTTTTAAAGGGTTCAGAAATTTTGGTGTTTTAATATTTGGTATTTTTGTTTCAACACTTTCTTCTAAACTAATTTCAATTCCATTTTTATAATATGGAATAAATGAACCATGATCAGCAGTAATTACAACAATTGTATTTTCTAAATTTATGTTTTTTAAAATTTCACCTAACCAATAATCTGTAGCAGAAACTGCACGCTCATATTTGCTTTCTCCAAATTCCTCTTTGTCATATTTTTCTGGAATTATCAAAGGAGGCATTTTAGGCATTACTTTACTATGTATATCTAGAATATGTGCATGATAAAACCATGGTTCGTCTAAATTTGTTTTAATTTTTTCAATTATTTCCACACCTAATCCATCTTCTAAGCGTGGCCATTTTTTGTCAACTTGAAATTTATCATTACTGGTAAAATCAGAATACATTGAATTTAATGATATGAATGACGGAACTTTACCAAAAATTTGATAACCAGATTTTTTTAAAATACTGGTAATAGTAAGAATTTTCTCATTATTTACAAAATTAATTTTTTCATTTTTTATGGTACCAGTTTTAAAAGGAAGAAGCCCAGTAAATATACTTCTTATTGATAAAGTTGTAGCATCTGATGGTGAAATTGCTTGTGTAAAATATGTCCCATTTTTTATCATTTTATCTAAATTTGGTGTAATACATTTTCTTGTATTTCCATAAGATTTGTCAGCTCTGAGAGAATCAATTATTATAAATAATATATTTGGTTTTTTGTTAGAATTCATACTAAAAACATTCAGATGTTATTTGGTATTTAACTATACATTATACTTGATTAAATATTTTCAAATTTTTTGCTAATAAGATTGTATAATAATTTTAGATAGTAAACAATTTAATCAAACTTTCTAAAACCTAGATTAGTTTAAAATGAATCGAATTATATTATTTAAAAAATTTGCAGGCTTTGGTGCAAAATTAGGATTAGGGAAATCTCAAAAATTTGTAAATTTGTATGAAGAAATGCTTTCAAAAATTGGGTCTGGTGTTCATTTAGAGTATATTGAAATTGATGGTCAAAAACTTTTTCTTGATAAAGAGGATTCTCTACTATTATCCATAAGAAAAGATAATTATGATAAATTTGAGATCGATTGTTTAAAAAAAATTATCAAAAAAGATGATAATGTAGTAGATTTAGGAGCAAACATTGGTCTTTATAGTATCATTTTTGCCAAATTAGTTGGAAAAGAAGGTCAAGTTTTTTCGTTTGAACCAGATCCATCTAATTTTCAATTACTTTCCAAAAATATTGAAATAAATAAACATGATAACGTAACCTTAGTTCAAAAAGCAGTTTCTGATGAAACAAGTAAAACTAAATTGTATATTTCAAAAAGAAATTTTGCAAGTCATAGGATTTTTGATTCTGAAGATAAGAGAGATAGTATTGAAATTGATGTCATTAAATTAGATGAATATTTTGAAAAATTTCAAAAACCTATTAATTTTATTAAAATGGACATTGAAGGTGTAGAAGGTGCTGCAATATCTGGAGCATCAAATATTATCAAAAACTCAAATGATTTTGTTATATTAATGGAATATTTTCCTAAATGGATCAAAAAATTTGGAAATATTCCTGAAGAATTATTATCATCATTAGTAAAACAGAATTTTGAATTATTTAATTTAAATGTAAATTCTAAAAAAATTGAGCCAATTATCATTTCTGATTTTATTTTGGAATATAATGAAAATAAAAAAAATTATACTAACATATTATGTGTTAAGGGTAAAAAACTTAATTTAACAATTTTAAATATTTAAAACTTTGATAATTTTATTTTGAACATACTATTTGTTCCAAAACTTAAATTTTCTCATTTTTGATTCTAGTTGACGTACATTCTCCTCAATATTTTCAATATAGTTTTTTTGCTCTCCACCTGAATTCTCTAATCCCTCAAGATTAGCCATAAAAATATGAAACATTCACTATATTTTCTAATTTAGTTCAAATTATAAAATAAATTATGAATTCTGATTAATTTAGAAACAAAATTAGTAAATGAATATTAATTAGAGAAATTTATTGTTCAATCGAACATTCATGTGAGATTTCTTCTCTAGCCTGACAGACTTTACAATATTTTTTCCATTTTTCAGAATGAGACCATTGTGGTAAATTGGTTTCCTCAAATCGCTGATGAGCCCATTGTAAGAGTCTTCTAACATCATGAGTGTACATGAAATTCTTTATTGCGAATAATTCTGGAATTGTAAAATATTTACTGACTGTTGCAGTATATTGAAATGCATCTCCACATTCTTTCATAAATTTATCTAATGCATTTAATTTCCATTTTTTTAGAACTAATTCATCAACTTGGTAATCTCCATTATTTACTAAATTAATTCTTTCATCGTATTGTCCTAAAATGTAATCTTTGTTATTGTAAAAAATTGGGCTTCCAACATAAGGCGTGCATATGAAAGGATCTATAACTGCGTCATTTTGAATCCAAAAATCAACAGTCTCCATCAAATCATCAATGTTTTCATGTTCATTGCCAATCATGAAAGTAGTGATTGGCTTTAATTTTGATTGTTTAATGGTATCAATAGTTTTTTGTAAATGACTTCTAGTTTGACCTTTTTGAATATCTTGATTCAAAACTTTATCTGAAGCTGATTCAAATCCAAATGAAACGTATGTACATCCTGCATCAACCATAGTTTGTACTAGCTCTGGATTAGTTGCCACACTTGGTGCGTCACCAAGAGTTCCCCACTTGATGGTTTCATGTAGACCTTCTTTTACATAAAGATCACAAAATTCATTGGTCCATTTTTTATTACTAGTCATATTTTCATCAACAATAGTAATAAAATCAACGTCAAATTTTTGTTGTAAAAGTTTGATATTATCTACGGCATATTCAGCTGTAGGCCATCTTGCAGGTAGTTGAAAAGTATCATTTTCTTTGTCAGATAGTCTAACCAATTTTTCACCAGCTCGCCTATCCCCCTCACCATAAATATTCTGTAAATCTATTCTTGACATTCCATTATGAGAACAAAAAGTACAACCTCTAGGACATCCTCGTTCCCATACTACAGATGCTCTTCTTTTTGAAATAAAAGCTTCATATGAATACAATACTGAAGAATTTTCAAAATATATGTCAGTTTCAAATAAATCATATGCTGGGTAAGGAACTGTATTAAGATCCGCAATTAAAGCACGTGGTCCAGTAAATTTGAAACTGTCTCCATCTCGTAAACATAAACCATTAACTTTTTCAAAATCATTTGTATTGTTGTTTACTTCATCATATAATTCTGAAAAAGTAATTTCACCTTCTCCAATACAAATTAAATCTAATTCGGGTATTAATTGTAAAATTTCATCAGGATTGTATGAAGACCATCCACCACCACCTACAAATAATGAGTCTGGTGATTTTTTTCGAATTAAAGGTGCTAATTCTTTTATTCTGGCATAAGTAGTTGTAAGTCCTCCTATTCCAATCATATCCCATTTTTCTGCAGATATTTCTTCAGCTATTACTTTTAGAGGGACTTGTCTTCCACCATATTTTGTTCGAAGTGCATTCAAATCTAGAATTCCAACTTGCCCACCTTTTTGTTGAACAATTGATCCTAAAATTCCAGCCCAAAAAGGCATACTAGTAGGAGCTGAATCTAAACGGACTTCAGGTACGATAAATAGTACTTTCAACACTTGTTATTATCAAAATAATCTATTTAAACCAACGTTTAATTTTATTTTCACTTATGATAATTTTTAAGAAAATCATTAAAATTCATATTTTTTATACGCTCACCAAATAATGAGCCCCCTTGAGTAGCATTAATTGTAGTTAACCATGAAGGAGAACGTAAAATGAATTCTTTAAAAGCAGTACTATAAAATTGAAAAATAGGATCTAAAATACAGTATCTTCCAATGTCTGGATTAAAGATTTTTGGAAATAATTTTTTAAAAGCAGGATCAGTTGACTTGATATTCATAGGAAGATGCTTCAAACCATGACGCATGATTAAATCTAAAGAGTCATCTTCTTCCCAACCATGATTTAATCCTATCAATGTTACATTTGAACGCTTTAAAATTTTCCAAGCAATAAACCAAGAGGAAGTTCCAACATTTCCACCAGTTTGAATAGCGGGTAATCCATTTACATGATTTTTTGCACGTACCATTAACGCAGAAATATGATTGAATGATTTTTTACCTTCATTATAATCAAACAATGAATGAAACCAATGTATTTTCATTCCAGATTGTCTTGCTCTATCAACTACCAAAGGATCGGAAATTGTTGTAAATGCACTTTTAATTTTGGGACCATACTCATCTACAATTTTATCATCATAGCATTTTTTGAGTAATGGACCAGGATCAATTGTTGCAACATAAAAATTTGGAAACTTATCTGGAGTAACCCCTGCTTTCAAAGTATCTATTAATGCACCATCACAACAAATTATTGAACCATCATAATCACTTTCTTTGAGAAGGTCTAAATGATGAAATTTTCTAATTGACGGACCTCTTCCAATAACTATTGCAGATGAATTTTTATTAATTGATGCATCATTTGTTTGAGGAATTAATTCTTTGGCAGATGATTCAGTCCATATGTTATCCAAATTTACAGCAAAATTATTTACCCATTGATCATATGATTCATAATGTATTTTTTTCATTGATTCTTCTAATAATGGCTGTGTAAAATTGTCAGTAGTCTCAAAATTATTCAATAAAAAACCTCGTAATTTTAAAAATTAGAATGTTTTCATTTATTCATTTGTATTTACTATTTTTAAGGTTTAATGTTTAATAAAATGGTAGTTGAGAATTATAATTCGTCAATACCTAATTCTTCATCTTCCTTCTCAGATCTATAGACCATAAAAGATCCCTTAGCTCCTGATTTTACTACATATTCCTCAAATTCTGCAGGAGTAAGAGTTTTTCCTTCTTCAATTTTTGGAGTATCTACTATTTCACTAGTAGATTGAGATTCTATTTTTCTAAAATTTGTTTTCACAAAACTATGATTTTATAAATTAGTATTAAAGTTATCTCTCAATGCATAATTTTTGTTATCAAAATCAATCAATTTTTTCTAATTTTTTATATTGATTAATTTTTTTAATATGTTCTAATGTGAGTTTGTCATAAGATTCTTTATTTTTTTCAAAAAATACTTTCAAATCGTTTATAGAAATTTTATTACTCATCAAAAATCCCCCTCCATGAAATTCATTAAGAATTTTTGTAATATGACCAAAAAAATCAAATTCAAATGAATTTCTATCAAGTAAATTTATAAATTCAATTACATCCAATAATTCAACTTTTATTTTCAATGATTCTTTAATCGCATTTGGTAGATCCTCTAAACTTTTTAATCTATAAACTGAAGGAAGTGACGAATAAATTACATCTGAAAAAACTATGGATGGTTTTTCATATAATGCAGCCTCTAATCCAGCTGTACCTGCAATATTAATTACAATTGAACATGTATCTAAAAGAAGTTTAGGATCTACTGATGGATGAATTAGTTTAACATTAGGTAGTTCCATTATTTTTTTATAATCTGAAGTCTCTCTCCAATGGCGTAAATTCATTTGAGGATGCTCTTTAACATATAATTTAAAATCAACAGGGAGTGCCTTAGATATATACGATATAACTTCAATTTGATTTGAATAAAATGGTGCACCAATATCGACATTACGTTCAGGTTGAACCTGCAAAGGGAAATACAAAAATTTTTCGTCTAAAGGAAGTTCATCAACAAAAAATTTATCGATAAATTGTTTTCTTATTTTTTCTTTAACTAAAATAGAAATATACGCAGTAATTGCACGAAAAGGAGAAATTCCATAATGAATATAATCTTTTTTATATTCATCATCAAATGTTTTTATCATCCAGTTAATTGATTGAGACATTTTTGCAAAAAATGAAATACTACTTCCACCAGAAACAATTTTTTTAGCTTGCTGATGTTTATCATATTTTTTTAAATATTCTTTTAACTCATCAAAAGAATTTGCATGAATTTTATTCACTGATTTTTCATCTAAATCCCAATCAATTACATCGGATTGAGCAGAAATAGAAGATCTATATCCCAATCTACTTGCAGATAACATCAAAATTTTAACACCAGTGGATCTGCATAATTCAGCCAGCAAATAATTTCTGTGAAGGTCAGTAGTAGAAATTACAAGATAATTGGGTTTAACTTCATTTAAAACTTTTTCAAAAAATTTACATTCTTGTTCAAAAATAGATAAAATTTCATTTTTTGTAAATTTATGAAATGGATTATCTTTGCCAAATGCTCTTTCAGCATAAGCCATCTCCCACAAATTTATTTTGTATGTATCTTCAATTTTTTTTAAATATGTAATATCAATATTATTTGTTAATCCTGATAAATGCTCCCAAAAGTACCACTCTTTTTTAAAATTAACAAATTTTTGATCTTTAAATGATTTTGTTAAATGATTATTAAAATCATAAATTGTATAGAAATCTGCATCTAGTTTTTCTTGTAAGTTATTTGCAATTCCAAAATGCATCAAACCAGCATCAATCCAAAATAATATTCTGTCTTTCATATCAATTTAGTTTATTTACTGCTGTATTTGCGTATTCAATCCATGTGGGATATAGCATATTTTCAAAGAAGTTATCGAATATGACGTTTAGCACTTTTTCAGACGTTAGCAAAACTGTATTCACAACCTAAAGATAATTTTTGAATATAATAATTCTTAAGATGAGTTTTTCTATACAAGAATAGGATTTAATACTGATTCTAAGCTGATACTCGTATAACATGGTGGTGAAAATTTTGTTGTGGTTAGAAGGATTTTCCCCACAATTTGCTACAGCAAAACATATCTCAGAAAAAATCGATTGTGAGATGTATGCAGTAATCAATGTAAATAAAGCAAAAGAATTTTATGAAAAACAAAAATTTATAGAATTCAAAAAAAAATGGTACTTTCGTGATTGTTTTAATACAACACATGTAAAACCAGATTTAGATTATTTATGTAAAATTGAAAAGAAATACAACATAAATTTATGGCAAATTGCCTATAGTGATATAATTTTTAATAAATTTAATAAATATTATAAATTTAAAGCGGATCAGATTTTGTCAATTTTTGAACAAGAATGTAAATTTTTTGAAAAAGTTTTGGATCAAGTAAATCCAGATTTTTTAATAATTAGAATGACTGATTCTAGTGATAGTCAATTAATTGAATTGATATGTAAAGCTCGTGGCATCAAAGTACTAACCCAATGGTTTAGTAGGCTTGGTTTGAGAGATGTAATATCATCTAATGTAGATACTTTAGATTCAAATCAAAATAATAAAATAAATCAAACATTCACTTTTAAGGAATTACAAAATTATTCAGAAAAATATATAGAACAAGAAAAAGATTTTCGTGAAAATTTTAAGACCTCAAAAATTAGTTGGATAAAAGTAATAATTGAATATTTGAAAATGATAAATAATCCAAAATATAGAATGCATTATACTAATTTTGGAAAAAATACACAAAATGTAATAAAAAATGAATTTTTGTTTTTACTTAATAAAAAAATTCAAAATTCTTTTTTAAAAAAATCTGCTAAAATGAAAATTAGTCAAAATAAAAAATTTGTATATTTCCCATTACAATTAGAACCAGAACGAACACTGTTTATTCCAGCTCCATTTTATTCAAATCAAATTGAAGTAATTTCAAACATTGCAAAGTCATTACCTGTTGATTATGTATTATATGTTAAGGAACATCCAATGCAAGCAGTTTATGGATGGCGAAATACATCCTATTATAAAAAAATAATGGAACTTCCAAATGTCATATTGATTCATCCAAACTTTTCTAATGATACATTATTAGAAAATTGCCAATTAGTTATTGCAATAGGGGGTACTTTAGGTTTAGAAGCTGCGTTTCATAAGAAACCATCAATTACATTTATTGATACAATTTATTCTGAACTTCCTTCAGTCTATAGATTAAAAAATCTAGAGGATCTACCAAATGCAATTAAAGAATCATTGAAAATGAAAGTAAATATTGATGATTTGAATTTATTTATCAATAAAATAATTAATAACTCATTTGAATTTGATAGTGAATCACTAGGAGTATTATTTAATAATAAATTTTATTTTGGAGGATTTCTTTTTGATCATAATGTTTCAATTGAATCAGTAAAAGAATTTTTAGAAAAACATAATAACTTATTTGAAAAATTAGCAGATGAACATATAAAAAAAATTTATGAGCATAACCATTAAAAAAATATTACAAAAGATTTGTTTAAATGTTCATTTAAATATTGATTTAGATTATTTAATTCGTTGAAAATATGTAGAAAGTGTATTCAACCTAATACACGACCTGGAGTATATTTTGATGAAAATAATGTATGTGGTGCTTGTTTATGGGAAATACAAAAACAAACTATTGATTGGGAAAAACGATTTCAAGAATTACAAAAAATTGCTGATAACGCAAAAGTAATTTCTTCTACATATGATTGTGTAATTGGAGTAAGTGGCGGTAAAGACAGTACATTACAGGCAATTATAGCTAGAGACAGATTAGGTTTAAGATGTCTTCTTGTTAATGGTGAACCAGAAAATATAACAGACATAGGTAAAAAAAATATTGAAAATTTAAAACAATTAGGATTTGATTTTGTTACACTAAAGCCTAATTCAAGAATAATGAAAAAATTAATCAGAAGAGATTTTAAAAAATATCTGAATCCTGTAAAAATTACTGAATATTCTTTATGGGCTTCATCATATATTATAGCAGATAAATTTGATATTCCGTTAATAATCCAAGGTGAGAATCCAAGTTTAACATTAGGTGTGAGCCATGATTTAAAAAAAGATGATAATGCATTAGATGCAGATCTACAAAATACTCTAAAGTCAGGATGGCGCGAATACAGTGAAATTGACGGTGTAACAGAAAAAGATCTTTTTTTGTGTCATTATGACAAACAAAATTTAATTAAAAAAAATATACGAGGAGTTTGGATACAGTACTATCTAAAAGAATGGTCTATGAGAAATAATGCAAATTTCGCTAAAAAATACGGAATGGAACAAAGAGATGCGTCTTTTAACCCTCATGACATTGGCACTTATTTGCCATTTCATTCGTTAGATTCTGATTTAGGTCCCTTAAATCAAATGTTGAAATTTATAAAATTTGGATTCGGTTTTACGATGGATCATGTTTGTTACGATATTAGAGAAAATATTTTGTCTAGATCTGAGGCCATTAAATTAGTAAAAGAATATGATGGACAATGTTCAGAAAAGTATATTCAAAAATTTTGTGAGTATATATCCATCTCTAAGGATGAATTTTGGTCTACAGTTGAAAAATTTCGTGGTCCTATGTGGATTCGTAACTCAGAAAATAAGTGGCACAATACTGTTTGGGACAATTTTTAAGAATTTTTAGAAAGCGATTTGAAATATCCCTCATTCCGTTTGTAATGTCTATTAATATGAAATAAAGTAGGCTCATTTTTAGAAAGCGATATAATATCAGAAGTTAAAATTGGACGATTTTGAATTTTTTTAATTAATATTTTTATTAATTTAAGATCATCGCTTTTATCAATAGTATATCGTAGATTACAAATTTCAGCATAATCACTATTAGAAATAATTGTAAATTTTTCAGGATTATTATAAATATGAGGTGTCACATGTTCTCGTTCCGAAGGAAGTTTGGACTCAAGCCAAATTTTTTCTAAAGTTTGAATTGAAAATACTTCAACTTCAACTCCTTGAGGGCATTCTGGTGCAGTAATAGGTAGTTTATTTGTAGAATAATCACATTCTTGAGAAAAAAATAATTTGATCACATTATCAATTATTTCAGGATCTATTAATGGACAATCAGATGTAATTCTAACAATAGTTTGTAAATTAAATTGTTTTGCACATTGATAGTAACGATCTAAAACATCTTTTGTGTTTCCACGAAAATAATTTAAATTTCTATTTTTAGCAAATTCAACAATTTCATCATCTTCTAATTCATTAGTAGTTGCAATAATTATTTTATTAATTAATTTAGAATTGCATGTTTGATCAATGACATAATCTAATACTGTTTTTTGTTCATCTAATTTTTTCATTACTTTTCCAGGCAGTCTTTTTGATCCCATACGAGTTTGAATAATACATCCAAGAGTTGTTAAATTCAACACATGTTAAAAATAGAAGTTGATTATATATTTTATAAAAATTAAAATAAATTTAAATTTTTTAATTATGAATATTTTGAAAAAGTAATAAACAACAATTCATTAAACTTTGGTGTTATTTCATCACGAATTCTTTGTACATTGTCATCTAAAGAAATTTTAGAATCATAATTAACATCATGACTAATTGTTGCTAAAACTTCCCCCTCATCAATTCCTGCATTCAAATTATGAGCAGATAAAATAATTTCTTTTTCATTTTTAAGTAAAGCCTGTTTAATTGGTTCTGCTCCAGCATATTCAGGTAATTTTCCTCGGTGCATTCCAAAAGATATGATTTTTGCTTTTTTAGTAATTACATCTGGAATTAGATATCTCCATGATACTTCTACAATAATATCACATTCTGGAAAATTTTCAAAATTTGAATTTTTTGAATCTATGGATATCAATGGAATATTTTTAGATGCACACATTTCTTCAAATAAATGATAATCTTTTCTCACAGAACGCGATGAATCTTGTGATTTTGGATTAAGCTTGTGAGTATATACAGCTAGCAAGTTATAATTTGAGCAAGAAAGAATTGAATTTAATACAGTCAGACCGTGTGGTCTAGAAAGAAATCCTACAACATTGTACATAAAATGAAACTATTCTAACACCTATATTTCTCAATCTATGTAAAATGTTATAATTACAATCAACATAAAATTTAAAGTGGAAAACAAAAAAATAAAATTTAAAAAAGTTGGAAATAATGATCTAGATTTCCTTTATCATCTTTTAAAATATAGAGATGAAAATTCAAATATATCCCATAAAAAAATGCCTACATTTTTGCAACATAAAAAATTTGTAAATTCAAAACCATATGTATATTGGTATATAATTTTGCAAGATAATGAGGAAATTGGAAGTGTATACATTACTATGCTAAATGAAATAGGATTGCATTTAAAACAAGAATTTAATAATTTAAAATTAGAAAAACAAATTTTGAATTTATTGATGCTCAAACATCCTAAAACTAGATTTTTAATTAACATTAATCCAACAAATAAAAAACGAATTGATTTTCTTAAAAAAAATGGATTTAAATTAATTCAATACACATTTGAATTTACAAAGGAGAAAAAATGAGACAGATTAAACTATTTGATCCTGCAATTGGTAACAATGAAAAAAAAATTGTGAATAAAATTTTAAAAAGTGGGTTTTGGGCATCAGGTTCAGGAACTGGGTATGTTCAGAAATTTGAAGAGAAATTTAATGATTACATTGGTTCAAATGCATGTGTTACGGTAAATAGTGGAACTGCAGCATTACATTTAGCACTACATTTAGAGAATATTAAAAATAAAGAAGTAATTTTACCATCTCTATCTTTTGTTTCAACTGCTCATGCTATTTTGTATAATGGAGGAAAACCAATTTTTGTTGATGTTGATCCAAAAACATTATGTTTAGATTCAGAACAAATTGAAAAATCTATTACAAAAAAAACATCAGTAATTCTTCCAGTTCATTTTGGTGGAATGGCATGTGATATGTCAAAAATTTCCAAAATATCTAAAGATAATAATCTAACAATTATTGAAGATGCAGCACATGCAGTAGGTACAAAATCTTTAAACAAAAAAATTGGTAAACATGGAAAATATGTCTGTTTTAGTTTTCATCCAGTCAAAAATCTTGCAATGCCTAATGGTGGAGCTATTACAATCAATGATAAAAATTTTTTATCGTCAACAAATTTATTAAAATCTTTGAGGTGGTGTGGAATTTCAAATAGAAAAGGAACAAAATATGATATAACAAATCTAGGATGGAATTACTATATGAATGAATTATCTGCCGGTATTGGAATAGAACAACTGAAAAAACTAGATAAAAATAATAATAAAAGAAAAAATATTGCAAAAAGATACTCTAAAGAATTAGATGTTGAATTGAAAATGCAATTCCAAAATGACTGTTCTTATCATATTTTTTGGATTCAAGTAAAAAATAGAGAACAGTTTATGATGAAAATGAAACAAGAAAAAATTGAGACTGGTATACATTATTTACCCATTCATAAAATGAGATTTTATAAAAAATTCTCAAAAAAACTCAAAATGACAGAAGATGCTTCAACAAAAATTGTATCTTTACCTATTCATCCAAATTTATCTGAAAATGATGTTACAAGAGTAATCAAGTCGGTTAACAAGTTAATGTAAAATTAATTATAATTATTCTAAAATTCCTTCGCCCATCTCATAGTTTGATTTTGATCTTTTTCCAGAAATTTCTGAGATGAATCTTGCTTCCATGCCTCTTGATTGTTTCCCTGGTCGTAAAATTTCAATATTTTCTCCTTCTTTCAAAATATCTCCTTTAGTAATTTTTTTGGTAGCTTGAATTGATCTTGTAGCAAATCTTCTAAGTTCTTCCTCTACATCAAGAATTTCTTTTTCCCCTGTTCCAATTGTTTGTGAAGCATTTCTGATTGAATTAATCATTGTTGAAAGTTCTTCAGGATTTAATGCAAATGCATGATCAGGACCTGGAAGAGTTTTATCTAATGTGAAATGTTTTTCAATAATCGTAGAACCAAATCCTAAGGACATCATAGGTCCAATAATAGGATCTATGCTATGATCTGAAAAACCTACTGGTAGATTATATCTATTTTTGATTACTGGGATGGTTGATAGATTAAGTTTTTCAAGAGAAGAAGGATATTTGGAGGTACATTGAAGAAGTGCAAGTTGTGTACATCCTTTTTTTTGTAAATATTTTACAACAAAATCAATTTCAATAAAAGTACAAGCACCAGTAGAAATAATCAAAGGTTTGCCAGTAGTTGCAAGAAAATCTAAAAGTGGAATATGATTTATTTCAAATGATGCAATTTTATGTATAGATACGTATGGATCTATTTGTTTGGCATCGTTTACTGAAAATGCAGAAGACATAAAGGATATTCCAACTTGTTTGCAATAATTATAAAGTTCAGGAATCATTTCATATGGCATTGAGTGTTTTTTAAAAATATCTTCTATATTTTCATCAATTCCACTATCAGACAAGTAATCACTTTTACCTGCATTATGTGCATAAACTGTATCTGCTCTGTACGTTTGAAATTTTACTGCATCAGCTCCAGCATTAAATGCAACATCGATAAGTTTTTTGGCTTGTTTTAGATCATTTGCGTAAGAACTAGATTTCCAATTAGAACCTGCTTCTGCAATAACATAGGTATGCGATGGATTATTTAATAAATCAAAATTCAAGTATATCACCAGTAAAAATTACAAGTATTTAGTTTTAATAATTTTTGTTAATTCCTTTTGAGATATTTTTTTTACCATGTCTGAAGAGTAAGATTCAGAAAACTTTACTTTTTTAATTCCAGGGTATTGTTTTTTGATTTCAGATTCTGATTTTAAAGGATTAAAAATTACATATGTGTTATTAAATTCCCACGTATATCTGGCCTCATCTTGATTGATTAATGTTTCATAGAGCTTTTCTCCAGGTCGAATTGAGGTAATTATGTGATCCGTATTATTAACAAGTTCGGATACTGAATTTTTCAAATCCATTATAGAATATGCTCTTAATTTAGGAACAAATACTTCCGATCCCTTACCAAGAAAAGTTGACTCTAAAATAAAGTCTAGTGCCTCATCCATTGTCAAGCTAAATCTAGTCATGTTAGGATCCGTTATTGTAATTTTTTGTTTATTTTTAGAAAGTTCAATAAATTTTGGTAAAACAGATCCGCTACTTCCTAAAACATTTCCATACCTTAAAGCAATAAATTTTGTTTTATGTTTTTCTGGATCATACGTATCTGAATTTGCTGAAACAAAAAATTTCTCCATTAGTAGTTTTGTTGCACCATACGTGTTAAGTGGAGAAACAGCCTTATCTGTTCCTACGCCAATAGCAATTTTTACATTTTCGTGTAAACATGCGTCAATAACATTTTGTGAACCCATAACATTAGTTTTAATGGCTTCAAATGGATTGTATTCTATTACAGGTACGTGTTTTAAAGCAGCAGCATGAAAAACAATATCTACTCCTTCAAAGGCCCGATATAACCGAGGCAAATCCCTGATATCTCCAATAAAGAAACGTAATCTTTTATCATGTAGTTTTGATTCCATTTCGACTTGTTTATTCTCATTTCTACTAAAAATGCGAATTGCTTTTACTTTAGAATTCAATAATCTTTTAGTTAATGCTTGACCAAGTGAACCTGTACCACCTGTAATTAACACAGTTTTGTTTATGAGTTGGTCATTAATTTGAGATTTTGAATCTTTTTTCATTTTATCCACTTAATTGTTTTTCAACTAGATTACATATAATATGATAGATTACTCTATGAGACTCTTGAATATTAGCAGTATCGTTAGAATTAACAATTATTGGAATGTTGGAGACGGACTTAATTGTGCCCCCATTATTTCCTAGTAAACCAATTGTTTTTGCACCTTTTTTAAGCGAAGTTTTCATTCCTAATTCAACATTTTTTGAATTTCCACTCGTAGAAATGCCCATTACAACATCATTTTTTAAAACCAAACTTTCACATTGACGGCTGAATATTATATCATAAGAATAATCATTTCCTAAAGAAGTCAGAATGGAGGAGTCAGTTGTGAGTGCAATAGCTGGAAGACTTTTTCTTTCTAATTTAAAGCGACCAATTAATTCTGCG
>CEVU01025016.1_pt1 | contig 41644 bp, 46 predicted proteins | sample 427081 | NCBI WGS metagenome assembly CEVU01 (sample SAMEA2623868, study PRJEB7988) | marine metagenome | biome: marine biome (ENVO:00000447); feature: deep chlorophyll maximum layer (ENVO:xxxxxxxx); material: "saline water (ENVO:00002010), including plankton (ENVO:xxxxxxxx)" | depth 80 m | reverse complement strand
GAGGGAATTAAGCCTTCCAGCCGGTTATCTCAGTACGTTCGATAACGATTGCGGGACCCTTTGGTCGTATCTCTCTGTACTGCGAGTATCGATCACTTAAAATATCAAGCGCCCGTTCGTAATCTTTGCCACTCTCATACACTTTTGCGCGACCTCTGACTCGAACCCACCAAAGTTGCTTCCAGTCTTGGTCGTCGTAGTGGTCAACCAGAAGCGTTACTTCTGGGAACTGTCGAATATTGTCGAGGCGCTTTAACTCGATTGTTGATTTCTTCTTATGGTCAATTGCAGTTACTAACACCCGGTCATCAAACGCAAATGTGATCGGCACCAGATCAACTCGACCGTCTGCGCGGATCGTCGCGAGAGTCGCTACGCGTGCGTCGCCTAATAGTTCCAACAGTTCAGATTCGTTCATTAGTCCTCGAGGTAGCAGACGTAATCGGTGAATTACAAAGCGACGCGTCACACTAGCCCGCAGTTACCTGACACCCAAAAGCCCAGACAGAATGAATTTGAGTGCGTTTATTACCGTCAACCAGCGTATTCTCTTGGGTATGGCTCTGGCAGAAACCAGCACCGAAGCACCCAAGCCCGAACGATGGTCATTTCAGTGGAAGGAACTCCACGAAGAGGTGATCACCTCTGGCCTGTGCACGGGGTGCGCAGGATGCGTAATCAGTTGTCCACATGACGTAATCGGATACGACCATGTTCAAGGGGGCTTCAAGCCTTTCCATATCGAAGAGGAACTTGGGGCCGATAACTGCGGCCATGGAGAAAAGGGTTGCACTAGTTGCACCCGAGCGTGTCCACGTTTTCGAACGTGGGAACATGAGGCAGACGAGTTTCTATTTAATAAAACTCGAACATCTGAAGATCCTTCTGGAATTTACAAGGACATAATTTTGACCCGGGCCTCCGATGACTTCATTCACGAAGTCGGACAAGATGGTGGACTCGTATCAGCCATTCTCATTTGGGCACTCGAAAATGGCTACGTAGACGCTGCTCTTACTTCATATGTAGGTGATGGCGAAGGTTCACAATGGACCGCGTCCCCCGGCGTGGCATTTAATCGAGATGACGTCATCCGAGGCGCCGGTAGCCGATACACCTACTCTGCAAACACATTGGCTTACGATGAAGCGATCGAAGCAGGAGCTAAGAAAATTGCTCTAGTGGGCATGAGTTGCCAAAGCTCGATAGTTCCAGTTGCAAAGTCGCGTAAAATTGGCAAAGTCGGAAATAGATTCGCCCTGAACATCGGTCTGCTTTGCTCAAAGTCATTCGACGAGGCAATCTTCGAAGAACTATTTGAACAGAAATATGGCCTCGATCGTCGGACGATAAAGAAGACGAACATTAAAGGTGTCTTCCAAATTTGGACCCACGATGGCGGCTACTACGAAATTAATCTGAAGGAATGCCACGCCTGGACTCGAGAGGGTTGTAATTATTGCCCCGATTTCGCTGCAGAACATGCTGACATTTCGACCGGGGGCATCGGTAAATACAGTGACTGGACGCTCACTATTATTAGAACTCCGATAGGTCGTGAAATCATTATGAAGATGTTGGAGCAGGGCTACCTGATCGGACGACCTGGCGACGATGATCCTGGTGCGATTGAGCTCATGCACAAATTAAGCCAAAAGTCTCGCAGCAGATGGCCAGATTTCGCCTGGGAGCAACCAGCTCTTCTGCCCACCAGAAAGTAATTTGTTCTTAGTTGCTCAGAGGCATGTCTTAATCAAATCAACCAGGTTTGGCCGTAAATCTGTAGCTACAAGGAACTCGGGCAATCTGTCTTCTGGTATCACGTCAGCAGCCCGAAAAGCTGAACATCGACATAGGTCGACGAGGCGGTTCGAACCTTTGGTGCAAGCATCGATGTAGGCCTCTTTGGTAGCAGCAGACCAAGTCGGAGGTCGTTCCTCGCCGCGACATTGAACTAACAGGCCAGCTAATTCGGGCGGGAAATCGTTGAAGACACTAATTCGCTCCTCGAGCCCAGCAATATCGCTCGAATCAACGTCGTCAACAAGTAAGTCCGCAGCACAATGACACGGGCCAACTAATCCTGAGTCAGAGATGCACGCATCAAGAAAGGCTACGGTCACAGATATATCGAGTAGGTAATCGCCTCTCGCATATGTTGGCTGGGTTGCCAGAGTCCCTGGGTTATCAAATGACTCCCCTGAGCTATCGGGATATGTGACTTCTGTCGTTCTCGGGGAACACGCAGCCAACAGCGCTACAGCTACGACAATCCGCACCAAAACTTGGATCACTATCTTCCAATCGACCACAACTAAAGGTTAGAACGGTTCTAACCCACCTAACTCGCGGGCTCTAATGAAAACATCGTCAAGCATTTCTTCAGTAAGGCGACCGGTGAAGGTGTTCTGTTGGCTGGGATGGAAAGAGCAAATGATGTGCCGTTTCAGGCAAATCCCTTCGTCTTCCAAAGGCACAACGACACCGTGGCCAAACCGAGGTCGGGGACGCACTCCTAGTATTGAGCACGCTACTTGGTACCCAAATTGACCCAACGCTACAAATACTGTTGCCTCGGTCAGAAGCAAAAGCTCTCTTTCGATAAAGGGTCGGCAAGTATCTCTTTCGACCGTAGTCGGCTTATTGGCAGGGGGCGCACATCGAACCGCTGCAGTGACATAAGCATCGAATAGTTGAAGGCCATCATCGATATGTCGAGCCAGAGACTGATTTGCGAAACCAGTTCTATGCATGGAAGCAAAGAGGAAGTCGCCTGATCGATCCCCTGTGAAGACGCGGCCAGTTCGATTCGCTCCGTGCGCTGCTGGTGCAAGACCAATAACTATTACTTTGGCTGATGAGTCCCCAAAACCTGGGACACCGCGTCCCCAGTACTCATCGTCAACAAATGCCGCTCGTTTTTCTAACGAAACCTTCTCTCTCCATTGCACCAGCCGTTCGCACTGTCGACACTCAGATATCGCCTGAGCGACTGAAGAAAGGGAGTCCATAACGCGAGTGTTGCAGACTCTGAGGGGTCTTTAACGACTACGGTCACTTTGTGGCTTCTTCTCAACGACCTACGCTTGTTCTTTTAGTCAGACACGGGCAAACGCCAACGACCGGAATTGAGCTTTATGGCAGGAAACCCGGCGTTCTTTTATCCGATATCGGACTAGGCCAAGCAAAGAACGTGGCTCAACGTATTTCTGCTATGGGTAGCCAACGCATTGAAGCTATTTACTGCAGTCCGTTGGAAAGGACCAAACAAACGGCTCAAGCTATTTCTACCGAACTTGACCTGAAGGTGAAACAAGACCGAGGCTTAATTGAACTTGATGTCGGGGACTGGACTGGTCGAAAGTTAGCTCAGTTACGAAAGCTCAAATCGTGGTCATCGGTGCAAAAATACCCCTCAGGGTTTCGCTTTCCAAACGGTGAATCATTTACTGAAATGCAAACAAGGATGGCGGGGGCAGTGAACCGCTTGGTGGAGAGACATTCAGGCAAAGCTATTGTTGCTGTTAGCCATGCTGATCCCATTCGTGCTCTAGTTGCACACGCTATGGGAACTCATTTGGATCTATTTCAACGAACGGTTGTTTCCCCATGCTCTGTAACCGCCATCCTTTACACACCAAATGGGCCAGTCGTCTTATCGGTTAACAACACCGGCGAACTCAGCGACCTTTCACCTGCCTAGACCAACTCGAAAGAACCTTGAATAGGAACAATGACTGATAACTACGAAATACGAAACCCAATCAATTTCGTCGCCGGGACCGTAGGAGGGCCTGGAGATCGGATTTTTTATCTGCAAGCTCAAGGTGATGGATCTGTTCTAACCCTCAAGCTCGAAAAAGACCAGGTCCAATCACTTGCCAGCCACTTGCTAGAAATTGTTGAAGGTGAGACCAACGACATAACCGCTGCGCAGATAACCGACATGATCGAACCCCCTAACGCCGTATGGACGGTCGGAGCGCTAGCGATAGCTATCAGTGACGAGCCCGATCAAATCGTTATAGTGGCTCAAGAGCTACCTGATCAGGACGAAGTAGAACCTTTAGAAGCTCACATTTATATTAATTTTGGGCAGGCTAAAGCTTTTGTCGATCACGCACTGTTCCTAATTGAGTACGGTCGCGACTTCGGTCGACAGAACGGTCACAAACGCATCGGTGAGTGAAGATAACGCCGATAACGGCAAATCCTTATCCAACCCGCCTGTTGATGTAGGGCTTTCACGTACGACCTTGCAACGCGGTGAAATCGAACTACTCGGTCGCATGCCTTATAGCTCCAACGCGACATTTCTCGCCCGAGTAGTCGACGGTGAATCGGTGGTCAACGGAATTTACAAGCCCGCTAAAGGTGAGAGGCCCCTATGGGATTTCCCAGCGGGTCTCTATCGGCGTGAAATAGCGGCCTATGAGCTAAGCGAAGAGCTGGGGTGGGGTGTGGTGCCGCCCACCTTCGAACGGGTCGGGCCTCATGGGACTGGCTCGGTTCAATTATTTATCGACGCAGACTTCGAACAACATCACTTCACTCTGGTTAAAGACGTCAAGCATCATCCGACTCTTCGAAAGCTTTGTGCTCTTGATCTATTGGCAAACAATACCGACAGGAAATCTGGACATTGCCTGCTCTCTAAATGGGGGACCATTTATGGCATCGACCACGGCTTATGCTTTTCAACTGAGTTCAAGTTACGAACAGTGATTTGGGAATTTGCAAATGAGTCAATCCCGCAAGAGTTGTTGAGCGACGTAGATCGATTAGCGGGAGGTGTCCCCTCTTCAATTTCATCGTGGCTCGACCAGGGTGAAACTGACGCATTAATCGAAAGGGCCCAGTGGTTAACCGAGTCACCAATTTTTCCTGAAGATGACGGATACGGATGGCCGTGGCCGCTTGTCTAGTGACCACCAGCACCTTGTTAATTTAGTTTAAGTTCGGACAGTCTCTACCGCGACTTCAAGGCCTCGATAAGGGCAGGGACCACCTTGTGCACATCGCCGACAATACCGAGATCAGCGACACCGAAGATCGGAGCCTCAGGATCTTTATTGATCGCGATGATGTGTTTGGAACCCTTCATGCCCACTAGATGTTGAGTGGCTCCGGAAATACCGCAAGCTACGTAAACATTTGGCTTTACTACTTTGCCAGTCTGCCCAACTTGTTTTGAGTAAGGCACCCATCCGGCGTCAACAATGGCTCGCGATGCTCCAGATGCTGCATCAAGTAAATCAGCGAGTTCATCAACCATTTCGAAAGCCTCGGGTTGACCTAGCCCACGGCCACCTGACACGACTACTTGCGCGTCATCAAGTTGGGGACCTGATCGTTCTTCTACATGGCGCCCTGTTACAGAAGCAGAGCCGGCGGGACCGGGGTCCACTATGTCAACTGTTAGTACTTCAGCGTCACCGCCGCCAGTAGCTTCAGCTTCAAATGACTTTGGACGGAACATAGCTAGTGCTGGGCCGTCGTTCTTGAAAGCGGTGAACACGTTTTGCGTGCCGCCAAATACGGGCTCTTCAACGACCAGAGTGCCGTCTTCGACCGATGCGCCAACGTTGTTTGTAACGACTGGTTGATCGATTCGAACCGCCAAACGCGCCGCAGTGTCTCGACCGTCAGGTGTCTGACCGAAAAAGACGGCATCAGGAGGGCTTGCTGCCAGGTGAGCCTGCAACGCTGCGGCTGCATGAACTCCAATCAGCTTTCCGTCGAGAGGGCCCGTTGCATGAACTTTTGTTGCTCCATGAGCACCAAGTTCAGGAGCCATAGCAGCTCCATCACCGGCGACAAACACTTCTACGTTCGTTGCTATGCCACGGGCCGCAGCTAGTAGCTCAAGTGTGAGGCCGCTCGGGGTACCCTCATCACCTTCTCCGAATACAAGGATTGTTTCGATAGACATTCGTAATCTCCTCAAACAATCTTGAGTTCACCGAGGAACTCAATGATCTTGTCGTGGGCGTCGCCTTCATCTTCAATGACTTCGCCCGCTTGTCTTTCCTCTGCTTGCGTGACTCGAATCGTTTCCTGACGTGCGCCGCTTTGACCGACTGCAGCACCGTCCACACCGAGGGCCGCCAAATCTAACTCTTCCACTGGCTTCTTTTTTGCAGCCATAATTCCCTTAAACGATGGGTAACGGGGCTCAACAACGCCAGCTGTTACTGATACCAAAGCAGGAGTTTGACATTCGACATCGTCATAGCCCGCTTCAGTTTGACGTTGGACTTTCACAGTCGTTCCGTCAACTTCGATTTGTTTGGCGAAAGTAATAGACGGGATTTCGAGCACCCCAGCAATCATCTCGGGAACCGTGCCGGTGTAGCCGTCCGATGACTCAACACCTGCCAACACTAGGTCAGGAGACATTCTTGAAATCGCAGCACCCAGTACTCTCGCTGTACCCAGGGCATCGCTACCAGCAAGAGCATCGTCACTAACGAGAATTGCGTCTTCGGCGCCCATGGCTAGAGCGGTTCTGAGGCCACTAACTTCTCCATTTGCTGCCATCGATACCAATGACACTTCGCCGCCTCCAGCTGCTTCCACGAGTTGGAGTGCCATCTCGACTCCATAAGAATCAGACTCGTCGAGAATCAACTTGTCATCACGTTTGAGGTAATTAGTTGAGGGATCTAATTCACCTGGCAACGCAGGGTCCGGAATTTGTTTAACGCAGACAACGACCTTCATGCGTGGATTCTGCCCCGAGGTCGCTTCAGATCCAAATAAAACTTTAAAAATTTACTGTTAAGTCGTTTCAAGTTTCTGATCGTTCTGTAATTCAACATGTGATTCGACTGGTGACATAGAAATCAGCGACACTAGACGCGTGCGGATTTTGCTTCTTGTTAATGAGTCGGCCTCGTCGGTCACCGCCCGAACCAGAGTGCTGATTCAAGCGGCACTGGCTGAACATCATGATGTCGAATTAGCGATGACCAGTCGCCGAGGGCATGCATCTCGGCTGGCACGAGGAGCTGCTGCGACTGGCACCGACGTCGTAGCAGTCTTGGGTGGAGATGGGACTCTTAATGAGGCCGCTAATGGTTTGGCTGGAACTGAATGCGCACTGGCACCTTTACCGGGCGGTTCCACCAATGTTTTTGCTCGCACCATCGGGTTAGTTGATGACCCTCTAGAGGCCACGGGTCAGGTCATTAAAGCCGTTGCCGATAACTCAATCGGGCCTGTCGGTCTTGGCGAAGTTGCGGGGAGATATTTCTTATTCCACTGTGGCAACGGTTTCGATGCAGCTGTAGTGCAACAAGTTGAGCGGCGTGCAGCGCTTAAACGTTATGCAGGGCATCCATTGTTTTTATGGGCAGGTGTTAACACTTGGCTCCGACATTACGACCGCTCAAAGGCAAGGATGAAAGTTGAACATTCGATGGGATCGATCAGTGACAGCTACTTTACAATCGTTCTGAACACCGACCCTTACACCTACTTAGGAAGTCGGCCGCTGTCTTTGGCACCAGTTGCCAAACTAAGCAACGGTCTAAGCGTTATAGCTCTCCGAAACATGTCACTGACCACAATGACCAGATTGCTTCGGAACCTGTTCCAGGGCAAACAGCTTGAAAACAGCGACGACGTTTACATTGCTCATGACGTAACCTCTTTGACCCTCACCGGGTATAAGCCATTCCCGTATCAAATCGACGGCGACTACCTCGGGCAAGTCGAGAAACTGGACTTTAAATGGCGCCCGCAGGCACTTCGTTTAGTGAAACCCAAGCTTTGACAAGAAGGAACTAAGCCCGAGCCTGAAGTATCTTGAGGACTTCATCTGGAACATCGGTTATTAGGCCCTCGACACCAAGCTCTAATAGTTCGATTACCCGAAGGTGGTTATTTACCGTCCAGGTATTCAAATGAATATCTTCGTTCTTCGTCGCTTCCCTCATTTCATCGTCCACCAGAGTCTCATGAGGGTGAAGAGCTTGGTGTCCATTTTCAATGGCATGTCGGAGCACGGTGCTCCAGGACTCCTCCCAAAAGAGAAGTCCGGTATAAAAATTAGAAGACTTATTACGAATACGATCTAAGGCTTCATGTTCGAAAGAAGAAATAATCCACTGACTCGCGGGTTCTGGCCGAGATCGCAAAATATCAATTAGGGCATCAGCTATCTCCAAGGCGCGTCTCGGATTCTCGGGAGCAGCCTTGATCTCGATGTTGACCTTAAGACCAAAGCAGGCATCGAGCGCTTCAGAAAGGGTAGGCACATAGTCTGGCAAATCTTCAGCCCGGGCGCGTTCGATCAGAAGTCCGCGCACGGAAGAGTCGTGGTGAACCATTAGCTCACCATCAAGACTCTTCCACACATCAAGTTCCACACCATCGGCGCCGATCTTGGTTGCTAACTCAAAGGACTCGACGGTATTTTCTCTTGCTCTTCGAGACGCCCCCCGATGCGCGTACACCAATGGACACGGATGCATTTAGTAGCCCCTGTCATTCGACTGGTGTTCTCTGACGAAACCATCGAAAAGAATCTCTTGATCAGGCATGCCCTCGACCGTAATGTCGACTGTCGCTGTTTGGGTGCCACCCCTACCGAAGATGTCCTTCGGGTAGTCGATTCGACATTTGGGCAGTTTCTTGCCGCCGACATTTGTAGAGTCAGCAGTGAATTATGAGCTTGCGAACCCACCTTCGCAAGCAGCACCTGGAGGATATGACGACGTGAGCGCTCGAGGATCCATGCTGCTAGAGAGCGGTGTATGGAGAAACACTGCCAGTTGCCGGGAAGCAGATCCCACTATCTTTTTCCCTATAGGTTCGACGGGTCGAGCCCTCCGACAGATAGCTGCAGCAAAGGCAGTATGTATGGATTGTTCAGTTAAGGAACTCTGTCTCGAATTCGCGCTGAAAACCAATCAAGACTCGGGAGTGTGGGGCGGGGCTTCTGAGGAAGAGCGGCGACAACTTCGTCGCGAACGCAATCGGGCTCGGCGCAGCTTTAACTAAATTTCGATCCCAGAACGGGAAAGCCAGATCTGACCATTTCAACTGGCGACTAACGGGACCTGAACCAATGCTTCTGAGCCCGGGACATCCTTTCTCCGTCGCACTTCTATAGCACCGCCAAGTTCTGTCGTTGCTAGTCCGCGAATAATTGTCAACCCAAGCCCTTGCTGAGTTGAACTATCGAAGTCTGCTGGCACACCTATCCCGTTGTCTCTAACCGCCATCCTTATCTCTTCTTCACTGCGGTCGAGAAAGATTTCCACCAGCCGAACCTCGCCCTCAGATGGGGGCGTGCTACCAGGGAAAGCATGGTCGACACTGTTTTGCAGGAGTTCGTTGAGAACTACCGCTAGCGGCGTGACGATATCTGATGGGACTAATCCGGCATCACCAATTACCTCAAAATGAATAGGTCGTTCGGGGGATGTGAAGCTGTCTTGCGCCGTTCTAGCCAACATCCCTGCGACATCTGCCAAACTCACGTCATCAACTGTTTCATTTGCCAGCGTTTCGTGTACCAGTGCAATGGCTCGGATACGACGGACTGATTCATCAATAGCAAGTTTGGCCTCATCTGATTCAAGTCGTCGCCCCTGAAGACGTAACAGAGATGAGATTGTTTGCAGATTGTTTTTTACTCGGTGATGGATCTCTCGGATGGTCGCATCCTTAGATACGAGGAGCCGATCTCTCAGACGAAGTTCAGTTATATCTCGTAATAGAACAATTGCTCCGCGGGGCTGGTTTTTCGCAATGAGCGGAATCCCTAACAATTGGACCGCTGTATCGTTTCGTTCGACTTCAGCTACAACCGCTCGCAGGGCGCCAACTTGGCTTCCGATTACTGGGTGTTTAATTCCTAGATCTTCCAGACGACGGCCGGCAACGTTTCCGAGAACACCCACACGGTGCAAAGTACTAAGGGCATTCGGCGATGCGTATTGGATCCTTGTTTCCGGATCTACGACAAGTAGCCCGTCCCCTACCCGCGGGATCTCGTCCATATCGACTTCGTTGTCAGCAAAAGGAAAGACGCCCGCCGCAATCATTTTTGCAAGTTGATGAAATGCCTCTAGGTAAGTCCGTTCAAGTTCTCCCGGGTCACGACGTTCTGCGAAATTAGGTATCAACTCTCGACTCAGAACTCCAATTACTTGGTCACTCTGGCTGATCGGGATGCACATGACACTTGCCCGCCGGTTACTTGGCTTAATCGGGACTTCGCCATCCACTACTAGCCCCAATTTATAAGCCCTGGCGACCAACGGTCGGTCGATATCTGATACTCGAAGCCCGACATGATCGTCCCTATACAAGGTTTGTCCCGTAGTTGGGCGTATCTGAGATGCGATAGCAAACTCTCGCCCCTCTTTTTCTATTGGGACGAATAACAGCAGATCAGAAAACGACAAATCTGCGAGTATCCCCCACCAGGCGATAAGACGTTGTAGGTGTCGTAGTTGATCTTTCGACAGACCGGTATCTAAGCGAGTCAGTTCGGCCAGGGTTGCCATGCCACTCGAAATTACATCCGCTATCGCCGTCTCAGCAAAGAATCATTGATCAATGCTTCGATCACAGTTGAGATTAGATCAATTAGTCGGTAGCGAATCCGATACGCCTATCTCCAGGCACTCCGAGTTCAACATAGGCAAGCTGCCGCACTACGAGGCCTATATCACGACCGTCTTGGTCAGCTACCCAGAGCATCCCATCTCCTGCTACGGAGGCCGACTCTAAGTCAGACTTGAGTTGATCGGCTTCATCATCATTGACTTCAAAGGTCAACTCTCTTACCACGTTCATCATGCCAACTCTGATTTCCACGAAACAACCTTTTCTACGAGTTTTGCGGCTCTAGCCCTTTGTCTATCACCACTACAGCTAGCCCTAAAGGGTAGGGCGCTGTTCGCAGCGCACCACCAAGGATCCGATATTCATGAAGAGCACGACAACTGCGAACACCCAGTCTTAGTTCTTGCCCAATCAGGCCTGAGCGCATAATAACTGCCCTTATCTTCCTGTTCTGCATAGGGGGCCTTCAACAGATCCAAGAGCTCTTCCACTAGCGAGGTGTCACCTTGTTCAGCCCGCTCGATTGCAAGCTGAGCCATGTAGTTCCTCAACACATATTTCGGGTTGGCTGAGTTCATAGAAGCACGTCGGGCTTCTTCGCTAGTACCCAGTCCTCGATGGCGAGCGGCCCAATTCTCAGCAAATTCAGTAAAGACTAATTTTTGCTCTTTACTGACCTGCTCCTTCGCATATATCGCCTTCATCAATGGCTTAACCCTTTCTGATGGCTCAACTGACTCCGAAGAACTCACGCTGCTAAGTTCACGCCAAAAAATGGTCATGTCAGTTTCGATTATCTGAAGTACTTTTAGCGCGTCTTCCGCCAGTGCTTTGTCGGCTGCCTCCTCAAGACTGGGTAAGCCTAATTTCTTAGCCATCATCGCCGACCACCTACTTTCAAACCGGCTTCCGAAGAGACTCAGGGCTTCTTCGAGGGGTTCGACCTTCTTCACCAATGGGAGGAGCGCATTAGCTAATTGCACGAGGTTCCAGTGCGCTACAGCTGGTTGGTTTCCAAAGCGATATCGACGATGTTGCGCGTCGGTCGTATTTGGCGTCCAATTCGGATCATAATTATCCAGCCAGCCGTAGGGCCCGTAGTCGATAGTTAAACCCAGAATCGACATATTGTCGGTATTCATAACGCCGTGGACGAACCCGACTCGCAGCCATTCGACAACCATGTCGGCCGTACGTTCCGCTACCTGTCCAAGGAGCGCCACGTAACGCTCTGGACCGTCATCTTCAATTTCTGGAAATTCCGTAGCCACGGTGAAGTCAGCCAGTTGTTGCAGCGTTTTATAGTCTTCTCGGGCAGCAAAAATTTCGAAATTCCCAAAACGAATAAAAGATGGGGCAACTCGACAAACAATCGCTCCAGGTTCTGGACGCGGATTGCCGTCATACAGGATGTCGCGGACAACTTGATCGCCCGTAGTAACCAGCGACAGCGCCCTTGTAGTCGGAACCCCTAGATGATGCATGGCTTCGCTGCAAAGGAACTCTCGTATAGATGATCTCAAAACGGCTAAACCATCAGCTGATCGAGAATAGGGAGTGGGGCCCGCTCCCTTTAGCTGAAGCATCTGATGACGGCCATTGACATCAAGGACTTCACCCAGTGCTATCGCTCGCCCATCTCCCAGTTGTCCGGACCAATGCCCAAACTGGTGACCACCGTAGCAAGCGGAGTGTGTGTCCATCCCCTCAAGCAAATTATTACCCGCCAGGACGTCAACGAAATCTTGTTGTTTAATTTCATCAGGTGCTATTCCAAGAAGTTCTGCTATTTCCACGCTGATCGCTATTAATTTGGGGTCTTGAACTACTGCTGGTTCGACCCTGCTGTAGCAGGCTCCTACAACCTGTCTGGAGTAAGTGCCGTCATCACCGTCGGACGGCAGAGATGCAGTGAATCGGTTGTCGAATTGCAACTTCTCAGACACTGACACAAGCCCATCTTGACTCATACGAGCTTGAGGCCCTCGTTATATCTTCGAGTGGGCAAATATTCTTCTGTTAAGAGCCGGGCCATCTCCCGAAATACAACTGCTGCTTCGTTATCGGGGTCGCTGACCATTATCGGGCGACCGACGTCCCCGCCTTCTCTGAGTTCCCTTACCAATGGGATCTGGCCAAGCAGAGGAACATTAAGTTCTTGAGCAAGAGCTTCGCCGCCACCGCTACCAAAAATGTCGTAGCGCTTATCATCGTCACCCCTAAACCAACTCATATTCTCGACAACGGCGCGAACTTGAAGATTCACTTTTTCTGCCATGTACGCAGCTCTTTGAGCAACTTTTTGTGCGGCAGGCTGCGGCGTAGTCACAACAATCAACTCGGATTTAGGGAGGAACTGAGCCATCGAGAGCGAGATATCCCCAGTGCCTGGAGGAAGATCTATGAGGAGATAGTCAGGATCATCCCAGTGCACATCGGTCAAAAACTGCTCCAAAGCCTTATGCAGCATTGGCCCTCGCCAGATAACAGGTTGGTCTTCTCGTGCGAAAAATCCCATTGATATGCACCGAACTCCGTTGGCTTCAACCGGCACTACCATCTGATCAATAACGGTTGGAGGACGTTCAACGCCCAACATCCGGGGAATCGAGAATCCCCAAACGTCCGCATCAATAACTGCAGTTCGAAGACCTTGTTCGGCCAGGGCTATGGCTAGGTTTGCTGTAACGCTTGATTTCCCAACTCCACCTTTGCCGCTCGCTACCAGCAGCACTCGAGTCCGGTTACCTGGTTCAGCGAACGACACTGCTCTGCCTTCAGCATGGCCCTGTGCTTCCTGACTTCCTCCCGTCGAAGATGGGTCGCCGATTAGTTGGTTCCGGACTGCGGCCTGTTCGGCTTCATCCATAACTGCAAAGTCAACGGCTACTGAGTCGATTTCGTCGAGATCTGATATCGCAATTTCGATCAGCTCAACTATTTCATCCTGAGCCGGCCAATCCGGAGCTGGCAGCGCTATCAAAATGTGGGCACTGTTCCCTGCCACTGAAGCACCACGAAGCATCGCCATGGTGCGAAGATCGCGACCTAATTCGGGATCAACTATTTGCCCAACGATTTCCGCTAGATCATCATCAGAAATAGTCATTATTTGGAGTCCTGGTCCCGTTCAAAAACGATTAAACGCACACCGAAAGCGCGTTAGTAGAATCTAGTGGCGTGAATAGCCGGTCACACCGAAGGTTCTAATGGCCACCTGAGAATTGTCTCAGAACATTGTCTTTGGGTGCGGGCAGCGATGAAGCCTGGCTTGTGTTTGCTATCAGTCACGTGCCAGTCGGCCGAATCTTTGCAGGTCAGCATGAAGCAACGGCCTCTCAGTTAGCTAGCTCTTTCGTCTGGAAAATTGATTACGTATGACCTGCGTCTAAAGCTGTTCGAGGTGTCAGTCAGAGGTTTGGTTTAGATCCAAGGTCATCTCTTTGATAATTCTGTTGAGTTGTGTCCGCATTGCGTCCGGTGGGTCTCGGTCGAGAGCCATCTCGTACATTCGGATAGCTAAGTCAAAGTCACGTTCTAGCTCTCGCGCTACGAAACCACGAAAAACATACGTGTCATACCCATCAGGTTGCAAAGAAACGGCTAGGTCAAGACTCCGCACCCCTTCTTCGCGAACCTCTCGGTCATCTATTCGGACCAAAATCCATCCTCGTAACGTCAACGCATCAATATTTACTGGGTCATTTTCTAAAACTTCGTCAAGTTGTCGAATAGCAGCCAATGGGTTGGCCATTCGTTCGTGTATCTGCGCTGACAGCACTAAAGCCTCAGACATGTTCGGAGCGTCTCGGAGCACCTCTTCGACCACTCCCCTAGCTCCGTCCATATCGTCAGCAAAAAACAAGCTTCGAGCGTCTGCTAACCGATTTCTCGGTGAACGATCTATCTCTCCCGAAAGCGGTTCGCCAGGGGCACGCAGTCCAGAAGACTGCGCAACCGCGTAACCCGCAGCAATGCCAATGAGAATGGTTGCGCTTATCCACCACAGATAGCGTTTCTCCTTTTTGGGGGAAGAAGTCGCTTCAGATCCTTTGACTGTTCGTGTTACTGACGCCAAACGGTGGGTGTAGTCATTTCTCAGCGTTAAGTACTCGTCGTCACTCAAGTCACCGTTGGAGTGCTCGGTTTCTAAATCGTCTAGGGACCGTAAAAGAAACTCTTGCTCTTCGTTGAGAGCTGTTTTGCTCGGGACGGACCGATTCGAATCTCTCAAATTCACTCCCGAAGCGAGGAAACTATTTCGATGTCGTCGTCAGATGGTTCGATTCCTCGACCTACGCGCCATTTCCTGAAGACTGAAACCATGAAAGCTGCTCCGAGGACCGCCAGAAAGACGGGAACTACCCATACCAGTGACGCAATTCCTGTTCGCGGAGGATTTGCATTTACATCGTTCCCGTACTGACGGGCCATCCAAGCTCGAATTTCAGCGTTGGATCGTCCTTCCGACACGAGTTGGTCTACTTGTGCCCGTATCGCCGACGCAACGGGCGCATTTGATTCGAGAACATTTTGACCGTCACACACCGGACACAACATCGTTTCTTTTATTTCGTAGGCGCGCTCAGCTTCAGTGGCTGGGGGGTCGTCTGCAACCGTCGCGGCCACGAGAGCTAAAGCTGAAACAAGCATCACACAAAACCATGAAACCCAGTGTTGACGTTTCACTGGTCACCAACTTTAAGTTCAAGATCACTGACAACTCGATCTACCTCGTCAGCTGTTATCTGCCCTTGCCATTTAGCAACGACGGTACCGCCGGGGCTAACTAAGAAAGACTCTGGGGGTCGTAGGACTCCAAACGCAACAGCCCAGGCAGCGTCCTGATCCATCAGCACAGGCCAACCTCCTCCATGCTTATCGAAGAAATCCCGCACATCTTCTTCAGTGTCTCCGAACGGAATGCTAATAACAATTCCCTTCTCTTTATTGCGAGCCTGCCACTCACCGAGTTGCGGGTGTTCTCTCACACAGGGCACGCACCATGAAGCGAAGAAATTAACTAGTACCCACCTGTTATAAAAGTCGTCAACGTCGAAATCGGTTCCATTAATACTTTCCCCGGTGACTTTTGGAACTAGCTCACCAATCAATGGGCTCTTCGACGCTGTTCCGTCGCCACTCTCTCTCGTGGCTAAGACGGCAATAAAGGCCAACAGAATGACTCCGATGGCCACACTCACTAGCCGCACAGACCACACGTTCCGGTCGATCACAAACCAGCTTCTTCAGTTTTGACCTCTTGCGCAAATGCAGTAACACGTCTTCTCCCTGGGACCATCGCAAGGAGTGTTCCCCCGGCAATGACTAGGCCACCCACCCAGATCCAAGCAACTAATGGTTCCACGAGAACACGTATGACGACCAAATCACTGCCCTCTTCGGGTATTGCGATCAAACTCAAATAGACATCGTCTACGAAACTAGTTGCTACCGATGGGGTGGCAATCGGTCTTCCGAAGGTTGGATATTGGGTGATTGCCGGCGCGTATATTCCGCGGCCTTCGACATTGATGAGGGCTCGGACAACACGGTTGGGGCCATCCATCTCGTCAACTATCTCGACGAACGTAACTTCATGACCAGCAACCGACCCTCGGTCTCCTGGCCGCAGCTGAAATTCTCCTTCTTCGCTGAACGAAGTGCTTGCTATAAATCCGAACGCAAGCAAAGCGACTCCGATATGGGCGACCATCCCTCCGCCGGCGCGCCCGGTGATACCCGCCCAGCCATTTCGCAGCACTGCGAGAAGGAGATGACGGACTGAAGACCCAATTACAAAACCGCCAAGTCCGATACCTAGAACAGGTCCCAGTCCTTGTGCACCCAACATAAGGGCTAAGACCATCACCGCCGCGCCTACAGCAGCAGGGACCAACGCTCGAGTGCCTAAGGTCTGACCAGCGGTTGACCTCCACGTAAGCACAGGAGCGATCCCCATTACTAAGAGCAGCGCCACACCGATAGGCAGAAGCATCCGATCAAAATAGGGCCGTCCAACTGCCAACTGATCGTTATTTATTGCTTCGACTATTAGCGGGAAGACTGTTCCTAGGAGGACAATAAAAGCAAACAGTGTGAACAAAAGGTTATTTGCGAGAAACGCTCCTTCGCGTGACAGCGGAGAATCTATCGAACCCGGAGAGCGAAGTTCGTCCCCTCGCCAAGCAACAAGTGCTACCGACACAACCAAGATCAAGCCGAAAAAGCCGAGAAGTAACGGGCCCAAACTTGACGCGCTGAATTCATGAACTGAGTCAATGACTCCCGAACGAGTCAAGAAAGTGCCAAAGATTGTCAACGCAAAGGTTGTTAACAGGAGCGACAAATTCCAGACTCGTAACATTCCGCGTCGTTCTTGAACGAGCACAGAATGGATGAACGCTGTTCCGGTCAACCAGGGAAGAAATGATGCGTTTTCTACTGGGTCCCATGCCCAGTATCCACCCCACCCCAATACTTCGTATGACCACCAGGCCCCAAGAAGTATCCCAACAGTCAGACTCACCCATGCAATAAGCGTCCAGATACGTGTCGATACAAGCCAGCCTTCACCCAGACGACCCGTCACCAAGGCAGCTACGGCGAATCCAAACGGAATAGTGAATCCGACATATCCCAAATACAGCATTACGGGGTGAATCGCCATGAGCGGGTGATTCCTGAGGAGAGGATTTAATCCCTCTCCATCGAGAGGAGCAACAGCCAAGGTGCCGAATGGGTCAGCAGGTCCGACGAGAAGCCCAAAGAAAAAAACACATACGGCGAGGATCGTCAGCAAAGCCCAAGCGACCAGACGGTCTTGGATTTGGCGACGAAAACTGATGGTTACAGCGGTTACGTAACCGCTTAACACAAACGCCCACAGCAGTAAGGAGCCTTCAAGCGCTCCCCACAGGGTGGCAATCTTGTAGATCATAGGCGTAGAGCGAGTCGAATTCGAAGCTACATACTGCATAGAAAAATTGTTACTCAGCAGCCCTATTTCCATCGCTAGGACCGCTATCAGGCATCCCCCGGCCATCAAAAAGATCCAAGCTATAGCTCTCCGGTGGTTCGCTTCTCGTTTTGATGCCAGCGCTGAAATCAAGGTGATTGCTCCACCAAGAGCCCCAACAAATCCGATGGCTACGCCGATTGTCCCAAGTAGCGCTGTCACGATGTAGCTGCCGGAACCTCGAACGAGCATTGATCGAGAAAGTCTTCTGGTGGTTCTTCCATCACTCGCTGTTCGTTAGCCGATGCATACTCATTGGTGTGCTTTACAAGCATCCGGTCGCTGGAAAAATAATGGGTGTCGCTCCCCGCCGAGGTCCCGACTTCTCCAGCCAACCAATGTCCTTCCAAGACAACTGGAATCCATGGCGAACTAAATAATTCGGGTGGATCAGATGAATGCAGAACTGATGCAACCACGCAGTTATGAACAATTTCAAAAGTAGTTAAACCCGATTCGCTTTTCACACTGGATGGGACGACCCGGCCCTGTATTCGGAAACGGCGTTCTCCTAATTCAGACCGCTGTTCCACGGCTTCGTCAACATTGCGGAAGAACAGGGTTGCGTTTCTCAAACCCTGAGCTGTAATAAAAGCCATTGCGAAAATTAGTACTGCGGAGATTGCCAAAACTGACCAGCGGCGTCGACGGTGCACTCGTCGACGCAAGTCGTTCGGTGCTTCAACCTCATGTATCGGGGTTAAGTCCATTGTTAAGAATCCGTTATCGTGCCGACGTCTTTTCCGAGGTCGGACTGTTCGGTCTCACCAATCCCAAGTTCTCGACCGATGCCCTTACCGCGAAAGACCACCCATATGGAATATGTCGCTAAAATAATGAATGTAATTCCCCAGCCAGCTACGACTGTTGCTACTTCACTCATGACAGTCCCTCATCATTACTGACTTCCGACATCTTTGTTAAGACGGGACGCTATAAGTGCCTCCAGGCCCTCTTCATCGCGCAATTCTTCGAGCCGAATTACTCGGTACCGGTGAATTATCAACCATGTTGCCAAAATGGTTACTGCTAAGGCCGAATAAAGCAAGGTCCAATACATCTCGCCAGTAATTTCTGGTCTGCGGCCAACACTCAGACTTGCTTTTTGGTGGAGGGTCCTCCACCAGTCAACTGAATAGTGGACAATCGGCACATTAATAAATGAGATCAGAGCCATAATGGCCGCCCGTCGACTCCGCACGGCCGGCTCGGCTGGTAAGCGCCTCAAAGCGAGGTAACCGAGATAGGTGACGAACAGTAAAACCGTGGTCGTTAGCCGAGCATCCCACTGCCAATAAGTTCCCCAGGTCACTTTTCCCCAGAGCATCCCGGTGATCAGCGTAATAGCGGTGAAAACAACACCAACTTCAGCGGCGGAACCCGCTAAGCGATCGTAGTGTCGACCTTGATCTGGTCTTCGCCGGCTCCGTCGCAAAAATAGGATGCTTGAGATCGAAGTTAATGCAAAGCCTCCATATGCAATCCATATTGACGGCACATGTATATACAGCATCCGGACGGCTTCTCCTTGAACAACATCGGGTGGCGAGATAACAAGCCCTAAGACGGCCATCAATCCGGTTGCTGCCAGAGCCGAGACCCCAAGAACACGGGTAACTAGCGTCCCCGTCATCTTGGCACCACTATTTGCTACTGGCATCATCCCTCCTCCAACAAGAATCCAAATGCTCCGAGGCCCAGTGCCGTATGGACCGCAGCAATTACAAACATCAAGCCAGCCCAGGTCCAGCCAGCTCCAGCGCGCACTCCGAGCGCCGTTTCAAAGGCTCGGGAACCTGCAAGCAGGACCGGTGCCAAAACAGGTACTAAGAGTAGCGGGAGCAGGGTAGCCCGGACTCGCAAGCCAGCAGACATCGCTCCCCAAAGAACTCCACAAACAGAAAAAGCTACCGTTCCTGCTGTCGCTGCGGCAATGAGCAACGCCCAGTCAACCACTCCCACGTTGTACAAAAGAAGAATCCCGGGTCCAAGTATCAACTCGAGAACCGCAATCTGGACGAATAACGCCAATGCTTTCCCAAGAAATAACGATGGCATTCCTATAGCGGACATGCGCAGGGCATCCATATTCCCGTCGTCTGTTTCGACGTCAAAGGAACGCTGAATGAGAAGCGTTCCGCCATATAGAACTGCTAACCAATAGAGACCTCCGGCTCCTCGTTCCAACAACAAGGTGTTGGCATCGAGGGCAAACGCAAAAACCATCAAAATTAGTAATGCCAACGGAGCTACTTGCCCGAGAGCTATCTTGGCTCGCCGTTCAACTCTCAAATCTTTTCGAGCAACGAGAAAAAGTTCAGCCAGCACCGGAGTCCTCCGTTATCCGGCCTCCGTCCATAGTGATAACTCGGGACGCTATCTCCTTGGTAACGGGACTCTCATGACTTACAAAAATTATCGTTGCTCCGGAGGCAGAAGCCTCAATCAAAATGGCATCAAGATTTTTTCGGCTCTCAGTGTCGAGAGCGGCATGAGGTTCATCGAGTAACCACAACTGTGGCCGGCCTACAAGCAATGAGGCGATAGCCACTTTTCGTCTCTGCCCAGCCGAAAGCGAACCAATGGGGACACTCCAGAGCTGTTGAGGAAACCTAACTTTTTCGAGTGCGGCAGCAGTATCACTTGCTCTAGCCCCAACGGATGCCGCCCTAAATTCAACGTGTTCGCTGACCTCTAAGTCTCGATACAAGTTGTTTTCGTGACCTAATAGTCCGATGTGTCGTCGGGGAGCCTTTCGATCGACTCGCATATCAAACCCTAGGACAGACGCGTTACCTGAGCTCACAGAAATAAGGCCGGCACAGGCACGCAAAAGGCTGGTCTTACCAGCGCCGTTTTCTCCCTGAACATGAAGGATCTCACCTCGGTCGACGCGCAGGTCCAAACCGGTTAACACCGGAAAAGAGCCTGCTACACACACGACTCCTTCAAACTCAACGACTGCAGACATCCTTTACGATTTTACGATGCTGCTGCTCTTAGACCACCCGGAGATTGGGTAGCACCTCACCCTTGCCCGATTTTAGGCCGGTTCTATAACTGCTACGACATCCCCTTCATTAATCCGGTCTTCTTCCCCTACTCGCATTTCCGTCACGGTTCCAGCGACGGTCGCTACAACGGGAATCTCCATTTTCATCGACTCAAGAATCACAAGTTCATCGCCCTCAGCGACTGTTGCGCCCTGTTCAACCACCACCTTCCATACCGTGGCAGTCAATTCTGCTCTGATCTCCATTGAGCTTCTCCTTCCATCGCACGCGGGTTAAGCGTCGGCCAACCTAGCTCTCATATCAAGTCAATGCTTGACCATCAATTGGTGAGATTCAGAATCGTCTCTGAGAAACTGATCTAGCCAACTAACATCATGTCTGATGTATCTCATTCCGTTAGCTTTGGTTGCCGGTGCCGCAGTTGGACTTTTTGTTCGCGGTTCCACCGATTATTTTCTGGCTACACGGGTCGTGTTCTGGCCAATTCCAGCCGTAGGCGTCGCTCTGCAAGCCTTGGTGGGTTCGGGACTTGGAGTGCCTTACCCCTCATTGTTGACTGCCATCTCTCTTGTCTTGATTGCGGTCACCTGCGCTATGAATCTTCATCTCACTGGTGCTTCACTGATTTTGCTCGGAACGACGCTTAATCTAATTCCGTTGGTTCTGAACGGATACATTCCAGTAACCGTTGATGCAGTCGTTAGCGCCGGAATCACGGACCGGGAATCAATCGAATTGGTCCGGCTTGGAGCGGCACGAGCTTTTCGAACTGGTGAGGAAACCCTCTGGTTTCTGGGCGCTGCAGTGCCTATTAGCTGGCTTAAAGAAGTGTTTTCTTTCGGGGACCTGATCGTCGCTTGCGGGCTCGCAAACCTTGGATTTCGGGTTTTCTTCCCTCTTAGAGAAACCGCTACCTACTACGACGAAGCCGGCGAATACGAACAGTTTCGTGACCCCACCCAACCAGATCCATTTGAGGGCTACGAACCGGATCATTCGACGTGGGCAGCGTCCACTCCAGATGTCGTCAAGTCAGCAACAAACCCAATTGAGCCACCGAAAAACCAACCTGGTCTCTCCACATTGGGAGGCTCATCCTCCATCGACTCACCAAATGAGGAGGTGTGACAGAAAATCAGCCAGAGGACCCAATCCTTCGGTCTCGAGAAAGAGCACGCTCACTTGCCAATTTGGGCAAACGCTGCGGATACGGCTGCTTCGGAGCTGCGGTGATCGTTTTTCTGTTTCACTACTACATCGAAGGCTCTTCTGTTTTAACTTCAATTACAGTTGCTCTATTAATTATTGGCTCTTTGATACTCGCGCCGGCCATAATTTTGGGCTACGCCGCTAATGCAGCGGACCGCGAAGACCAGGGGCTACCACATGGTCATTAGCCTTCAGACATTAAATCGTTTGTAGCTGAAGCTCGAAATTCTTCGTATCATTCAATGGTCGTCCGCATAGACCGTGATCATTACACCATGTCCAATCGTCTCCCCGCCTCCGAACGAAGAGAGCAACTCTTAGACGTCGCTATGACGGTCTTTGCGGCTAACGGATACCACGGCACATCAATGAACGGCGTTGCTAAAACAGCCGGCGTGACTAAACCAGTCCTATATCAGCACTTCACCTCCAAAAAAGATCTGTACGTCGAGTTAATAGAAGGGGTTGCAGACCGACTTGCAAACGAAGTTGTAGGAGCAGCTAAAGCGGCCGAAAGCAACTACCAGAGCACCGTTGATGCCCTGTGCGCCTACTTCTCTTTCGTTGAACAAAATCAGCGAGAGTTTCAGTTGTTGTTCGGCCGTTCAGCTCCAAAAGATGACGACACAGCTAACGGCAGTCAAATGGTCGAAAGCCGAATGTCGGGAACTATCGCCGAGCTGCTAAGCGAATGGCTAGATACTGCGACCGTTGAAACATACGCGAGAGCTATCGTCACAATGTCTGAAGGTGTTTGTCGGCACTGGCTTACCCAGCTGGAACGACCTTCAGCTCAGGACCTAGCAGAGCAGTTGGCAGGTCTCATACTGACGGGCATTGAGGGCCTTGTTCAAAGTGCTAGCTCAGACCAGTCAAAAAAATTTGGTACTTAAGCACTGAAGCCTGCCATGATCACCAGATGGAAAATGGTGCTTTGGATGGGATCCGAATAATCGATCTCACGACAGTCTTAATGGGCCCTATGGCTACCAGAATGTTGGGGGACCATGGTGCCGACGTTATCCGGGTGGAACCGACGACGGGTGACTCAACCAGAAACGGGCTACCCAGCAGAAATCCTGGCATGTCGGGATTCAGCCTCAATCTCCAGAGAAACAAACGCTCACTCAGTGTTGATCTGAAACATGACCGCGGGCAAGAAGTTGTCCTGGAGTTGGCGAAAACTGCAGACGTCCTCGTTACAAACATGAGGGCTGAAGCGCTGGCTCGTTTGGGGCTAGACGAGGGTTCTGTCACATCAATAAATCCGTCTCTCATCTATTGCAGGGCTAACGGATTCTCCGCTGATGGCCCCTACAAAGATAAAGCCGCATACGATGATGCGATACAGGCAGCTTCTGGTCTTGCTGGGTTGTTTACCGCAACTACTGGTCGTCCGAATTACGTACCGGCGGTAATCGCCGACAAGGTCACTGGATTGCACATTGTTCAAGCTGTAATGGCGGCACTAATCCATCGGTACCGAACCGGTGTCGGCCAACATATAGAAGTGCCAATGTTTGAAACTATGGTCAGCTTTAATTTGGTGGAACATCTTCGAGGCGCTGCGTTCGAACCACCGGAGGGGCCATTCGGTTACGAACGACTGTTAACGCCTGCTCGAAAACCCTACGAAACAGCCGATGGCTTCGTAGCTCTTTTGCCCTACACAGATAAGAACTACGAAGACTTCTTCAATTTTATTGAACGGCCCGAACTTGCAGTAACGGACAGGTTCGCCACACATAACGCCAGGGTTGCCAATACAGCAGAGCTATATGGATTAATAGCCGATGCAGCTCAGTTAAAAACAACTGCAGTGTGGTTGGAGTTTTGCGACCGGGTTTCAATACCAGCGGCTGCAGTCCTCGATTTAGCGAATCTTGAAGACGATCCACATTTGTCGCAGGTAGACCTAGTTCACGTAACCGATCATCCGACTGAAGGGAAATATAGATACGTCAGAGACCCAGTGAGGTATTCAGAAAGCGCAACTGGGCTTCACCGGCACGCACCGCGGCTAGGTGAACACAGCATCGAGTTGCTTCTCGAACTGGGTTACAACGATGATCAGATTTCAGAAATGGTAAGCAACGGGATTGTCACTTCCGCTTCTTGAGATGGTGTCTTCAACCGGCACTTGGGTCGACCAAAATCTTTACGGCATCAATTCTTCGTTCGGCTAAGTCGTCGATTGTGGAACCTAAAGCGTCGAGATCGATTACGGCATCACGGAGGGGTGCTACCAACAGACGCCCATCGGCGACCATTTTGGATGTGGCCTTCATTTCTTCCAACGTGAACACAATCGAACTATTTAATGTGACCTCTTTACTAATCCATCGAATTGGATTTATTTGAGCTTCTTTTCCGGTTACTCCGACTAAGCAAACTGATCCCCCGCGTCGAACCATGTCGACTGACTGCTGCATCGTCTGGGGGATGCCGGCACAATCAAACGCTAAGTCGGCTTGCAGACCTTCAGTTAATTCGTCCAGCACTGATCGAAGTTCATCTCCCGGTGCGACCGCAATATCGCTGCCAGTAGCCAAAGCGAGTTTCCTTCGGTTTTCATCTGGTTCTACAGCTATTACCACTCCAGCGCCTGCTGATTTGGCTACCTGCGCTGTCAGCAGCCCAATCGGGCCACAACCAACCACACATACAACGTCACCCACTCGCAGCTGGCTCTTACGAACCGCATGAAAAGCTACCGACGCTGGCTCTATTAGCGCAGCGTCATCGGTATCTATGCTTTCGGGGATAGCTATAACTCTTTCCGCCTTCACGCATAGGAACGGCGCGAAACCTCCAGAGGTAGGTCCAGTTGGACCTGCATAGTCGGACCATGCTGTTTTGCAGTAGTGACTCAAATCACTTCGACATTCCAAACACGCCCCGCATCCTGGTGCTAAAGCTCCGGTGACACGGTCGCCCTCTACAACGTTATTCACACCTTGTCCTGCTGCTGCAATGACACCGACCCATTCATGCCCGCAAACGCTAGGAGAGTATTTCCAACCTTCTACATAAGCGTGAACGTCACTTCCGCAAATACCGCAGCGTTGAATAGCAATGACGACTTCGTCGACGCTTGGCTCAGGATCCTCCCTTTCGACGAGCTCAAACTGGCCTTTTCCCGTTACTAAGCCTGCACGCATTGTTCCCCGGTCTGTTCTATAAGCGCTGAGTAAATTTACTGAATAAAGATTCTGACACGGTTACACCGCCTCATCTCAACATGACAGCGTCCACGTAACCTCAGGGCGCAAAAATGTATGAGGACCGCCCTTAAGACGATCCTCAACACTAAGACACTCAAGGCGCCCTATGTAATAGCAATAGCTAGTTAACGGCCGCCGATACCTTTACCAAGTGCCGAAATCGCTGCATCCTTGATTGGGATGAATGCGAGAATGGCAATGGCGGTAGCAATATCAGCTCCGAACCTGCCCATTTGTAAGATTTCTGTGCCCGCTCCGTAGCCGAAAAAGCTTCCGCCATCATTGACGTTGCTGATCACTACGAAGAGATAAGCCCAGATGAGGTTGAGGTTCGAACCAACTACCGGAATCGACTTCAACATTGAGTTCACGTTCACCGTATCGAGAACGCTGTCTATGACTGCCATAACACCTTGAAGCAACATGCCCATGATGATGATGGTCAAAATCGTTGACATCATATTCGCCAGGACCCCCTTATGGTCTACAGACTGGCAGTGCGCCAATGACCAGAAGGCCTTTGGGCACTAAGACCATGGTAGGGGACCTAGGAGGGTCAGTCGCGCATATCAATGATTTAACTATTTTTTGCTTTCATTTAGCTATTTTTGCTGGTACAACCCACTCCAAACATCTATTTCAATGGGTTTTATTAGATTTATTCGATTCTCAAACCCGAAATAGCTCGACTAATCACTAGTTGCTGGATTTGTTCGGTGCCTTCAAAAATGTCATAAATCTTTGCATCTCGGTGCCAACGTTCCACGGGGTAGTCACGAACATAGCCGTATCCACCCAAAATCTGAATGGCTCGCTCTGTGGACCAGACAGCCACTCGACCGGCTTTGAGTTTCGCCATTGATCCTTCGGCGTTTTTGTATTTGCGTTGCTTGCCCAGCCACGCACCCCTCCAAACAAGAGCACGAGCAGCCTCTATTTCCATAGCCATGTCAGCCAGAGTGAATGCAATGGACTGATTCTTGATAATCGGACGCCCGAATTGATGGCGTTCTTTCGCGTACTCAAGTGCATATTCATATGCAGCACGGGCGATACCTACCGCTTGGGCTCCTACAGCGGGCCGAGTTGACTCAAATGTTTGCATTGCAGCTTGGGCATTGCCTGACTTACCTTCTTTCACTCTTGCGAGGCGTTCATCAAGCTTTTCTTTGCCGCCAAGCACACAACTTCCAGGAATCCGGCAATCTGAGAGAACGACCTCAGCTGTGTGGCTGGCGCGTATGCCATGCTTCAGAAATTTTTGTCCCTGAGAAATTCCCGGACTGTTGGGAGGGATAACAAAACTGGCATGTCCACGACTACCTAAATCAGGGTCAACTACTGCCACCACGACATGAACATCGGCAATGCCCCCATTAGTTATCCAGGTTTTTGTGCCATTGAGTACCCATTCATCTGTCGCTTCTTCATATGTAGCCTTGGTACGCATGGCCGCTACATCAGAGCCTGCATCAGGTTCCGACGACGCGAAAGCTCCAAGCATAAGTTCGTCACTTGTCCCGTAACACTGCGGAACCCACTCCATTACTTGCTCAGGTGTGCCTGAAGCTGCGATACCTGCAGCAGCAAGACCGCTGCCCATGATGGACAGCCCAATTCCTGCATCTCCCCAAAAAAGTTCTTCTAGCGCGACGGGCATCGTTAAGCCAGTTGGGTCATTCATCATGGCTTCTGCCATAAATTCCCAGCTGTACAGACCAATCTCGGCTGCCTCTTTAATAACGGGCCACGGGGTTTCTTCCCGTTCATCCCACTCACCGGCCACGGGTCGAACGACATCTGTGGCGAAGTCGTGCACCCACTGCTGGATTTGAAGTTGATCTTCGTTCAGTTCGGGGTTGAAGTCCATGACTGAAAGTTACTAACGGGTAACGTGCGCAGCAATCCCTGAACAGTTTTACTTTCCGGAACTTTGGGTCTTAGCCGGCGGCTGACTCCAGATGCTTACTCGTGTCATGGACCACTAGACGGTCCTCACTATTGCGTCGAGCACCGAAGGCCTTCCGGCCTGCTGCTTCGATTAGCTCATCGGGGTTGCCGACACGATTGGCGCTATACGCAACGCTAACTCGCGGGTCAACTTCCACTGACCTTCCTCCAACCGACACCGGACTCTCTAATCGCTTCAGAACCCTTTCACCAACAACCGTCGCGTCCATCAGCTCATGTAAACCTTCAATCAATACGACGAAAGCATCAGCATCACTCGTCAACACTTGATCTTCCAATCGCACGGCGCCGCTAATTCGTTTCGCAACAACTTCACGCAGGGATTCGGGCGTTATTTGCGCTGGCAATCCGTCAGCTACGGCGATATCGATGTAAACCACCGCAAAGCCATCTCCAGGGACCCGTCGCCGTTCTTGTTCGCCCTCTGCAACGTTGCCACGGTTCAGGATCGGCGAAAACACTGAGTGCAGTTGCCTGTAATTGGCCGCGACACCCCCAACTATAAGCAACACAGACACTTGTTGAACTGTTGTCAAGAGTTCGAACTGAATGTCTTCATAACGACTCGCGGCCCATATTTCGCCACCTACATAGATTGCAAACAGCGAAGCGAAACAAAAGGCCATTTGTTTCGCTTCATATCTAAGAACAGATTGAGCAATCGGAAAAAGCAACAAAACCCAAAGGCTACTCGCTGGGTTTAAGCCGACCAGCCAGATAGCAGATAAGACAATCATTGCATCTAAAACAAGTTCAATATTTCGTCGTTGAACAGCCACTTTTTGGGACACTCTCGGATCTCGGGTCGGGTCCACAAAATTTACGAACATTAACAAGCCTGCTAACACAACACTCAAAGGCATGGGAGGAACGCTCGCACCCGGGATTGCATCTGCAGCTTCAGCTGAAAGCATTAACACTATGAGGACTGCGGCACAGGCACGAACACGTCTGGCCATCGCTGCATCTCTGCGGAGCGACATCTGCACTGGCTGTTTTTCGGAACTTATCTGTTCGTCCGTCGAGTTATCAGCATCAGCTAATTGGGGCAAAGAAGTCAAAGTAGTGATGAGAAGCCAGAGTACGGATGCCTTTCGGGGCAAGCGGGTATTTACCTGCAACTTTTTGAATTATCTCTTCTGAGTTTGATCGGATCATTTCGGCCGATATGCCTTGGGTGACAAGGATGCTCCAGATACCGTTCACATCATGACAAGGGTTCCTGACAGACCAACCATTGAAGGCCTTGAATCCAAATGGAACGAAATATGGGAGCAGGACGGAATCTACGAGTTCGACAGGACTAAAAGCCGGGAAGAAATTTTTAGCATCGATACCCCTCCACCGACGGTGAGTGGATCCCTTCATGTCGGGCATGTATTCAGTTACACCCATACAGACGCTATTGCTCGTTATCAACGCATGAGCGGTGCCGAGGTGTTCTACCCGATGGGGTGGGACGATAACGGCCTGCCTACCGAGCGAAGAGTCCAGAATTTTTTTGGGGTCCGCTGCGATCCCACTCTTCCTTATGATCCCGACTTTAAAGCCCCGGAGGATGCTGGCGACGAAAAGGTAATCAAGAAACGTGGCGATATCAATGTCTCGAGACGGAACTTCGTTGACCTGTGTCACATCCTCACGGCTGCAGACGAACAGGCATTTGAAGACTTATGGCGACAACTAGGTCTGAGTGTCGACTGGTCGATGACTTACGCGACCATCGACGAACGTTGCCAGCGCATCGCCCAGAAGGCATTTCTTAGAAATCTTGAACGCGGTGAGGCATACCAAACTGAAGCTCCGTCGCTTTGGGATGTGACCTTTAGAACCGCAGTTGCTCAGGCCGAGTTAGAGGACCGCGAACAACCGAGCGCTTATCACCAACTGAAGTTTCACAGTTCTACAGATCATGGCGAAGTCATTATCGATACCACCAGACCTGAACTGTTGCCTGCCTGTGTTGCTTTGGTAACACACCCCGACGATGTTCGGTATCAAAGTCTGCTCGGCACGACGGTGACCACCCCTATCTTCGACGTGGAAGTGCCGGTCCTCGGCCATGAATTAGCTGACCCGGATAAGGGGACAGGGATTGCCATGGTCTGCACTTTTGGTGATACGACCGATGTCACCTGGTGGCGAGAGCTGGATCTTCCGGTCCGCGCGATCATCGACCGCTCCGGACGTATTACATCTAGCCCGCCTGACGTCATTAGCTCCCCAAGGGGGCTGGAGGCATTCAAAATGATGTCCGGGAAAACTATTTTCTCTGCAAAGAAAGAAATAGTTCAGTTGCTACAAGATGCAGGAGAGATGGTCGGTGAACCAAGACCTATTAATCACGCCGTCAAATTTTTCGAAAAAGGTGACCGTCCCCTAGAAATCGTCACAAGTCGCCAGTGGTACATCAGGAACGGCGGCCGCGACGCCGATCTAAACGAAGCCCTGATAGCGCGTGGCAATGAAATGACTTGGCACCCGCCTTACATGCAGGGGCGTTACAGCAATTGGATCGAAGGACTTAACGGGGATTGGCTTATCAGTCGACAACGGTTCTTCGGAGTGCCTATTCCACTCTGGTACAAAATTGATGAACACGGCGAAGTCTTATGGGACGCGCGCATAGTCCCCGCCGAAAATGAACTCCCCGTCGACCCAGCATCGCATGTGCCTTCGGGTTTTGATGAGACTCAAAGAAATGAACCAGGGGGCTTCGCGGGTGAAGTCGACATTATGGATACATGGGCTACTTCCTCATTGACTCCCCAAATCGCCTGTGGCTGGGAGGAAGATGAAGACCTATTCTCTCGCACTTATCCCATGGATATGCGACCTCAAGGTCATGACATCATTAGAACTTGGCTCTTTTCAACGGCAGTTCGTTCTCATTTAGAGGAGGACCGAGCCCCTTGGCATCACTGCGCCCTTTCTGGCTGGATTTTGGATCCGGACCGAAAAAAAATGTCTAAGTCAAAAGGAAACGTCGTTACCCCCAAAGGGTTACTAGATCAGTACGGCTCAGATGCCGTTCGATATTGGGCCGCAAATGGGCGACCCGGCACCGACACCGCTTTCGATGAAGGTCAAATGAAGATCGGTCGTCGTTTAGCGATAAAGATCTTGAATGCGTCTAAGTTCTCTTTGACGCTCGCCAGCGACTCCGAAGCTAACCTGAGTTCAGTTTCTAATCCGTTAGATCAAGCCCTCCTAAGCAAACTCTCAGACCTCATCGAGACAACGACACTCGCTTTCGATGAGTTTGATTACGCCAGAGCTCTGGAGAGAACCGAACAATTTTTTTGGGGTTTCACTGACGACTACGTTGAGCTTGTCAAGGCTCGTGCCTACGGGAGCCAAGGCCCTCAAGAGGCGGAGTCAGCCCACGTCACCCTGAAAATCACCCTAGAAACGCTGCTCCGTCTTTTCGCTCCGTTTCTTCCATTCGTTACTGCAGAGGTTTGGTCGTGGTCGCACCAAGATTCAATTCATGCTGCACCATGGCCTACACCAGCTGACCTGAGCAAAGGACTAACAAGGGAGATCGACATCCGGATTCTGGATGCAGCTTCTGAAACACTCTCCGAAATCCGAAGAGCTAAAACCGAGGCCAAAAGAAGCCTCAAGGTCAAAGCCGCCAAAGTCGTTGTCTTTGCGTCGAAAGAACGCATCGAACATGTGAACTTAATTCGCGGCGACCTGGTTGAGGCGGGCAACATAGATGCTCTCGAGCTAGTAGAACATGAGGAAGCTTCATCTAGCGTTGAGGTAACTCTCGCTGACGAGGAGTAGGTCGCCTCAGTTAACGACAAGACACATGATTTGCCGTAATCCGTCATCAATGATTCGTTCTTTTTCTTTCGCCGTTCTTCTCATCGGAGTATTTGCCTGCACTGCTAGCAGCGCTTCGGCTGCTGACTGGCTTGAACCAGGTGTTTATCCGATAGCTGATTCTGAACAAAGCGGTGAGATTTATGCTTTCGGTAACGCAAAACATTTTGGCGATCTATCTCACGAAAGGCCGTTGGATCTCGCTGCCGTAGCGTCCTCTAAGGCGGGCGCGGGTTATTTGGTCTCGACTACAGCCGGGACAGTTCACGCTTTCGGCGATGCTATTCATCGTGGTGATTTGTCTTCAATTTCGCTCGATGCTCCAGTGGTGGATTTGACCGTGACTCCCGATGGGGACGGGTACTGGCTCGTAACCGCAAGCGGCACCGTATACGCGTTCGGAACAGCATTATGGAGGGGCTCTCTTACTCACCTTGAGTTGCAAGGTCCCGTAGTCGATCTTGAACCTCATCCATCTGGAGACGGTTATTGGATAACTGCCGCTGACGGCGGTGTTTTCGCTTTCGGCAAAGCACAGTTTTTTGGGGGTCTAGCCGAACGTTCGCTATACCGACCAGTTATAGATCTGCTCGCTACCCCGGATGGAGCTGGTTACCTCTTAGTAGCTGCTGACGGTGCCGTCTACGCTAAGGGTGCAGCCAATTTTCGCGGCTCTCTAGCTAACAACGGAGTGTCTAGCAGCCTGATCGTTGCAGCCGAACAAACTGTTGACGGCAAGGGATATTGGTTAGTCAGCCAAAGAGGAAAAATATTCACCTTCGGGACAGCAACTCATTTTGGACAAATGACCGCTCACGAGCTCGCCCCTATTGAGGCTTTTACAGTCAATCGAGATGGTCGCGGTTACTGGATGATGACTTCAACATCACCTGGAGTGCCCGAAGGTTCCGGCTCGGGACGTCGAGTTATTTTCTCCAATCAGCGACATAGGGTCTGGCTGGTCGAAGATGACGGATCTATCAGCGGCAACTTCTTTGTAAGTGGTAGAGCAGACAAACCCAAACCGGGGAACTATCAAGTTTTTTCAAAATCTCGCCACACAATCGCCGGACATGATGACATTCGAATGGAATATATGGTCCGATTCACATGGGGGGTGGAACAAGCAATCGGCTTCCACAACATCCCTATTGACGGATTCGGAGAAGCTATGCAGTCGGAAGCCCAACTCGGCACCTACCGATCAGAGGGCTGCGTACGCCTCCGCGACGATCAGGCGGCAAAATTATTCGCCTGGGCGGGGGTAGGGACTCAGGTTCTAGTAATCGACTGAGACGATGCGTGCTTACTCCGAATCGTCGGTTCCGCCACCTCTTGAACCAGTCTGAAATCCGGGCCCAGTTTTCTTTACTGGATCTTTTTGATCAGCTTCATTTTTTAACCACACAGTTCGTTGAGGGAATGGAATTTCGATTCCCGCTTCATCAAAAGCTTCCTTAATTCGCTTTCTTAAGACCCGGCCGGTACTCCACTGTTCTGCAGGTTCAGTCTTCACTGACAAACGAATGGTTACAGCGTCGGCGCCGAAATTTTGGACCCCTGAAATTACTGGCTCATCAACGATCGTTGCTTCCTCAAGTTGTTCCTCCCAAACTCCATCTGCGACTTCCTTGATTGTTTCCATCGCTAAATCAAGATCCGTGTCATACGCAACATCGATGTCAAGGATTGTCCGGGCCCACACTTGTGACATATTTCCGACTCGCCGGATCTCGCCGTTCGGGATGTGCCACAAAGTCCCACGCACATCGCGAATCCGTGTTGTCCTCAAACCAACTGACTCCACGGTGCCAGTGGCATCACCTGCATCGATTACGTCACCGACACCATATTGATCTTCGATAAGCATGAAAATGCCGCTTAGTAGGTCTCCAACTAATGATTGGGAGCCAAATCCAATCGCAACACCAACAATGCCAGCTCCCGCGATTAAGGGTCCAAGATTGATGTCAAATTCGCCGAGCAACATCATGATGGTCACTACACCAATTACCGCTGAAGCAATGCTCTTAAACAAAACACCCAGAGTTTTCGCTCGTTGTCGAGCCCTATCAGTTCTCTCTCGTAGGGAAGCCAATTTCTCAGTCAGCAATTCTCTACGCAATGTTCCTGTCGCTGCCTCGGCTGCTGCTACAGCGTCACGTTCATCTGAAGAACGTTCAGACATGAGACGTTCAATCAGCCCATCAATCGCTCGGTGAACGACCCGACGAATAGCCAACGCCAGCAGAGCAATGAGAACTACTTTGACCGGACGATCCACTAACCATGTCGCTACACCCGCTAAGTCTGAATTGTCGGTCCATTCAAAAACTTTCCGACATAACCAATCTGGGTCCGTTCCACATGCTTCGTTCAATGTCGCAGCCGTCGAAGAAAAAGTTTCAATCACGAACACCAGCTTAGGTTCACCAATAACTAAGACCTGTGCACTCACTAGGCTCAAAGTTGTGACAAATTTAGATGAAGCATCTCTATACGAGGTAAATCAAGGTGTAGCGACCATCACCCTTAACCGCCCTGAGAACAAAAATGCTCTGAGCATTGAGATGGTTAACTCAATCGGCGATCATTTTGCAGCCGCACAAGGCGATCCTGGAGTAAGAGTTATTCTTTTCACCAACAATGGGAACACCTTCTGTGCAGGGGCCGATCTCAAGGCCAACCAGCCTGGAGTTACTCAACCCACTGCTCGCCACAGCTTCGTTCAGATCCTTGACGACATCATTGAATCGCCAAAACCAGTTTTAGGGCGAATTGCTGGGCACTGCACGGGCGGTGGGGTGGGTCTAGCTGCGGCGTTCGATATTTCGATTGTGGCGGACGACATAATCGTAGGTTTTACTGAGGTTCGAATTGGGGTCGCTCCCGCAGTGATATCTGTGGTCTGTCTTCCGAAGCTCCGGCGAGCTGATGCCAGTGAGCTATTCCTAAACGGTGAACGAATTCCTGCTTCTCGGGCAGCTGAAGTGGGTCTTGTCAATCGGGCAGTTCCCAGAGATTTACTAGATCAAGAGATCAGGGAGACGCTCAACAAAGTCGTCCGAGGCGGACCCAAGGCCCTCGCCGCATCTAAACAGCTGATTTCTAGCGTTCCGCAGATGAGAAGATCGGAAGCCTGGGAATGGACGGCTGAGTTAAGTCAGTCGCTATTTCAGAGTCCCGAGGCTGAAGAGGGAATTGGAGCCTTTAGGGAGCGGCGTGATGCCAGTTGGGTACCACCTACCAACCAATAATGGCACTGAAGCACTTCATTCAACGATTTGAGTTTGGCCGACTCGCGGTAAGGCGACCCAAATGCGGCCGGACGGCATAGCGATAGTTTGTCCATCCCGGTCAAAATATTGGGTCATTTCTTCAGCGTTTGTTCGTCTCCAAAATCCTTCCGTTACTTTCCCATCAAAGAACACGAGGGCTTTCCCTTCTCCTAAAAGCACAGCCTCAGGTGATCTTCCGTCTGCGCTGCTACGCCCGTACGAGACCACTTGAACAATGACTACATCAGGTGCCACCGCTACACCGTCACTGTCAAGGTGCGGTGTTCCATTCTGATTCCGAACCCATTTCGTGTCTTGATTCCACCTGTACTGAACAACGGTGGACCCGTAGTCAATATTTAGTCCCCTTACGGGGTCGGAAGGTGCAGCTAATACGTCGTCGGCAACTTCGCGCAAGAACATCGTTGGCGGAGGACCTCCTTCTCCTCGACTAGTTCCAACGGCGCGCAAAGATTCTGTATCGCTAAACAGATTGTGGGGCGAAGGTCTCTCCCCTACCCGTTTATAAGCACCTATCGCTGCATTAGAACTGACGTCTACGTAATCGATTTCTTGCAACAAGCGGAGCACAGCTTCATTTCCACCAGAGTTTGCAAACAAAGGCCTGTTCAAGTTGCGCAACAAATTGAAATCACTGGTCCTGACGGAACGGATTGGCCCTAAGAGTTCGGTTTGTTGTGAGTGAAACAGGGCCGCAAAACGGGTGAGACCACCTTCAACAATTTCTTCGAACACCACATCTGCTGAATTGATTCCAGCCTGTGGTCTTGCGCGGTCGTGGTTATCAATCTTGACCATGAGCACTGGCCATGTCCCTACGCCTTCATCTTGAAGTCCGGTAAGCGGCCACCTATCGAGATCCACAGCTTCGCTTGTAGTCGTGACGGCCATAATTTGGCTGCTGTCTTGGTCGAAGACGTCACTTAGGCCTTTGGTCGTTTGTTCTGAATCAGCAGATTTTGCAGGTGACGTCGTCGGTGACGACAGCCGAGCACTCGGCGGAGTCCCGGCACAGCCCGCAAAGATCACAGCTACCGAAAGGAGCAAGGAACATTTTCTTGCGCATTTAAACATCGAGTTGAGAATAGTCACCTATCGACAGAGCTGAATGCCGTGTAGCGTTCTATCAGTGAGCGGAGCTGTACATACTCGACGAGAAGGCCACATCGGTTCCATAATTCTCGACCATCCTGAGCGCCATAACGCAATAAGCACTGATATGTGGCAAGGGTTACTCGAAGCGGCGAATGATCTTGCCAACGACGAAGAAATTCGAGTGGTGCTTCTGCGCGGTGAGGGTGAACGGGCTTTTGCTGCTGGCGCTGATATCAGCGAATTCTCTGACAAACGGACTGACAGCTCAGAAAATCAAAAATATGACGATGTTTCCGACCAGGCATATACAGCTTTAACAACTATGCCAAAGCCGCTAATCGCCATGATTCATGGTTATTGCATTGGTGGTGGGCTCGCTGTAGCCCTCACTGCCGATTTACGTATTGTCTCCGACGATGCCAAGTTCACTATTCCTGCAGCTCGGTTAGGTCTTGGTTACCGTTCCGCTGGACTCGGACGGCTCGTCCAGCTAATCGGGCCTTCGGCAACAAAACGAATTTTGTTCTTAGCAGATCGATTTGGTGCCGAGGAAGCTCTATCTATCGGTTTAGTTAATCGAGTTGTACCAAAGGCCGAGCTCGAAACGGAAACCGACGTTTGGCTTCAAATGGTTTGTGCAAATGCACCATTAACTATTCGGGCAGCAAAGGCCGCAACAGACGAGTGGACTAAGTCGGAGTCAGATAGAAACTTTTATGAAATCAATCAACTTGTAGATGCTTGTTTCGACAGCTTCGACTATCGAGAGGGCGTCGAAGCATTCATGGCAAAGCGCCAACCTCAATTCAAGGGCCGCTAATTCGAGCGGGAGTCTCGCCGCCGACGCTGAGATCTTTGGTAATTCTCTATTTCATCACTGAGTTCTTGTACTTCCTGACATAAAGCGAGATACGAAAGAAGGCGGTCTGCACTTACTCGCTTGTCAGCACAGGCAGCAGTCACCGCACACTCTGGCTCGTCCCTATGACTGCAATCGGCAAATTTACAATTAGCCGCGACGTCAGCAATTTCATTGAAAACAGGGTCTAAGCCGGCATCATCCCAAATCTGAACTTCCCGCAAACCTGGTGTATCAATCACAACACCAGGTTTTGCCACAAGCAACTCTCGGCGGACCGTTGTGTGGCGTCCAGATCCGTCGCTGTCGACTGACCCTGTGGCTAACACCGAATCACCTACAAGTTGGTTGACCAATGTTGATTTTCCTACACCAGATGCTCCCGTTAACGCGAGAGTAGCGCCACCAGTCAATAACTTGGCCACCTCAGCTAGTTCTTCGCTTTTGTGTGCGTTAGTCAGCAGGATGGGATATTGAACGCCTCGTCTTACAAGTAATTCTCGGATTTCTTCCCCGCCACCTAGATCACTCTTATTAACAATGATTGTCGGAGATACACCGCCTCCTTCAGCCGTTACTAGGTAACGTTCGATCAATTGTTCATCAATCTCCTGGTCAGTGGATACAACTATCCCTAAGACATCGATATTCGCTCCGACTACTTGGGGAACTGGAATAGTCCCTGATGCTCGTCTAAGTACCTGCGAACGTCTCGGCAAGACTTTGATAATTCCCAATCTTCGGTTGTCAATTGGATCCAATGTGTGGACTACCCAGTCGCCAACTGCCGGATAGTCGGTTGGGTCGTCGGCTTGTTCTCGTGAAGAAGTTGCCAATATGGCTTCGTGTGAGCCAAAAGGGCCCATCAATTCGTAGGCACCTCGATGCTCAACGACGACTCTTCCGATTCCTGCGTTTTCTTTTAACTCGGGGTATGCGAGACCTTGTCGATTCCAACCCAATGAGTTGAGTGGAGTTCCTTCGTTACTCATCGGATATCCAGACATCTGACCACCGACCTACCCCTGCTACTTGGCCGTATACATCTTCGCCATTGGGTAGCTGCCAATATCCCAGGCCTTCAGTATTGGGGTGTCCTAGAACCGCCGATTGAGCATGGGATAGGTAAACCATGGGCATTTGTTCTGTCAACGCCAACATGATCTCCTCAACCGCAGCTTGGCGCACAGTTTCGACGGAACTTGAATTCAGCAGGTCTACAAATTCGGATAAAGATTCATTGTGCAGGTTGCTGACATTCAGCGGTGAAGTTCGGATTGGTCCGAACACGGGCCCAAACATCATTGCTGGGTCAGATTCCCCACCGACCCGCCAGCACGTAGCTACAAAGTCTCCGCTAAAGCCAGGCCGGTCCGTGATCGAACCCAATACTCTTTGTATCAAACCGCTCCGAGTAACAGTTTCGATTTCAACTTCGACCAATCCTGTTGCTTCCCATTGACGGGATAGCTCTCGGGTCATCGATGAAAGATGAATGTCGTCAGTGCATTGAAGATCGACAGAAATTTTTGAACCCGGTGTGCGCCTATCGGAGCGATCTTCGTCGTTGATATAGGCAGCTAAGAGTTCTTTTGCGGCAGCTTCATCTAAATCTGGCCAAGCTTCTGCCGCTAACGACGACCACCAGCGACTTTCGCGAGAAAACCACTGCGTAGCTCGTTCACCAGCGCCGGCCCCTAGCGAAGCCTTAATCAAGGCTTCTTGGTTGGTTGACAATTGGAGTGCCCGTCTAACTCGAACATCATCTACAGGTGATTGCAAAGTGTTAAACAACACCACCCCAACATTGTCTTCGTTACGGGAGACAACTCTTAGCTCAAGGTCTCGGGCACGCGAGATAGCGAGAGTCGACCGGGACTGCGCAAAGTCTGCTTCCCGACGTTGAACTAGCTCGATTCGTTCTTGTTCATCTTGTACTTCGCGAAACGTCAGTTTATCTAGGTACGGCAAGGGTCTGTCGTTCGGACCAGTTCTCCAGTATCTGCGATTGGCCGACAACCTGATCGGCTCACCGGCTTCCCACGGATCCATAACAAACGGGCCCGTACCTACTGGGCTCCTCAAAAACCCAGAGGGGTCTGCCATCGCAGCTTCAACGGAGAAGACTCTGCCAATAGGTCCGGCTAAGACCACGCCTAGCGACGGGTTCGGTTCGGTTAAGTCAATCATGAACCGATATTCGTCAATCACCGTGACCGCATTGATTCGGGCATCACGAAGTAATCCCCGGGTCACTTCGCCCTTTTTCAGGAACTCTTCATAACCCTCTTTGATTCCCTGAGCTGTGACTGGTTGGTCATCACTGAATCGCAGACCTTCGCGCAAAGTGACGGTCCAATTCAGCATCGTTGGGTTGGGTTCGATCTCTTCAGCTAGCCAAGGAGCAGTTGAACCATCTGGGAGAATTACAGTCAATGTTTCTAAAACTTGGTCGAGAACATTTCGACATGACCAAGCGCACACATGATCCCAAGGTGTCCAACCAATAGTTGGCGTGGGGTCTGTGGATAGCAGAACTGTGGCTGACCCACCGAAAGGTGAATTCTTTATCGAAAGTTTGTCTTCACTAGTTGGGTTCTTTCTTTCTTTTGGCGATTCCACAGATTGATTTAGTCCCATAGAGGTAGCAACTGGCTGAAGCAGAGACGGATCGGACTCACGCGTTACTGAAGGTCCATCTGATCCGCAACCGAAACTGATTAAGGCTGCTAGCAGGAGCGGAAATTGTTTCCCTTTACACCGAATCAATATTTTCCTCGCCAATCATCCGGCCAAAATTCAGCACCGAAATGCCATTCATCGGTTCTGTATGTAGTTCCAGTTGCACTAGCAACTAGCCGCTCATTGACTTTCATCTCAACCCTGTGGTGACCGAATCGTCGAGTCCGGCTTATCTCACTTGCGGTTGCAATAACCAAATCCCCGGGAAGGACTCCTCGATGATACGAGATGTCGATCTGAGTTGCTAAGGCCTGACGGCCGTAGCCGTTTGAAGCGAAAGACATTGCGATATCGCCGAGACTGAAAACAATTCCGCCGTGTCCACCTCCAATAAAATTGGTGTGAGCTGCTTGAATTTTTGCACGAACGGTAGCTAGGCCTGGAGACCAGGACAGCAACTCAGCATCCAACCCGCTCATTAACGGGTCTGACCTGAATAACGCGTCAAGGCGGTCACGCCCATTAGCTGGTAGCTCTCGGACTTCATTAGACACAAAGTTCACGGTACCTTCCAAACGGTCACCAAGAACAGGCACAGACCCCACTATTAAGCGTTACCGCACCTAGTAAGACGCTGGTCTGCGATAACTGTGTAATAGCCCCAAGGCTGTCTCCAACGACTCCTCCTATTGAGCGATGAGACCAAGCCCACATCAACACGGCAGGTGGTAACGCAAATACAAGTAGCACCGCTGCCTGGGTTCCGTTCAGCGCGATGACCAAGAAAATGGCCGCAAATACTCCAACAGCACAGCGAAGAACGCTTAGTTCAGTTATGTAATCAGCCCCTAATCCTTCTCTTACGGCTTTCCGACTAAAAACCATCACGCAAACCGACGCGCCTCTTCCTATCGCATACGCGCTGACTAAAGACTTCAAACCGGTGGTTGGGTCTAAGGCAGCCAACGCGGCTATTTCTACGAGGAGAACCAGAGCAAGAGCGCTGGTCCCGTAGGTACCTAGCGTCGAATCTTTCAAAATCTCTAGACGGCGCTCGACAGTTGCCCCTCCAGCAAAAGCATCTGCGCAATCGGCTAATCCGTCTATATGAAATGCCCCAGTTACAGCTACCCCAAAGCTGACTGCTACCGCAGCTGAGAGAGTCGCTGGAAGTACTTGAGCGAGTGCCAAGTAAGCAAGTCCAACAAGTGCACCAATAGCTGCACCGACGATTGGAAACCATGGAACTGTCCGAGAGAGTTGGGGCGGCCCGGCTCGACCAACCCCGACTGGGATTCTGGTTAAAAAAACAATCGCTGCTCTCAAAGATCTCATGTGTCAGCTTCGAAGAATTCACTGAACGTAGGGACTTTGGTCGCTGCCGCGCAAGCCATAGAGATCAAAGGTATAGCCGCCGCTGCTCCAGATCCTTCACCCAGCCGAAACTCAAGGTCAAGAATCGGGTTCATTTTCAGAAACTCTAAAAGACGTCGATGACCCAATTCGGCTGATTGATGGCCAGCTAAACAATGGTCTATCGCTCTAGGATTCGATTCATATAAAGGGGTTGCGGCAGCAGAAACGACGAAGCCATCAAGGACTATCGGAATCCGAAATTTTCTTGCTTCGGCGATTGCTGCAGCGATCGCCACCATCTCTGTCCCACCTAGCTGGCGAAGGGTTTCATAAGGGGTCACGCTACCCACTCGAGAAACAGCCTTCTGAACGGCAGAGCATTTTCGAGCTAATCCGACATCGTCGACACCCGTGCCTCGGCCCACCCAACTTTCCACGTCCCCACCCACTAATGATGCACAGATAGCGGCGGACGGAGTCGTGTTACCGATACCCATCTCTCCCAGAACCAAGAGGTCACAGTCCATTTCACGAACCGTTTTGCCACCTATTTCCCATGCCTCTTCAAAGCGTTCGGGGGACATGGCAGCTTCGTACCGGATGTCTTTCGTCGGTCTTCCCACGCCGACATCGACAGCGGTAACCGTCGCTCCAGCTACCTCCGCTAGGGCGTTTATTGTGGAGACTCCAGACTGGAAGGCCAGCATCATCGAAGCTGTCACATCGGTCGGATATGCGCTGACGCCTGCTGAAGCGACACCGTGATCTCCCGCAAATATCAAAATATGAGGACGCTTGATCATCGGCTCACTTGAAGCCTGCCATCCAGCTATAAAAATCGCGAGTTTGTCGAGCCTGTTTAATGCCCCTACCGGTCGAAGAATCTCGTCTAACCGATTGGCTATTTGTCGCTTAGCTAATTGGTCGGGTTCAGTGAGCTCGGATAAGTCCTGTTCGAGGGGATTGTTCATAGGACATCTTCAATATTTTCGAGCCGAAGTACTTTTCCTGAACAGGCAAACAAGGTTTGTGCTGCGTTATGAGCTACCGATTGATTTACCCTTCCTAGCAAGTCTCGATATTGGCGCGACAATTCATTGTCTGGGACAATCCCCAGCCCAACTTCGTTGGTTACAACGATGCTTGGACTCTCCCTCTCGACGATCTCAGAACTCAGTCGCAGCGCCTCGTCTTCGATTCGTCCCATTTCAGCTCCACTTAGAAGCATGTTTGCGGTCCACATAGTCAAACAGTCCAATATCAGTAGCGAATTGGGTGGGACTTCAGCGACAGCCGATACCACCTCCAAAGGAGCTTCAGTAGTTTCCCAGTCATCTGGGCGCTCCGACTTGTGATTCTCTATCCGCCTAGCCATGTCATCATCGCCAGCCGAAGCTGTCGCGATGAAGTGCACTTGCTGACCCCAGTTTTGGCCTATCCGCAGAGCAAGACTGCTTTTCCCGCTACGCGCTCCCCCAGTAATAAGGGTTAGTCCAATGGGGATG
>CEVU01028402.1_pt1 | contig 41669 bp, 33 predicted proteins | sample 427081 | NCBI WGS metagenome assembly CEVU01 (sample SAMEA2623868, study PRJEB7988) | marine metagenome | biome: marine biome (ENVO:00000447); feature: deep chlorophyll maximum layer (ENVO:xxxxxxxx); material: "saline water (ENVO:00002010), including plankton (ENVO:xxxxxxxx)" | depth 80 m | reverse complement strand
AGGTCGCCATGGATGGCAGCTGCTTTCACTCCTTCGGAACGAAGCTCTCGCTCTAGTTGATCTGCTCCTCTTTTCGTTCGCGTGAAGAGCATAGTTTTTGTGGCTTGCCCAATGATGCGGGCTGCGACCTGAACACGGTTCATTTTGTGAACAGACATAAACACGTGACCCATCTCGCTGACTGTCACTTCAGGTTCGTCTACTTCGTGAAATACAGGGTCTGTTAGGTGACGTTTAACGACAGTGTCGACGGCACCGTCCAATGTTGCAGAGAAAAGCATTGTTTGGTGTTTCACTTGTATGTGTCGCAGAATCCATTCAACCTGGGGAAGGAAACCCATGTCTGCCATTCGGTCGGCTTCGTCAACAACGACGCACTCGACCAAGGCCACATCCATTGCTTTTCTTTCGATCAAGTCAATGAGACGGCCAGGGGTCGCAATGATGATGTCGATTCCATTGTTGATCGTCTCAATTTGTCTATCGATATTCGTGCCGCCGTATACCGCGATGGCACGCAGTTGACGGGCTTTAGCAAGTGGTTCAACCACGCCTGTTATTTGATTCGCCAATTCCCGGGTAGGGGTAAGCATTAAAGTAGTGGGCTTGCCATCTTGATTACGCTCCGTGTGCGCTATTGCGGGCAAACTGAAAGCAAGTGTTTTGCCTGATCCAGTTTTTGCTTTGCCGCAAATATCTCGACGAGCCATTGCATCCCCAATTGCGAGCGTTTGGATCGCGAAAGGAGATTCGATTCCTTGTTCACCCAAAGCATCTATTAGATCTTGAGGAACACCGAGTTCTGAAAAAGTCGTTGTCAAGTGGAAGAACTTTCAACTGCTTAACGCCGAAAGGGCGACGTAGGGGGGATGCCACCAAGCGGTAGCTGGTTGCGTCTTGAGCCAACCTTGAGTCAATTACACAATCCTTAGCGTACCTGCGCCTTGCTCTGACCAGGGTTTAGTGCTCGCGATACCTCAGGACCTTTCCGCTACCCGTCTGGGTATGGGATCCCCCGTTGAAGGCCAATTGTCCATTCACCCATACATTTTGAATTCCAAGAGACTCCCGTTTGGGGTCTTCATAACTAGCAACATCGACTACGAGTTCTGGGTCGAAGAGAACTAAGTCTGCCCATTTGCCTTCAGCGATTCGTCCTCGGTCAGTGAGACCGTGCACGTCACAAGAGAGCGAGGTCATGCGCCTAATCGCGCTTTCTAAATCTAAAATCCCTTGCTCTCTTACATAACGTCCCAGAACACGGGGAAAGGTGCCATACAACCGCGGATGAGGCCGGCCTCCCAAATCTGGAATCCCGTCTGAACCAATCATCACCCGATCGTGACGCAAGTTAGAAAGAATGTCGCCTTCGTCCATAGTGTGTTGAATGCAGATGGTCTGCTTTCCGTGTGGCGCTGTGAGGATATGACGAACTACCTCAGGAGCTGTGATCTGAAGTTCGGCAGCTATGTCCACAAGCATGCGACCTTCGTAGTCCCGGAACGCAGGGCAAGAGGCCAACTGAATAGCTTGAGCTAACTCCGGATTAGGGTTTTTTAAGTCGAAATATTGAATCATCGGTCCACTACCAGCGGTGTACGGGTAAACGTCGAGAGTGACCCGCGCACCCTCAGCTACAGCGGCATCAACTTTCGCCAACGATTCTTTAACCTTCCCCCAATTTCTCTTTCCCGCCGCTTTGTGATGACTGATTTGGACCGCAACCCCAGCTTTCGACCCAATGTCTAACGCTTCATCGACCGCTTCTAGCAGATGGTCATTTTCATTGCGCATATGGGTCGCATAGATCCCATCAAACGGGGCTACTGCTTTGGCAAGCTCGAGCACCTCTTCGGTATCGGACCAACGTCCTGGCCTATAAATAAGTCCCGTCGAAAAGCCGCAAGCACCCTGTTCCATAGCTAACCCGATGTGTTCCCGCATCCGTTCAAGCTCACCATCTCGCGGAGCTCGACGTTCGTTTCCCATTTCTAAGGAACGAATGGTGTTATGTCCGACAAGCATCATGGCGTTAACGGCTGGTCCAAGCTTTTCGACGTCGTGACGGTATCCCTCGAGGTCCGTCCAGTTCGCGTCGACTCCAGACAGATCAAGCGTTTTTTTACCTACCACTGCAGGTATTGCGGAGAAACCACAGTTACCAACCACAACACTTGTGCAGCCCTGTGAAATTTTGAATTCCATGTCGGGATGTTGAAGCAACGCTCCATCATCGTGGGTATGCACATCTACGAACCCAGGGGCTAGAACCAGACCAGTCGCGTCTACTTCGATAGCAGATCTACTTGAGGAGGAACCAACTTCGCTTATGTGACCATCTTCAATTGCGACATCACCCGTAAACCTTGGCCCACCCGTACCATCGATTATCGTCGCGTTTCGGATCACGGTGTCGGCCATTGCAGAAGCCTAGAACAACCAGCCGGCATGCCACGGCTCTCTTGGCCTACTAGCGTCACTTAGGTGGCGAGCACCCCAAATTACGAGATTATTGTTGTCGGCGCCGGGGCCTCGGGTGCCCCGTTGGCCGTTCGTGCGAGCGAAAACCCAAACAGAAGCGTTTTACTCCTCGAAGCTGGACCCGATTATCAAAAGCTTGACGATACGCCAGACGATCTGCGCAATGGTCACCACAACAGCGTTATCGATCATGACTGGAGACTTGAGTATTCGCCAACCCAACAGCGTCCAGGTCAACCCCTGCCCAGGGGGAGAGTAACTGGTGGTTCAACAGCCGTTAACACTTGCATCTTCTTACGAGGAGTTCCCGAAGATTACGATGACTGGTCCGATAGGGGTAACCCTGAGTGGAAATGGGAAAATGTATTAAAAACCTTCTGTCGACTCGAACGAGATCTGGATTTCGGAACCGAGCCTTACCACGGAGATGCTGGACCTATAACGGTGCGCAGGTATCCACACGAAGAATTGACGGAGCTGCAGCAAGCGTTCCTTGCAACCGCTGAGGAGCTTGGATTCCCAGAATGTCCTGACCAGAACGACCCATCGGCATGGGGTTCGGGCCCTCAGCCGATGAACAAACTAGGGCAGCTTCGAGTTTCAACAGCCTCGGCCTATCTGGCACCGGCGCGCTTGCGTCCAAATCTTGAGATTCGAGGAGACTCGCATATAAATCGTCTACTGATTGAAAGAGGCAAAGTCACAGGCGTAGAAGTAATCAGTTCGGACGGATCACTGCAGCAAATTAGAGCAAAATTGGTGGTTCTTTGCGCAGGGGCGATCCACACTCCAGGTATTCTCTTGCGCTCTGGTATTGGTCCCTCCGAAGATCTGCAACGGATGGGTGTTGAGGTGGCTGCCGATGTTTCTGCTGTGGGCAAAAACTTGTCAGACCATCCCGGTTTGTTCGTTCTGTGTAAGCCCACCCATCTCGAGCTCGTCGCCCCCGACCAGCCAATCATCCAGACCATTTTGAGATACACAGCACCCGATAGTGATTCTCGTGCGGACTTGCAAATCGAACAACTCACTTTCACCGGCAGGGACGACGTCCCATATTTCGGTGTCGCTGCTGTTCTTGAACAGGTCGATGGGGCTGGAGAGCTGCTCTTTTCTGCGGCCGACCCCTTCGCTGCTCCGACCATCCGCTCTCGATTCTGTGAAGTCCCTCGAGACGCTGAACGTCTGGCCGACTGCTTTCAAGACGCCGTGCGCTTCACCGAAACGGGCGCCCTCGGCGCAATGACCGAAGAAGTGGTATTTCCCGACATGAACAGAATCCAGGACCGGGACGACCTCATTGCCCTTCTCCGACGTTTTTCTGCTTCTGGGTATCACCCATGTGGGACTGCCCGCATGGGTCCAGCGGACGACCCCAATACCGTGGTCGACCAATACGGGAGATGTCACGCTGTCGAAGGGCTGGTAGTGGCTGATGCTTCTATCTTTCCTACCGTTCCTAGAGCCAACACAAACCCGACTTCCATAATGGTTGGAGAAACGATCGGCGAGTGGATACGAACTGTACCCAGCAGGTACGGCCTGTGAAACAACGCCCAAACATAGAAGATTTGGCTTTAGTGGCCACTGACTTTGACGGCACCCTTCTTGGAGGGAACCGCGAGGTATCTAAAAGAACCCAGGCCGTCTTAGCCCGCTTGAAAAAAGTTGGTCTTGACTTTGTCGTAGTTACAGGGCGACCACCCAGATACTGCAATTCAATTCCAATGCAAACAGGCATTCCAACCAGTTTGATTTGCGCTAACGGAGCAATGGCCTACGAACCCTCAACCGGCACTAGCACCCAGTTCGCGACCCTCAATTTGCTCGATGCTCAGAACCTTCTGACAGAAATTCGGCAGGCTCACCCGAACGCAGGATTTTGCGTGGAAATGGGCGACGACTTTGTCGCCGAACGCAGATGGCTCGAACTCGCATCTCGGCCACTCGATAGCGATATCTCTGATGTGATTCCCTTCCTTAACGAAAGTGTTCATAAGTTACTTGTGAACATTCCTGACCTGTCAGCTGACGAGACCCTGGCTGTTATCGAGCCTGATTTGAACGGTCGAGCGAACATCATGCATGCCGGACTCAACTTTGTTGAGCTGATGCCTCCTGGCGTTGATAAAGCTTTCGGACTTAAAAAATTATGTGATGAGCGAGAAATCGGCCCCGAACAAGTGATGGCTTTCGGCGATATGCCCAATGATGATGCGATGCTGGAAGCGGTGGGATGGGGAGTTGCCGTCGCAAATGCTCATCCGCAAACCTTAGAAACTGCTGACGAAATTACCGCCTCTAACCTTGATGACGGAGTTGCCAAGGTCTTAGAGCAAGTTCTGGGGGGTTAGCCAACACCTGTATTGAGCAAATCCATTAGAGCAGAGTGCACCAGTTCTATTTCATGACGCTCTACAAATTCTCCTTGTGTGTGAGCTATCGAGGCATCACCTGAACCAAAATTAGATGCAGGTATGCCATTTACCGCAAACCGCGCAACATCAGTCCAACCAAGTTTCGCTCTAACCTCGAGATTGTTTCGGCTAATCAGCTGACGCAAAAGAGGGTGCGTTAGAGCTGGCATAGCGGGAAGCGCATGATCATCAACAACTAGCTGATCGTATTCTCCCAATACTTCTGCGACATGGGCTTCCGCTTGTTCGGGCGTACGGTCTGGCGCGTAGCGATAGTTAACGGTCAAATTCGCAGCGTCGGGCACAACATTGCCTGCGACGCCAGCTTCGACGTATACGGCTTGCATCGCTTCCCGATACTCGCAACCATCGACGACAGGTCTTCGACCTTCGTATTGCTCTAACGTCTGCAGAACAGGCCCAAGACGGTGAATAGCGTTTCTTCCCTTCCACGGGCGAGCTGTGTGGGCTCGTTGACCCTCAAACAAAGCCTTTACTCTCAGAGTTCCTTGACAGCCTGCTTCTATAGCGGCAGAAGTCGGTTCGCCAAGAAGAGCTACATCACCATCCACTAATTTGGGGTGTGTTTCAAACAATTGCTTAAGCCCGTTGTACTTGGCAGCGACTTCTTCACCCGAATAGAACACAAAGGTCACATCTACCTTGGGCTTGTCGATAGCAATCGCGGTTGCTAATTGGGCCGCCAAACCACCTTTCATATCGCAGGCACCCAAGCCAAATAGTCGGTCACCCTCGATGCGCGCGTGTTGATTGCCGTTAGCAGGAACAGTATCGAGATGCCCGGCAATCACTATTCGATGTTTATGTCCCAAGTCAGAGCGTGCGACAACGTTGTCACCTATTCGGTCGACGACCAATTGCGAGGCTTCTCGTAACCGTCTCTCAAACAGATCGGCTAAGGGCCCTTCTTCATGGCTTTCCGACGGGACGTCGACAAGTTCTGCTGCTAGGTCGAGGAGATCAATCACTACCTAAAGAGTACGGTTTGATGACCCCGGTGACCTATCTAATTTCTAATCGTTGCTCTAATAGTTGAATCCGGTCATCAGTTTGAACAGCGGCTATTCGGACATATCCGGCGCCACCAGGACCATAAAATTCTCCAGGTGATGCGAGCAATCCCACATTTGTTAAGAGCTCCTCCACGAAAGCCCAAGCGTCACCATCAGGAGCTGGAACCCATAGATAGAAACCTCCTCGAGGTAAGGGAGCCTCAGTGCCCATATTCGAGATCAACTTTGATATGCGGTTGAGCCGGTTCCAGTAGGTCTCCCGCTGTTGTTCAACGTGGCCTTGATCACTTAAAGCCGCTACTGCGGCGGCTTGCGCAGGGCCTGGGACCATGAAGCCGGCATGTTTCCGAACCTCTCGAAGATAATCAACTATTTCGGAATCTCCGGCATAAAAGCCGACCCTCAACCCTGCAAGATTCGAACGTTTAGACAAAGAATGCACCGATACGACACCCTCGGTGCCTGATGACAGGATGGTTCGGGGTGAACCCTCCCAAGTGAACTCGCAGTAGCATTCGTCGCTGAAAACCGGAATCCCATGATTTCGTCCCCAAGCTGCGGCAGCGTCCAAGTCATCTAGACCACCGGCAGGATTTCCTGGGGTATTAACCCATAAGAGGAGAGCTCGAGACCGATCTTCTTCTGAAATTGCGTCCAGTTGTATCGACCAGTTCTCATCTACCGGAACAGCTACTGATCGACATCCAGCAAGAGTTGCCCCCATCTCATAGCTGGGATAGCTAACGGCCGGATACAAAACCGTGTCACGGTCGGGGTTCCGCAATTTCATCCAGTGAGGAAGTCCCGCCACGAATTCTTTAGTTCCCACTGCCGCAGCTATCTGGCTTTCGGGGTCAATCTTGCAGCCGAAACTGTTCAGAACCCACGCTGCAACATTTTCCCTAAAGGCTTGGGTCCCTATCGAGGGCGGGTAGCTCCGTTCCAAACCAGAATTAGCCAAAGCCTCTATTATGTGATCCGACGGGGCGTCAATTGGGGTCCCTATTGAGCAATCAACTATTCCACCTTCGTGATGATCAGCTAATGGCTTTAACGCATTAAGTCGGTCATACGGGTAAGGAGGAGGCTCGAAACCCGGTTGATCATTCATCTGGTCTCCTCAGACATATTTTCGTCGATGAATTCAGCTAGAAGGTCTTTGGAAACTTCGTCTAAACGCGCTTGAATTCGAGTTCCACCTTCCTCATGCTGTTCCATCAAAACCTCACCTTCACGATGCACTGCTGCGACTACGTCTCCGCGACTCCAAGGGATGACTAACTCCACAACTTCGGTCAAACTCCGCAAACGATCGCCTATTGACGACAAAAGGATTTCTAGTCCTTCGCCACTACGAGCTGAAAAGGCAATCGATCCTTCATGTCCAAGCAGTAAGTGATCTAGGCCTCCAGCTTTGACTTGATCAGCCTTGTTGAATGCGACGAGTTCCGGGACATCGCCAGCACCAATTTCCCTTAAAACCGCGCGTACCGCTGCCATTTGGCCTTCCGGGTCAGGACCAGCGCCATCCACAACGTGAAGAAGTAAGTCCGCCTCCGCCACTTCTTCGAGTGTGGATTTGAATGCTTCGACGAGGCCCGTGGGTAGTTTCTGGATGAAGCCGACAGTGTCGGTCATCAGAACGGTCTCCCCACCTGGAAGCTGAAGCCGTCGAGTCGTTGCGTCTAGCGTTGCAAATAGTCGGTCTTCCACTAATACTTCAGCTCCGGTGAGCTGATTGAGCAAAGTAGATTTTCCAGCGTTGGTATACCCAACAATTGCGACCGTATGGAATCGAGATCGCCGTCGAGATTTTCGTTGGTTTCTTCGTGTCCGACGTAAGCCAGATAGATCTTTTTCGAGTTTCGCTAAGCGTCGTTGAATTCTTCGTCGATCCACCTCAAGTTGAGTTTCGCCCGGTCCTCTTGTGCCAATACCGCCGGCCTGTTGGCTGAGCTGGTTTCCTCTGCCACGCAATCGCGGCAGGTGGTACCTGAGTTGTGCCAATTCAACTTGAGTTTTTCCTTCTAGCGTCGTTGCATTCTGAGCGAAAATATCAAGGATGACAGCCGTTCGATCCAACGCGGTCCGTTTCAGGATCTTTTCGAGGTTGAATTGCTGACCTGGACTGAGCTCATCGTCAAAGACCACTGTGTCTGCGTCTAATCCCTCCGAGGTCGCTTGGATTTCAGCAGCTTTGCCCTTTCCTACGTAGGTAGCAGGGTCAGGTGTTTCTCGCTTCTGGATAACTCTGTCTACTGGGTCAGCTCCTGCGGTATCTACAAGCTGAGCCAGCTCGTTTAGATTCGTATCTACTTCGTCGTCTGAGGCACCCGGAAACTGGACTCCAACCAGAACAATCTGTTCTCGAAAAGACCGGTCGATAAGGCCTGTCGCCTCGCCAGCAAATTCTCCGAAGCCGCCTCTGTGAGTGGCTTCGTCAGGTTGATTATCCAAAGATTTTGTCATGCAGAAACTTCGATGGCTCCGACGTATTGTGCGGGTCCTGTCAGCATTGGTTCTTTCCCGACGAATACTTGCACTGACCCTCCGGGCATCTGGACACGCACCTCATCTTGCACCAAGTCCCATTGATGGGCTCGAACCGCTGCAGCAACAGCACCAGTACCGCAGGCTGAGCTCACCCCAACACCTCGCTCCCACACCACCATGTCAAGTTTGTCTGACGCTCCATCAGTTACCGATATCACCTCAATATTTATGCCATCTGGATAGAGAGCTTCATACCGACTGCCCAGATCCGACATATCAACAGTTAAACAGTCGTCTACTACGACTACTAAATGTGGGTTACCCAAATCAGCTGTAGCGGACATCGAATGCCCAAGGTCATTCACGATTTCGTCATGAACACCTGGTCCGGGTCCTACTGAACCCATGTTCACTGTTATTTGCGCCTCCGGGCCATCGCCGTCTATTTCAACGTGGCGGCGCCCACCACCGGTGTCTATCTCGAAAGATGCCGCACCTGTTTGATTGTTCATTGCAAGGGCTTGGGCAAGACATCGAATGCCGTTGCCACTCATTTCGGCGAAAGAGCCGTCCGCGTTATGCAGCAGCATGGAAAGATCGGCGCCATCACTACCTGGAAGACCAACTATTAAGCCATCGGCGCCAATCCCTGTTCGACGATCACATAGTCGTCGCGCAAGAGCACTCACCTCGTCCGGCTCTTCATGCGTTAAACAGATCAGGAAATCATTTCCTAGACCGTGATGTTTTGTTAACTGCATAGAAAACTCCTACGACATTGTCACAGGTTTTAGCTCTATTTCTGCAACGAAATTTGATTAACGACTAGGTCAAGAGCGTCGGTGGTAACCCATTCCACCCGAGGGTCACGCCTAAACCAGCGTTGCTGGCGTCTCGCGAAACGCTTTGTGCGCTGAATCGCTAGTTCCAGAGCATCGTTAAAGGACAATTCTCCACGAACATGAGCCAAAAGCTCCTTATATCCGAGTGCTTGTCCTGCGCTCTTAGACAGGTCGGCTTTAGCCAAACCGCGAACCTCCTCTAAGAAACCGCTGTCCATCTGATATTCGTAACGCTGACGAATTCGCTGGTCTAAGTCGTCACGATCAATTTCGATACCAATAATCCGATAAGGAACTTCTGGATAGCTGTCTAAGCCGGGGCCGAAAGACGAAAAAGGCTTACCTGTACCAATCGATACTTCCAACGCACGTATTATTCGACGCCTATTGCTTTCTTCCATCCGGCTAGCGCCGGCCGGATCTAACTCTTTCAATCGGCTATGCAACTGCTTCGTATCTGGTTCCGTATCCAACTGTGACGCTATATCGCTGAATTGTGGAGGAGGTGTCAGCCGGTCGACGACTGCTCGCACATACAAACCAGTACCTCCAACTAGCACCGGTATGCCATCTCTTTCCTCAATCTCGGCCCGCACAGAATCATGAATTCTCTGGAAATCGACAAGGCTGAAGGTTTCGTTTGGCTCTACTAGGTCAATCAGGTGGTGAGGGATTTCCAGTTGTTCTTTAATCGTGGGCTTAGCAGTGCCGATATCCATACGTCGATATACCTGCATTGAGTCAACAGACAGCAGTTCAACTCCATCCACTTGACGCGCAATTTTTAAGGCAAGCGAGGATTTCCCAGAGGCAGTCGGCCCGACAATAACGATGGGCCTCTTCCGCAACTGATCATGGGAAGTCAGGAAGACACCACCGGTATTCGAGTTCGATGCTTTGCTCCTGCGGTTACTTCAACAAGTTCGCCGACCAGATTAAAGGTACGTGCCTCAACAACTCGAACTTGTGCGTAGGAACCTGGCCGAATAACGCGATCAGCAGGGAAATGGACCAGCCGATTGTGGCGGGTGCGACCAGTTAACATTTTCTTATCGCGTTTCGAGTGCCCTTCAACGATGATCTCTTCTTCTCTACCAACCCTAGATTCGTTCCCTTTGAGGCTTGTTCTTTGGATCACCTTTCGCAGTCGTTCCATACGATCGGCCGAGGTTTTTGCCTCGACCACCTGCTCGCTCGACTCCGCTGCTTCTGTTCCCGGTCGTGGTGAATAAACAAAAGTGTATGCATTGTCGAACTTAACTTCAGCAGCGACTTCCAGTGTTCTCTCGAAATCAAGATCGGTTTCTCCAGGGAAACCAACGATGATGTCTGTACTCAAGGCCAGGTCCGGTATCTCATCTCTTGCTGCGGTTACTTTCTGAATGTACCTATCCGCCGTATATCCGCGATGCATTGCCGCGAGGATCTTGTCGCTCCCCGACTGCAACGGCAAGTGAAGATGTTCACACACTTCCGGAATTTGGGCCATCGCCGCGATAGTTTCGGGACGAAAGTCTTTGGGATGCGGACTCGTGTAACGAACCCTGCGAATTCCACTGACAGCAGCGACGGAACAAAGTAGGTCGGAAAATAACGGTCGAGCTGTGCGGGGACCTTCAACCCATTTTTCTCCGACAAGTTGGATCGACTCAGGGGTTAGTTCAGCGCCCCGGAGTTTTAGTGTCAGATCACGACCATAGCTATTTACGTTTTGACCTAGCAGGGTAATTTCAGTCACGCCGGTTAGCGCCAATTGTTCAACTTCACTTACTAACTCGCTATATGGTCGAGAAATTTCTTTACCTCGAACGGCTGGGACGATGCAGAAGGCACAGGAATTATCACAGCCAATTTGGATAGTTACCCACGCAGCATGATTTGCGTCTCGTTTAACCGGCAGCGCCGAAGGGAACGCTTCTGATTCCTCGATAATTTCGGTGATCGGGCCGCTAACACGGGCTTGGTCTAATAAATCGGTTGCGCGCCCGACATTGTGCGTTCCAAATACCACATCGACGTGTGGTGCTCGTTCTCGAATACCATCTCTGTCTTTCTGGGCCAGACAGCCCGCAACCGCAATCTGTAGGTCCGGGCGCTCTTCCTTGAGCTTTTTCAAGTTCCCAAGTTGGCCGTAAAGCTTGTTGTCGGCGTTTTCCCTGATGCAGCAAGTGTTAAGAACGATTACATCCGCATCATCAAAAGATTCTGCTTCCTCGAGACCATCAGTCTCGAGAAGCCCAGCGATACGTTCCGAGTCGTGCTCGTTCATCTGACACCCATAGGTGCGCACTACATACCTGCGGTTCACCCTCCCTAGGTTATTGGGCTGACGGCAGCATTAGGGGTTCGGTGGGGCTGGAACTATCAGTTAGCTCTGTAGCGCTTCGTGTCGGTGTGTGAACACAAAGTGATCAGCCATGTTCTCTCGAATTTCAGACATATGACCGAGATATTGCTTCATCGTTCCGTTGTAATTACCGTCCTGGCGCCGATTATCAGCCCCTTCAAAGTTGTAATAGCCCGGAGTGCAATCACGATTTCTGCTGGTTTTTCCTCGGTGATCAATCACTTCTTGCACCCATCGTTCTTCAGCATCATGTGTGCAGTCCAGGCTGTGAATGTCGTTCTGCCGGACAAAATCAATGCAGTCAGCTATGTGCTCACCTTGACTATTGAGAACATCTGTCAGGTTGAATGCGAAGAAAGCTTGATATCCGCCCATTATGAACAAATTTGGGTAGCCCTGCGAATGGATGCCAAGCAACGTGCGAATTCCGTTGGAATATTTGGCGTTGAGGTCAACGCCACCCTCGCCGATGATCTGATTGTAGATACCGGTTTGTTGCACCTCAAAACCCGTTGCATAAATCAGCACATCGACTTCATATTGCACCCCATCGAACTCTGGTCCGCTTTCGTTGATTTGAGTTATCCCTTGGCCTTTGGTGTCGACGAGAGTGACATTTGGCCTATTAAAGGTGGGTAGATATTCGTTATGGAAACACGGACGTTTACACATCAGCATGTACCAAGGCTTTAATGATTCAGCTGTCTCGGGGTCCTCAACAACCTCGTCGATCCGATTATGAATTCGCATCATTGCGTCAATGTTGGCGTTTTCTTGCCGCTGGACTTTCTCTTCGCGCGACATTGCTTCTCTTCGCGCTCGCACTGAATCAGATATTTGCGGGCCTTCGATCGCTCTCGTCCGACGAGCTGCTTGCCAACCTGGTTCCAACGTTGATGCCCACTCTGGGTCAGTTTCCCAATCGTCCCGAACATCTATAGACGATGGTGTTCTCTGGAAGATGTAGAGCTCTTTTGCGGCCTTACCTAACTCTGGTATCGCTTGGACAGCGCTGGCTCCAGTTCCAATTATCCCTACGCGCTTGTCCTTTAAGTTCTCTAGCTCGGCTCCGGTGTATTCGTAATCCCACCGAGAGGTGTGGAATGAATAGCCGCCAAAGCTTTCGACGCCATCGATTTTGGCAAGCCTCGGCTTCGAGAGCGTGCCATTCGCACAAACCACGAAACGGGCCTTAATAGTGTCCCCCTGGTCCGTCTCTACTTTCCATGTCTCAGACTCGGCATCCCAAATTGTCGATGTAACAGTTGTTCCGAAAACGGCAAGGTCATAAAGATTGAACCGCTCAGCGATCATCTTGCAGTATTCGTATATTTCTTGACCTCCCGCGTAGTGTCGGGTGGGCACGTACCCGGTCTCATCAAGTAGTGGCAGGTAGTCATAGGCCACGACATCACAAGCGACTCCCGGGTAACGATTCCAATACCAGGTGCCACCCACGTCGGCTCCGCGTTCAACGATTCGGATACTTTCGACGCCCTTTTCCCTCAGTCGAGCTGACGTTAGGAGCGCTGAAAAGCCTCCTCCGATGAACAGCACTTCGACTTCGTCGTTGAGTGCCTCTCGATCTTCTAATTCCTGGCCGTAGGGATCCACAGCGTACTTAGCTAGATCACCTGTCAGATCCGATGTGTAGTTCTCCGTTCCTGGTGGACGGTAACCCAACCTCAACTCTCGTTCTGAAGCGAACTTTTCTTTAATTTGTTCGTAGTAGTCCTGAGGCGGCCGTTCACGACCATCTCGCGTGTAGTCAAAGTTGAATATATTTTGCGGCTTTTCTTGTTTATCGGCCATCACACCCATTCCTAAACGACTTCGAACTCGTCTAAAGCTATAACCAGGAACGGCGCTGTGATGGCTCAATAAAAAGAAATGATAAAGATCAACCGGGCAACTACCGGTGGCTGTGTCTAGTCATCGGCAGAGTCAAGAACCTCTTCAACATCAGACACAGCATCTAGTGCGTCGGTCTCATCTTCACCTTCTCCGATGCCGAGCTGGGACCTGATCCGGCCATCGATCTCAACCATTACTTCCGGATGGTCTGTCAAGAACTGTTTGGCGTTCTCACGTCCTTGTCCTAGCTGCTCGCCTTCATAGGTGTACCAAGCACCTGACTTTTTGACGATTCCTTGTTCTACACCAACATCAACGAGGGAACCTTCACGGCTAATTCCTTTGCCATACATAATGTCAAATTCAGCCTGCCGGAAAGGCGGAGCGACTTTGTTTTTAACGACTTTGACGCGCGTTCGGCCACCTGTTATTTCACCGTCAGATTTAATCGCCTCAATCCGGCGGATATCCAGCCGAACCGACGAATAGAACTTCAGTGCCCGCCCACCTGGCGTCGTTTCAGGACTACCAAACATGACGCCAATTTTTTCTCTGAGCTGGTTGATGAAGATAACGATGGTTTTAGTTTTATTCAGATTTGCGGTTAGTTTGCGTAACGCTTGCGACATGAGACGAGCTTGTAAACCAACATGGGTATCGCCCATTTCTCCTTCAATTTCGGCCCTTGGCGTTAAAGCAGCTACAGAGTCGATTACCACGACGTCAACTGCTCCTGACCGGATGAGCATGTCGGTAATCTCAAGAGCTTGCTCACCAGTATCGGGCTGAGAAATAAGTAGCTCGTCAACATCAACACCAATATTTTGTGCGTAATCGGGATCCATCGCATGTTCGGCGTCCACGTAAGCGCAAATGCCACCCGTGCGCTGTGCTTCTGCAACGACATGCATCGCTAACGTAGATTTTCCTGATGCTTCAGGGCCATAAATTTCAACAACGCGACCTCTGGGAAGGCCTCCGATACCAAGGGCCATGTCAATTGCCAAACTGCCTGTCGAGACAGCTTCAACTTTCATTTGGCCTCGTTCGCCCATTTTCATGACAGCGCCCTCACCAAATTGACGCTCAATTTGCGATAGTGCCATATCGAGTGCTTTTTCTCGTTCCACGCTGCTGGTCCTCCTCGGACGTATCTTTGGCTTCATTAGAAACCAAGTTTGTTTGACGGGCAGGTACTTAACCCTGTCTGTGGAAACCGTATGCTCAGGGTCAGACCCTGAAATCATTCGGACGTCTTCAAGGTACATCCGAACACTTGTTCGGGCAAGTATCGAACGGATGTTCTATTCTAAAAGATATTCAGCATTTCCCGCAGGGAACCGCGAGACTCTCCACATGAGCACTTACCTAGCTGATGAAGATTTCGAATTTCTAAGAATTGAGCGCACAAATGGTGTGGCATTCGTCACCATCGACGCTCCCCCGATGAATGTAATGACGCCTTCTTTGTTTCGAGAATTAGCAAAATTCGGAGCCCAAGTTTCGACCGATGATTCGGTGATCGTTGTTGTCCTGAGAAGCAACGACCCCGATTTCTTCATCGCCCACTTCGACGTTTCGGCAATTTTGGAATTTCCCGTTGAGGGGCCCGCCGAAAAGCCAGAAGAACTAGCTGGCTTTCATTTGATGTGCGAAACCTATCGAACCATGCCGAAGGTCACGATCGTCGAAATCGGAGGCAGAGTTGGCGGCGGTGGGAGCGAACTTTCGATGTCATGTGACATGCGGTTTGGTGCACTAGATAAGACTGTCGTCAATCAGATGGAAGTCCCTATTGGCATCCTTCCCGGAGGCACTGGCACTCAACGTTTACCGCGCCTGGTAGGCCGAGGTCGAGCTATGGAAATAATTCTCGGGGGCGTCGATATTGACGCGGAGACCGCTGCAGCTTGGGGATACCTAAATCGGGCACTCCCTTCTGATCAGCTGCGCCCATTCGTGACTGATTTGGCTTTTCGGATCGCTTCGTTTCCCCCACATGCGGTAGCTCTAGCCAAAGAAGCGGTCAACAACGCAGAAACTTTACCTTTGAGCGAAGGGCTGATGGAGGAACGCTTTCTCTTTCAAAAACTTCTCCGAACTCAAGAAGCTGCGCCGGCAATGCGGAGTTTCTTAGACGCAGGCGGTCAAACGCGAGAGGCGGAAAACCGCATGGGGGAATTAGTAACCGAAGTAGATTGGTCCACGGACTAGCGCCAAGCTCCGCATTCTTTAACGGAATTCAGGCGCTACTTGCTCAATGAACAGGTCCATTGACTCTTTCTTGCGCTCAAGGGGTCCAAAAGTAAAGTCCGGAACAATGAGCTCGTCGAGCCCGACTTCGATGTAAGAGCCGACCACGTCTATGACCTCCGAAGGAGTTCCGACGATGGTGGCGCGACCGAAGTCTTTGCCGCGAAATCGAGCGAGTTTCTCTTCATCTTCAGCAATGAACATGAGGGCGCAAGCTGATCGTTGTATCTCTTTCGGATCGCGGCCGACATCTTCACAATGAGCGTTCAATACTTCGCAGAGCTCTTCTATGTCGCTCGGCATTCCCCAATAGTTCCATTCATCAGCGTGCAGAGCAGCTGTGCGTAGCGTCCGCTTACGCCCTCCGCCTCCGATCATTAGGGGAATCTTTTTTTGTAATGGTTTTGGGTCAAGGGGGGCATCGACAATGGTGTAGTGGTCGCCGTCGAAGTCTGTGCGGGGATTCGCTAGAAGCGAGGTTATGATTTCGACCGCTTCATCTAGCCTGTCAAGACGACCTTTGACAGTAGAAAAATCGAACCCATATTTCTCGTGTTCATTCTCCTGCCAGCCTGCACCAATACCCAGAACAAGTCGGCCCCCCGATATGTGGTCGATGGTTGTCGCTATCTTCGCTGTTAATGCTGGGTTTCGGTAAGTGTTTCCTGCTACTAGCGGTCCAATACGAACTCGCGGAACGCACGCTGCTATCGCGGCCAATACAGCCCATGCCTCATGAATTGGCTGATCGATATTTTCTTCATTAGGCATGAAATGGTCTGCGTACCAGATTCCATCCCAGCCAGTTTTTTCGGCGTAATGACAACCTTCAAGAGTGTCTTCCCATGATTGACCGTTGCCGGTCCAAAAGCTAAAGCGCATGACCACAGCCTTTCAGAAGTTGTCGCCTTGTGCGAAACGGGCTCATTAAGACAGCAGTTGGGAACCAACAACGGAGTGTTTGTGTCCACTCGGCGTTACCTGACTCTCGACCAAAAGTAGCCGGTCAACCTTGAAGCTTCCTTCAACTCGTTTGCCTTCCAGGTCAACATTGAGAGTTTGCTTTATCCGGCCCAGCGTAATGTGACCAAAAAATGGCAAGGATTCGTTCGACCTTTGTATTGGTATTGCGACCCGAACGTCTTCCTCTAAATCTGATAGCCCATTCACCGGTACAACGAGAACCTCTTCGCCGAGACGCCTTACTTCGGGACCAATAATTGCGACCGCTCTCTGGGCTTTCATGCCGAAGAACAAACTCTTAACTTTTTCAATATCGATGTCTTCGAAGAAATGGATAGTTACATGCCACTGCTCTGGAGCGCTCCAACTAATCCCCTGTTGAGTGCGGTCCAGATTAAGCAAGGTCGCTCGGATTGACTCAGGAAGAGGCACCGATATAAAGGCCCTCGTCACGTTTACGCGCGGGAGCCTTCAAGGTGCAGCCTGAGAAGATTCAACAAAGAAATCGTACTGAATTGACGGATTCTTTCGAGATCGCCTGGAAGGCTGACCTGTTGCACAGTTTCAAAACCCTCCATCGAAACTGCTAGCCAGGCTGTTCCAAAGGGGTGCGACTCGGTGGCTCGAGATCGGTCCTCTATGGACGTAGTAGCAATGCCTACATCTGATACCAAGACTCCTCGAGCTGTTTGGGCCAGCTGCAGGGCTGCTTTGTCTGGTTCCCAGGTACCTGGATCACCTTTCAGTAGATAGGACAAAATACCCGGACCTCGGGCGGCTACCCCTCCCGAAAACGCCTCTGTGCCACTTCGAGCTGTTGCCAAGCGGTGGGCGATATATCCCGAAGTTGTGGTTTCTACCACTCCAAGACTCAGGCCTCGATCCGCAAGCAGAGTCAAAACCGTTGATTCCATGTTGTCTTCGTCAACAGCGAATACGAGGTCACCAAGTACTTCTCTTAAGAGTCCCTCTTCCTCTTGCAGGATCGCTTCAACCTCCGCAGAGCTTGCTGCCTTGGCTGTAATTCGGACTTTTATGCCTTCTACACCACTAGCTAAGAAAGCCAAGGTCGGGTTTCCAGATGCCTCAAGTTCACTTATTCGTTCCCCCAGTATCTCTGCCAATCCAGATTCACTTTGACCCCATGTTCGCAGGACTCGGCTTTCAATTACTGAACTGATCCCTGAGCGTGCCTGTAAATCGGGGAGGACAGTTCCGAGAAGCATTTCTTTCATCTCATAAGGAACCCCAGGCACGGCATAGATAACTTTCATCGAGCCATCAGGGCCTTCTACCGGGACAACTAGCCCGGGAGCGGTTCCTGGTTGCTGGTCCATGGTTCGAGCGCCTTTCGGCACCATCGCTTGGCGAAGATTATTTTCGGGCATTTCTCGACCCCGGCTTCTAAACATCTCCCTGATCCGGTCTGCTATTCCTTGGTCAAGCACTAAATCAGATTTAACGACACCCGCTATCACCTCGCGGGTGATGTCATCTTGGGTGGGACCTAAGCCGCCACACATTATGACTGCGTCGCTGCGTTCAAGCCCCAACTGCACTGCCTGCTCTATCCGTGTCCAGTTGTCTCCGACTTTGGTCTGGTAGTGGCTATCTATTCCCGCCAGAGCCAATTGCTCGCCGATCCACGAGGAATTCGTGTCGACGATCTGTCCAAGCAATAATTCGGTTCCGACCGCTATGACTTCACAATTCATGCCTCGACCCTATTGCTCATATGATTCCGCGTGTGCGCTTCTGCCAAACCAGTTCTTTTAAAAACAAAGTCGCAAAGGTTTAAAGGTCATCTTTTAATTGAATTTGCGCAAGCTTTCTAGCCCCAACCATGTAGGAAAAGCCTGTCTGAATAGTGAGCACCAAGGCAACCCACAACGCAGAGGTAGCTATCCAATGAGCTGAATTCGCTACCGGCGGCATCACTGCAAACCCGATGGACCAAAGTTGAGTGAAAGTTTTCCACTTAGCCATCTTGGTTGCGGGCACGGAGATACCTTTGCGACCCGCTCGCGATCTGTAGGCACTAATCGCTAACTCTCTAAAAGCGATTACCCCTACGGGAAGCCAATGAAACTGACGGTTAGCCACTAAGGCGAACATCCCACCCAAAACCAGCACTTTGTCAGCCAGCGGATCCAGGAAAGCCCCAGACCTTGTAGCTCCTTGCCGGCGAGCCAACCATCCATCGGCAAAATCAGACATGCCAATAGCAAAGCCAACTGCAAATGTGACCCAGGAAGGTTCTCCAGTAGCGATAAGCAGGATAAATACTGGAGTAGAAAGAATCCGAGCTACCGTCACAAAGTTTGCGGGCGTAGCAAGTGCTGTAGGTCCATAAGTGGGATTAGCTGCTTCGTCGGGCTCTTGCATTATGGGGCTTTTTCAACGATCGCTTCTAGATCTGGTCCCTGTGACCGAGTGACAAAAACATCGTGAATCTCGCCCTGCTTCAGTGTTTCCGGAACTTTTACTACCCCATCTATCTCTGGGGCTTCGCGGTGCGAACGTCCGACACCAGGACTATCGACCAAGACTTCGATCTTACGACCGACAAGTTGGTCACGATGGTGAGCTGTTATGCCGTCCTGGATTTCGCTCAGTTCAGCATGACGTTCCTGCATAAGTTCTTGAGGGACTTGTTGATCAAGGGTCGCCGCGTAGGTTCCCTCCTCGCGGGAGTAAGTGAACAGTCCACACCAGTCCAACTGAGCTTTTTCTAGCCACGATGCGAGCTCAGCCTGGTCGTCTTCTGTTTCTCCTGGATAGCCAACAATAAAGTTGGACCTGAATACTGCTTCTGGGCACAACTCGCGAATTCTGTCGATTCGTTCAAGAAACCTTTCACCATCACCCCACCGACGCATTCGTCGCAAATGGTTACGCGTCACGTGTTGCAGCGATAGATCAAAATATGGCAGGCCGCCTTCTAGTACGACATCAATCAGCTGATCAGACAGGTCGGACGGGTAGAGGTAGAGGAGCCGAACTCGCTCAACTCTTTCTCTGACCGCTTGAACAAGCGAAACAATTGATCCGCGCCTCCCAAGATCTGATCCGTAGCTCGCTAAGTCCTGAGCCACCAAAACAGCCTCACGGATGGAGAGGTCATCAACCTCACGCAATATTGAGTCAACTTCGCGACTCTTTTGAGGACCGCGAAACGACGGAATCGCACAAAAGCCGCAAGCTCGATCGCAACCTTCTGCGATCTTGACATAAGCCCACGGAAGACTCGAAGCCGGTCTACGCAAATTCAGCAGATCCAATGCGGGGGCCTGAGGCCCTGCCTTTAACGACAAACCACTAGGTTTTCGAATCAGGTTGACCGGAACGCCAAAACCAGACACTTGATCTATTTCAGGTAGTGCCTCAGCTAGCTCGTCTCCATACCGCTCAGCTAGGCACCCGGTAACGACAATGCGCGATCCTGGCATGCGATCTTGTTCCAACTGTAAGACTGTGTTTATCGACTCTTCCCTAGCTTCTTCGACGAACGCACAGGTGTTGATTACCACCAAATCAGCTGAAGACGCATCGTGAGTCTGAACCAAGCCATCGTCTATCAAGGTGCCCGCAATCTTGTCTGAATCGACCTGATTTTTCGGACACCCCAACGTATGTAGGTGAAAACTCTGCTGAGAATGGACCATCGCCTCTCTATGGTACGGGTGTAGGACGTAGCTACCGATCCGAAAGCGGGCGATAGTCTGTACTTATGGCTTCGACTTCTCCTCTCACTGAGAAAAAGCGAACCAAATTCCTTATTCAAGGCATGAGCTGCACAGCGTGCGCAGCTCGAATTGAAAGCGCTTTCTTGGATCTCGACGGGGTTGAGGCCGCTAAAGTCAATTTTGCTACTGCAACGTCCCTCGTCTGGCATAACCAAAGAATCGATTCTCCAACGATGGTCGCCACAATCGCTGACCTCGGATTTCAGGCAGTCGAAGACGGAGACAGACAGCAAATTCAGTCTTCGAACGAATCTACTCTCAAGAAAAAGACTGTCCCAGCGTTGATTATTGCCATATTTGCGATGATCACAATGTTTGTGCAATTTCCGGGCAGCGACTGGGTGATCGCATCACTTTCCACGATCTGTGTGTGGTGGTCGGGGTGGATCTTCCATCGTGCAGCGCGTCTACAAATACTCCAAAGATCTCTTGCGATGGACACTCTTATTTCGCTAGGAACCCTGGCTGCTTGGTCTTGGTCGATCGCTGTACTCTTTTCAGGCGCTGAACAGAGCCTCCATTTCGGTGGGGCCAACGCAATAGTCGCTTTCGTTCTTGTTGGGAAGTGGTGGGAAGCGCGAGCGATGCGGACCTCCGGAGACGCTTTACGAGCGCTGGGAAACTTAACGCCAAAACAAGCGCTCCTCCGCGATGGCAGAGAATTGCCTATCGAAGAGTTGATGGTCGGAATGGAATTTATTACCGCCCCCGGAGAAAGAGTCGCAACCGATGGCCAGGTAATAGAAGGAATGTCAGAAGTAGATGCTTCTCAAGCCACTGGAGAGTCGGCGCCAATCGAAGTTTCTCCTGGTTCGAGAGTGAGTGGCGGAGTGCTTAACGGCACCGGTTCTCTAGTTGTCCAGGCCACAGCCGTGGGAGAAGATACAGAGCTTTCTCGAATAAAGCGACTGGTAGAAGATGCCGAGACAACTCGGGTACAAATTCAGCGTCTCGCTGATTTGGTCGCCGCAAGATTCGTTCCATTTGTTGTTCTCTTAGCTTTGGGGTCTCTAGCGGTTCGATGGGGACTTGGCCACAGCTTCAGCGACGCATTAATCACAGCAGTAGCTGTCCTAGTGGTGTCTTGTCCTTGTTCTTTTGGGCTAGCAACACCTCTAGCCGTCTTAGCAGGCACAGGGCGAGCTGCTCAACTAGGAGTAATAGTCGCCGGATCCCATGTCTTAGATTCAACGCGTGTGATCGACACCGTCGTATTTGACAAAACAGGCACCCTCACTACAGGCCACCCGTCGATCGTCACCACCGCGTCAACAGGAGAAAACAAAGGCATTCTTCTGGCGCTTGCTGCTGTTCTTGAATCAAGGTCCGGACATCCCGTCGCTCGGGCCTTTGAGCCCTTCATCGAAGGAGAGGCAGAAGTTGCAGAGTTCACCAACCATCTAGGTCAAGGAATTTCAGGCAAAGTAAACGGCGCACAGATGCTGGTGGGGAAAGCAGAGCTTTTCAAAGAGGTTCCTCCCGAACTCAAAAACCCAGACTTCGATGGCACCACTTTATTTATAGGTCAAGGGCCGGTTGCCGAAGCTTCGGTTTCAATTCAGGATGAAATTCGACCCACAAGTTTTGAAGCCGTATCTCTCCTGGCCGACATGGGCCTTGAGGTTATTTTGCTTTCTGGTGATAGCCATCAAGTGGCCGAACAAGTTGCGGACCAACTGAACATAACGACCGTTATAGCTGAGGTACTGCCCGACCAAAAACGTGACCACATCGTCGCCCTTCAATCTGCTGGGAAATGCGTTGCTATGGTCGGAGATGGCGTCAACGACGCGCCAGCATTGGCTGCAGCCGACTTAGGTATAGCCGTGCAAGCAGGCACTGATGCTGCCCGAAACGCAGCTGACCTGACAATCATGACTAACGATCCTCGAGCTGTTGCCGATGGAATCTCCTTGTCTCGCAGAACCTTAAGAACAGTTAAAGGAAATCTGGCATGGGCTTTTTCCTATAACGCGATTGCTCTCCCACTTGCAGTAACGGGCTACCTGTCCCCTACCTACGCTGCCATTGCTATGGCTTGCTCCTCGTTCCTAGTGGTTGCAAACAGTCTGCGTCTTCGTTATTTCAAGAGCATCAAGACCACGCGGTCGCTCGAACCGGAGTTCAAAGTTGATTCCATTCATTAACCGTTATGGTCACGCTCACCGCATGAGTGCTGAACGAATGACCTCAACGCGCATAGTCTCGGTTCAATGACAGGCCCCACCCATCGAGTTCTCTCTGAAAACGAAGTACTGTCCCGACTGAAGAGTCGCAGAGGACAACCTGGCTACTTGGCAATGTTTAGTTCTTGGCTAGGTGGAGTCATCACTGACCCAGCACTAATGCAGATCCCTCTAGATGATCACTTGGTGCACCGAGGACACGGTGTTTTCGACACCTGCACTCTCAGCGACGGAAACCTATATCGCCTGGGCGTCCACATGGACCGGCTTTTAACTAGTGCAGCCCTAGCGCGTATCGAACATTCTTGGACTAAAGAAGATCTGATTCGAATGGTGATGGATACAGCCAGTCACGCGGGAGTCAAAGATGGTGCCGTTCGCTATTGGTTGACAGCAGGTCCAGGAGGCTTCTCACCAAGTCCTCAAGAATGCGACGAACCTTGCTTTTATTGCATCATTATTGATCCGGTGCCTTTGGGTGGCACTCGCTCTGATCCAATGTCTGTAGGCATACCCGAAGCCACCGTTCTGGATACGCCCATGAAGCCGCCGCTTTTAGCCACCATTAAGTCGAACAACTATCTTCTGAACGTCCTAACCCATATGGAGGCAGTCGATCGCGGCGGGACATTCGGTGTGTTAGTCGATGACAAAGGCTACGTCGCCGAATCCTGCGTATTAAACGTCACATTTATTACCAAAGAGCGAGTTCTACGAACTCCCCCATTTGATGGCATTCTTTTAGGCACAACGGTTCGTCGAATAATGGAACTAGCAGACTCGACCCTCGTCAAGGAAGGCGTCCTAGCTTCAGTAGATCAATCTCCGATCCTCGCTTCAGAAGTCACGGGCGACGCGATCTCAGAAATGTTCCTATGTGGCGGTGATACGCATCTATACCCAGTGACCTCTTGGGATCAAGTGCCTGTGGGAGATGGATTAGTCGGACCCGTCGCAAAACGCTTAATTGAGCTCCTTGAGGAAGAGGCTTTTGGCACCGCCGCTGGAGAGTCCACTGACTTTATAACCGTGGATTATCTCGACTGAGAAAGTGGCAACAATCTGATGCGTTTCAGTCAAAGAGTAGAGCAACTTATTCATTCGCCTATAGGAGCTGCACACGCCCTTGTTGGGATCAGAACCAACGAACGTCCATTATTAGACCTATCTCAAGCTGCTCCTTCTTTTCCACCAGCTGATGCGGTGATGGAACGCATCGCTGAAACCGCCCTCGAAACTGACGCAGGTCGCTACCCGCCTCAACCTGGCCTTCCCCAGTTGAGAGAATCTGTTGCGAAAGACTTAAATGCTGGATACGCAGCCAACATAGAACCTTCCGATGTATTGATTACCGCCGGCTGCAACCAGGCCTTTTGCTGCGTAACAAGCGCTTTAACTAGCCCAGGTGACCAAGCAATCTTGGTTGCTCCTTTCTATTTCAACCACGATATGTGGTTAAAGATTGAAGGAGTTGACGTCCAATACCTCGAACCTAAAGGCAACTTGCTGCCGGACCCCGAAAAAGCCCAATCCCTAATAACAGACAAAACCAGACTCATAACTCTGGTTTCCCCCGGCAACCCGACGGGCGTTACCATCCCAAAGAAAATAATTCACCAATTTGCGGAATTAGCTCGCCACAACGACATAGCGCTGGTAATCGACGAAACATATCGCTCGTTTCGTGACGAACAAACCCCAGCTCACGAGCTGTTCAGCGATCCCAGTTGGAGAGATCACGTAATTAGCCTTCACAGCTTCTCTAAAGATTTCGCCATCCCTGGCTACAGATGTGGCGCAGCTATAGGCGGAAATGCAACCATAACCGAAGCCCTGAAGGTTTTAGATTGCTTGGCTATTAGCGCCCCTCGTATCGGCCAGGAGGCCGCGCTGGCCGGCCTCCGCCATGCTCAACAGTGGCGGATTGAGCAGGCAGCCAGAATCAAAAACTTGGAATTCCAGTTTCTTGATTCCATGAAAGACCAGCCAGGCGGATTTAAGGTCATGTCTTCCGGTGCATATTTTGGATGGGTTCAACATCCCAGACCAGACCTCACAACGGAGGAGGTAGTGCGAACGCTGGTACTAGAACACGACGTGCTAACTATTCCTGGGACTGCCTTTACACCTTCAGATCAGGCAATGATCCGTATGAGCTTTGCGAACCTGGAACCCGCTCAAATAGAGGAGTTACCTTCAAGACTGAATGAATTCGGTTAGCCACACATCTAATGTCGTGGTGTGGCTACTCCTGTCGATCCTCGCCCTCGACCTTCGAGGAAAGTCGAAGACGTACCGGTAACTCTGGTAGATGCCGCATCACTAGACGCATTTGAAGTCGCTATCCGCAACTCCATTTCGACTGCAATAGATACCGAAACTGCTTACACGCCACAGGCATTCGTAGGACCCAACGCTAAGCCAGGCGCTTTACGAGTCATTTCCGCCGCTACTAGAAACTCGAATGAAGTAGAACAAGCCTGGGTGCTCGACATTAAGGCCTTGGATCCTTTGATGGTCGCTTCCATTCTGAGCGGAACGAGCGCTGACGCTTGGAACGCTGACTTCGACGCCCGAGTTTTGGACCGCGATCTTTTCGAACCCGCCAAGAAAACTAGGGATGACATTCAATCCATCTCTTGGTGGGATGCTCAACTTGCCGACGCATTGCTACACCAAGGTCGAACCGGATTCAGCTTCTATCACGGTCTCGCATGGGCAGTTGAGTGGTACCTCGGGTTAAACGCCGAAGGCAAAGGGACGACTCAGTTGTCCTATAACGAGGTAGACCCACTCTCCAACGAGCAAGTTCTCTACGCTGCAGCAGACGCCGTCGAAACTCTCTGGGTAGCCGACGAAATCAGGAGTCGCATAGAACAAGCAGGCCTTTCCGAAGTGTGTCGCCTAGAACAGACAGCGCGTCCCTTCTTAGATCACATGGAAAGGGTTGGGCTGCCATTTGACTGGCCCGGCTGGGAAGAGCGTCTCGATCAAATGGAGGAGCGTCGAACCCAGGTCTCAAGCGACCTCGCTCGATTAACTGGAGGCGGCCAAGCAACCTTGTTCAGTGAAACACTCGAACCTTCTTGGAATCCAGGAAGCGAACGCCAAGCCAAGGAAGCGCTCAACGAATGGAGCGCCGAAGAGATCCAAGCCTGGTCTATGACAAAATTCGGCGAAGCTCGCTCCCTCCTGCCTACTGACCCTTTAACAGCCACCGTACTTTCCGAAATTGGCGGCTCTATCTGTTCGTCCTTACTCGAGTACCGAGACCTCACCAAGGTCCTCTCCACCTATGGAGAGTCGATAAAAGAACACATCGACGACTTCGGCCGTATGCACTCTGAATACCTCCAAGTAGTCGGCACTAACACTGGTCGCTTAGCAAGTCGGCGCCCTAACGCACAAAATTTTTCACCAAAAATGAAAGAGCACATTAGACCCTCTGACCCAAACCGAGTTTTCGTTTATTCAGACTTAAGCCAAGCGGAACTCAGATTCGCTACTCAAGTGGCCGGAGATGAGAATCTCCGAAAAGCGTTTATCGCTGGCGAGGACATTCATTCAGCGACCGCTGAACGGATGTTTGGAGTGAACATGGCCTTGTTAAGCGAATCGGAACCCAAACTTTTCGGCGAATATCGCGACAAAGCGAAACGCATCAACTTCGGAATCGTCTATGGCCAACGCGGTGGCGGGCTAGCCAGAAGTCTCTCTCAGGCAGGTGTAGAAACAAACGACGATGAAGGTCGTGTACTACTTGAACAGTATCTGAACGCCTACCCACAGATTGCGTCATGGGTCAACCACCGAGACGACTTCGTGGACCAATTCGCACGATCACACGATGAAGTTGACTGGTCGCTAACACTTCTTTTGCATAAAACATGGCCTTTAGTCCGGCGGGCAGTTCGCCAACACCGCGATGAACACCGCAATTGGCCCGGTGCAGAAGAAGTACTGGCACGTTTAGGCTCACCTTGGACCATTGAAGAGGTCGCCTGGTCTCTTTCCTTCGAGGCATCAGTAGTAATCGACACCAACGGCGAAGTCTTCGGATTTGAGTCACTTACAGAATCAGGAAGACGTCAACAGTTCACCTTTCATACCGAAGGCGTGCTCGAGCAAGCAGCCAAAACAGTCATTGGCTCTAACAAAGACGGTCCGAGACTCGTGCGAGAACAAATTAGCGACCGCCACAACCTCGAACTCCGTAATGCAGGGCAGTCCCTTTCTTCTGCCGAAATTACAAAAATCTTAGAAGACCGAAAAATTCGTCGAGCGGTCATCGAACAAGTCGAACAAACGATGGGTCAAGAAGCCAGAACGCTCTTACTGAACCGATCTTTAGAGAGTCGAATTTCGCAGATGGCTAACGCATACCGCAACGCACCTATACAGGGCGGCGTAGCCGACATCATGTTAGAAGCCTACGGGCTCTTACATAGTCGTCTCGGTCAATTCGATCATGCATTCGGTGTGCAAACTGTTCACGACAGCGTCGTAGTGGAATGCAATAAGAAAGACGCTCGCGCCGTCGCTTCTACTGTGAAAAAGACTTTGGAAGAAGCGATGCAGACCTGGTGTCCAGATATCCCCGCTCTGGCAGATACCGACATCCGTGGCAGTCTTTCCGATAACGACGTTATTGAGACCGTCTAGCATCAACGGAGAGGTAGTTAGATGCGAGCTCTAAATGATGCTGAAGTTGCCACATTCCGTTCTGACGGCGTCGTCCATCTTCCAGCTGCAGTGAGCAAAGAATTGGTATCTGAAATTCTCGCATCGGTTGACGACCTCATCGAGTCACCGGGTCGTTTCGGGGGGTCGATGACACCCCGCACAGCATCAGGAATGTTCTTCCAGGACCGTTACCTACATCCGACTCATCCTGACTTTCTCCGTTACGCGAGTGACTGTGACCTCGCGTTGTCAGCAGCCACAGTCACCGGTTCAAAAAAAATTTACCTCTACTATGACCACGTATTTGTCAAAGAGCCCGGCACCCAAGAAAGTTTCGTGTGGCATCAAGATCGCCCATACTGGGCAGTCGACGGATCACAAATTTGCTCGAGCTGGCTAGCTCTCACCGATGCCAATGCAAAGTCAAGTGCCCTTCAATTTGTGAAGGGTTCCCATCTATGGGACCGCACCTTTAAGCCTGAGTACCCAGCTTTGGAAGGTCTCACTTCGAAACAGGTCGAACAGGCGCTTTGGAAGGGAGTGGCCGAACACATCGACTCCTTCGAACACGAATGCCCCGCCTTTGAGGAACATCCAGACCTGTACGAAATCTTGTCCTTCGACGTTGCAGCTGGAGATGTCTTGCTTTTCGACTTCAGGACCGTTCATCGAAGTGGACCGAACGATGGCGACAACCGGCGTGCGGCAATTTCGTGGAGATGGCTTGGTGACGATGCTTTTTGGGATCCCAAAGTCGGCGCGGATCCAATAATTCGCAACCAGGACACCCTTTTGAACCCTGGAGATCCGATAACAGACGAAGACGTGTTCCCTTTACTTCATGGTGGTTGACCTCAAGTAAACCCGACCTGTTTCGTCGGTCTAGCATCTAACTATGAACATTGACCTTGCCGACCGATTGGAACTTCACGAACTGCCGGGACGTTACGGCGACGCTATCGACGATCGCAACTGGGACCAGCTACGAAATATATTCACCGACGATGCTGTTTTCGACCTCACCGGTGTAGGTTCCCGCCGTCTTGAAGGCATCAACGACATCGTTGACTTCATGAATGTGGACGCCGAACACCCTAAAACGCACATGATGACCAACATTTACGTCGACGTCGACGTCGAGAAAGTCACAATGAATTTTCGCATAGTGGCGCTCTTAGGAAAAGGGTTGGTAGGCACTGCGTCTTACTACGATCACGTCGTAAGAACCGATGATGGTTGGCGAGTCAAACATCGGGAGTGCATGATCCATCGTCGCGACAAGCTCGACGCCCCGTGTGACCTCAACAACTAGATACAGATACTCTTCAGTTGAGTTTTACAGGTCAAGTCTGAGTGAAACCTACGATTCGAAGACACGCTTCTTTCAAGCGGACTTCATTAACGCCATAGGAAATTCGCACCCAGCCTTTTGATGTTGAACCAAATGCCCCTCCGTCTAAAACAGAAACGCCAGTGGAGCGGTACAAATCCCAAGCGAAATTATTCGCATTCATATTGTGGGCTCGCACATCAGCCATCAAAAACATTCCGGCCTCAGGGACCAGAAGCGGCATTTCGGAAGCTTTACCTAATTCTTCTAGGACCAAATTTCGTCGGGCTTTATAAATAGCTCGCGCAGTTTCTATTTCTTGTGCGCCTTCGCGCAAAGCCGTGTTCGCTGCTTCCATAATAAATCCGGGTAGCCCGTACAAATTGATCAACGACATCTTTCGGAGGTGCGATCCCAGTTCGGATGGGCCTACAGCCCAGCCACATCTCCAACCGGTCATCGCATATGACTTAGAGACGCTGCTTACAGTGACCGTGCGCTCGAGCATCTCCGGCATACCCACAATCGAATGGTGCACTCCCTCAAACACAAGATCGCTATAGACCTCATCCACCACCACCCACAGATCATTGTCAACCGCCAATCGAGCGATAGCTTCTAACTCTTCCTTCCGGAGTGCTACTCCTGTGGGATTAGAAGGATTCGAGAATACGATGCCCTTGGTCGCAGGAGTAACCGCTGCCTGAATAGCATCTATTCGGGGTCGAAAGCCGTTCAAGGCAGGTTGTTCCACACGCACTTGCTTGGCCCCAGTACTAGCAATGGAAGCTTCATACGTGACATAGGACGGGTCTAACACTATGACTTCGTCACCTGCGCCAAAAAGACATCGGCAAGCCGAATAGAACGCATTTTGAGTACCTGCTAACACCGTCACCCAATCAGGATCTATCCGAACGCCTGCTGAGCTAGAAAGCTTGCTCGCTATGGCGCTTCGAAGTGAGCTGCGACCTTCTAGTTCCGTGTAGTGGGTATCACCATTGCGCAACGCATCGACAGCGGCATCAACAACAAAGCCAGGCGTCTCTAGGTCCGGGTCTCCGATACTCAAGACAATGACGTCTTCGCCCCGCTCCAAGGCAATACGCGATTCTGTAAGAATTTCCCAAGCCTCTGCACCTTCGCCACCCAATAGATCAACAAATGGTGCAAACTCCATCGGCGAAGAGTAGCTGCCTCTCAGGTCAGATCCGGAATATTTAGCTACGATTCAGCAGCAGATACATTCCTATACCGGGCGACAAGAATATGGCTGAACTAAGCAATAGAGAACCTGTTACCGACTGGCATTCGGATCTAGATCATTTTGATCCTGAGTTCGTCGCTGACCCCTACCCGATATATGAGGACCTCCGAGGACAATGCCCGGTTGCCCACAGTGACCGCTACGGCGGCATGACGTGGTTGACCAAAGCGAGCGATGTTGCGGCTGCGGCAAGCAGCACAGAAATCTTTAGCAGTCGACGAACAATTATTAGCGAAGTACCTACCGACAGGCTCGGCTTAATTCTCCCTCCAATCAACATCGATCCGCCAGATCACACAGATCACCGTCGCCTTTTACTGCCGTTTTTCACACCAAAGGCAACGGCTGAATGGGAACCCACAATCAGAGAAATATGTGCGGGATTACTACAAGAGCTGCAAGGGAAAACGGAATTCGATGCTGCGACGGAATACGCCCAAGAAATTCCAGGCGACGTAACCGCCCGAATGCTGGGAGTACCGCTACACGACACCCCCCAGTTCAGAACATGGCTCCATGACTTGCTAGAAATCGGGCCCACAAATCCATCAGTCGCTCGAGAAACCACCGCCGAAATGATGGATTACCTGCTTCAACTAACTTATGAACGCCGCTCAGACACCAGAGAAGGTGACGTAGTCCAGTACCTGCTGGACCAAAGCATCGGTAATGAACGACTCAGCGACGACGAAATAGCGAGAACACTATTCCTTCTACTCATCGCTGGAGTAGACACCACATGGTCCGCTATTGGCTCTTCACTACTTCACCTAGCAACACACCCCGAAGACCGTCGTCGCCTGGTGGAAAATAAGGACCTTATTCCCACCGCCGTAGAAGAATTTCTCAGAGCATACTCACCTGTCTTCATAGCGAGAGTGGCCGAGGAAGACACAGAGGTATCGGGTTGCCCAGTTAGCGCCGGCGAGTGGACTGTTCTCGCTTTTCCCTCCGCAAACCGAGACCCTGAGCTGTTTGACCGACCTGACGAGGTGCTAATCGACCGCGAGGAAAATCGTCATTCGGCTTTCGGCCTTGGGGCTCACCGGTGTCTAGGTTCGAACCTTGCCCGATTAGAGATGCAAGTAGCCCTAGAGATGTGGGTGCAACAATTCCCTGACTTCGAATTAACAGATTCCGGTGCAGTCACCTACAGCGCAGGCCATGTAAGAGGTCCCCGCTCTATCCCCATCAAAATATTGTCCTAAATCTTTTTAAAATGGTCCACGAACTCGACTTTGCTCAAAACTAGAGAACTATCTAAGCCAGCTGTATCTAAGTTGGTGCCTATGAAATGGGTTAAGCCCGAACTGATTTCCAAAGCCGAGCTTTCAGCTTCCCAAACATCTACTTCCACTCTCCTGTCGAGGGCTCAAAAGCCAAGGTAGACCTCACGCCTTGACGTGAAATTTATCTCCTTTGTCATTGCGGATAGAACGGCAAGACGAAGCCAGCATCCGATTGTGAGTACTAGTGCCCATCCGGCACGATTTAGGTACCTATTTGGTCGCTCGAACAAGGATTCCTGATGACGATATTCCGTACAACACGACCACCAAGAAAGTAATTATTCCCATAAACACAATGGTTGGACGCAATCCGACGATCTCGGCAACCGCCCCTAACGGGGCTGCTGCTATTCCGAACCCTGCCCATGCAAGTTGCATCAACGACTGCACTCGACCGTGATGGGAATCTTCCGATATCACCATCGAACGACTGCTTGTTAGCACCATAAATCCATTAGTGGCGAAGCCAAGGACGATGACTATAAGCAAGGCAGATAGGTAATTCGGAGCCAAGCCGAATAGAACTACTCCAATCCCAAATGCGATACCACAACAGATCAATAACCTTTCAGCGTTGGGTCCGTCAGCACGAGATGCTACGAATGCCGTAATCAAAACAGCACCCAGTGCCGAAGCCGTAGTGAGAAACCCGACATGGCTTTCCGACAGACCGAGCTGCCCTTCAACTATGGCTGGCAAGAAGGCGACGTAGTTGAACCCAATCATTATGGCGATAATGGTTGTCAGGATGAGCCGACGCAGTTCAGGTTTACTTCGCACATACCGAAGTCCGTCCCAGATTTCGTCGAGCGGCTTTCGCCGAGAGGGATTCACCGGTTCTAAACGAGGCAAACGAGCAGTCAGCACAGTTGACACAACCGAAAAGAGTGAGGCAACTAAATACGCTCCGCCAATCCCAATAGTGGACACACCAGCTAGAACCCCTGCCGCTGCTGGCGCAAATAGGCGAGTCAGACTCATGGACATAGAGGTCAAGCTGATCGCATTACCCAATTGATCTCGGCCAACTAACTCAGCTGAAGTCGAGACTCTGGCTGGCCCAATAAGCCCAAACATTGCTCCCTGAACAAGGCTTGCCACCATCAGCATCCAAAAACGAGCATTCCCAGAAGCAGCAGCGAAACCCATGCCAGCAGCTGCTAGGGCGATCATGCCTTGCCCAAAAATTAAAAGTGAACGTTTGGGCCAACGATCAGCTAACACTCCACCAATCGGAGTAAATATCAAAAGACCCATTCCAAACGCTAGATAAACGATTCCCAATCCACTTTCACGTTCGGTTAAATCCCAAGCCAACAATCCTCGAAGAAGAAACTGCATCTGAACACCGAGATAAGAGTAAACACCGCTCCACCAAAACAATCGAAAGGTTGGAACCCGCAAAGACAAAAACGTAGCTGAACCGTTTTTTCCTCGCCTTGCTGTAGTCACATCTGCAAAGTAGCGCTCAGAGTTGGCTCACGCGCCCTAACACGATCTACGATTCGCTATTGAAATTCGGAGTACCATTCCGAACGGTCCCGATTAGGAGTAAACCCATGAGAGAAGCAGTCATCGTTGACGCGGTAAGAACGCCAGGCGGAAAGCGGAATGGCAAGCTGCAGGACTGGCACCCAGTCGACCTCGCAGCCCATGTTCTAAAAGCCCTAGAGGAACGAACGGGTATCGACCCTTCAGTCATCGACGACGTGATTATGGGATGCGTTATGCAGGTTGGCGAACAATCGCTGAACATCGGCCGAAATGCAGTCCTAGCTGCTGGTTGGCCTGAATCAGTCCCAGCGACAACAGTCGACCGGCAATGTGGGTCAAGCCAACAAGCACTCCACTTTGCTGCCCAAGGTGTAATCGCTGGCGCCTACGACGTAGCGGTTGCAGCTGGTGTCGAGGTTATGACCCGCACCCCAATGGGTGCCAGCGTTGTCAAAGGCATGGGATTTCCATTTAGTGAAACCATGCAAAATCGTTACGAGGAAACCGGTTTACCGCCTCAAGGAATCGGAGCCGAAATGATCGCCGACGAATACGGCTTCAGCCGCGAAGATCTTGACGCTTTTGGTGCAGAAAGCCAGAGGCGAGCTGCAGTAGCGACTGCCGAGGGACGCTTTGATAATGAGATTGTTCCAGTGCCAGTCGATGTAGACGGCAACCTTGAAATGATGACAAAAGACGAGGGTATCCGTTACGAAACCACAGCTGATTCCCTTGCAAAGCTCAACCCCGCATTTCGTGAAGACGGCAAGGTAACAGCCGGCAACTCAAGCCAAATCACCGATGGAGCATCAGCTGTTCTGGTGATGAGCGCAGAGAAAGCAGCTGAGTTAGGCCTGCGCCCTCGAGCAAGATTTCATACCTTCGCCCTCGCAGGTGCCGACCCAGTAACGATGTTGAAAGGGCCAATTCCAGCGACGGAGAAAGTTATGTCTCGTTCAGGTCTGACGCTCGATGACATTGACCTATTTGAAGTCAACGAGGCTTTCGCTTCTGTTGTCCTCGCTTGGCAAAAAGAACATGGAACAGATCTCAGCAGAACTAACGTCAACGGCGGCGCAATAGCGCTTGGGCATCCCCTCGGATGCTCTGGTACCAAACTGATGGCTACCCTTCTAAACGAACTAGAGCGAACTGAAGGCAGATTCGGCCTCCAAACCATGTGCGAAGGTGGCGGCATGGCTAACGCAACGATTATCGAAAGATTGGATTCATAATGCCAAGAATGAACCTTCAAGCAAGTTCGTCCATAGTCACAGGAGGAGCATCTGGCATCGGTGAAGCTGCCGCTCGACAACTGGCCGACGCAGGCTCTCGAGTCGTGATTGCAGACCTTCAAGAAGACAAAGGTCAAGAAATCGCTTCCGAGTTAGGTGGACTATTCGTAAAGTGCGATGTTTCGAATATCGAAGATGCTCAGGCTGCTGTTAGCGCTGCCTCAGAAATGGGCCCATTGCGTGCTCTGGTAAATTCAGCGGGGCTCGGAAGAGCAGCAAGAACCATTGATCGCAACAACGTGCCTGCTGATCTGGGGCAATTTGAGTTCGTGATCAAGGTAAATCTCATCGGTACCTACAACATGTTGGCCCAATCTGCCGCTGCTATGGCTCAAACTGATCCTGTTGATGAGGATGGTTCGAGGGGCGCAATAGTCAATATGGCCTCCGCCGCAGCCTTCGACGGTCAAATCGGTCAAGCCGCCTACTCAGCATCTAAAGGTGGTGTGGTGGGCATGACGCTGCCAATAGCGCGTGACTTGTCCGCCACGGGTATCCGAATCAACACCGTTGCTCCTGGACTAATCGACACTCCCATCTATGGAGAGGGCGAACAATCCGATCAGTTCAAAGCGCACCTGGGTCAAAGCGTTCTTTTCCCAAAACGTCTCGGCTACGGCGAAGAATTGGCATTTATGGTGATGGAATGCATCACCAACCCATACATGAACGGTGAAACGATTCGCTGCGACGGTGGCATTCGAATGCCACCGCGTTAGGGCTATAACACCTAGCCAATTGATTGAATAAAGTTGGATACTTCTCGGTTGAAATTCTCGAATTTCTCCTGATTAGCCAAGTGTCCCGCGTCTTCTATATGGACAAGCCTTGAATTTGGAATGCCTTCGGCAAGTTGAGCCGACAACTTTGGTGGGGTAACGCGATCTTCCTCCCCGTAAATAACAAGCGTCGGCGCTTCTATCGATAGCAAGGAATCTCGATGATCAGTATCAGCCATCGAGTTACATGCCCACTGATACGAAGGCATCCGAACAGAGTCAGCGAACAAGCGCTGAACATCTTCCAACACCTCAGGCTCAGTTTTTTCGCTTACCAACAGAGGAGCCCGTTGTTTAGCAAACTCGACGGCACCTAAATCAGTCAAGCTTGATGCCCTACTACGCATTGCTTCAGCGTTTTTCGAACTTGTTCCCGACCCTACGCTCGAATCAGCCAATATGAGGGCTTCAACTAGGTCAGGGTGGCGCAGAGCTAAGCGAGTTGCAGTTACCCCGCCCCATGAAACGCCAAGAACTGTTGACCGCTCGTAACCGAGCCGACGAATCAAGTCCGCAGCCGCATCTGCCCATCCGTCTATGCCCGGCTCATGTGCTGGATCAGCTGAGTAGCGGTACCCCGGAGCATCCCAAGCAACAACTCGGCAGTTGAGATGGTCTGCAATCTCTCTTTGAGGAAGGAAGGCATCTGCACAGGAGCCAATCCCGTGCATACAAAAAAGTAGATTGCTACCTTCCAGCCCATATGACCAATAGAACGGCATTTCGTGCATTGTCGGCACCCTAATAATCAATGATTCTCAACTGAAGAAACTCAAATAGTTGCTTTAGGGACTGACATTCCTGAAACATCCACTCTCGTTCGATAAATACAGCCCCCCAAAGGACTTTGACCCCCAGTAACCACGTACAAATCTTTAAGGTCCGCTCCACCGAAACACAAGCTTGTAACCATCGGGTCTGGTATCTCCACAATGAGATCCGCGACACCATCAGGCGTATACCTCTGAACCTTTCCCCCACTCGGCTGCGCTACCCAAACACCACCTTCAACATCCACAGCCAGACCATCAGTTGCATTAATCCGATCCTCGACAAAAACTCTTTTATTAGTCACAGAGTCGCCATCTACTTCAGACACCCAGACCCTTCCGGGGACACTGTCGGCATGGTACAAAAGAGAACCGTCAGGAGAAAAGCCGATTCCATTCGTTAGCAACACCCCGTCATACAGTTCGGTTGCTTGACCTTCAACGTCCAGCCGCCACAACTCACCACCGGGGTTTTCAGCCCCTTCGTCGAAGGGGTCGACTTTTAATGAGCCGACATAGACCCGACCTAAGGAATCAGTATGAAGATCGTTGAAACCCGGAAAACCAGGATCGAACAAGACACGTGTTTCCCCGTTATTGACATGCTGAACGTTTCTTCCACCAATAACCAAACCTCCATCACGGTGAAAAACCATTCCCCCAACCCCTCGGCGCTTCGGAACTACCGTCTCGATTTCGCCGCCGGGCAGCCGTCTATAAACACCACCGTTCGGAACATCAGAAAAGTAAAGTCGATCGCTGTCATCAACTCTGGGCGCTTCTATAAGCCCCCAACCTTCGGTCAATAACTCGAGTTCACTCACTGGACCACGAATCCTTCATAATCATTTTCAGCCACTTCATTACAGCGACGAACATAACCCGGAAAACCAAGGAGGGGCATAAATACACGGGTCTTACCTGGAACATTTGCTCCTAGGTACCAGGAATTACATCCTGGGAATAACGTCCTATCCGCCTTCGCGTTGACGTGTGCCACCCATTCGTCCTCAGACCCAGGCGACGCTTCGATAGTTGAGGCCTCCTTGGTATCCAACCAAGTAATGCAGTCGCTAATCCACTCAACATGTTGCTCGATCGAGATAATCATGTTCGTAAGCACTGACGGGCTCCCTGGACCTGATATTGCGAACATGTTTGGAAACCCGGGGACCGTAAGACCTAAATAAGTACTGGGCCCAGCTGACCATTTCTCTTGTATCGTCAATCCATCTCGCCCGGTAATCGCTATACGCAAAATTGAGCCAGTCATAGCGTCAAAGCCAGTAGCAAAAATCAGAACATCGAACTCAAAATCGTTTTCTTCGGTTGCTAGACCCGAACTAGTTATTTCTTGGATCGGATCTTGGCTGACGTCAACTAGTTGAACATTTGGCCGATTAAATGTCTCAAAGTAGTCCGTATCAATAACTAAACGTTTGCAGCCGATTATGTGCTCGGGAGTCAGCATTGCAGCTACTTCCGGATCCTCAACGATCTCTGAAATCTTTTCCCGAACGAAATCTTGGGCGTGGACATTAGCTGATTCATCCACAAGCACATCATTGAAAGAAGCCATGAACAAAGTTCCTCCGCGCTCCCACGCCTGCTCAAACCTTTCTAACCTTTCTTCCTCCGATACCTCGTGAATCGAATCATTAAATTTAGGAGTCTCCGACCCGAGAGCCTGAGGCATAGCAAAGTTCGCTTCCCGAAATTCTTTATACCGACTCTTTACGTCAACCTGGCGAGCAGCTTCTAGCGGCTCATTTCTCGCCGGAATCGTGTACTGCGGGGTCCGTTGAAAGACAGTTAGCTCTTCACACTGATCAGCGATCACCGGGATCGCTTGTACTCCTGACGAACCAGTCCCGATAATGGCAACGCGCTTGCCCTCTAACTGAACGCCCTCCTTCGGCCACTGACCTGTGTGAACGGTCGTTCCCTCAAAGTCTTCTATGCCCGCAATATCTGGCAGCGTCGTTGAGGATAGGCAACCAGTTGCCATTACAAAAAACCGACTAACAGTAATTTCACCATCACTAGTCTCAATGCGCCATGAGTTGCTGGACTCATCGAAATCTGCTTTTTCGACACGGGTCTCAAACCTTATGTCGGATCGCAAATCAAAACGATCTGCCACATGCTTGGCGTAAGCAAGGATTTCTGGTTGCCCAGAGTATCGCTCAGTCCACTCCCACTGCTGTTCCAGATCTGCATCGAAGCTGTAGCTGTACTCCAAGCTCTCAACATCACATCGAGCGCCTGGGTACCTGTTCCAGTACCAAGTGCCACCCACATCCGTTCCCGCTTCAAAAACGCGAACCGAATACCCGCACATTCGAAGCCGATGCAACATGTACATACCAGCAAAGCCAGCGCCAACGACAACTACATCGACATCAGAAGAACGCAAGCTTTCAAGGGGACCTTCTGAACTGATGGGTGAAGAAGAACTCATACACACAGCCTATTCAGACCAGAGCCTCACGACCTGATTGTCAAGGGTTGACCCACTCGCTGAAACAAATCAACGAGCATTCGCAGTGTTAAGCCCCAAATCACCCTCCCCCCCTCAACTGTGATTCCGGGCCACTCATCAGGGCCAAGCGGAGGATACGGGTAATCGATGTATCGACTGGAGTCGAGTAACTCGCTAACCGGAACCCAGATGACTTCAGCAACTTCGTGATTCGGATTAGCGCTCGGCCGTGGCCCCGTCATCCAGAAAACGTAGGGAGTTACCTTGAGACGCTGGCCCGAGCCCCGTGGACCTCCCTCCAAGTCTGATAGGCGGCCAACCAATCGTGAAACTGCAAGGTCTATCGCGACTTCTTCCATAGTTTCCCGAACAGCTGTAGCAAGACTGTCTTCATCCTCCTCAGATGCTCTTCCACCAGGGAAAGCCATCTGACCCGACCAAGGGTCACCTTGTTTAGCTGAACGTTCTATGAACAAGATTTCTACACCCGAAAGGCCATTGCGCGCGACTGCTGCCACAGCGGCAGTAGGTCCTTGCGTGGGCGGCGCCACGCCAGACAACAAAACTTCTTCTAAAGAGACAGGAGAGAAAACGTCTTCCACAGTGAATGACTTTACGCAGGCATCTAGTGTCAAAGCATGAGCCAACCTAATGGATTGCCTGAAAACGATTTCCAGGATTTACTTCTCCAAGTCAAAGATTTCCGGGATCGAGTAGTCGGTCCCCAAGTTCTCGAATGGGAAAGAAATCGAACCTTTCCTGCAGGAGAAATTGCTGCAGCTCATGAAATAGGTCTTTTAGGAATGGAGATAGAGCCCGAGCTTGGCGGTCTCGGAGTGAGCTTTGGACAAAAGTTGCAGATTTTAGATCTCCTGTCAGAAGTATCGATGCCCTACGCCTTTAGCCTGGTCAATTCTCACAACGTTGCAGCGAGACTGGCTCGGCACGGAACTGAGGACCAACGAAGTCGCTTCCTTCCAGATTTACTTAGCGGCAAGAAACTCGGCTCAACCGCTCTCACCGAACCCACTGCCGGGAGCGATTTCTCGTCAATCGCTACTGAGGCAACTTCTGATGGAGACGGATGGCAACTAAATGGCGAAAAAGCCTGGATTACCAACGCTGCCACCTCCTCGGTAATAGTCGCTTACGTCCAGACAAGCCCAGGGTCTCGAGCTCGCGGCATTGCCTCTTTTCTGATTGATGGGACAAAACCAGGTTTTGAACGAATTGCGCCATACGACCTCATTGGAAGTCACGCAATTGGAACTGGCGGGTTTCGCCTCAACAACTACTCATCTCATAAAGAAGATTTGTTGGCCCCGGCGGGTGAAGGTTTTTCGGCGGCGTTATCCACCATCAACGAAGCACGGACCTACGTAGCATCAATGTGTTGCTCGATGATCGAAGCTTCGTTGCGCTCATCAGTCCAATATGCAACCGATCGAGAAAGCTTTGGAAAGCCAATAATCGAACACCAAGGACTTTCATGGCAATTAGCGAGAGTCGCCAATCAGGTAGAGGCAGCACGCGCATTAACAGACAAAGCTATTGCCGCGATAGAGCACGGCGATAGCGAATCAGCAATTTTACCTGCAGCCCATGCAAAGAAATTCGCGACCGAAGTAGTCGAGTCAGCACTTTCAGCTTGTGCCCAAGCGATGGGCGCAAATGGCTTAAGGGAAGAGCATCTTATTGGACACAGATTGACCGCTGGCAGGGTTGCCAACTACGTCGACGGTTCGACAGAGATCATGACCGACCGTATCGCCAAGTCCCTGCCGACTACCTACGGCACGGTCAAGTTAGACCAATAAGCGAGATAGATTCTCCAGATCTACCCAGGGGAACACTATGTCAGACCTAGATAACCTCGCGAAAGACGCGACCACACCCACGGTTCGAAAGAACGCTGCCGCGACCGCGTTGATGTCTTTCGATGATGAAGCAGATTTCGAGAGAGCCGAACAAGGACTCATCGCGACGCTGCCCGAAGGTACAGTCAAGATTGACGATCACGTGGTGTGGGACTGTGCGCGCTATGATTTTCTGCGCAACAACGACGAAGCCCCTGAAACAGTCCACCCAGGGCTGTGGCGTCAAGGTCGCCTAAACGCAATCCACGGCCTTTTCGAGGTAATGGATGGTGTCTGGCAAGTTCGCGGATATGACATTTCAAATCTGACACTCATAGCTGGAAAAACCGGTTGGATCCTCGTTGACGTTTTGACGACCGCTGCTACGGCGGAGGCATGTCTCAAACTTGCTAATGATCAACTCGGGGAAAGACCGGTTAAAGCCATAATTTACACCCATTCCCACGCAGATCACTTTGGCGGAATTCTCGGTGTCACTACGCCCGAAGAAGTCGATCGGGGGGATGTTCGAATAATTGCGCCTGAAGGCTTCCTAGAAGAGGTTGTTAACGAAAACGTTATTGCCGGGGCTGCTATGGCACGAAGAGCCATGTACCAATTCGGTTTATTTCTATCTCCCGGACCTAGAGGGCATATTGATAACGGGCTCGGTAAAGCTTTACCATTCAGCCCGTCAGGACTTATCGCTCCTACAGAAATCATCGATAGTACGGGCATTGAGCTTGATATAGATGGGGTGCGCGTCGTCTTCCAAAACACGCCAGATGCCGAAGCACCAGCCGAAATGAACTTTTGGTTTCCTGATTATCGAATGCTTTGCATGGCTGAGAACTGCACCCACAACATGCACAACCTCTACCCAATAAGAGGTGCCCAAACTCGCGATGCCCTTGCTTGGTCTAAGTACATAAACGAAGCATTGGATTTATGGGGAGACAATTCCGATGTCTTGATCGCCACTCACCATTGGCCTCGTTTCGGAACCGAAGATTTGAAGCATTTTCTAGTTAAGCAACGCGACGTTTATCGCTGGCTGCACGACCAAACAATGCGACTAGCTAACCGAGGGTGGACACCAAACGAAATTGCTGAAGCACTGGAACTACCCGAATGTTTCGCTTCGGATTCCCATGTCCAGGGCTATTACGGAACGGTGAGCCACAACGTTAAATCGGTTTACAACAAATATCTTGGGTGGTACGACGCAAATCCCGCACACTTAAACCCTCATCCGCCAGTAGACACCAGCACAAAGTACGTCGAATTCATGGGCGGTCCCGATCAAGTACTTCGTCAGGCAAAAAAAAGCTTTGAAGCTGGCGACTACCGTTGGGTGGCGCAGGTAGTGAATCATTTAGTTTTTGCTGATCCTTCACATCAGGCTGCCAGAGAGCTTCAAGCCGATGCCTTTGAACAACTCGGTTACCAGGCCGAATCCGGCACATGGCGAAATGCATACCTTTACGGAGCCCATGAGCTTCGCAACGGATCTCCCAACGTCACTATTGGCAGAGGACGACAGATCGCACACGCAATGACTGCTGAGCAGCTATTTGACTCGATTGGTGTTCGACTAAGCACAACAGCCCTTTGCGATTTAGACATAGAGATTAACTGGACTTTTTCGGACCTAAACGAACACCACGTTCTGGGCATATCCAATTGTGCGATACACCATTTACCCGACCGTCAAACCAGTAATGCCGTGGCTTCCGTTACTCTCAATCGCCATGTTCTGGCCGACACTCTAGGCGGCATAGTCTCATTTTCTGACTCGCTTGCTCAAG
>CEVU01018481.1_pt1 | contig 42692 bp, 48 predicted proteins | sample 427081 | NCBI WGS metagenome assembly CEVU01 (sample SAMEA2623868, study PRJEB7988) | marine metagenome | biome: marine biome (ENVO:00000447); feature: deep chlorophyll maximum layer (ENVO:xxxxxxxx); material: "saline water (ENVO:00002010), including plankton (ENVO:xxxxxxxx)" | depth 80 m | reverse complement strand
GCCATGGTCATCGCCATGGTCATCGCCATGGTCATCGCCATGGTGTTGGACTTGGACGATCGCATCTGGTGGCGGATTTTCTACCCTTTGGGTCCACTGAAATGCAGCGACAGCAGATAGAACCCAAACAAGCCCTAGCGCTGTTATGCCGACGATATGTACTCGGTCAGCGCCTATATAACGCTTTCCAAAAAAGAGAATTACGACAAAGGAAATCGCTGGGATCAGCGGAATAACGAAGGCGTTTTCTAGCATCCACATAGTTCTGCCCTATCCCCGCATCAAATCGAAGTCTTCGACATCGATACTGGTTCGGTTGCGGTACAGAAGAAGGACGATGGCCAGGCCAACCCCAACTTCAGCAGCAGCAACGGCTATGACAAACAGCGCAAATACTTGACCGGAGACAACGCCGTGTTGAACACCAAAGACAACCAAGTTGATATTGACCGCATTGAGCATCAATTCAATAGACATCAAAACCATGACGCCGTTTTTTCTGGCAAGAACTCCATATACGCCGACAGCAAATAGCACGGCTCCAAGAATCAAGAACTGGTTTAGTAACACATCAGTCCTTTCTCGCTAAAACGATCGCACCGATTAAGGCTGCGAGAAGAAGCACTGATACCGCCTCAAACGGGATGATATAGGTAGAAAACACTTCATCCGAAACGTCTGCAGTTCGGTAAACCGGGCCATCAGTAACAAGGCGATCAGAGCCAAAACCATTGAGCAAAGAATAAATCGTAACTCCGCCAAGAAGTGCGGCGACAAGGGCGGCTAGAGGCCACTGCTTGCCGGTCATTTCCATCTCATTCCCAAGCGGGGCTTTGGTTAACATGATGCCGAACAAAAAGAGCACCATCACTGCACCGATATAGACCAGAACTTGAGTGGTAGCTACGAATTCAGCTGTCAGGAGAACATAGAGAGCGCCGAGTCCAGCTAAAACCGCAACTAGATATAGAGCAGCATGCACGATGTTTCGCGTCGTGACCATCCGCAACGCAGAAACGATCACTATGGCGGAGAGAATCCCAAAAAAGATATTTTGAGCGACCATAAAGTCTTACCTCGGGACCTTTCTAACCGTCTGTTCAGAACCTGGTTCATAGTCAAGGAAGTCGGGAACTGTATCCATCCACTCACCTAATCGATCTTTATCGTGGAGTAGATCGGCAATCCGAGGCTCGCTGTATTCATATTCTGGTGTCCAAAAGAGCGCATCGAATGGGCAGACTTCGACGCAGATGCCGCAATACATGCAGAGTGCATAGTCGATATCAAATCGGTCGAGCATATTGACCGTGCGAGGTTTACCGCCTTCTCTTCGAGGTGGCGCCTTTACCTTGTGGCCCTCGATATAGATACACCAATCGGGGCAGGACCGCGAACAAAGCATGCAGGCGGTGCAGTTCTCTTCATGCAGAGCAATAACGCCTCGAGCCCGCTCTGGTGGTGCCTCTTTCTCATGGGGGTACTGAACAGTCACTGCACCTTTTTGAGGAGCTGGGATCAGCGTTTTCCATCCACGCTTCGGAAACAGCGTACGCCCAGCGGTTTTAGCTGTTACGCCAAGACCTTTAATCAAGCCAGGTAATTGCGGCATCAGAAGACCACCTTAAAGATTCCGGTCAAAACGATGTTTGCCAGAGATAAAGGAATTAATACTTTCCACGCGAACTTCTGCAGTTGATCTTCGCGAAGTCTCGGGTAGGTAAATCGCACCCAAAAAATGAAGAATGAGATCAAAAGGATTTTGCCGAGCATCACTCCCGGACCCAACACGTTCAGGATGTTGTCGTCAACGTCAAAACCGGGAATCCACCAACCCCCTAGGAACATCACTGATGCCAGCGCCGCAAATGCAAATGCTGTGCCGAATTCCGCCATGAAGAACAGTAGGAAACGGAATCCCGTGTATTCAATGTGAAATCCGCCCACAAGTTCAGTTTCTGCGACGGGCATATCAAATGGCGTCTGAGTTAATTCAGCTTGAGCAGCGATCATAAAGATCAGGAAAGCTAAGAATTGAGTGAAGATAAAGGGATTACCAATTCCGCCAAAGCCAAAAATTTCTCCGGTCGCTTGCGCAACCACTATCTCCTGCAAATTAAGTGTCTCGGCTTGGATCACAACGCCCATCACGGCGAGAATCAGAGGAAGCTCATAGGCGATTAATTGGCCGGCAGCCCTCAAACCACCCAACAGCGCATACTTGTTAGCCGAGGACCAACCCGCCATCAAGATTCCAAGAACTGACAGCGACGAAACAGCCATCGCGTAGAAGATCCCAGTGTCGAGATTTTCAACAACGGCATCAGGCCCAGCCGGAAGAATCACATACAAAAGAAAAGTAGAACCAAGGACTACCACTGGCGCCATACGAAATACTCGACGATCAGCCTGAGCTGGGTGAATATCTTCTTTCTGCAAAAACTTGATTGCTTCTGCTATCAGCTGAAGCGTTCCATACGGGCCTGTGTCATTGGGGCCTAGGCGACTCTGCATAAAAGCCATCATTTTGAACAGAAATAGATAGACCAAAATTAGCGAAGTGGTAGGAATTATCGCTAGAGCTAAACCGAGCTTGATACCGGTTTCTTGCCAGTAAGGAAGAGCAAGGAGTGTCGTCACCGGTCGATATCTCCCAAGATGAAGTACAGGGAGCCCAAAATAGTGATGACGTCTGGGACGTATACGCCCTTCATCACCCATGGAACAATCGAAATATTGTTGAAGCTAGGTGTCCGAATCTTGACCCGAAACGGCCCTAAATCGCCCTTACTAACGACGTAATAGCCCATTTCTCCGAGAGGATTTTCTGTAGACACATACGCCTCACCAGCCGGAACCTTAATTATTCTCGGAACTTTTGCCATGATCGGCCCACTGGGAAGTCCATCAAGAAGCTGGTCGACCATGTGAGTCGCTTCTCGGGTTTCTTGGAGTCTTACCCAATATCGAGCAAACGAATCTCCATCTGGATGTGTCCAGACACGCCATTCAATTTGATCCCAAGCCAAGCCAGGGTTCGCATCTCGACGTAAATCCCAATCAACGCCGCTGGCACGAAGGTTTGCTCCAGAAAGTCCGTAGCCAAGAGCTACTTCAGGGGGTATGACGCCGACGCCACGACAGCGGGCTTGAAAAATTTCATTGCCTACGAGGAGATCTTCCATCTCATCACAAAAGGTCCGCATTTTGACCATGACGGAACGAGTTTCTTCTATCCACCCCTTTGGAATATCGTCTTTTAGTCCACCAATCCGGTCAAAGTTAGGGTGGAATCTCCCACCGGTAACCTCTTCAATTTGGTTTAGGACACGCTCGCGATCTCGGAACGCAAAAAATACTGGTGTCAGGGCCCCAATTTGAACGCCCATATCGCCAAGGAACAACGCCAGGTTCGCGACTCGACTGAGCTCAAAAAGAATTGTTCTTATCCACTGGGCCCGGGGCGGCGCTTCGACTTCCATTAACCGTTCCGCAGCAAGAATGAATGGCACTTCATTGGCAAAACTACCTAGCCAGTCAATGCGGTTAATGAGAGTCGTGCATTGCGGATAGGTGCGAACTTCGCAAAGCTTTTCATAGCCGCGATGCATATAGCCCATCATTGGTTCAGCGCGAATAACTTGTTCACCATCAAGCTGGCAGGCGATACGCAGAGTTCCGTGAGTGGCCGGGTGTTGAGGCCCGATATTTAAGGTCATGTCCCCGGTGTCAAGCTCAACATTTACTCGAGCATCGGCAGCTTGAGAACTTATGTAAGCCATCTGTTCACGATCTGAGGTGGCAGTCATGAAGCACCCCCATTCGCCTCAAACGCCGCCATTACTTCGGCTTCGAGTTGAGCTTCAAGATGTTCAGGGATCTCTTCAATATCGACAACTCCGGGCCATGGTTTTACTTGTCGAGCAAGCAAAGGGAAGTCTTTTCTCAGCGGGTGTCCTTCGAATTCGGTCGGCAGATAAAGGGGCTGCAAAGTTGGATGACCTCGAAAGGAAATACCGAACATCTCATATGTCTCGCGTTCATGCCAGTCTGCGCCAGGGAAGATGTCACGAATGGTATCGATGGTCATATCTTCACCCACATCGGTTTTGAGTATCACCCCGACCTGTTGGCTAAGAGAATAGAACTGAGCCAAAATTTGGAAACGGCTTTCCCCACCCGCGTAGCCTGTCGAACTGTCAACTTCGACAGGCTCGTCATCTTCTTCGTCAAGACCACCATCAAACTCAGTATCTTCGTAGCGTCCTTCGGGGGCTATTTCCCAGTCAATAGCTGACAGGAAACCGAAGTATTCAAAACCTGCGGACTGCACTGCCCGAATCGAGTCCTGCCAACTCTCGCTCCTGACGCGCAGCCATAGGTCTTCATTGGGGCGAAGCTGCGACTCAACAAGGTCTTCTCCGAGGATTTCGGAGAAGGAAGTTATAAGAGCTTCTCTTTTCTCATCAACATCAACGTTTTCTTCCGGGGGAGTTTCGTCAGTCATCAGTTCACCCCTCTACCACTATGGGTGGACCCTGCCACTTCTCAGTTATGTCCTCTGCCTGGATGCGTTCTTGTAACAGAACGATGCCTTCTAGCAGTGCTTCTGGCCTTGGCGGACAACCAGGGACGTACACATCCACCGGAATCAATTGATCAACGCCTTTGGTGACCGAATAGCTATCCCAGTAAGGGCCGCCGCAGTTTGCACAGGAACCCATGGAAATAACGTATTTAGGCTCAGGCATCTGTTCATACAGCCGAAGAATAACTGGGGACATTTTGTCGGTGACAGTTCCCGAAATGACTACTAAGTCTGCCTGCCTGGGGCTAGCAGGGAACGGGATTACACCCAGCCGCATAACGTCGTAACGCGGTGATCCAAAAGCGGCACCCATTTCAATCGCGCAGCACGCAAGCCCCCACTGATATACCCAAAGTGAACGGGCGCGCCCGAAGTTAAGAAGCCAACTGAGTGGTTTTGGCATCTTGCCTTTTTCAATGAGTCCCATCTGTTAAGCCTTCCTCAAACCCATCTCAAAACACCCTTACGCCATGCATAGAACAAACCAAGTAAGAGAATGAAAATGAAAATCGCCATCTCAACCAGCCCAAAAACTCCGTAAACCTCAAGTCGAGTAGCCCATGGGAAAATAAAAACTGCTTCGACATCAAAGAGGACGAACAGGACTGCGAAGACGTAGTAGCGAATCTGGCTTTGGGCCCAGTCTCCGCCCACGGGGTCTACCCCGCTTTCGTAGGCAATCAACTTTTGCCTCGTGGGGCGACTCGGGCGCAGAATTCGGGCAATAGTGAGCATGGCCCCGGCCATAGCAATAGCGGCTACACCAAATATCCCGACAGTCAGGTAGCTCCGCAGTAGTTCCGACACAATTGTTGAGGCTAGTTAGGGGCTGCAGGACTTTCCAAAACCCAGCGCGGCGCCTCGTTCCGCGGGTTTCGGACGTAGTGAAAGTTATCGTGCTTGGAGCATAAAAGACGTGATTGTTGCCCACGATTCTTGTTTCTTCTCTCAAGAGGCTTGGAATGCTGAGTTAACACAGATTGGAACCTCACCCTCGAACCAGAACCGGGACTGCGTCTCGGGCAAACTCAATGAGAAATTGTGGCACTAAGCCAACAATAATCGTAAAGCCAACTGCGGCCAGCACCACGACCGAAGTAGTCCAATGCCATATTGGTCGTGGCCCTTCTTCTCCTTCATCTAGCACGTACATGGCCATAACTATGCGGAGGTACATAAAGGCGCCGATAACAGCAGTCACCATCGATACTCCTGCGATGAAGTAGCTCTCGCTTTCGACCGCTGCTGCTATGACTTGAAACTTGGCGATAAATCCTGAGGTCGTCGGGATCCCGGCTTGAGCTAACAAGAGCACAGTGAATCCAATGGCGATTACCGGTCGACTGCGGCCAAGGCCCGTATAACGGCTGAGAGGATGTTCGTCGTCAGGTCCCATCGCCCCCACAATGGCAAATGAGCCCAACACCATCAGCGTGTATGTAAACAGATAGAAGAGGGCTGCCGAAGTGCCCGTAGCACTTGCTGAATGGACGGCCACAAGTACGTAACCGGCATGGCTGACCGATGAGAACGCAAGCATTCGCTTGATGTCGGTCTGCAATATCGCCATTACTGAACCTATAACCAGCGTAATAACGGCTAACGCGCCCACTATCGGAGCCCAATCAACATCGTGGCTCGCAAAGGCAGCAAAGAAAATTCTTAGCAGAGCAGCGAACCCCGCAGCTTTCGCTATTGAGGCCATCCATCCAGTAACGGGGCTTGGGGCACCCTGATAGACATCCGGTGCCCAAAAATGGAATGGGGCTGCTGCGACCTTAAAAGAAAGACCCACGAGCAAAAGCGCCATTGCCGCCATTAATAGGTGCTGATCTTGGAATACAACGGCATCAAGATAGCTACGGATATGGACCAGGTTCGTAGATCCTGTAGCTCCATATGTAAGCGCTATCCCATAGAGCAAGAAAGCGGAGCTAAAGGCTCCGAGCACGAAATATTTGATCGCCGACTCGCGAGCTTCTGATCGTCGGTGATGCATTGCAATCATTACGTAGATCCCAATAGATAGAGCTTCAAGCCCTAAAAACATCACTATTAAGTCATTGGCTGATGCCATAACGATGGCGCCAGCTGCCGAGCACAAGAGCAGCGCATGAAACTCAGGCGGGTCCATCTCTTCACGGTCTAGGTAACCGTGTGAAAGTAATGCGGTAGTTGCTAATCCAATCAAAATCAGCACTGTAAAAAAGATGCTGAACCCGTCAACTCCGAAAGCCGAGGCAATCGATGATGACGGCCCATCGGCCTTGACATCGCTCCAGAGACCGAGAGCTACCACAAACGAGGTAAGGGCGGCACATAGTGTGGTGACAGTTGTAAAGACAGTCGACGCTCGTTGCGGGGCAAGTGCACTAACAAGGAGAACAGCTAGCGCTGCTCCTAGGAGAATAATTTGTGGCAGTAAAGCCCACCAATTAACTGATGGTCCAACGAAACCAACGAGCTGCAGGCTTCCCATTAGTGGTCGTCCTTACTTCCATGGTCTCTCTCTACAACTACGGGAGCGCCAGGGTCAGGTTGGACATAATCGGAATGGTCTTCAAGATGTGAAATGAGATTGTTAACAGCTGGTTCTATTCGCTCTAGAAGCGGTTTGGGGTAGACGCCAAGAAAAACGATCCCTACTAGGAACGGAGTTAACACCAATCCCTCTTTGAGACTGAGGTCGGCAGTTTTCTCATCATCTGCAGTTGGCTCACCATGAAAGACCCTCTGATAAGCCCAAAGCAGGTACAGAGCTGCGAGAATTACGCCGGTTGCCGCTATGACCGTCCACCAACGTCGTGTTTCGTAGGAGCCGATTAGCACAAGGAACTCACCTACAAAGCCGTTCAATCCAGGCACACCTATCGACGACAGCATTGCGACGGTGAAAAAGCCGGCAAAAATGGGAGCCGCAGATTGGATGCCACTGAGTTCTGATATCGCTCGAGTTTTTCTTCTTTCATAGAGCATGCCAACCATGAGGAATAGTGCTCCGGTCGACAAACCATGATTGATCATCTGCAGCACTCCTCCTTCCAGGCTTTGCGTGGTGAACGCAAAAATGCCCAGCACTATAAAGCCCATATGGGCGACTGAGGAGTATGCAACGAGTCGCTTCAAGTCTTTTTGCATGGTCGCAACAATTGCGCCGTAGATCACTCCTATAACACCCAAAGTGGCCAGTGTTGGGGCCGCCCACACAGATGCTTCGGGGAATAGGTAGAGGCCGAATCGCAGGAGCCCATAGGTTCCCAATTTAAGCATGACCGCGGCTAGGACCACCGAACCAGCGGTCGGCGCTTGAGTGTGAGCATCGGGCAACCAGGTATGGACTGGGACGACAGGCACTTTGATCACGAATGCGAGGACAAAGGCTAGAAAGCAAAGGCGGGCTGTGTTTGTAGAAAGTGCTTGCCGTTGTGCCAACTCAATGACGTTAAACGTTATGTCTTGGCCGCCCGAGCTCAATGTAGCGACACTGATAATCGCGACGAGCATGAGCGCCGAACCAGCCATTGTGTATAGAAAGAATTTGGTTGCCGCATAACGCCGGTCGTCGTATCCCCAGCCACCAATCAGCATGTACATGGGAACCAAGACGATTTCGAACATCACAAAAAACAGGAATAGATCAAGCGCCAAAAACGCCCCAAAAGAACCAGCTTGCAACAAAAGTAGCCATGCTGTGTATGGCTTCGGGTCGTGGTGCGGGTCAACTGCTATGAGAACTATTGGAGTAATTAGCCCAGTAAGAACGACTAGCCACAACGAAATTCCATCGACTCCTACATGCCAGTTGATCCCCAAACTCGGAATCCACGACTGAATTGACTGCAATTGGAATCCTGGATCTTGAACCGAGAACTCAGCCATGACATAGAGCGAAAATGCTCCGGCTATAGCCGCAAAAATAGCTCCAACCGGACGCATCAACTCGGGCCGACTGTTGGGCAGCAACACCACTACCAAAGCCCCTACGACAGGGACGATAATCAACGCATTTAGGACCGGAAAAGACGCAACGCTCTGGGCTGTTAGTAGTTGCATCACAGCAGTAGCCCCCATGCTAAGAGCGCAATTATTGCTAGAGCGCCAACCGCTATTCCAATGGCGTAATTGCGCATATATCCGGACTGAGTCGGCTGTATTAGTTGACCAAATTTCATTATCAGACGGCCTAAGCCATTAACCGAGCCATCAACTACCGAAGAATCGAAGTCGGCTGTCTTTTGGAAAGCAGAAGTTCCAGTACCACCAACTACTCGCGCGTATGTTGCATCTACATACATCGCGTTTTCGAGGAATTCAGGTTCTAGGCGATCTGTGGGAATTCGTCGGGTCAGCCAACTGAGTATCGCGATCGATATGCCGATCAGTCCAGCCACAACTGAAATCACGGCCAAAGCTATCTTTGTTGCGGTTCCTGAGCTGAAGTGGTGAGGATGATGGAAAATTGGTTCCAGAAAATGTTCTAACACGAGCCAGTCTTTGACGAGCGGCAAATTGATGGCCCCGCCAACTACTGCGGCTCCAGCAAGCAAACACAACGGAGTCGTCATCGTCCACGATGATTCGTGGGGGTGGACGTCTTCTTCCCAATTCTGTTTTCCAAAGAACACCAAGATGACTTGGCGACTCATGTAATAAGCCGTGAGTAGCGCCGTGACTAAGCCAACAAACCACAGCAAGGGTCCAATATTTTTTTGTTCCCAGGCAGCTAGTAATATTTCATCTTTGGACCAGAATCCGGCAAACGGCGGAACGCCTGCTATTGCCAACCATCCGACAATGAACGTGCCTGCCGTTATGGGCATGACTGCGCGTAACGCCCCCATCTTTCGCATGTCTTGCTCGTCGTGCATTCCGTGAATCACTGAACCTGATCCCAAGAACAACAATGCTTTAAAAAATGCGTGGGTGATCACATGGAAGATCGCGGCTACGTATGCACCAGAGCCAATAGCAAGGAACATGTATCCCAGTTGACTGACAGTCGAATATGCCAAGACTTTTTTGATGTCATGTTGGGCCACTGCACATAGCGCAGCAAACAAAGCGGTTGCGGCACCGACGACTGCGATGACCAGCAGCGCATCGTCAGTAAGAACGCTATTCATGCGAACCAGTAGATAGACCCCGGAGGTCACCATCGTCGCGGCGTGCACCATTGCCGAAACCGGGGTTGGTCCTTCCATGGCGTCGGGTAACCACACATAAAGCGGCAATTGAGCTGATTTGCCTGCCGCAGCGACAAACAGAAGAAGCGAAACAGCTGTGCCGGTTGCTGCCGACATCGCAGGGGAGTTAGAAATTTCTGTGTAGGTGACAGTACCTAGGGCCGACCAAATAGCGAATGTGGCGATCATGAATCCCCAATCCCCTACTCGATTGGTGACAAAAGCCTTTTTGCCCGCTCGGGCCGCACTTTCTCGTTGGTGCCAGAAAGAAATAAGAAAATAAGAGCAGGCTCCGACGCCTTCCCAACCAAGAAAAGTAACTACCAAGTTGTTGCCGAACACCAACATAAGCATCGAGAACAAGAAGAGGTTTAGGTATAAGAAAAATTTTGAAAACTTGGGATCTCCATGCATATACCCGATCGAATAGAGATGAATTAATGATCCGACCCCGGTAACAAATAACGCCATGGTTATTGAGAGGGGGTCGACCAAAAATCCTGCTTCAACTTTCAACGACCCTGCTGGAAGCCATTCGAAAAGAATAAATTCATACGAACGATCGCCTGCATGCCCGTCTCTTCCCAACAAGCCCACGAAAACCGCCAAAGTTGCTAGGAACGATCCCCCTGCTGCGATTGTCGCTATCCATCCTGATCCCGGTTCGCCAACTTTGTGCCCAATCAAAAGCAACAAAAAGAAGCCCAGCAGCGGAAGAGCAGGAACAAGCCAAATCAGTTCGACCACGACTTCACCCCTTCAATGCCGAAAGGTCGTCTGCTGTCGCACCGGGTTGACGACGGAGGATCGCTACGACTAGCCCTAAACCGACAACTACTTCAGCTGCAGCGACCACTAGGACGAAGAAGACAACTGTTTGGCCTCCAATATCATCGAGTTGCTGGGCCATTGCAACGAAACTGAGGTTCACGCCATTCAGCATTAGTTCAACGCACATCAGCATGACCAACGGGTTTCGACGAATTAAAAGTCCTGTTCCTCCAATTACGAACAACATGGCACCGAGGACGAGGTACCAGCCTGTGGTGATTTCCATCAAGCTTCATTCCCCGGTTCAGGTGCAACACCTACAACGTTCTTTGGTTTGCGTGCGAGGACGACGGCTCCGATAACCGCAATCACCAACAACAAAGAGGTCAGTTCGAATGCGTAGACGTAGTCAGAAAATAATGAACGCGCTAAGAGTCGCACATTTTCATCTCCTGTTGCCGATCCGCCTATTGCTTCTGCTCCAGTAACAGGTTCTTTAACGACCATTACGAGCAAAGCGAGTATTGCAAGCGAGCCCGCAGCGAAAACAAGGGCTGCCCATTTTTGGACAGGTAGAACTGATAACTCTAGGTTTTGAGCTCGATCGACTCCTAGCAACATGATTACAAATAAGAACAGGACAACGATCGCTCCGGCATAAACGATGACCTGAACCGCAGCAAGAAAGTGAGCCTCTAGCGCTACAAACTGAACCGCTATTCCAAATAATGTCATCACCAACATCAATGCTGAGTGAACTGGATTGCGGGCAAGAATTACTCCCAGAGCTCCTGTCAGACATATCGCTGCAGCGAGGATAAAGACAACGGTGTCAACCATTAATCAACATCCTCCAACTGATCGTGTTCGTGAGCCAGAGTCTCGGGTTTTTCATCACTAGCTGAGTCGTGTTGACCTAATTCAGGGTCTCTAGTCCCGTAGCCAAGTTCGCCGCTCCAGCCAACTCGATTTTCATAGTCAGGATTCCCAGCCGAAGCGGTGGCACGCATCCAACCGGATGTGGCTAAATCATCACCTTCATGCCAAAGTTCCCATGGTTGGCGCTGAGGCAAACCATCGTCTCCCACTACTAGCTCGTTCTTTGTGTAAATCGCGTCTGAGCGATTGGCAAAGCTGAATTCAAAGAGTTTCGACTCGGTAATTGCCTCGGTTGGGCACGCTTCAACGCACAGATCGCAATGAATACACCGCAAGTAATTGATCTCATATACGTATCCGTAGCGCTCGCCTGGGGACACTGGATCTGATTCAGAGTTATCTGCACCTCTGACGTATATGCATCTTGCAGGGCATACGCCAGCACACAGTTCGCAACCAATGCATTTTTCCATGCCATCTTCGTACCGATTGAGGACATGTCGACCGTGGAAACGTGAGGGCTTTGGGCGTTTTTCTTTTGGATATTCAGTTGTAACTCTCTCTTCAAAGAGTTTCATGAAAGTGACTTTGAAGCCACCGAGATACCCCATTACGCCTCCTCTAATTCATCTTGGAAAGCGCGATCTCCAGCTCGAAGTCCCGCTAGGAGAAGGGCAGTTCCAATAGCCAATGCAATGAAAGCCGCACCGTAGGTTGCTATCCAATTCCAGTCGTTAGCCGCTCGGAGTTCTTTGAGGCTGATGAACATCAGCCAGAACAGAATTAAAGGGATAAGCAGTTTCCAACCAAGGTGCATCAGTTGGTCGTAGCGGAGTCTGGGAAGGGTCGCTCGAAACCAGACGAATACGAACAAGAAGGCTAAGACTTTGAGGAGGAACCATACAGTTGGCCAGAACCAAGTCATTCCAAACAAAATCGGTCCGGCGGGGCCTCCAAAGAACAAGGTCACCATGATCGCCGACATAGTGATCACATTCATGAATTCTGCAAGGAAGAAAAGGGCGAAACGAATTGACGAATACTCCGTGTGAAAGCCTCCGACTAGCTCCTGCTCCGCCTCAACTAAGTCAAATGGCGGCCGGTTAAGTTCAGCCGTTGCTGCAATGAGGAATACGATGAAGGGAACAACTCCCGAAGACAAAACGAACCATCTGGTGATGCCACCTGCTTGAGCGGCGACAATGCCATGCGTAGAGAGAGTTCCTGCCAGGATTACAACTACGACCGTAGCCATTCCTAGAGCTGCCTCATAAGAGATGGCCTGTGCCGAAGCGCGCACCGACCCTATAAGTGGATATTTTGACCCAGATGCCCATCCCGCGAGCATCACTCCATAAACAGCGATTGACGACATCGCGAGCAGCAACAAAATGCCAATGGGGGGGTCGGCTACTTGGAGATACGTCTCTCGACCAAAAATCGTGACGGTTCCTGATGAACCGCTACCAAATGAGCCGCCGATAGGCACAACGGCGAACGATAAGAATGCCGTGACTGCCGCTATGTAGGGCGCAAGCCGAAAAACTAAGGGGTCAGCATTTTCTGGACGAAGATCTTCTTTGAAAAAGAATTTCACGCCGTCAGCAAAAGTTTGTAATAAACCCCATGGGCCCGCCACGTTGGGACCAATTCGGTTCTGCATGTCCGAGATCAGTTTTCTCTCGAACCAAACCATAAACATAGTGGCGACAAGCAAAAACGTAAAAGCCACCAGCACTTTGGCCGCCATAATGCCAATGTCGACGAGGTCAACCCCATCAATAAAAAGCGGGTCCCCCGTCACAACGTTTCAATCCTGATGTCATTGATCACAGCAGTAGCATCTATAAAACGATTTGCTCCTACGCCCGGTTGGTTGAATGGCAGTATTGCGGTTCCCCGTTGAACGTTGTCATCGGCTGTTACTGTCAAGTTTTCGGTGGCTCGGGTAGAGATGACCCGAACTTCAGTACCACTTGGTATACCAAGTCGTTGAAGGTCGTTCGGGTGAACTTTGATACTGGGTGATTCTGCCAGGTGTCGAAGCGACGGGCTTTGCTGTGTGGTCGTTGCTGCGTCCCATAGTTTGCGGCCGCTAATAAGCCGTAAACCATAACCGTCAGCAACGGGTGTGTCTTTCGGGACGGGCAAAGCAAGATCTATCGAACTTTGTTGAACCAAAATTCCTTCGAACATTTCAGAACTCTGCACTCTTTCTAGAGTGATGCCGGCGTGGCTAGGTGCGACTTGTTCAATTTCGCGCCAAATGTCCTCTTTGGACGTTAACTCCAAGTCGCCACCCAGACGCCATGCCAGTTCTGTCGCGATCATCCAGTCATCGCGGGTCGACCCTGGGGAAGTAATTTTTTGAGCGACTCGACTGATACGTCCTTCAATATTTGTTGTGGTGCCGCTCTGTTCCCCATACGCCGTCGCTGGCAAAACAATGTCAGCTTGTGCCACAGAAGAGGTAGCAAAGTTATCGATTGCTATAACTGTTTTGGTTTTTTGAATAGCGTCCGCCGCCAGATTGCGATCAGGGAAATCAGATAGAGGATCCGCTCCCAAAAGAATCAATGTTTCGATTTGCCCTGCAGCTGCGGCTTGCAGCATTTCAGAAGTCCCAAGACCAGATTTTTCGGGGATCTGCTTCCATTTCTCGGTAAGCGATGCACTGGGATTGCTGATTCTGGTGCGGCCGGGGAGAAACCCCGGAGCTAGGCCCATATCTAATGCTCCACGAACATTTCCTCTCCGCACTGCGACTAAGAACGTGGCGTGCGGCAGTTCAGCCTGGATTACTGCAGCGGTGGCAACCGCCGGGTCTACTGATTCAGCAACTGATGACCGTCCTAGAATCACGACAACCGAGCCATCGGAAAGTTGTTTTGCTAGCGGATCATCGCTGCTCAGCAATTCGCTGAGAGTTTTTGCCGCCTCGCCTGTCTGGCAACGGATTGAACGCTGGGCGTACGAGTCACTTCCAGTCGTGGCAGCTCCTATTTGAACTACTTGGGTTCGACCCTTTGTAGCGGCGCCCCGAAGTCGAAGGTGCAGTATCGCCAGTTCCTCTTTAAGGTCTGGACCAATTACTAGAACTGTGTCTGCCTCGCATGCATCTGCGATCGTTGCAGGCGGAAGACCTAATACCAATTCTGCTGGGAGACCATCACCTAATTGTGCATCAACATTGTCAGTGCCAATCACGGACCGCGCGAATTTTGACCAGGCGTATGCATCCTCATTTGTCAATCGCGAGCCACCAATAATTCCCACTTTTTGAGGGCCTGCGCGACGGATAGCTTCAGCTGAGCTTGCTAGTGCTGAACCCCAGTCAGTTCCTAGTAGTTGTCGTTGGTTATCTGGGTCTCGAACAAAAGGAGAGGTAAGACGCTCATCACTGTTGACGGCCTCGAAGTTGAATCGCCCCTTATCGCAAAGCCAACCATGATTTACCGACTCTACGTCAACGCCAAGATAACGAACGAGTTCGTTTCTCGACGACTGGACTGAAATTCGGCAACCCATCGAACAGGTCGTGCATGTTGATTCGTTCTCTTCCAGGTCCCATGGGCGCGCCTTAAATCGATAAGGGGCTGCGGTAAGGGCTCCAACGGGGCAGATTTGAACAGTGTTCCCCGAGAAATAAGAACTAAATGGTTCGTCGGGGAATGTTAATACTTGAGTCGAATTTCCCCGCTCCGTGAACTGAATTAGCGGATCACCAGCAATCTCGTCGGCAAATCGGGTGCAGCGGTCGCAAAGAATGCACCGTTCACGATCTAGGTGGACTAGATCCGAAATTGGGATTGGTTTTTCGTAGTGACGTTTTTCCTCAATGAACCGTGATTCGCCAGGTCCATAGGCAAGCGTCTGGTCTTGGAGCGGACACTCGCCGCCTTTGTCACATACCGGACAGTCCAACGGGTGGTTGACTAGGAGGAACTCAAGAATCCCTTCTTGCGCTCTTTTCGTATCATCCGATTCGGTATCAACGATCATTCCCTCAGATACTGGGACCATGCATGATGGTTGAAGCATTGGACCGCGGCCCGTATCGACATCAACTAGACACATGCGGCACATACCGACGGATGACATCCGCTCGTGGTAACAGAATCTGGGAATATGGACTCCCGCGCGATCAGCAGCCGCAATGAGCATCTCGCCCGATTGCGCTTCGATTTCAGTGCCGTTAACTGTGACGGTGACTTCAGTTACATCTTGCTCAGACATCTACGGCCACCTCAATCATCGTTCTGGTTTCGTTACCAGCAACTTTCGCCTCAAATTCTTCCCGGAACAGAGTTAGCGCGGAATGAATTGGGGCAAAGGCAGATGGGCCAACAAAGCAAATTGTGGTCATCCGATAAGGAAAAGGAACAGCCTCAATACCTTTGTCCGGTACCGCCGCATGAGGGAATTCGCCAGGGCAGATTGTTTCTCCAACCTCAATCAATAGTTCAAGGTCTCGCGTAGTTCCTCGACCTGTTACAACTCTGCGAAGTATCTGTTCAAGCCAAGTCCCACCTTCCCGGCAAGGTACGCACTTACCGCATGATTCGTGGGCATAAAACTTCGTCAAGGTGAGGGCAGCAGCGGGAATATCAGTAGTTTCGTCCATCACCATGATCGCGCCGGACCCCAACATCGACCCTTGAGGGCCTACTTGGCTAGCTTCGAATGGCAAATCAAGTTGGTCAGGAGTAAACCAAGGTGCCGAGCCGCCACCAGGCACAAACGCTTTCAATTGGTTGTCATCTCGGATCCCGCCACACATGTCGTTGCCGTATAGCAAGTCGCGAAAGGTGGTCGTTCCGTTAACGATTTCATACACGCCTGGTCTCTTAACATGACCGCTAACTGCGACCATGCGAGTTCCCGGGGAGCTTTCAGTTCCAATGGCCGTGAATGCATCTGCACCATGCTGGACGATCCAAGGCAGGTTGGCCAAAGTCTCAACGTTGTTAACGATTGTTGGTTGCCCGTAGAGACCTATTGAAGCAGGAAAATATGGCGGTTTTAGCCGCGGCATCCCGCGGTTTCCTTCGAGGCTTTCGATTAGCGCTGTTTCTTCACCTACTACGTAAGCTCCTGCGCCCCAGTGCAAAACGATGTCAACGGAGAATTCGCTTCCCAAAATGTTCTTTCCCACATAGCCGGCTCCATAGGCATCATTTAAGGCTTGAGCGACGCGTTCTTGCGCTACCGCCATTTCACCTCGGATGTAGAGGAAACACTGACTGAGGCCAACCGCGTAGCAAGCGATCAGGCATCCTTCAATAAGCTGGTGGGGATCCAATTCCATCAAAAGACGGTCTTTATAGGTTCCGGGCTCGGACTCATCGCCGTTGACAACTAGGTACCGAGGCCAAACACCCGGCGGGCAAAATCCCCATTTAACGCCAGCGGGAAATCCAGCACCGCCACGGCCAAGCAGAGTTGCATCTCTGACTTCGTCGTGGACCTCTTCCGGGGTCTTTTTCAGAGCTTTCTTTAGGGCCTGATAACCATCTGTTGCTTCGTATCGCTCAAGCGTGTGCGAGTCCTCATAATCGAAACGAGCTGTCACAATTCGCGGCGTTTCATTAGCAATGAAACCCGGTGCATGGGCGATTGGAGTCCCAGTCATTTCATTCACTAGGATCCTCCATCTTCACTGAACCAAACTGGCGCGACCTTGACGTCTTCAGGGGGTACAGCACCCACGGATCGATCTTCAGGTATATGTTGGCGAATTTGCGACAAGACTCCATGGTCTGGAACGTCATGATCCGACAGGGCAAGCTCATCAATGAGTTCATCAAATTGATCTGTAGTAACTCTGTATTGGTGTCGATAGTTAACTTGTAGACAAGGAGCTTCAGTACACGCGGCCTGACATTCCGCGCCTTCTAAAGTGAACAAGCCATCGGGAGTGGTACTGCCAGATTTCACGTTGAGCCGCGACTCAGCGTGTTTCATCAAGTCACCCGCTCCCATCAGTGCACATGACATTGTCGTGCAGATGTTGATCACATATTTTCCAACTGGGTGGCGTTTAAACATTTCGTAGAAAGAACACGTGCCGAGCACTTCTGCGCTGGTGGTACCCACTAACTCACCTATCTGCGTCATCGCGTCATCTGTGACCCAGCCTTCTTGTTCTTGGGCTAAGTGCAATAGAGGAATCATCGCCGAGCGCGGTTTGGGATAGCGCCCGATAATTTCTTCAGCTAGAGCCAAATTTTCATCAGTAAAGAAGGTCATCTATCGACCTCTCCCATAATTGGGTCAATCGATGAAATAACAGCAATAGCGTCAGCCAGAAGGCCCCCATGCATCATGTGCGGGAGGGTTTGTAGATTTACGAACGAAGGCGCTCGGATGTGCATTCGCTGCGGTTTTGGTCCACCGTCAGATATCAGATAACAGCCTAATTCTCCCCTAGGAGACTCGACAGATGTGTAAACCTCACCTGACGGAACTTTGAAACCCTCAGTAAAAATTTTGAAGTGGTGTATCAAAGCTTCCATCGACTCGTCGATACGAGCTCTCGGTGGAGGAGTCACTTTCCTGTCCTCAGTTCGATACGGGCCGTCGGGCATCATTTCTATGCATTGCTCCACAATGCGCATCGACTCTCGAATTTCGTTAAGTCGTATTGCATAGCGGTCAAATGTGTCACCGTATGTGCCAACCACAATGTCGAAATCAACTTGGTCATAGGCCAGATACGGCATTGCTCGACGCAGATCCCAAGCGAAACCTGTTGACCGCAAGATGGGGCCAGTGGCACCTAAAGCCAGTGCTTCTTCGGTTGTGATAACTCCAATCCCCTGAGTTCGTTCCCTCCAGATAGGTTGCCCAGTCATGAGAACATCGAATTGTTCGAGCCGTTCGGGCAGCACCTCAAGAATTTTTTGGATGTCTTCCCTCCACCCATCTGGCAGGTCTGCAGCGACGCCACCAGGTCTGATGTAATTGTGGTTCATTCGCAAGCCGGTGACCTTTTCGAAGAAACGAAGAACTTCCTCACGTTCTCGCCACCCGTAGATCATCATGCCTACAGCTCCTAGATCCATTGCGTTAGTGGCTAGGAACAAAAGGTGCGAAGACATCCGATTCAGCTCACACATAAGCATTCGAATCCAAGTCGCCCTCTCAGGGATTTCGACTTCGAGCAACGCTTCGACTGCCAGCGAAAATGTCAACTCTGTGAACAACGGCGCTGCGTAGTCCATTCTGGTGACGTTTGTCGGCCCTTGCAGGTATGTCAGGTCTTCCGCAGTTTTTTCCATGCCTGTATGCAGATAACCGATGACTGGTTTCGAACGCAGGACCGTCTCGCCTTGTAATTCCATAGTCACGCGCAGAACGCCATGGGTTGATGGGTGTTGGGGACCCATATTGATGATCATTCGTTCGTCATCGGGGTCGACAACAGAGGCCCGTTCTTCTGCTTCTGACTCGGACATTCTCAGAACAGCGTCACGATTTCGGAGATGATCTAGGGTGGTCACCGGCCATCTACCGCCTTGAATTGGACCGGAATACGTCCCAATGAGAAGTCTTTGCGTAACGGATGTCCTTGCCAATCATCAGGCAAAAGAATTGGACTTGGATCAGGATGGCCTTCAAATTCCAAGCCGAACATGTCGTTAGCTTCTCGCTCCATTGCTTCCGCGCCTGGGTGAATATCTGTAATGGTCGCAACAACTGGGTCGGCCTCGGAAACTTGGAGTCTGATTCGGATTCTCCGAGATCCATGGACATCAAGCAGATTAACTACGAGTTCGAAACGTTCTCCTGAGATAGTTAGCGGCAATGATCGAGTTTCATTTCCTAAATAATCGGCCCCGCAAAGATCAATACATACGCCGTAGCCTTCGTCCTTCAAAGTTTGGACAAGGTCGTGGTATCCGTCTTTAGTGGGGTGAAGGACAGTCTGACCAGCCGCCGATGTCACAGCTGATCCATGAAGCATTTCGACACTTGCTTCAGGAATTTCGGGTTGCTCTGATTCAGTTTCTTCCTCGACCGCCGGGGATAAATCACTCATATAGATCCCCAGTTTTGATAATGACAGGCGCTGGTTGACCGTCTAGCGCCGCTTCCGGCCCAAGTTCGATTTCCGCTCCGCGCCCTGTTTCATCGCGCCTCTGAGTGAGTTCACCGGTGCGAATTTTTTCGTGCAACGCGAGAATCGCATGCAGCAGCGTTTCTGGTCCTGGCGGACAACCTGGCGCATAAATATCTACCGGTACTACTTGGTCAACGCCTTGAACAATCGCATAGTTATTGAACATGCCACCGCTAGAGGCACATACACCCATGCTGATAACCCATTTGGGTTCCATCATCTGGTCATATATCTGTCGCAAGACAGGCGCCATTTTCTGACTGACTCGACCTGCAACAATCATTAGGTCCGCTTGTCGAGGTGACGCACGAAACGTTTCCATCCCGTAGCGGGCCATGTCGTAGTGCGCGGTTCCAGTAGCCATCATTTCTATCGCGCAACATGCGAGGCCAAAGGTCGCTGGCATCAGGCTTCGTCGCCGTGCCCATTTGACCAGCTCTTCTATCGGGGCTGTGATTATGTTGTGGCCAAGCCCAGCGAGTCCATCATCGCCAAGGCCTAGCTTGTGTTTGATATCTGAAAGGTCTGCCATTACGCCGCCTCGGAATCATCAGCAGCGGTCTCAATCTCGATACGGCCCTCAAGGCCGACCTTTCGAATTGTGGAGGTGGTAGTCCGTTCGGGGCTAGTTGCCGGAGTTATTAATTGCCGACCTGGTCCCCAATTAAGGCCACCTTTTGCCAGTTCGTAAACAAATGAAAGAAAAAATATGCCAGCAAAGATGGTCATAGCCACTAGCCCGAACAGACCTAATTCGTCGTTAGCAACCGCCCATGGATACAAGAAAACGATTTCAATATCGAACATGATGAACAGCATGGCAACCAGATAGAACTTCACTGGGAATCGTTCTGGTATCGCTACTTGTTCTGTAACGCCACACTCATATGCTGACCTCTTTGCAACGGTGGCTCGTTCTGGTGCTAGCAGGCGGGAGGCAACAATACTAAGCAGCACAAACAGAACTCCGAGCACTCCTAGAGTTAGGACCGGGAGATACTGCTCCATCTAAATTTACCCCTTCCCCTGATTCAGTTCCCCGCTGCTTCTCGGACAGCCCATACGGCTTGATCTCGTCGGTGGAGGTGATAACAACCTAAACCAAAAAGCAATCCAGAGAAGATAGCTACAAGTGCTGGTCGCAGCCTGAGATTGCCTTGGTCTCGGACCATTACAACGGTATAAATCGGTGCTGCCTGATCTAGTTCCGCGACAGGTAGCAGAACCTTTCCATCTGCCCCCAATGTGTTCGGGTCAATATCGGCGGTAGGCGTGTAAGGCTGCAGTTGCACAGCGGCATAGTGAGGCCGGCCTCTACTGGGAATAAAATACTGGGTTAAAGCGTTATCTGGGATTCCAAGTGGCCGGTAGCGTTCTCCGCCGACGCGCATGACCCTATGAACTTGATAGTCAGTAGCAGCATCAAATAGACAGGTGTTCACTGTCTCAAGACGACGAGGATCACCAGCGCTGCACACAACTGCCGCATCTGCAGTCGCTTGCGCGTCAGCTTCGATTACAACTTGCCAGCCGCTGGTTGGTTCACTGGCTAGATCGTTGTTTAGCTCCTGAACTAACTCAACAGGGACAGCTTCGGGATTTGTGCTTACGTGGGTCACTTCCCAAGCCGGGCCGTGCCCAACCCATCCGATTCCGAAAAACCACCAGATGATTCCCATTATCAGGTTCCATCCCCACAGACCGGTCCACGCGACAAGAAAACCAAGTCTGACGCCAAGGTTGGTTGCGAGAAGTAGATACGTCGATCCGCATAAGACAATGATGCTGAGCAATACCGCTAGATAACCGGTAAGGACTGGGTCCCACCCCACTACAGCGACCAAATTCATTGCTCGTCCTTTGATGTATGCAACTCGGCAAACTGAACAGTTGATTGCTCTGCTGGATCTAGGCCTCGCTCATACTCCGAGATTGCACGGAGCTCGTCTTGAGTAAGAATTCGCCCAAAACCAGGCATGCCGTAGTTACCCAACCTTGCAAATTCACCATATGCGACATTGTCAGCTGCGCCCGAAGTAAGGAAAGCAATTTGATCTTCAATGTCCGGGAACAAACGATCGAGGCTTACAGCGTTGAGAGCCGGGCCATATCGTCCCGATCCTGCAGGTCCGGGCATAACTTCCACTACGCCACCATTATTTGGCAGTTGAGCTGGACCTCGCGCCGGCCATCTCGGAGTGTGGCAGCGAGCACAGTGAAGTTCAAATAAAACTTGTCCTTCGCTTTTTTCCGGATGGGCTGCTATTTCTTTTTCCTTTGCAGCACGTGCTCGTTCAGCGGCTTCCTCGTCTGGGATTCTTTCTCTCCACATCCACGCGATGAGATTGTCGACTTCTTGAGAAGTCAGAGGTCCACCACCAGGCAATCCCCACGCCGGCATAACCCCCCGGCCATAGTTCAAAATCTGACGAACTTCATCGACTTCATCTAGCTTCTCCGCATCGGTATCGAAGCGGGTAAAGACCGTGTCGATCGCTGGAGCGCGCCAACTCGTTTTCACAATATAAGTGTCCTGGTCACTGAACTGGTTACCGATATCAAGGACGACGGGCGCGTAGTTCGCTCCACCCATGTCGGCACCATGACAAACGACACATTCAAGTTCCTGCGCAAGCCGCTCACCGGCAGCAGCGGCTCTTTCACCGAAGCCTTGTTCGGCGCCAGCGCGGCGGCCACCTTCTCTCAACCAATAGATAGGAAGTACCAGCGCGATTATGAGAAGCATTAAAACACCGAATGCTTGAACTCTTTCGAGACGACTTCCTTCAAGAGTTTCATCATCTGGCAATGATCCGCGGTTTGCAGCCAACTCAATTTCGCTGCCTCGTTCACCTTTACTCCGTCGGATATTGACGAAGACGTATATTGCCCAGCCAACAACCACAATGGCTAAGAGAACCATCGCGATCGAGCGTTCGGTTGTGGCGGCGTAAATCATCTTTTGGTCACTCCCGCCGCGATGCAGTGATTTGAGAAGAGAGAGAATGTATTCATCAGGCGCAGTGGGGCCCTTCTAGGCCTTGACCTGTCGTATCTGTACCAATTGGAGGCCCTTGCGTGGGGCTTCCTGTGTCAATGACAACCTTGTCTCCGTCAATAATGACTGGGAATCGGTCCATACCTCTAGGGGCCGGACCAACTTTCTTTTCGCCAACTCGATTGTATTGAGATCCATGACAAGGGCATTCAAACCATTGAGAGGTGGCACAAGATGGAACTTTGCATCCGAGGTGAGGACACTTTTGCCACAGAGCTACATAACCCATTTTAATGCCGTCTAGCACAGCTCCCGAATAAACCGACTCGGCTGCTCTTTGTGTCGCTTCATCCATTGGATAAGGCTGCAAATAGGTTTGTGCCTCAGAGAAATAAGAAAATGTAACGGCCGGTGATGATGACGCGATGACATCATTAACAGAGGAAATTGTTCCAATTTTCACCTTGGATCCAAATCCCCCTGTGGGACGCGGCCATAGAAAGGCGATGTTGGCAGCCCCAAAAGCAGATAAACCCATGGTCATAAGGGTTATTGATGCTCGATTTAAGAATTGCCGCCTGGTCACCCCTATCTCTTCAGGGTCAGGTGGGCTCCAGATTTCAGGTTCAGTCGGCTCCGGGACTGCCACATCACCCCCGACTCTTGCTAGAGCTACTGAACGTTCGAGTTCTTTGGCCTCATCGCTAACTGGGGCGACCGTCAATGATCCAGCATCTCGCTTTCGGGTCTCACGAGACAACTGGCCTAGCCCCTGCACATCACTTTTGCGCAAAGATGTGAACCCCACTAATGCCGCTAAAACAACAAGCACAGGGATAGCTATGGCGATGATTGTACCGCTGGACACTGCGCTGCTCCTTAGAGGTGAAAGATGCCGTGGAGTCCTGTATCCCACGGGTAGGTGAAGTTGAAACCTTGGCCCCTAAAGAAGGAACCAATAATTACGAGGACCGCCCAAAACATCAGATGCATTGTCTGCATTGAGATTGCAAATTTGCGATCTTCGGGGGCGTTTGAAGGATTGCGATCTATGTAAGGGGCAAAGCCCAACAACACCAAAACGATTCCAGGCAGAGTGACGCCCGCGATCATCGGATCGAACATAGTAAGTAGCTCTTGCAGACCTAGGAAATACCAGGGTGCTTTCGAAGGATTCGGAGTTGCATTGTGGTTCGCATACTCCAGCAATGGTGCGTTAATAAATAACGAAAAGACGAGTATAAAAGCGGTCAAGAACAGCGCCGCCGTGAACTCCGCAGCAAGGAGATGCGGCCAGACGTGCACCTTGTCACCCGGATTGGCCTTCACATCCTGGATTGAGCCCGACTTAACTACCGTCAATAATCTATGTGTGTTGCCGCTCGGTCCTGCCATCGCAGGTGGGGCAATAGTAGCTACCCCGCCACCTGTGGCTGCAGGGGTTCCTCCCTGTTGGCTCTGTTCGAGTAAAGAGCGCGGGATAGTTTCGCCGTCGTCGTCGGAATCAGCAGCGGTATTACTGACGGGGGCTGAGCCTCCGTCCGCTGCCGCTTTGGCTTCTTGACTTCTTTTTAATAAGTGTTCAGGAATTTCAGTCATGAGATTGCTTTCAACCGCCTATCTATAGCGGTCCGGAGATTCCGCCATCTTTGCGGACTCTCCAGAAATGAATTGCCAGAAAGATGACAAGGACGAACGGGAGCATCAATACGTGTAATACGTACCATCGGAGAAGGGTTTCAGCACCGATTTGTTTACCTCCCAAGAGGACAAAGCGAACTTGGTCTCCGAATACCGGAGTGAAACCCATCATGTTTGTACCGACCGTTACAGCCCATAGAGATAATTGATCCCAGGGCAGCAGATAGCCAGTAAACGAAAGTAGAAGCGTGAGCTTTAAGAGCATCACGCCAACGATCCAGTTGAACTCGCGAGGAGCTTTGTATGCACCATGGTAAAAGACTCTCGCCATGTGCAAGAAGGTAGATAGCACCATCAAATGGGCGCCCCATCTATGCATGTTGCGAACAAGCAATCCAAAGCTCACCTGTGTGTGTAACGACTCTATATCGCTCCACGCAGCCGCAGCTGTCGGGCGATAAAAGAACATGAGGAAAATGCCCGTAATCGTCAACAAAATAAACAAAAAGAAGCTGAGTCCACCAAGGCAGAGCGTGTAGCTGACTTTCACTGCGTGACGCTTCACCTTCACAGGGTGAAGGTGATACAGGACGCTATTCATGATCACATAGGACCTGTTCCTAGGGCTGTCGGTGTAACCCTTGCGAAAAATGGAACCTGGGCGAAACACAGACGTCCAAAACTGGCTGTCTTGCATCCAATCAGCTGCGGCGCTAGCGCCTTGTTGAAGTTTTTCAGGCAGCGATTGCTTGGGCTTTTCGATCATATTTTTTGCCATCTAAATTCCGCCTATTCCTCAGAGTCGCATGCCGTAGGCGTAGCCGTGAGTGTGAGTCCGACCGTGGGTGTCGCCTTCAGCGGGGGGAGTTTCAACTACTTTGCCCAGTGTTATGACGCCGGTAGGGCATCTATCAACGCACAAAGCGCAGCGAGTACATACGTCGTCATCAATTATAAAAATTGCATTATCTGCTGGATCCAGGCCGGGGAGGTCTGCGTCGATAGCTTCGTCAATCGCCTCTAAAGCTACGTAGTGAATACACTTCCACGGGCAAATATCGACGCAACCTTCGCATTGGATGCACTCGGATTGATCAATATTGATGAATTGTTTTGGTTTTACCGCCGCAGCAAGATAATCGGCGTCGACTGTTTGCAGCACATAGTCGTCTACGAACCGCGGCATTGGCGGGTTGGCCTCAGTCTTTGCCATATCAACTGCTCTTCATTAGTGGTCGACCAAAATCTGACACCGGTTCCACAACCGGTTTTTTCTCATCTCGTTTCTGCCACCAAAGCCACAGGAATGGAAGTCCTGCCAAAGCAACTATGTGTTCGATAACTACAACGATGTCAGAAACCTTCTTTAAGTCCATCCGCATCGGTGGGAACGTAATTGGGTTTCCATCGAGGAACTGACCCTCGGTGAAGAGCATGCGCTCAACAGACCATCCCCATTCATTATCAGTGAGACGGATCCAACGGTCAGGCACAACTCCAAACACCATGAGAAGGAGCATGAAAACAAATGCTGAACCGAGCATCGCTTCGCCCCAGGATGTGGGACGGTCAATGGGCCGACGGCGTCCGTAGGCAACGATTCCGTACACCATAAGACCCGTGATCATTATTGATGTCACAAGTGCGACCACTGGCCCTCCTATCTACTACTTACTATCAGTCCGTGCTTACTGAATATTGGCCAGACTCCGAGGAACCTGGGCCTATGCAAATCCACATAATGGACTTACGTTCAAACCTATCGGAGTAACGCCCGGATCGGTCTACGTTTTACTACGCATTCACGACGGATTCGCAACTCACGAACGCCTTATATGGTGGCACTCGCGAGCAGTGAATGCCGAACCCAAACCAGGATTTTTTTTGAGAACTTCATTCCGAGTACAACTTAGGCAAAAATCGTCTGCCAAACTTGGCCTCCTACCCCTGCTAGCGCCTATCTTTGATGAGCGCACGCATCTTATTTATGTAACAGTAAAATCCGCAATGCGGGATTACCGGTTGGAATCTCGCGGAGGACAAAGTGACCGAAGTTCCCGAGTATCTATTTGAGCGTTCCAGACAGAGGCGGGTAGCGCTGGGCCTACTTGAAGACGATGGCGGTGGCGGAGCTGTCGCCTCTGATTCGGCAGACAGTGGAAGCAGCGGAGTTAGTTCCGGACCTAGCAGTGCAGATGTAATTGCTGCAGCTAAGGCTGATGCCAAGCTAGAGCAAGTTACTCATACAGAGATAGAACCGGAATGGGTCACCGCTGCTAACACCAGAACAAAAATTCCCATGTGGGTTTTGCCCATTATGTTTTTCTTGCCGTTGTGGGCATTTGTCTATGTCAAAATGACCGAACCCCCACCAGAGCCTGTGACAGCTATGACTGAGGGTGCCGCAACTTATGCTGCACAGTGTGCCAGTTGCCACGGTGGCAACGGAGCTGGGAGCGAAGGCGGAGGAGTTGGACGCCCTCTATATAACGGCGAAGTCTTATTGACCTTCCCGAAGCTGGACGCCGAGCTGATGCTTTGGCTTACCGTCGGTTCTGAAGGCATCGGTATCGGAAATCCTTATGGTGCAACTGATAGACCCGGAGGCGCCCATATTTCAGGAGAAACCGGCGCAAACATGCCTGGATTTGGCGGGGTGCTCACCGAGTACAAGATCTATTCGGTGGCCCGTTATATTCGCGAAGTATTAAGCGGAGAGACCTTGAGCGACGACGAAATAGCTGTTCGTGATGCCGAATGGGAAGAGTTAGGCGGCGGCAAGGACGTTAGCGGAGGCCACGGAGGCGGCGGCCATTAGTTCCAGCGTTGCAATATCGGCCTGATCAGAATCTAAGAACGTCAAACTGGAGCCGGAGGAAATGCGCTAATGACAATGCGTCTTTCTACAGAGGTCCTGGTAATCGGGGCTGGACCTGCCGGCACGTCAGCAGCTCATTGGGCCGCGAAATCCGGTCGGATGGTTGTGCTACTTGAGAAAGAAACGATGCCTCGTGAACGGGTGTGCGGTGACGCGTTAACACCGAAGGCAGTTGGCCATCTAGCTGACATGGGAATTGATGTCACCAACGAGAACTTCCATCAACATCATGGATTACGTATGACGGCCCATGGTCAAAGCATCGAACTCCAGTGGCCTACAGACCATGACCACCCAAGTCACGGTTTAGTGATTCGACGTCACACGCTTGACAACTTTCTGGTCCAACATGCCGCTGATGCCGGAGCGCAAGTCTGGACCGGTGTTGAAGTTACTGAGCCAATAATCGAACACGGCCATTTACGTGGCTGTCGGGCAGTCGGTTTGGGCCACGGGAGTGGTCCCGCTGGGGAAATAGAGGTGAGGGCTCGATTTGTCATTATTGCGGACGGTCCGCTCTCTCCTTTTGGCAGAGCCTTAGGGACCGCCCGGACGAGGACCTACGCTCAAGGTGTCGCCATGCGGGGTTATTTTCCGAGCCCCCGTCATAGTGAAAACATCATCGAGTCAGTTTTCGATCTACGCGACAGCGCCGGCCATCAGCTACCGGGCTATGGATGGATATTCCCGGTTGGTGATGGGACCGTGAACACAGGTGTCGGATTATTGAGTCACCATCACGGAAACGACCCCCAATCTATTCGTGAATTATTTAACAAATGGATCCGGCAAATCCCTGAATCTTGGGGGGTTCACATTGATGACATTGAAGATGAACCAAAAGGAGGACGGTTACCGATGGGCGCATCGGTTCGTCCGAGATCAGGGCCTAACTGGGTCGTAGTAGGCGATGCGGCCGGAAGCGTAAATCCTTTTAACGGTGATGGTGTCGAGCCAGCTTTGAGCAATGGGCGGCTAGCCGCCTCTGTCGTCCATGACGCACTTGCGAAGCGTGATGGCCTCGAGCTTCGCCGCTACGAAAAGCAACTTACCTCAAGCTACGACCACTACTACCGACTGGGAAGATTGGTTACTGAAGCTCTGGGTAAGCCAGGCTTGATGAGGCGCCTTACCTTACTTGGCATTCAATCGCGAGTCCTGACAGAACTCGTGATGAGAATTTCAACCAACTTGGTTAATAACGATGCAGGCGGCACAGAGTCTGTTTACGAAATTGGCAAAGTACTTGCTCGGCTGATTCCTGATCGCGATTAGTCGTTTATCGCGAAGACATTGACTTCACTGCAATCTCGGATAGCAGAGTCAGCTGATATTTTGTCAATTCGGATCATGGAACACTAAATCGAGCAATTGGTCGGCGGGCAGATCGTCAAGTGACTTGTACCGGGCATAAGCACCAGAGAAATTTAAAGATTCAACCAAAGGGTTCGGCACAACAATGGTGCGGAGCCCCGCAGCTAAAGCAGCCTTCAATCCGTTCGGACTGTCTTCCACTGCAACTGCAGAGCCTGCTGTCACACCCAAAAGTTGCAGTGCACGAAGAAACACATCGGGAGCAGGTTTAGAAACTCCAGCCACATCATCTCGACAAACAACATAAGAAAAGCTTTCAAATAAGCCGACACGCTTCAGATGCTGGTCCACCCAACTATGAGGCGAGCTTGAAGCCACGGCTGTCAAGATTCCGAGTTTCTTGGTGGCTTCAAGTAATTCCAGCACTCCGGGCAGTAACGGCTGGCTTTCGGTTAATTCATCTTTAATTCGTTGACGCTGCTTCATCACTGAATCATGGTCTAGCTGCGTGCCAAGCCGATTCTCTAGTTCTTGCACCCAAGCGGATTTGCGATCAGTTCCCATTCCCGCAAGCCACCACTCCATAGGAAAATCAATTCCGTAACTAGCCCAAATTTGGGCCGTTGATTCATAAGCAGGACTCTCGGTGTCAATGATTGTCCCGTCGAAATCCATAATTAATGCCCTTGGTTCCATAGTTAAACCAGGACTCCAATCACTGCTTGGAGCAGGCCTTCTGTCGACTGAGATTTCGCAATTCCCGAAACTTCTAACCCTTGGACCCGACATTCTTCTGCTGTTGTTTGTCCAATCGCAATGATTTTGGATGCTGTAAGGCCTCGTGTTTGTTCTAAGTGACCCTTTACAGCCGAAGGTGAAGCAAAGATCACAACATCTGCTTTTATAGCTCGCTCGACTAAATCATCCGCTAACGACGGGAATACGGTTCTATAGGCAACGACCCGGTCTACCTTCCAACCTTTACTTGTGAGAATGTCGGAAAGTTCAAGCCTGCCATCGGAAGCCATCGGTATTAAGACTCGATCATCAGACGCAGGGGCAGGGAATGCTTCCGCTAGTGAAAGTCCGTCATTGTTACTCGGTACCAGATCTGGTTCACGTTTCAATTCAGATAGCACCTTAGATGCAGTAGACGGACCAATCGCCGCTAATCGCAGGCCATCAAATTTTCGCAGAACACCACGTCGCGCTGCTCGAGCCATTAAGGCGGAAACAGCATTTGAGGATTGGAAGGCGATCCAGGAAAATCTCTCGAGCCTAAGGAGGGCATCGTCTAAAGGTTGGCCTCCATCCATCGGCGGGACTATGGCAATAGCCGGAGCTGGGACAACATCGGCACCTTCGCAGCGCAGAGCTGAAATGAGGTCACCACTCTGGTGAGACGCCCTCGTAACTACCACCGATTTCCCTGCGAATAAATCAGTGGTCAAGAGATGTTTCCACCCTTGTCAAGCAAGTTGTAGCCTCCGCTCGCCAACAATTCTTGGGCTGTTTGGGCACCTAACATAACTGGGTTACTACCCCGATGCTTTGCCCGCAGTACCGTGCCCCCATCAAGAGAAGCTAGAACCGTTTCCAAAAAAAGATCATCTCCGCTTCTATAGGCATAGGCGCCCACTGGGAGTTCACACCCGCCGCCAAGCTCTGCCAGATACGAGCGTTCCGCAATAACGCACGTACCGGTTAACTCATCAACGATTTTTGTTAGCAAAGCGAGTGTTTCAAGGTCATCTTCTCTGCATTCAATTGCAATTGCTCCCTGCCCCACTTGCGGAATCATTTGATCAGATTCGAACACATAGTCTGCTAAATCTGACATTCCAAGTCGATCAAGGGCAGCTTTCGCAACTACTACTGCGTCGACATCCGCGCCTTGAGCTATTTCAATCCGGGTCTTTATGTTTCCGCGTAGGCCAACAAAATGAAGATCTGGCCGCAAGTCGATCAATTGCACTCGACGACGGGCGGACCCGGTGGCCACAACCCCGCCTTCCGGGATTTCTTCAAGCGATTTCCCTATAAGAGCATCTCTCGGGTCCCCTCGTTCCAGAAACCCAACAAGATTTAGTCCGTCAGTTGGTCTGGATCTTAAATCCTTTGCACTGTGGACAGCGATATCGGCTCGACCCTCAAGCACTGCTATCTGGACTTCCTTTACGAAGACTCCTTCACCAGCCATATCCTGGATCTGTCGAGCGCGATCTTTATCACCTTCTGTCGAGACGAGCAGAAAATCAGTGTCGACTCCCTTAGATTTCAAGCGCGACGACACAGCTTCTGCCTGCCAACGAGCTAGAGGGCTTGAACGTGTAGCGATAATCAATGAAGCCCTCGCTTGAAGGTCAACGGAGTTCTAGACCGAGTGTGCAAGATAACAACCTTTTGTTCAGGAGAAGACTTGCTTCGGTGCAACATTCTCGCAGCGTCGCGGACTTGTTGCCACTTCAGAGGGGAGGTGCACAGAAATTTTTTCCGGTCGGTTTATAAAGATATAGATAGCAACTGGATGGTTGCCGCCAAAATAATGACTAACAGCAAAGTGGTTAAGACCAGTGTCGTGGCGGGCCTCACGTAGCTTCCCGCAACGTCACTTCTGCCCCAACCGAAAGCCCGTTGGGGACTATTCCTTCTTGCTGGCCAGTCGCTATTGCCAACAAGCCATACTCATCGTCGACAAGCGCTAATTGTCCAGGGTTAACATCCTGTGGGTGCTGGAGTCGGACTACCCGCCGATCGTCACCGAATTCCAGAATTATGACGTCTCCTAAACCAGACAACGTCTCTCGATCGATATTAAGTTGAGCTGATCCTTGTCGAGTACAACGAATTACCTCTGCCGAGATCGCACCGTCATCCTCTGTTCTTGGCATAGGTATCAAAGAAGGGAGCAGGCGGCTCGGGTCTATCTGTTGACCTAGTTCCACAAGTAGGCCTCCCGCTGCAAGATGTCCTATTACAGGGGCAATGATGTCGCGTGCTGGATGTATTACTCCCGGCGAAGCATTATGAAGATCTTCGTTTGTCAGCTGCACTGCCTGGCTGGCTCCTCCAACGACGGCCACAGCGGCGCCAAGTAGACCGTTGTCTGGTCCGACAAGGATTGATTGACCTTCGCCGACTTCGACAGCTATCGCAGGCCTCCCTGCAAGATCACCCACGGACGCTAGTAACAGCCCTGGCGATAAATAAGGGACGCTTCTGGCCAACATCAGGGCGCCCCCACGAATATCGTTTGGTTCGATGTTATGGCAGAGATCTATGACCTTTGAAGACGGGCTCAGTTCGTGCAATATGGATCGCAGCAGTCCTACGGATTCGTCGTCCGTGCCTAAATCTGTTACGCAAGTAATCGTTCCGAATTCTGACATATTTTAGTTTTGACCTAGTTCCTGAGAGCGTCGGCTAGCTGCTTCGATCGCTGCAGCGAAAGCAGCTCGAAGCCCGTGGTTCTCCAGTTCCCTCAACCCGGCGGCAGTGGTTCCTCCCGGCGACGTAACGTCGGCCCTTAATTCGGCAGGCGGTTTCCCTTCCGCCAGCAATTTCGAAGCACCGAGGAGAGTTTGAACGGCAAGATCTGTCGACACCGTTCTGCTGAGACCTGTCATTACTCCGGCGTCAATCATCGCTTCCGCCACCAAGAAAATGTATGCGGGACCAGAACCTGAAAGGCCAGTCACCGCGTCAAGAAGCTTTTCTTCGGTACGGACAACAGTCCCTACGGCTCCCAAGATTTCTTCTGCCCAAGCGAAATCTTCGGCGTCGGTATTAGCGTTACCGGAAATGGCTGCGGCACCCTCCCCTACCAATGCTGGGGTATTAGGCATTGCTCTAACAATAGGAATCGCTCCTCCAGTTGCCTCACCAATGGCAGTTAGTGTCACTCCGGCAGCAACTGATAACAGTCGATTAGTCCCTACTTCTGCAACCTGCGAAGCAACTGTCAATACAACATCAGGTTTCGTCGCGATTATTGAACCTTGAGATGGTTCGATTCTGTCAGATACCCGCACACCGTAAGTTTGGGCGAGTTCTTCAGCACGGCTGGCCGATGGTTCAACGACCACCACGCTTTCAGGTTTATGCCCGTTACTCAGTAACCCACCAAGTAACGCTGCTCCCATTTTGCCGCCGCCAACAATCAGCAGTTCAACCATAAAGACCACGGTAGCGGCCGGCTCTGCCAGCCACTCGACTCTATTTACTCTGCCTTCTTTTCATTCTCATTTTTCAAGCGGTTTGCAAAACCCATTTTGAGCGCTGCACGCCAATATCGTTCTACATACTCCCATATCGAACCAAGGATTCTGTCGAGCTCATCTTCATCTACAGCATGGAATGGCAGCTCCCCTGTAAGAAAAATCCCCTCTTCGGGGCCAATCCCAAATTGGGCTCCAACCAGGTCATAGTTTCGTCGAAGCAGAAGTTCAAACAATTTTTCTTTGTTGTCTTCTGGGTAAGGCAAAAAATAGGTTTCGTATTTCAGCGTTCGTTGACCAAGAGTAAGCCACACAGTTGTGACGTCGCGTTCCTCCCCTTCGAGCCGTGCGTACCAGCGTCGCTGGATATCTTCGTCTCGACTTACATCTAAGAGGATCGGTAGCTTTTCTTTTTGTTGTCGGAACCACTCATCAATTATCTGCTCGAGTGCAGAAAGTTCTTCCGGTGTTGCAACATCACGTGTCACCCGCAGAAAACCAGTTCTTTAGATGTCAGCCGGCTAAAGACTTCTATCGCGTTAGCCGCTCCAAGGTCCCAACTATTCAAAGAGGCACGCAACGCCCCTTGCCGTCCCATTTCAGACCGCATTTCTGGGTCGTCTAGCAACTGATCTACGGCTGCAGCGAAACGCCCTGGATCTCGTTCATTGACTAAAATTCCGGTGACGCCATCCGTCACATTGTCTCTGAGACCACCAACATTGCTAGCTACGACCGCTGTACCGCACGCAGCGGCTTCGAGGGCGACGAGGCCGAATGATTCGGATCGACTCGGCACTAAGCAAACGTCAGCGGCTCGATAATAAGTGGACAGAGCCTGATGCGTTTGAGGTTCGACGAAGATAACGCGGTCATCAAGCCCATTATTTTTGATTCGCTGTTTTAGATCTTTATAAGTTTTCGGACCTTCGTCACCTGAAAGACCTCCCACCACAACCAGTCGCGCCTCTCGACTATTACTCAAAGCGAGAGCTCCTATTGCGACATCCAATCCTTTCAGGGCCTGAATGCGTCCAACAAAAAGCAGCACGGGGTAATCACCTAGGCCAATTGCTGTCCGAGCAGAGCTCAAAGCATTCGGATTGAAAATTTTGCTGTCCACACCCGGAGTCAAAATTTCAATTCGGTTTCTGGGAATTCCGTACAGCGATGTCAGTTGGTCAGCCTCAACGCTTCCTGACGCAAATACAGCGTCTGCGCACCCAATGACCAACTCTTCAGCCCTAATTCGACCTTCGGGCTCCGAGTCACCGGCAATGCTTTTGATGCGACCTAAAGTATGGAAAGTAACGGCAAGCGGTAAATCAAATTCGTGCTTTAGATGATGCCCTGCTACGGCAGACAGCCAGTAGTGAGCATGGAAAGCGTCGACAGGTCGTCGACCCAAGTATGCAGCAACCCCCTGCGTCCATATATCGACAACAGCTGGAAGATCGGCTTTTTCAAGTCCGTAAGGACCAGCTTCAATTTGGATTACGTTAACCCCGGTCTCAAGTTCCACCATCTCCGGAACATCTGGATTTGTCCGACGAACGTAGATATCACACTCGGTACCTTTGTCCGCCATCGAAGCAGCTAACTCACGAACGTAAACATTTAAACCGCCACTATCGCCAGCACCCGGCTGGTCAAGGGGCGAAGTGTGCATGGACAGAACGCCTATTCTGCGGATAGGTCCATCAGACATGGGGAGGAATTCAGCTTCTGTCACAAGTGACCAAGGTATGTCACTAGCTGCAACTACTCCACTCGATTCTGAATAGAAACGAATTTAAAGCGCTAAAACCACAACTGCTGCTGTCCAGAGCGGCGCAGCCAAAGCATGTGAGGCGTGCAGTAAGTCCCTTTGTTCATCTCGAACTATTAGCAGTTGCGTTGCTAACCGTCCCAGCGGAATGGCGATACCTAGCACGCAGGCGAACAGCCAATACTGCTGGGGGGATATCGGCGATACCGAGATTTGAATGGAAGTCCATAGCAATACTAGAACACCGCACAACGCTGCTAAGGGGGCCACCCGGCGCTGCAGTCCTCCACCGGCACACAGCTTCAGACCCAGATCATGGAAGTAAACGAGCACTAAGAACAAACCGACTGATGACGGGTCCCGGACAGCCAAAGTAGTGAGGCTTGAAGCAGCGAGGCCTGCAGGTAACCAGACCTTTGCGACCCTCGCTGTTTGAAGTAACAAGGAATTTGACCCCCTGTTATCTATCGCTGCGATCAAAGGAGTACTAATAATGGCTGCTGTTACAACTAGCGTCGATAAACGAAAGTCGTTAAAGAGCCCGCTATAGGCAACAAGCAAAATAAACGCTGAGGGTGGAAGTCGTTCGAAAAAAGTGGGTCCAGCCAAACGGGCCGCCATCAGGACAGCGGCAAGCCCTATGGCCACCCCAAAAACAACAGCACCTATTCGTAGAAGAATTATTAGTCCGCATAATCCAGCGGAGTAATAAACAAAAGAGCCCTTACCTAGACGATAAGCGGCAACAAAGATATCCCGCAAATTGTCCATCAACCGCCCGAAACTGGCGGGAGTACCGCCACCTCATCTCCCTCTGAGATCTGGGTATCTCCCTCGACCGGTTCTCCATTCAGCCACACCCGGCTTATGGACAACATTTGGACAAACTCAGGCCCTAGATCGCTTTGCGCTTGGGCAAGTAGATCCTGGACCGTATTAGCTTCGTAACTAATTGTCCCGGCTCCTGCAATTTCTCGAGCGCCTGCGAAAAGTCGGAGCGTTACCTTGGCCATTCATGGATCCTATCTTCGGTTGGCATAACGCTTGCCTCTGAAACCACTACCTTCTTGAAGGTACTTACGAGAGAGATCGATACCTGGTGGATTTACTTATTCTTCGACATGGTCAATCCGAGTGGAACGCTCAAGGGAAATGGCAGGGTCAAGCCGATCCACCGCTAACTAAAGTTGGGGAAAAGCAAGCGAAGGCGGCTGCTCAAAAGCTTCTCAGCGTCTGCAAGGGTTTCGACAAAATTGCATCTAGCGATCTACGCCGAGCTCGTCGCACTGCTGAGATCATCGCTCAAGTCAATGGCGGCGATGTAAGTGTTTATAAGGAATTTAGGGAACGCCACGCCGGAGTTTGGCAAGGGCTAACACGATCGGAAATCGAAGCTTCCTGGCCTAACGCTATTGCCGACCAGCGTTGGCCGGAGGGTTACGAATCAGATGACTCGGTGATTCAGAGAGTGGTGCCCTGTTTGGAACGATTAATTGAAAATAATAAAAATGTTTTGCTAATCGCTCACGCGGGCGTGATTCGGGCACTAGATCGATTCACCGATGCAGAAGAAGCATCGATTACAAACAATCTTTCGGGCCGATGGTACCGGCTCAGCGATCAACTAATCCCTAGAGAATCCGCAGATTTTTCTGAAGAGGTTTTGGATCAATACATGGAGTGATCAATCTTCATATTTGTTTGCAGAATTTTATATTTTGCTAATCCATGACGCTGCTGCGGTGGGATCTATTCCATCAGCGAGCGCACTCAGGGTCGACTCGACCTTTGAAAACTCCACCTCATATTCGTTAAGTTGCGATTCAATTAAGGGAGTTCGTGAGTCGGCCGCCGTGTCCTCATTGTTTTCCACCCTTTCAGTTTAGATTCAGGCTGAGGCTCAACGAGTCATTGATAATAATAATCCTGAGGTCTTCCAGGTTCAGTTCCCCTAAGGCTTCGTGGTGAAATTCCATAGGCGCGAACCGTTTCCGTTGACTTGTTTCAGCAAGCGCGACTGATTGAGTGCATTAAGTCTCTGGTTGCACTCAATTCGTCATGGTCTTTACTCGAGCAAATCGGGGCTGCCCTCTTTTCTTCGTCGGTAACTTTGTGCCGCTAGCCCAGGTTCGATCAGCACGTCAGGACTGGAACCGTTGTCCTGTCGTAGAATTACTATTTGTGGATGAGATGGAGTGCAGTGCTCTCGAAAACGAATGGGAGTCCCCACCTAACCCGTTAATGCACCCGCCCTGTCTCTGCCCAAAATGCAAAGTTGAGCCCCTCGAGTTTGAAAATTTACCTGGGAGGCTTCGAGCTAGTGGTATGCGACAACGCCCCCTAGTCGAATCGTTAGAACTAGGGACTGAAGGGCAAAACATTCTTTAGTTTGATTCATTTCTTTAGTTTTGTTGGGGGCGACATTCATCTGAATTTTTACCCAGATACTTATGCGCGAATTAGAAATGACCGCCATTGGCGGAGGACCTAGTAGGAGACCACCGGTACGATGATGGTGGGCCGCTAGCTCATCGGGTAGAGCAGGGGACTTTTAATCCCAAGGTGCCGGGTTCGAGCCCCGGGCGGCCTACGTTTATCTAGCAATAGCTGCCGTCTTGGCACCAGTAAGTTCGACAAGATCTTGCAACTCAATGCATATATTGAGCCCACGTCTTCCGCCACTGCAATAAAGCGATTCGAGCTTTGACGCAGATAGGTCTATGACGGTATCTAGGGCAGTTCGAGTTCCTAAAGGACTTATACCGCCTCGGATGTAACCAGTTACGCGCTCAGCTTTTGCTGGATCGGTCATGGTCGCGGTTTTGTAACCTAAAACTGGAGCGACAGCCTTAAGGTTTAGTGTTTGCGATACGGGGATTACCGCAATTGCACAGCGGCTTTCCGATGGGCTACCTAAATCGATGACAAGGGTCTTGAAAACACAATCAACTGGCACACCCAAAGATTCAGCAGCTTCAAGTCCGAATTGCCGGTTACTCGGGTCATGCTCGTAGTGGTAGACGCCAATTTTGATTCCAGCAGCCTCAGCGACGCGAATCGCAGGGGTCATGTCACCTCACGCTTTCTGCAGACAACTCACTGGACAAGACGGATGCTATTGCGACGCCTTACCCAGTATGCGTTATCAACTTCGTCAGCTTCATGCCGGCGCCGGCGCGACCGAGCTATAGCAGCGTGGCGTCGAGCTGATGTTTCCATAACACTTTGACGACTATGCCGTTCAGCATTTAATTCACGTATCCGAGTTTGGGCTTTAAGTCGGCTCAAATTACTGACGTCATTCCCGGTCGTTCTTTGCTGCTCACGTGATGTAGTCATCTCCATAGATCTAGCTTCGCAGAGGGGAAGGACACCCTCGGATAAGAATTAACGTCCGGAGTGGCCGAAACCTCCCAAGCCTCTTTCAGAATCGTCTAATTCGACGGTTTCTTCCCATGTGACCTGTTCAACTTTTTGGATAACTAGTTGAGCAATCCGATCTCCTCGATGAACCTCATACGACTCGGTCGGGTCGGTATTTATCAATAAAACTTTGAGTTCATCGCGGTACCCACTATCGATCAACCCCGGGGAGTTGAGACATGTGATCCCATGTCTTAAAGCCAATCCACTCCGTGGTTGAACGAATCCTGCATAGCCGGGAGGAATGGCGATCGCTATACCTGTGCCTATCAAAGCGCGCCCTCCTCCGGGGGCAAGAGTCATGTCTTCATTAGCTAAAAGGTCTGCACCGGCGTCATCTGCTTTCGCATAATTCGGCAACGGCAGATCGGAGTTAACGCGCTGGACTGGGATTACTACCACATCATGACTCTATGCATAGTTGGCCGTTAGTGCAGCCACCCTCTTTGGGCGGCTTACGACGCCTAGCATGTTGGAATGCTTGTTTGGATGGATCTTGAAATGACTGGCCTAGACCCGGCGCGTCACGTCATCGTCGAAATTGCCACCATTGTCACTGATGATCAGTTGGAAATCGTGGCGGAAGGACCCGATTTAGTAATTCATGCTGATAATGCACAGCTAGCAGAGATGGACGATTTTGTGACAGATATGCACACTAAATCGGGGCTTCTGAAGCAGATAAGTTTGTCATCCACCGGTTTAGAAGAAGCGACGGAAGCGACTCTCCATTTCATTATGGAACACGTGAAGAAACCTAGATCTGTTCCACTGTGTGGGAATTCGATTGGGACAGATCGAAGGTTTCTAGACGCGTATATGCCTGAGATTGAAAACTTCTTGCATTACAGATCTATTGATGTTTCAACGGCTAAGGAATTAGCTCGCAGGTGGAACCCTGCCGTCTTAAAGGGCATTCCGAAGAAAGAGACTTCCCATAGAGCTCTTGATGACATCAGAGAAAGCATTGCTGAATTACGTCATTACAAGGAGCATTTCTTCAACCACAGCTAGAAATCGAATTCGTATTAGATAAGCAGATAGAGTTTCTGCGATGACTCGGCCAATGCGTGAGGAGCAGCGTCCCCCTGAGGACGGCGTGATTGAACTTGCTCCCAACGTTCGCCGAATCCAGTTGCCAATGTCTATGCCAGGTCTCGGCCATGTGAACTGCTACATCCTTGACGATGAGCGAGGTGCGGCACTAGTTGACCCCGGTCTACCGGGGCCCAACAACTGGAAAGCTCTGATGAAAGGCTTGGAGCAAGCAGAGGTACCGCCACAACGTATTCATTCAATAGTGATTACTCATAGCCACCCAGATCATTTTGGGGCTGCAGGGCACTTTCATGACAAGTACGGGTGCGAAATTATCACGCACAAAAACTTTCGAATGTGGTGGAATTTAGAAGAAGAAGATGATGAACCTCTCCACAATGTCGTCTCGCCTGGCGACAATGCCCGACTTCGAGATGACCCCCTCTTTGCCGAGTTGGAGACCGGGCCAAGAGGACCTACTCCTTGGGGCGGAGAACGCTACAAAATGCCATGGCATCGTCGACTTGGCTACGCGATGATGAGAAAAGGTTGGGGAGGGGCTTGGTTTTCAACGCCAAAGCCGACGAGGCGGATCGAGGATGCAGATCGCATTAGCCTCGCTAGGCGAGAATTTGTCGCTGTTCACACACCTGGACACACAGCTGATCATTTATGTCTATATGACCCCGAAGAAGGTCTGATGTTGTGCGGAGATCATGTTTTGCCCACTATCACACCCCACATCTCCGGTTTTGGGCCAGCTGCGGATCCTTTAAAAGACTTTTTCGTCAGTCTTGATCGAGTCGCAAGCTTTGACGGCATCAAATTAGGGTTACCTGCACACGGGCAGCCGTTTACAAATCTTCCAGAACGCGTTCAGGACATAAAGCAACATCATCATGAGCGTCTCGACTTGCTTCGAGAAGTTTCCGACACGTTGGGTCAAGCTTCAGTCCAGAAGTACATGAAGGAACTTTTCCAACAACGTTCTTGGGGGCCAATGGCGGAGTCCGAAACCTTTGCTCATCTTGAACATTTGCGACGAGTCGGCGAGAGTGAAGCTGTTCGCGCTTCCGACGGCGTTTTAGAGTATTCATTCAAATAGTTGATTGGGTTTCAAAGGTTCACAGCGAGTGGAAGCGTTCTGGGGACCAGCTAACCTTCTAAGCTGCGTTACGAAGGCTTGCCTGAATTTATTCATTTGACCTGGCTCTGGCATTTGTGATGACCTTCAGTTAGTTAATCCTCTCAAGTAAAAGTTGTTTGAAACTCATGCGTAACTGCGTTCCTCAAAATTGGTCGTGCACATCACACACGACGGAGCGCGTCCTTGGTGCTACTGCTGAGGCTCGTTCGCGTGTATCAACAAACGCCAAGACCGGATTTGCTTCGATGCATCCAGGTACTTATTTCGCTGGGACTAAGCATCAGGTATGGCGGCCTCCAGAGGAGCAGATGTAGCTGCAAAAGCACATCAAAGCAATCCACTGTCTGGCCGCCGGTTAACCGGCGGCCTTAATGCTTTTATCCCATCAAATAGTCCTTATTCAGTTAACAGAAAGAAAATGGAGAATCTAATGCTTGAGCTCCTTATTGAAACCGACGATGAATGGAACGTTGCAGGTCGATGTAATGACAACAACGGGACATTGACTCATTTGTTCTTCTCGGACAACACCAATCATCAAGCACGTGCAAAGGCGATGTGCTCCAAATGTTCCGTCTCCACTCAATGTTTGGAAGCGGCTCTCACCCGCAGAGAACTATGGGGGATTTGGGGGGGAGAGTTAATCGAGAATGGTCGAGTTGTGATTGGCAAGCGGGGACGAGGCCGGCCACGTAAGCAGCCACAGCCAGTCCTTGAGGTCAACGAAGTCCCGATTCCGCCGGAATTGATTCCGGCGTAACCGAAAAGAGGAGTTGTGCCTTTCCTTCTCCTCTGACAAACGACTGACGCTTAACCGCTGAGGGCCTCCGAAATGGCCGCCCGCCAGCACAACGTTAGGACTGGTTTGGTCGAGGAGCCCCCAGGTTAATTACCCGGGGGCTCCGACGCGTTTGAGAGGTACCGTGATCTATGCGAATCGCACACGTCGACGCTTGAAAGCAGCATGGCTCATTCTTGGCGAAAATCAGCAATCGGCTTTTTATGCCTTTACGTCCTAGGCGCTTCGATTTTTTTATTCAGTGGAGCAGGTGGGCCGTCAAAGGTCGTAACCCCCAACGCGAATGATCTTGATAATCCAACAGAGAGTGCGGGTTTATATCTTCTTGAGTTTTCCACATTCGAGGGCGATCGGCGTTCTCTCTTCACCTTCTCCGGACAGCCTCTTATTATTAATTTCTTTGCTTCGTGGTGCGCACCTTGCGTGAAAGAGATGCCAGATTTCGAGAGGCTCCACCAAAGCCATGGCAATCAAGTCACTATCTTGGGGCTAGCAATCGAGGAGCTCAGGCAGGCCAAGGAGATAGTGGCATCGACCGGAGTCACTTATTCCGTCGGGCTTGATGAAGACGATCTTCTAGCCAGCCTTAATGGATTTGCTATGCCAACTACTGCTTTCATTTCACAAGATGGCAGGCTTCTCGAGAGCCACAGCGGGGTGCTCGACTATTCTGGACTCGTTAGCCGGGTAGAAAAGCTGTTCAGCAATGAGTGATGTAAATTTAGCCTTCGCTTTTACAGCAGGAATCGTCGCAACCATTAATCCCTGTGGCTTTGCAATGTTGCCGGCGTACATTTCTTATTTCTTAGGTATCGAAGCCACCTCGAGCCCAAGTCTCGCTTCAAGTATCACTAGAGCTCTAGTGACCGGATCGGTTGTTTCAGCAGGATTCCTATTCGTCTTCGGTATCGCTGGGCTATTAGTTTCATTGGGTTTCACCGCTATCCGAGGAATTGTTCCTTGGATAGCGATCGGCGTTGGCGTAACTCTGATCATTCTTGGCTGTTTGGTATCTAGTGGTAGACGAATAGATATTGCTCTACCAAAATTCAGTGGAGGGACCGACGGAAAAAACTTACGCAGTCTCGTGATTTTCGGTGTTTCTTATGCGGTGGCATCCATTTCATGTGGTCTACCTACCTTTATTGTCGTTGTATCCACTTCAGTTACCGGTTTCCGGTCAGGCTTCACAGCATTTATTTTTTATGCCTGCGGCATGTCAGTGACTTTGTTAGCCCTAACAATCAGTTTGGCTCTCGCTCGTTCTGCCTTTCTTGAAAGACTCCGATCTTTAGTTCGCTACGTAGACCGCGCTTCAGGCGCGTTGATGATTTTGGCCGGTTCCTATCTAGTCATATTTTGGGTGATTGAACGAACTGGAAGTTCGTCGAATTGGTTTGTGACGTTGATAGAGGATTGGAGTTCGAATTTGACGAATGCGGTTAGCGATATCGGAGGTGTTCGCACGGGAGTCTTGTTAAGCATTGTCGTGGCTCTTGGGTTGCTGGTCTGGCTACTGCAATCAAGCTCAGCCCAGTCCGATCAAGCACCAGAGGAGGCTATGTAGTGGCGTTACATCTCGGGAATCATGAACTTCTGGAAACAGATCGACCTTTCGAAGCCTTGCTTTCTCAACCTGGTGTAAGTGAAGTACTGCGTTTGGGCTCGCGGTTTGGCTTTATGGCCTTCCACGGGGGTTGGTTGGAAGAAGTGACAGATGATATTGCAAGTGCTGCATCTGATCGGTCTGGAGCGTCCTACTACGGGGTTTTACAAGGCCCCAACAACCAGTGGCACATTCCTTCTCGCCTAGTGAACCCTGAAGAGTCAAGAAATCTTCAGCTATTTATAGACCATGTTGATGTGGTAGTCGCTATTCACGGTTTCGGACGACCAGATTTGCTTCGCTCTGTTCTTTTAGGCGGT